>OBXA01000209.1_pt1 | contig 50784 bp, 37 predicted proteins | sample 1538121 | NCBI WGS metagenome assembly OBXA01 (sample SAMEA2580133, study PRJEB22360) | human gut metagenome | biome: human gut; feature: human-associated habitat; material: faeces | place: Denmark | collected 2008/2010 | reverse complement strand
AGCTGGGAGAGCATCTGCCTTACAAGCAGAGGGTCACAGGTTCGAGCCCTGTAGGTCCCATCGATATGCCGACATGGCTCAATGGCAGAGCAGCTGATTTGTAATCAGCAGGTTGTTGGTTCGACTCCGACTGTCGGCTTTTTGTTAACAATAATCTTGATAGTTAAGATATCAAGGGGATTGTTAATCTAATTTTATATGGGTGGATTCCCGAGTGGCCAAAGGGGACAGACTGTAAATCTGCTGGCACTGCCTTCGAAGGTTCGAATCCTTCTCCGCCCATTTGATGAATATATTTCATCATTTTGCATATAGTATAATATTGACGCGGGGTAGAGCAGCTCGGAAGCTCGTCGGGCTCATAACCCGAAGGTCACAGGTTCAAATCCTGTCCCCGCTACTTTGCCTAGATAGCTCAGTCGGTAGAGCAGAGGACTGAAAATCCTCGTGTCACTGGTTCGATTCCGGTTCTAGGCACTAGATGTTGTAGGTATTACAGTACGTAATATCTACTTTTTTTTGTTATAATTATATATTTAATCTTGTGGAGATAGTAAATCAAGAGGTCTGTGAAGCAGGAAGTCCATTGGCTTTAGAGAATGGGTAGTTCACCGTATTTATATAGGCATGTTATGGAAGGAATAAATAAGTATGAAAGATATTAAAGAAAAAATAAATGAGTGGAAAATATACGAAGAAAATAAACAATATAAAGAAAATGAACTGAAAATGAAACTTCATAATGAAAATGCTTACCAATATGATGATATGCTTGGAAAATTAGAAGCATATAGCAAGGAAAACATAGTTCCTATGCATATGCCAGGTGCTAAACGAAACAGTGAACTTATAGGCAGATATATGGATGACATGCCAGCACCATATGACATAGACATTACTGAGATAGATGGCTTTGATAACATGCATAATGCAGATGGAATGATAAAGAAAGCATTTGAAAAGACAGCGGCATTATATGGAGCTGATGAGAGTCTGTTTTTAGTTAATGGAAGTACGGCAGGTAACATGGCGGCAATATGTGGAGTTACGGATAAAGGGGACAGTATAATAGTGGCAAGAAACTGTCACATTTCCGTCTATAATGCAATTATCCTAAATGAACTGGATGCGAATTATGTTTATCCACAATATGATGACGAGTATGGATACTATAAGGGGATAAGTTTAAGAGAAATAAAGGATACTGTGGAAAAGAATAAGAGTATGGGCAAAGATATTAAGGCAGTAGTTATAACTTCTCCGACATATGAAGGTAATGTTTCAGACATTAAAAATATAGCAGCATATCTTCATGAACATAATATACCGCTTATAGTTGATGAAGCTCATGGAGCACATTTTAAGTTTTCTTGTGAATTTCCACAGACTGCAGTTGAGCAGGGGGCAGATATAGTTATAAACAGTGTACATAAGACACTTCCTTCGCTTACACAGACGGCAGTTATGCATATAAACTATGGATATGTAAATGTTTCTAAGGTGAAAAGATACTGGAATATATATCAGTCAACCAGTCCATCATATATACTTATGGGATCAATAGACAGATGCATGAGCATAATAGAAAAAGATGGTGAATATCTTTTTGAAAATTATATATCAAAGTTAAAAATATTACGCAATAAATTAGGTCAGCTTAAAAATATAAAGCTTATAGATTCAGATGATATATCTAAAATAGTTATTGGGTGTGATAATGCAAAAAAACTATACGATATATTATTAAATGAGTATGGAATACAGCTTGAAATGTCGTCATTAAAGTATGCCATAGCTATGACATCAATATTTGATTCTGCAGAGTATTATGACAGATTTTACAATGCATTGTGTGAAATAGATAGAAGGTATAATGCCAATAATATAAACAATAGTGCAAATAATAATCAAAATTATGTTGAACGTTACAATATATTTAATAATACTTCATCAATTAAAAAAGCAGATATAAAAGTAAATATAGCTGATTTTAAAAATGAAGCTTTAATGAGTATAGCAAAAGCTTTAAATGAAGGTGATAAAAACGGATATGATAAAATTATGATGAATGACAGCTCTTTGTATGGTAGAATAAGTGCAAAGATGGTATATGTGTATCCACCTGGAATTCCAATTCTTTGTCCTGGTGAGATTATATCTGAAAATGTCGTTAATATAATAAGCAAAGCAATAGATAATGGTCTTGAAGTAGTTGGACTTAAAGATAATTTAAAGGATAGCCGCAACGATAAAAACACAAAAAATGAGGGATGTAAAGGAGCATTTGTATGCCTGAAATAGCATTTATAATGGGAAAAAGTTCCAGTGGAAAGGATCATATATTTAAGGCACTTATAGAGGATGAAACACTTGGGTTAAGTACAATAACCATGTATACAACACGTCCTATGAGAGCTGGTGAAACAGATGGTGTTGAGTATTATTTTGTAGATGATAACAAAGTCTGCGAGTTTGAGAAAAATAATAAAATCATTGAAATGAGAAAATATCAGACTGTATACGGAGAGTGGAAATATTTCACAGCAGATGATGGTCAGATAGAGCCTGGAAGTGGAAAGCGTTACATAGTTATTGGAACAATAGAGGCATATAACAAATTCGTGGAGTACTTTGGAAAAGAGTGTATGCTTCCGATATATATTGAAGTAGAAGATGGACTAAGACTGCAGAGGGCTATTAAGAGAGAACAGGAGCAGGATGTTCCACATTACGAGGAAATGTGCAGAAGATTTTTAGCTGACAGCGTTGATTTTTCAGAGGAAAATATAAGAAATGCTGGTATTGTTAAAAGATTCAGTAATAACGGTTCAATTGATGAATGTATATATAATATAAAAGCGGAAATAAAGACAAGATTGTTTTAATGCTGTATTTATGATAATATGTTATATGATTGGAGTTTGCTATGGATATTAAAGTTAATGATATTAAAGCGTCATCTCAGATACAGAGTGTAAAAAACACAGCAAGTTCAGATGATAGTTTCAAGTTTACATTAATAAGTAATATTGAAGAAAAAGACCTTCAGGAAAAGCTTGGTAATATGATGCAGGAGATTACTGAGCAGGGAGAAAAGATTGCTAAGCATATGGATATTAAAGATATGCGTAAGTACAGAGAACTCGTAAAAGGCTTTTTAAACGAGGTAGTTAATCGTTCGCATAAGTTTTCAAGAGAGAACTTTCTTGACAGAAGAGGCCGTCACAGAGTATATGGCATAGTCAAGCTTGTTGATAAGAATCTTGATGAACTTGCAGGTGAACTTGTTAAAGAAGAAAAGAATCACCTTGAAATCGTTGGAAGGATAGATGATATAAGGGGGCTTCTTCTTGATATCACAGCATAAGCATAGTCATATAAGAAAGAAGTAGAAAGATGCAGGAATAAACAAAATGAGTAGTTTTTCAGATATTTATGGATATGAAACAATTAAAGAGCATATGCAGAGTGCCATTAAGCTTGGTAAAGTATCACACGCATATATTATAAATGGCGGACTTGGTTCAGGGAAAAAGATGTTAGCAGGAATATTTGCTAAGACTCTGCAGTGTGAAAATATGGAAGAGACAGTTAATCCATGTAATAAATGTCATTCCTGCATACAGGCAGATTCAGGCAGCCAGCCTGATATTATATGGGTTAAGCATGAGAAACCAACAAGTATTGGTGTTGATGATGTAAGAGACCAGATAATATCTGATATGCAGATTAAGCCATATTCAAGCAGATATAAGATATATATTATAGATGAGGCTGAAAAACTCACAGTTGCAGCACAGAATGCACTTCTTAAGACTATAGAAGAACCACCGGTCTATGGTATCGTAATATTTCTTACAACCAACGCAGATATATTCCTTCAGACAATATTATCAAGATGTGTAATGCTTGATTTAAGACCTATAAAGGATAGTGTTGTAGAGGAATATCTTAAAAGCAATTATGATATATCAGAATATGAATGCAGGTTTGCAGCGAATTTCGCACAGGGAAAGATAGGACGTGCAAAAACGATTGTAGAAAGTACAGAGTTTGCACATCTTAAGCAGGATGTCATGCATGTTATAAAGAATGCTAAGGAGATGTCATCAGCAGAGATTATGTCTGTAGTTAAAGACATAACGAATTATAAGCTTACAATAGATGATTATCTTGATCTTATGGCTATGTGGTTTAGGGATGTGTTATTGTTTAAGAGTACAAATGATACAAATTATCTTATATTCAGTGATGAAATATCGCTTATTAAGTCACAGGCACAGATTATGTCATATGAGGGCATTCAGGATATACTTAATTCAATAGATAAGGTGAGAATAAGACTCAAAGCTAATGTTAACTTTGATTTATGTATAGAGCTTCTTATTATGGCTATGAAAGAGGCTATGTAGGTATAAGTTAAGATGTAATATATTGGATATGACAATATGAGAATGATAACATTGAAAATGAAATAAAAAGTCATGGATGTGGCTTTTTATGGAAGTTTCAACGCACATTAAATGCAAATAAACTGACTAAAGGTTAGGAGAATATAATGACTAAGGTTGTTGGAGTTAGATTCAGACAGGTGGGAAAGATATATTTCTTTGCACCTGGCAAATATAGTGTTGAGGTTGGCCAGCACGTTATAGTTGAAACAGCGCGTGGTGTTGAGTATGGTTCTGTTGTACTTGGAGAGAGAGAAGTTGAAGACAGTGATGTAGTACAGCCACTCAAAGCGATTATAAGGATAGCTACTCTTGAGGATGATGAAAGAGAAGCAAAGAACAGGGAAAAAGAAAAGGAAGCTTATAAGATATGTCTGGAAAAGATTAAAAAACATAATCTTACTATGAAGCTTATCAAGGTTGAGTATACATTTGATAATAATAAAGTATTGTTCTACTTTACAGCAGATGGAAGAATAGATTTCAGGGAACTTGTTAAGGATCTTGCATCAGTGTTTAAGACACGTATAGAGTTAAGGCAGATAGGTGTAAGGGATGAAACTAAGATTCTAGGTGGTATAGGTTCATGTGGAAGACCACTGTGCTGTGCAACATATATGCCAGAGTTCGTACCAGTATCTATTAAGATGGCAAAGGAGCAGAATCTCTCACTTAATCCATCTAAAATATCAGGTGTGTGTGGACGACTTATGTGCTGCCTTAAGAATGAGCAGGAAACTTATGAAGAGCTTAACAGCCATCTTCCAAGTGTAGGAGATTATGTAACCACTCCTGAGAAGCTTAAAGGTGAGGTGTCAAGTGTCAATGTATTAAGACAGCTTGTTAAAGTTATAGTAACACTTGATGGCGATGAAAAAGAAATAAGGGAATATCCTGTTTCAGAGCTGCGATTTAAGCCTAAAAGAAAAAATGACAGAATGAACATAGATGATAAAGAGTTAAAAGAGCTTGAAGAGCTTGAGAGAAAGGAAGGAAAAGCCCATATCAATGATGACTGATGTTAAGATAAATGCAGAAGCTTGTATTAATGCAGAATATAAGATTAATGCTAATGAACGAATAGATGATTTATGCAGGGATAATCTTAAGTTAATCCAGAATACAGATGTGTTCTGTTTTGGTATGGATGCTGTTTTATTGTCTACATTTGCAAAAGCAGGAAAGAATGATAAGGTGCTGGATCTTGGTACAGGGAATGGTATAATACCTATACTTATGCAGGCTAAGAATCCTGGTGGTATGTATACAGGACTTGAGATACAGGATATAAGCTTCAATCTTGCAGCAAGAAATGTCAGTTTGAATAACCTTTCTGATCACGTAAATATGGTTCAGGGTGATATTAAGGAAGCTTCACGTATATTTGGTGGGGCTTCTTTTAATGTTGTGACAAGTAATCCACCATATATGAATGAGAATCATGGAATAGTTAATCCTGAAAGTGCAAAGGCCATAGCAAGGCATGAACTTTTATGTAGTCTTGAAGATGTAGTAAGAGAGGCATCTAAGTGTCTTAAGGTTAAGGGGCATATGTATATGGTGCACAGGCCATCAAGATTAGTAGATATATTTACATCTATGAAGAACAACCACTTAGAGCCTAAACGAATGAGGCTTGTATATCCATATGTGGATAAGCCTGCCAATATGGTGCTTATAGAGGCAGTTAAAGGTGGAAATTCGCAGCTTAAAGTGGAGGAACCACTTATTGTATATAATAAAGACGGAAGTTATACAGCAGAGCTTCTGGATATGTATGGAATGAAAGAATGAATCTGGGATGATTCCGGATATAAATAATAATCTGGAAGGTTATTAATATGGAAGCTACAATATGAAAGGGTGTTTGTATGGATAATAAAGATATATTGGAATCGGATAAAGGTATAAGCCAGGGTATAGGACAGTTATATTTATGTGCGACACCTATAGGAAATCTTGAGGATATAACATTCAGGGTGTTAAGAATATTAAAAGAGGTTGATGTTATAGCAGCAGAGGATACGAGAAACAGTATAAAGCTGCTTAATCATTTTGAAATAAATACGCCAATGACTAGTTATCATGAGTATAACAAGTATGACAAGGCAAAAACACTAGTTGAGAAAATGCTTAAGGGTGAAAATGTGGCCGTTATAACTGATGCAGGAACACCTGGTATATCAGATCCTGGAGAGGAGCTTGTACGACAGGCACTTGAGGCAGGTATAAAGGTATCAAGTGTGCCTGGGGCAGCAGCTTGTATAACAGCACTTACAATGTCAGGACAGGCTACAAGAAGATTTGCATTTGAAGCATTTCTTCCATCGGACAAAAATGAGAGAAAAGACATACTTTCAGAGCTTGAGTCAGAAACAAGAACAATGATTATATATGAAGCACCTCACAGGCTGTTAAAGACACTTAAGGAGCTTAGCACAGTGCTTGGTGGTGAACGTGCAATAACAGTGTGCAAGGAGCTTACGAAAAGATATGAAAACAGCATGGTGACAACACTTGATGGAGCCTGTGAGTATTATGAAGTGAATGAGCCAAGAGGCGAGTTTGTTCTTGTTGTCGCAGGTAAGAGCCGTGATGCGATAAAGCAGGAGGAACAGGATAAGTGGAAGGCTATGTCTGAGATGGAGCATGTACAGATGTATATGGACCAGGGGATGGATAAGAAGGAAGCTATGAAGGCAGCAGCTAAGGACAGAGGTGTATCTAAGAGGGATATATACAATAAGCTGCTTGAAAGTGAATAAAAAATAGAAGAGGCTGTCGCATTAAGATTTTTTTCTTATTGCGACGGCCATTTTTGTTACAAAACTTATGCAAAATAGGTTGCTTTATTATAATAAATAATATATAATACGTTTACTTGTGAAATATTTCTAAAAAATATTAGGTAAAAGAAAAATAATTATAAAAGTGTTACAAAGAAGAAAAGGCGTTTTTTTTGGTAATATTATAATAATTATTTAAAGAATTGATTGTTTTAATTGAGGAATTGTTTATATTGTACAGTTTTTTGGAAATGTGAATCAAATATATATCAGGAGGAAGTTATGAAGAAGAAGACTTTTAACAGAGTATTCGCTATGTTTAGCGCAGTACTTATGTTGGTAGGTATGTTCCCTTCTGTTCCAGCGGCTGTTGTTGCAGCTGAAAGTACTGGAAGCGAAGGAACAGCAGTGGCAAAAAAGGCTTATGTCATGGATGCCGCAGACCTTAAAGCTGAGCAGTTTGGCGCAGACGGCAAGGTCACAGAAGATATTAAAGTAGGAACAGATGGTTATTTCACTGTTGCTGCTAAGGGTGGTAAGAACTCATTAAAGACATTGGCTGATAAGCTTGAATGTAACATGGGTGAATATTCACAGGCGCTTAATCTTGGAGGTGGATTAAATACATCTACAGGACAGGCAGGTATAACATTTACTACAACAGAGCCAGTTAAGGTTATAGCTTATGTTGCAGTAAAGTCAGTTAAAGATAAACATTCATTCCTGTATGCTAAAGCAGGGGCTAAGGCTACATCTATAGAGATGGAAAACGATACAAGCATTGTTAACAAGATTGAGTTTAATCTTGATGAAGCTGGTCAGTACTGGCTTGGTGGTGACAATGGAGGTAACTTCTTATATGTAGAGGTTCAGAGCCGTTTACCAGAATATACAGTTGATGGTGCAACAGTAGATGCATCAAAGTTTGGTGCTGATGGTAAGCTTATAGCTGATGATACATTATCAGGTTTCTTTAATGTATATAAGAATGGTGACAAGACAAAGTTAGTTACAGGTCAGTCAGTAGCTTATGGTAAGGAAACACTTACAACATCATTAAGATTAGATGGAAGTCCATCATTCGCAGATGGAAAAGAAAAGTCTGCTATCACATTTACAGCAAAGCAGGATTTCAGACTTACATTAGTAGCAGCCCAGAAGGGTTCAGGCGTTCCAGAATTACAGTATGCTAAGGATGGCGGTGCCACAGTTACACTTGCAGATGCAGTATTTGAAAAGGGTACAGCAGCTAAGTATACAGTAGAGCTTCCAGCTGGTACATATAAGCTTGGTTCTAAGAATGGTCTTGATATATTTAATATGAGTGTTAAGTATATTGAGAAGTATGAAATGAACGCTAATGACCTTGATGTTTCTAATGCAGGTGAAGATGGCAAGTTCAAGGTAACAGCAGATACACCAGTAGGAACAGATGGTTACTTCACAGTAGCTGGCAATGGTTCAAAGAATGTATTTATTAAGTTAGCAGCACCAGCAGAATATAAGGGTGTTACATATAACAATAAGCTTCAGCTTAGTGGAGCTACTAAGTTAGCAGATGGAACAGCAACAATTAAGGTTAATGTTGAAAAGACTGCTAAGATTACTCTTGTAGCGGCAGCTAAGGGAGCATCTGGTGAAGGTACTAACCTTATATATGCTAAGACAGGAGTTACTTCTGGTACAGCAATAGGTCAGTTAGGTGTAACAGATGAGATAGGAACATATACATTAGAAAATGTTAAGCCAGGTACATATTATATTGGTAGTGCTAAGGGTGCTGACATATACGATATCAAGGTAGAATATGATCCAGAAGAGAATAAGCAGGCAGTTGCATGGGATACAGTAGAATCTCCTGTTATCAATTCAGTTACAACAGATGCAGATGGAAACTTTGTTGTTAACTTCACATCAGTTATAGATGAACTTAAAGGTGCTGAGAATGTAAAGGTTACTATGCTTGAAGGTGGATATGAAGTATCTACAGTTAATGTTAAGGCACAGACAGATTCAGTTACATTTACACCACTCTGGTCAGGTGATTATACATTCACAGCAGTTGCACAGAGAGTTGGTGCAGCTGATAAGTCAAGTGGTGCATACAGTTATGGTGCATATACACTTGCAGTAAGAAAGCCAGTTATAACATGGGCACAGAATAAGGGTAACGGAAACGTATATCTTGACTGGGTTAATATTGAAGATGCAGACAGCTATGCAGTAAGCTATAGGGAAGCTGGAAGCACAGGTGATTTTACATATGCAGTTAAAGATCTTGCGGCTAGTCAGGCTGATTATACAGTAACAGGACTTGAGGCTGGTAAGAGCTATGAGTTTAAGGTTGAAGCAATAAGAAACAGCGATGGATTCGTTGCTAATGCTGTTGCAACAGTTGAAGTTAAGAAGGATGCAGATCAGAAATGGTATGTAGCCACAGTAGGTTCTGCACAGAAAACTAATGCGGTTATTACAGCAGAAGATGGAACAGTAACTAAGTATGATCTTGATTCACAGGAACAGACAGCTAATAAGCAGAACAACGTTGAAGCTTTAGATATTTCTAATACAAACGGAACTATTGAAATTGCTTCACAGACAAGTGGTAAGATATCTGATGATGAAGATGGTTTCTCTTACTACTATACAAAGATTGATCCAGATACAGAAAACTTTAAGTTATCAGCTACATTTACAGTAACAGATACTTCTAAGACACCAGATAACCAGACTGGTTTTGGTGTAGTAGCAGCTGATACACTTGGTATTAACAACTGGGGCAAGGTTGACTATGTACATAAGTATTTCAACTATGCTTCATCTATGGTATATAGCAGCAAGTCAAAAACAGCTTGTATGAGAAATGTAACAGGTTATACATCAGCAGATTCATCTAATAATGATGGTGTTGACAGAGTTGTTACAAAGAAAGACTTTAAGGCAGCTACATCATTTGCAGCAGATTCAACATATGAATTCTCACTTGAGAAGACAGATGAAGGATATACAGCAGTATGCAATGGTGAAGAACTTAAAAATACAGATAATTCATTCACATCAGTACAGGAAGATGGAACAGTTGTTGTTGGTGTGATGGTAAGTAGAAAGATTGGTGTTAAGATTAGTAACATCAAGTTCACTAAATCAGAGAGTAAGGGTATTACATCTAATGATAAGGGTGACGATAAGATAACACCAAGCGGAAGAGTATATTCTTCTAATACAGTAGGTGCAGCAAGCTATGAATTTATCTATGTTCCTAACTGTGATGGTACACTTAAAGTAACAGGTTCAGATGGTAAGACAGAAGAAAGAGTATTATCAGCTGGTGATGCTGCAAGAGTAAATGTAGCAGTTAATATTGGTGACAATAAGATATCTTATACATATGCTCCAAAGGCAAGTGATAAGATTACATCTACAGATGAACTTAAGGGTGATGTAACAGTTAAGCGTGCTACGTATGGAGAAGAGAATGGTGTTCTTATAGTATCACCAGATGGAACAAAAGATGGTGATGCTACAGAGGCTAAGCCACTTAATCTTGCAACAGCAGTACAGTATGCACAGCCAGGACAGACTATCGTACTTAAAGATGGTACATATAAGGATTGGATATCAATCCAGAGAAGCGTAAGTGGTACAGCAAGCAGAATGATAACTCTTGTTGCTGAGAATACAGGTAAGGCAGTATTTGAAGGCTGTAGTTTATCAATCATTGGTGATTACTGGCACGTATATGGTATCTATGTTAAGGATTCATCAGGCGTAGGTATCCAGATTAGTGGTAACAACAATATCGTTGAAATGTGTACAGTTGAACATGCAGCTAATTCAGGTATCCAGATAAGCCGTTCAGGAAGTGCTGATAACAAGACTGGTATTAAGTATAAGTTATGGCCAACAGATAACCTTGTAAAGAACTGTGAATCTTTTGATAACTGTGATGCTGGACGTAACGATGCAGATGGTTTCGCAGCTAAGCTTACATGTGGTAACGGAAACAGATTCTACGGATGTATTTCACATAACAATATTGATGATGGATGGGATCTTTATGCTAAGTCAGTATCAGGTGAGATAGGTCTTGTAACTATTGAAAACTGTGTAGCTTACAACAACGGATGGCTTACAACAGATGATATTACAGATCCTAACTATGAATATGGTGAAGGTAACGGATTCAAGCTTGGTGGTGGTTACTTAAAGGGTGGACATGTTCTTAAGAACAGCATCACATTTGATAACCATGCTAAGGGAATCACAAGTAACAGTTGTCCTGATATTAAGATATATGATTGTACATCATACAACAATTCTATTAAGAATAGTGCTTACAATGTAGGTCTTAATACAAAGGATTCAAACAGAAAAGAATGGGTTGTTAAGGGATTAATTTCTTTAAACAATGATAAGAACACTAAACTTGATGATTTAATTCCTTTTGCTCTTCATAGCGAGGATAACTATATCTATAATGGAAGTGCTTCTTATAATAACTTAGGTGTTGAAGCAACTAAAGACTGGTTTGTAAATGTAGATACTTCAGTTCTTCCAACAAGAAATGAAGATGGTACAATCAATATGCATGGTCTTCTTGAGTTAAATGAGACAGCACCAGCTAACTCAGGTGCAAGACTTGATGTAACAAGTGCTGAGGCTAAGTCAGTTAAGCCAAGTACAGTTGCGTCTGGTAAGGATGATAATAACAAGGGTGATACACCAACAGTTCCAACACAGCCAACAACACCAGAAACACCATCTACAGATGATAAAACAGATAATACTAATAATGGCAATGCTGATAGCAGCACAGGTGATGCAGCCACAGCTCCATCTACTGAATCAGGTGAAGGCGCAACAACAGGTGATACAGCACGTCCAGTAGTATATGCAGTATTAGCTATGATGGCAGCAGGACTTGTATTATCAGTAGTTGTATATGATAACAAGAAGAAAAGAGTTTAGTTAATCTTTTCAATTGAAGCAATAAGGTATTTTAATATGAGAAAGTAGTAAGCTTTGCAGTCAGCCGAATATAGGGTTGGCAGAAAAGTTAACAGGATTACAGTATGCAGATGGGGGTCTGTATACTGTGATATACGAGGGAAGTAGTGAAGAACTAAAGATAAACGTGAAAAAAGTTCAGGATAAACATCAAGTCGATGTTTATCCTGAACTTTTTATTTTATGTGTAGAAAAAAAGAAGAAACTATATTTAATTGCTGATAGTGTGTTCATTGATAATAGCCCGGATAGTGTTATAAAGATAAGGCTTTAATGTATCAATATCAGCAGGTTCTTTATAGAGAATGGCGCTGTAGCATGTAGAACTTATAAGTTCTACTATCATAAAGAGCATTATTTCAGGTTCTTTAAGGTTGAGTCCGGATTCGGACAGCATATCGTAATATACATCTTTGAAGTTAAGATCATCATCAGCAACATTGGTTGTCAGAGCCTCTTTGAATATTCCCCAGGACAGATTCTTTGAAATGAAAGTAAGAAGAGTCTGGTTATCATTGAGAGCATTGATTATATGGTCTGCAATGAATACAATCTGATTAGTAAAGGAGATTGTAAAAGCAGCATTTTTAGCTGTTTCCTCATATATGTGCCTGTTAAGAGCAGTAGCAGCATTCTTGAAAAGCTTGCTTGCCTCATGAGAGATCAGCTTGTTTCTGATGTCATATTTATCTTTAAAGTAAAGGTAAAAGGTTCCTTTGGCTATTCCAGCTTTCTGTGATATCTCAGCAATAGATGTTTTTGATACCCCCTGTGTTGTAAAAAGTTTAAATGCTGTATCTAAAAGAGAAGTTCTTTTTTGTTGTTTATTACTTTCTAGTTTTCCCATACAAAAACCTCATTTCTTAAAGCTGTAACTATTTTAACACGAAAAAAATAAAAAATCTATAAAAAAGTGACCTGAAGTCATTTTTAATATTGACTATCAGTCATTTTGTGCTAGAATATCGTTTGTAAAGAAAATGACCATAAGTCATATTTGAGAGTTTTTATCAATATATTTATCTGTGAGAGCTGTTAAGGCTGATCACTAAGGTGGATAAATATATAAGAAGACGTCGCAGACGTAGAAATGAGGCGAATGTATGGAAAAGTTTGGAAAAGTAATTGTTAAGCTTAGAATCCCTATTCTGGTTCTAAGTATTCTGCTTCTTATTCCATCTGCAATTGGATATGTTAATACAAGAGTTAACTATGATATCCTGTATTATCTTCCAGATGAGATTGAGACTATGCAGGGACAGGACATTCTTATGAAGGATTTCAATAAGGGTGCCTATGCTATGGTGGTTGTCCAGGATATGGACACGAAGGCTGCCAATAAGCTTATCAAGAAGGTAGAGAATGTAGAACACGTTGCACAGGTTATTTCTTATACAGGAATAGTTGGTGAGGATGTTCCATCAGAAATGGTACCTTCAAAGTTCAGGAAGTATTTCGAGAATGACAGCACAGATACAACGTTATTTGCTATATTCTTCGATAATACAACTTCAAGTGATGACACTATGAATGCTATAACACAGATAAGAAAAGAAACAGAAGGTCAGGCATTCATAAGCGGTATGTCAGCAGTAGTTACAGATACAAAGAATCTTTCAGAGAAAGAAACTCCACTTTATGTACTTATAGCGGTAGTGCTTGTTTGTATCGTACTTGCTATATTTATGGATTCATTTCTTGTGCCAGTATTCTTTATGCTGAGTATAGGAATGGCAATTGTATACAACCTTGGTTCAAATATCCTTTTGGGAGAGGTTTCATACATAACCAAGGCACTTGCAGCGGTACTTCAGTTAGGTGTTACGCTGGATTATTCAATATTCCTATGGCACAGCTATAAGGAAATGAAGGCACAGTATCCAAATGACCATAAGGAAGCGATGGCAGTTGCCATTGGCAATACACTTACATCAGTTGTCGGATCTTCTATAACAACTGTTGCAGGTTTTATTGCACTTTGTTTTATGAGCTTCACACTTGGTCTTGACCTTGGTATTGTTATGGCAAAGGGCGTTATATTTGGTGTTATCGGATGTGTAACTATACTGCCATCCTTGATTCTTACATTTGACAGGGCATTAGAGAAGACAATGCATAGAGAGGTTATGCCGGGCTTTGATAAGCTTGCTGCATTTATAGTAAATCATTCGTGGATATTTATTATTATCTTCCTTGCGTTGTTAGGACCTGCTATATATGGACAGAGCCATACATCAGTATATTATGATCTGTCTGATACGCTTCCAGAGGAGCTTGCATGCTCACAGGCTAACAAGAAGCTTGAAGAAAACTTTGATATGAATTCAATATATATGATACTTGCAGATACGAATATGTCTACAGATACGGCAAATGAAATGCTTGATAAGCTTAATGATGTAGACGGTGTACAGTTTGCACTCGGACTTGATACAGCACTTAAGTCAGGTATTCCTCAGGAATTCCTTCCATCAAAGATGGTATCAGAGCTTAAGGGTGAGGATTATCAGATAATGATGATTGCTACTGATTATAAGATAGCATCAGATGATATTAACAATCAGATTAATAAGGTAAATGATATTGTAAAGTCATATGATTCAAAAGCAATGGTTGTTGGAGAAGCTCCTTGTACTAAGGATCTTATAACTATAACAGATAAGGACTTTAAGACAGTCAGTGCAGTATCAATAGTAGCTATATTTGTTATTATACTGTTTGTACTTAAGTCAATATCACTTCCTGTTATACTTGTTGCAGCGATTGAGTTTGCTATATTTGTAAATATGGGTATTCCTTATTTTACACATACACAGATACCATTCATAGCATCCGTTGTTATTGGTACTATACAGCTTGGTGCAACAGTCGATTATGCAATTCTTATGACGACAAGATATAAGAAGGAAAGAAGCCAGGGACTTGCTAAGAAGGAAGCTATACAGACAGCACTTGCAGCATCAATACCATCTATTATCGTTAGTGCGCTTGGTTTCTTTGCAGCTACATTTGGCGTCGGCTGCATAGCATCAGTTGATATGATAGGTTCATTATGTACATTGATGGCACGAGGCGCGATTATAAGTATGTTTGTTGTTATATTCATACTTCCATCATTGTTCGTATTATGTGATAAGCTCATTATCAATACAAGCTTTGGTTTTAAGCCTAAGAAGAATCTGGATATGTAGCCAGATGGATGAATGAACGGGCAAAGATGTATATGTCGTAACAGATATAAGAATATATCAGGAAGTAAGAAAATGGAGGAATAGTTATGGTTAAGAAGACTTTATTCAAATATAGTTCAGTATTAATGAGTGTTGTTCTTATAGCATCAACGCTTACAGCCTGTGGAACAAACACAGCATATAATCAAGTATCAAGCGAGGTTGCAGTAAGCAGTGAGGCAGCTTCTAATACAGAAAGCATAATATCAAATGCTATTAAAAATGAGTTATCTGTATCAAACACAAGTACATTGAAGACAAATACGCGTGACGAAATGGTATATGTGTTTGGTAAGGCAGATGGAACACAGGATCATGTAACTGTAACAGAAAAGGTGACAGATGCTAACGGTGATACAACAACTAACCAGAGCAGCTCAAGTAAGAGTGCACCTGTATCTATGAAGGTTACTTATAAGTTAAATGGTGTAGAAACAAAGCCAGAGGATATGATTGGCAAAAGTGGTAAGGTTACTATCAGATATGATTACACTAACAATGAGAAGAAGACTATAAAAGTTAATGGAAAGTCACAGACAGCTTATGTTCCATTTACAATGATCACAGGAACTCTTCTTCCAACGGATAAATTCAGTAATGTAGAAGTTACTAACGGTAAGGTCAGCAAGGTTGGTGATAATATAATAGCACTTGGCATGACCATGCCAGGTTTAAAGGATACTTTAAACCTTAAGTTTGATGGTGAAAGCCTTGATATGGATATTCCGGAATACTTTGAAATATCAGCAGATGTTAATGACTTTGAGCTTGATATGTCTATGTCAGTAGCAACTACAAGTGTACTCAACGATGTAGATGTAGATGACTTCTCTCTTGCAAAGCTTGAGGATAAGATGAATGAGCTTCAGTCAGCAGCAGACCAGCTTACAGATGGAACTGTTACTCTTCAGGATGGTACTCAGACACTTGCAGACAGCATCCCAGCACTTACAGATGGTGTTAACCAGCTAAATGATGGTGCAGGAACACTTAAGAATGGTATATACGCTTATACTGATGGTGCAACAGCACTGGCAGCAGGAGCAGGCCAGCTTAAGGATGGTATCACAGCTTATACTGATGGAGCATCTAAGCTTTCAGCAGGAGCAGGCCAGCTTAAGGGTGGTCTTTCAACATATACAGCTGGAGTAGCACAGCTTGCAAAGGGTTCTGATACTCTTACAACAGGTATTGCAGCATATACAACAGGAGCATCTAAGCTTTCAGCAGGAGCAGGAACACTCAAAAAGGGTATTGAAGACTATACAGCTGGAGTAGCACAGCTTGCAGATGGTTCGACACAGCTTAAAGATGGTCTTTCAACATATACAGCTGGTGTAGCAGCTGCAGCATCAGGAACTGCGGATTTAAAGAGTGGTATAAATGCATACACAACAGGAGCTAAGAATCTTGGAAATGGTGCTGCCGCTTTGAAAAAGGGTATCAATGATTATACAGCTGGTGTAACGAAGGCAGCAGATGGAGCTTTACAGGTAAGTAATGGCGTTTCACAGTTAAAGAAGATGCTTACAGAAAAAATGGCTGCAGATCTTAAAAATAATATTACTGCTTATAAAACGAACCAGAATATTACAACTGATGTAGAAAATCTTACTAAAGCAGCTGTTCAGGCAGGTCTTAGTGATATAACAATAGCTGATGATCTTACTGTGCTTGCAAAGACTAGCGAAACTGAAAAGATAGAAGCTAAGATTACTGAAATGTATAATAAATATCTTATAGCATATACTAATAGTGTAGTGAATAATGGTGCAGGCAGTCAGCTGACAGGCTTATATGCAAGCCAGTTAGGACTTTTAGTCAAGGCTTCCGGTAATCAGGGAGCAGCAAGTGCGCTTTCACAGGTGGCAACACAGCTTGCAGCAAGTACAGGTTCCCTAGAAACACTTGAAAAAGGAGCAGAAGATGTAAGTAATGGACTTAACACTCTTAATTCCATGAATAAAACACTTAATGATGGTGCAGCACAGCTTAATGATGGCTTAGTAGAATTAAATAAGAATAATGATGCTTTGAATAATGGTATTGTAAGTCTTGATACAGGCGTATCAACTCTTAATAGCAGTAATGAAAAGTTAAATACAGGAGCTTCTCAGTTACAGGCAGGTGTGGTTAAGCTTAATGAAAACAGTAAAGCACTTAATGATGGTGTTGCCCAGATAGATACAGGACTTACAGAACTTAATGGTAATAACAAAGCACTTAATGACGGTGCAGCCCAGATAAATGGGGGACTTGTACAGCTTAATGCTAACAATGATACAATCAATGGTGGTATAGACCAGATAGATAGCGGTCTTATAACACTTAATGCAAACAACAGCACACTTAATGGAGGTATTGCCCAGTTATACAACGGTTTCGCAACACTTAATGCAAACAATCCAGCTTTAAGAGATGGTTCATCACAGCTTGCTGATGGTACATCAACACTTAAGTCATCATCAGCAACATTAGCAGATGGTGTTACACAGCTTAATGATGGTGCTATAACCCTTAAGGATGGAATGGCTGAATTCAATGCCTCTGGTATAAAGGCTATAACAAGTCTGGTAGGAAATGATGCTGATACAGCAGTAGATACAATCAAGGAGGTTATAAAGCTTGGTAAGAATTATAATTCATTCCTTGATAAGAAGGATGGAAAGGAAAGCTCAGTAACATTCATATATAAGACTGCTGAGTTGACTAAATAATAAGGCTTACTTTTCCAAAACTCTCATATATATAATTGCCGGCCAGGCCGGCGGAAAGATTAACAATCTTTCAAAAAGGGGATGCCGCATTAAGAAAATTAGTGCGGTGTCCCCTTTTTTATTATTAGTCACGTACCCAAACCATCATTTCACCAGTATGTCTGTTATCCCATGCATAATAAGGTATCCAGAGTAAATCTTTATCTTCATATTCAGGATTGGTATTGTCAATATATAAATCATCACTATCGGATTCTTTTATCTTACGTCCAGTAGCGGATATCGTTACTATTCCACCGAGCATATCAGGTCGGTATTCTTCCTTGAATTGTGTTGAAGCAGGCATTTCAATTTCGTGGAGATTATTTCCATTATCCTCTTCTTCAAGACAATAAACTACAGGTCCACGCATTACAGTTATTTTTCCAATGTTCTCACGCACTTTAGGATTGGAACGTACAATACGTGCTGTAATGTCCATATTAAATTCAACAGTATGTGTATTGTTCCAGTTTGCCTCTATGTAAGCATAACCATCATTTAATGTATAATCAGCTGGTTTACCATCAACATTTATAGTATAGTTATGGCACCATGATGGAATGTGTAGTGCAAGCTTCCATATATCATTTCTTGTACTGTCTATATTAAGCTTTATATTACCATCCCATGGATAATTGCTGTGCATGCTTATTTTAGTAGTGTTATCAAATACATTTGCCTGATTGCCTATATACAGATTAACATACAGACTGTTGGAATTCTCTGTATAAATATATGAACCAAGTGATTCAACAAGTCTTGCAAGGTTAGGAGGGCAGCAGGCACAAGAAAACCATGTCTGTCTTTTAACCTTGACATGTCTAAAAGCCTGAATCTTTTCATTCTTTTCTGGATACACCTCCAAAGGATTAACATAGAAGAAGCTCTTGCCATCAAGTGACATGCCGCTTATTGTTCCATTGTATAAAAGTTTCTCCATTACATCGGCATATTCACCCTTTTGTTCCATTTTAAGCATACGGAGTGCAAAGAACACCATAGCTACAGATGCACATGTTTCACCATAAACAAGGTCATTAGGAAGGTCATAATCTATGGTAAATGATTCACCATATGATGAAGAACCAAGAGCACCGGTTATAAACATTTTTTTGTGAACTATATTATCCCATAATTTCTTACAGGTTGTATACAATTCTTCATCGTCAGAAGCTCTTGCAACATCAGCAATGCCTGAATACAGATAAACGGCTCTTACAGCATGTCCAACAGCCTCACCTCTGCCACGTACCGGCTTACCTGCCTGGTAATAATCGAATTTAAAGTAGCTGTCCTTCCATTTCCAGATGTTATTATATTTCTTAATTTCACCATCAAAATAACATGGCTGTTTTCCGCGTTCATTTATAAAATATGCCGCGAGATTTAAGTGCTTTTCATCATGTGTAATGTTATACAGGCGCATAAGAGCCATTTCGATTATTTCGTGTCCTGGGTAAGCGTGAAGCTTATCATCCTCTGGTCCAAAGATGGAATCTATGTAGTCAACAAATCTTATCATGGCATCAAGAAGCTTACGCTTTCCGGTTATCTCATAGTAAGCAACAGCCGCTTCAAGCATATGGCCGGCGCAATATAATTCATGGTTTCCCATAATATTAGTCCATCTTTTATCAAGACCATTGATAGTGTAATATGTGCCAATATAACCATCTGACTGTTGTGTACTTACTATAAGATCGATTGCTTCATCAATCTGTTTCTCAAGGCTGCTATCAGGGTGCCACTTTAGTGAGTATGCAGCAGCCTCTATCCATTTATATAAATCACTGTCCTGAAATACCTTCCCATGGAATTCACCCTGGGATATCCCAGCTGCTATTTTGAAATTTTCAATACAGTGGCTCGGTTCTATATCTGGAATAGCATCATTTAAAGCATTCCATTGGTATGGAAGCATCTGGGTACGTGTTGTTTACATAATAGGACTAAAGAAACCATCGTTAACCTTGACATCTTTTACAGATTGTGTGTAAAAATCTTTGTTCATAATAAGAACCTCCTTTATTATTAATATGAATTATTGTAAAATAATGCTGATTAATTAGGTGAATAGTAGTTTTTATTACTTATATATATTATATTAATGAGTAAAGCTTGATATCAACTGATAAAACTTATATATGGTGAAAAAAACTTAGATATATAAAGAAGCATAAAATATGTTTTAAATAAGCTTTATATTGAAATATAAACTTAGATATGAAATAGGAGGATAGGACTAACAAAATGAAATATATAGTTTTTTCACAGAATGAGCCACTAACATATTTATCTTGTGGACAGCTGGTACGTGACAGAAATTTTCTGCATCCAAGAAGATGTATAGATTCATATGTACTTATTGTAGTTGTAAGGGGAAGTCTTTATATAGTACAGGATAATACTAAGTATGTAGTTTCAGAGAATCAATATATAATATTAAGAAGCAATACTCTTCATTATGGTTACAATAGTTCAACAGAATATCTTCAATATTATTGGACACATTTTTATGTACCAGAAGGATCATATATCTGTGATGATGACATGAAAACTTTTGAACATGAATCTGATGATAATTATATATTACCTGAGTATGGAGATTTAAAATATAGTAAAAGAGTACAGCTTCTGTTTTCACAGCTGTTGGATGAATCATTCCGAAAATCACAGGTTAAGAGTAAGTTTATGGATTACTTTCTAACCTGTCTTTTAATGGAGTTATCAGGTGAATTCAAAGAACAGGAGAATAAAGATATATCAGAAGAAATAAGTAATATTAAAAAATGGATTCACAATAACTATAATCAATCTATTACAGTTGCTAAGATTGCAGAATTGTTTCATTATAATCCAGATTACCTGTCAAATATGTTTAAAAAGACAGCACACATTTCACTAAAGAGATATATTAATGAAGTAAGAATAAACGAAGCTAAGAATATTCTGATATCTACAGAATATTCACTTAAAGAGATAGCATTTCAGTGTGCTTTTAATGATGAAAAATATTTTCTTAAGGTGTTTAAGAAGATAGAGGGAGTATCACCAACAGAATATAAAAAAGCATTTTTTAAGAAAAAGAATGTTTAGAAGCTTTTGAAATATTCTTCCAGTCTTGTAAATGTCTTGGTAAGTGCAATGGCTTCACTTTCGCTTAAGTCTTCTGTGATGTAGTTAATCATATCTTTGTGGAACTTTTTGTGATGATTATATGCAGCAATCCCTTTATCAGTAAGTGATGCATATACAATACGGCGGTCTTTTTCGCCACGTGTTCTGATAACGTATCCTTTTTTAACAAGTCCGTTAATGCCAACTGTAAGCGTACCCATAGTAACACCAAGAGCCTTGGATATAGTACCCATGGTTCCAGGCTCACCTATTCCGATAGCTTCTATAATGTGCATATCGGTCACGGAAATATCCTTGAATTCATCTGTAATTAAAGCTTTTTCCTCTATATTCATAATATCGTTAAACAACGTAACAAGTATAGAGTTTAATGATTCGTAAATGTCCATAAAAGCACTCACCTTCATATAAAATTAACGTAAAAAACTAATTACATTATATATTACAATAAGGGGTAATGCAACAAAATACTCCATTTGCTTCCAATAATGCTACAATGTTCATGAGAGTACTCCTTTGATTCTTTGTTTTTTGGTCAAAACTTATTATATCAAAAGAGTTACTCTCATTTTTTATTTTTTCTTATTCAACTTACAAAATCTTTACTCTATTACAGGAAGGTAAAATTGTCAGTCATAGGGAAATTGAATTGTAAAAATATATCAGGAATACACACAAATATTCAATCAATGGTGATTTAAAAATATTCAATCCAGATAATTTATTTACATTTTGAATAATGAGTGATAAAATGTTTTGTATATAAAATAAAAGGAGGGATTGGTATGGGATTTAGGAGATTATTATATGTTTTTATGATTATGTGCAGCATATTTATGGCAGGATGTGCAGTTCATGCAAGCCCTGATGATTATGCGGTGAATGAAGGATATGAGGTGAAGGGCAGCAGCTCTAAGAATACAGGCAGTGGTTATACATATACCCATGATATAGGTATACAGGGAATGCAGCAGAATCATGCAGACTACGGCTGATATGGCAGAAGAATATCCGGATGTATATTTTTCTCATGGAACAGGCTATATGAGCAATGGTAAAAACTTTAATAATTATTTTGGAAGAACTTGAAAAGCTGAGTGTAATTAACGGTGATGTTGAACGTATAATAAATAATGTTAAGGAACAGACTATCAGTACAGAAAATACAGGATGCTACCACATTTATCGCTTCAATAGCAGAGGAAACCAATCTTCTTAGTCTTAATGCTTCTATTGAGGCTGCAAGGGAAGGAGAGAGTGGAAGAGGCTTTGCGGTAGTTGCAGAACAGTTAAGAAGAATAGCTGGAATGCTGGCAGATAGTATAGATTATTTCAAGATATAGAGAGCAGAAAGCTATACAGATAATTATGTATATAGTTATAGTTATGTAGATAGTTATGCAGACAGTATGCATACAGCTATGCAGGCTGAAAAATACAGTTTGCATTTTTATTGGCTGCGTAGTATCATTTAATGGAGTATTATTTTTTGGACAGAGCAATAAATATAGTTTATTGTTAATGCATATAAAATATTACTTATATTAGGTTTAATAGTTTAATGATAGATGGAGGCACATATGAAGTTCATAGCAATTGGCGAATTGATGTTAAGATTATCACCACCGAACTATGAGAAGATAGTTACAACTCACAATTTCATCGTTAATTATGGTGGAGCAGAGGCGAATGTAGCAGTTTCCTTAGCTAATCTTGGTGTTGACTCAACATTTTTTACTGTATTACCTAATACAGATCTTGGTAAGTCTTGTATTAACTACCTTAAGGCTAATGATGTACATACTAAGCATATTATTAAGGCTGACGGAAGAATGGGACTTTACTATCTTGAGGAGGGCGTCTCAGTAAGACCTTCACAGGTAATATATGATAGAGGAAGCTCAGCGTTTGCTGAATATGATTATAAGGATGTAGACTTTGAGAATATTTTAAAGGATTATGACTGGTTACACTTAAGCGGTATCACACCTGCACTTTCATATAACTGCCGCCGTCTTATAGATAAGGCTATTAAGGCAGCTAAGAAGCTTGGACTTACAGTAAGCTTTGATCCTAACTTCAGAAGTACATTATGGTCTTTTGAAACTGCAAGGGATGTACTCAGCAGATATCTTCCATATGTAGATGTACTTATAGGTATTGAGCCTATCCATGTATACAATGCAGATGGTACAGATGTTAAGGACGGCCTTACTATGGATCCATCATTTGAGGATATGGACAGAGTATTCAAGGCTATTGATGAGCAGTACCATATGAAAGCAATTGCAAGAACAGTACGTTATGTTCATTCAGGAAGTAATAACTCTCTTAAGGCCTTTTATTATGCTGATGGACAGACCTATGAGAGTAAGACTCTTAACTTTGAGATAGTGGACCGAGTTGGTGGTGGAGATGCATTCTCTTCTGGTCTTATCTATGCTCTTATGCAGAATGACTGGAAGCATGAGGATATTGTCAACTTTGCAGTTGCATCTTCAGTAATGAAGCACGCTATACGTGGCGATACTAACATCACAAGCGTTTCTCAGATAAAGAGACTTATGAATAACGCTTCATTTGATGTACAAAGATAATGAGAGTAAGTCGTTAGTCATATAGGAGGAAGGTCTAAGGAAAATCCGTACTTACATAATGATTTTCCCTAGACCTTTTCATATGAGGCTGATAACAGAAAGATTATAGTTAATTTACCGGAGGATATATGAAAAAGATAAAAGAACTTATGCCGGAGGCATATGATTTTAATGGAAAGCTTTCATTAAAACAGGCGATACCACTTGGACTTCAGCACGTTATGGCGATGTTTGTAGGAAATCTTACACCGTTGCTTATTATTACAGGAGCATGTGGTATTGGTGCAGGAAGCGAGTATGCAACCATTCAGGTTGCACTTTTACAGAATGCTATGATCATAGCTGGTATTGTAACGCTTATACAGTTATTTTCAGTAGGACCTGTTGGAGGAAAGGTGCCTATTATTATGGGTACAAGCTCTGGATTCATCGGAGTGTTCAGCAGTGTAACAAAGGTTATGGGTGGCGGAATATTAGCCTATGGTGCTATTATGGGAGCCTCTATTATAGGTGGTCTTTTTGAAACAGTGCTTGGTGCATTTATTAAGCCGTTAAGAAGATTTTTCCCATCAGTTGTAACAGGAACTGTCGTGCTTTCTATTGGATTGTCACTTATTTCTGTTGGTATTAATTCATTCGGTGGTGGAAATGGAGCTAAAGACTTTGGCTCATTAGAGAATCTGTTTCTGGCATTTGTTGTGCTTATTGTTATATTATTCGTTAAGCACTGGACAAAGGGGTATCTTAGTTCATCATCTATACTGATTGGAATTATAGTTGGTTATATTGTAGCAGCTATTATGGGCTGTGTGCTTCCACATACAGCAGTTACTGCTGATGGAGTTGAATATACTAAGTCATGGGTACTCAACTGGAATAAGGTTGCAGAAGCTAAGTGGATTGCGATTCCTAAGTTCATGCCAGTTAAGCCAGTGTTTGACTTAAGAGCAATACTTCCTGTGCTTGTTATGTTTGTTGTAACAGCAGTAGAAACTGTTGGAGATATATCAGGTGTTATGGTTGGTGGAGTAGGAAGAGAAGCGACAGATAAAGAACTTTCAGGCGGAGTTATGTGTGATGGTTTAGGTTCATCGCTTGCAGCACTTTTCGGTGTACTTCCTAATACATCCTTCAGCCAGAATGTTGGTCTTGTTGCAATGACTAAGGTTGTTAACAGAATTGCACTTGCATCTGGTGCTGTATTCCTTATATTATGTGGTCTTATTCCTAAGCTTGGAGCCTTGATATCAATCATGCCACAGTCAGTACTTGGTGGTGCGGCAGTTATGATGTTCTCATCAATTATTGTAAGTGGTATCCAGCTTATCACTAAGGAGCCGCTTGATGCAAGAAGGCTTTCTATTGTATCGGTTGCACTTGGTGTAGGCTATGGTATGGGTGTAAGCCCTGCAATCCTTGCACATACACCACAGGCTGTACAGCTTATGTTTGGTGAGTCTGGTATTGTTCCAGCAGCATTTGTAGCGATATTACTTAACATAATTCTTCCTAAGAATAAAGCTGAGGAAACGGTTAAAGAAGTTGTTTCAGAAGAAGCAGCAACAATAAAAGAAAAGGCTGTAACTAAATAAAGTAAAGCAATTAGCGAAGATACCGGGAAAGACGAATAAGGTCGTTTCCAGTATCAATATCAAATAATTCATATTCATCCTGTGCAGGAACTAAAACAACCTGTGCAGGATGTTTTTTTGCAATAAAACCGCCACCCTTGCCCTGTGGAAGATTCATCAGTTCATCATAATAGCTGGCTGGGAATATTACAGGAGCACCAGGAGTTCCATTAAAAGCAAGACGGCATATCTTACTATTATTATTGAAATAATTATTATTGGCATTGCTGGATTTATCAGTGCTGTTACAAGCAAAATAACTGCTGTTGTAGTAAATAAATAAAAGGCACAGCAGCTGAAGGCTTGTCTTAGTGATAAGCGGCTGGTCTGATGGAAGAAATAATATCCCTTGGGTGCAGCAGCTTTTGTGTCTGTGGGTTTCCTTTAGAATATGTGAAACACCAAGACGTACCATATCATTTCTGTAAGGCATATTGTGTTTAATGCAATGTATATGTTCCCGTTCACATATCTGTACAAGCTCATCATGACGGGTTACGGTAAGAGTTTCACAAAAGTCTACGAAACGGCTTATATTTATCGCATTTTCAAAGAGAGTGTTGTTGTTGAAGGAGGCTAAAAGCTTGTTGGTACCGAATCTTTTTGACATACCGGATGCCATAATAATGCACGAAATAGAGCTGAATATATTATCAATATCGATTAAAAGTACATCAGCTCTGCTTTTAATACTGTCAAGAAATTCAGTGGATTGTTTTCTGATGACAGCTAATACGCGTGAGTTATCAAGGAGACTTTTAATGTTCTCTTGAAAAGGGATACAGGAGCTTTCCAGATAACCAAGCTCGTCAATAACAAATACACTATCAGCAGAGGTCATAAGATGCTTCTTAATGGCAGGGCAGGCGCAGTTAATAAAGCCATCCTCTACAATGGTCATATTGTTGCCTTTTTTAGGGGAAACAGGAGTGAGTGTACGTGGTATTCCAATGACATATTCCTTTCCGTCATCTATAAGATTAGATTTAATAACAACTTCTGGTGTGTCCGTTCTGCGGCTTAGCAGATAATTGAAAAAATCAGACATATCCATAGCGTCTTCAATCTGGTTTAAAATGTTGCTTAACAGATATGATTTGCCACTTCCCCGGTCTCCCGTAATAAAAAGATGTTTTTTATCTGACATCTTAAAAAATGTAATTACAGCCAAAGCGTCTAAATAACAATTATCCATAGAATAAGTTACCTCGTTTCAGTAAATGATTTTATAACGTAAGTGTGTCTGGTGTGAATAAACATTTATACGCAGTATAGGTATAGGTCTATAATGCCACAACTACACGGTGTGTTTTATGGTGGATATCAGTACATTCAATGACATTAATATTATCATATATAAGAGACATCTTTTCATTAATAATATCAAGAGAGTCTGTATGTGTATTAATAGTGCTAAGGATTGCCCCAGACTTCATAAGAAATATATTATCGCAGTATTCCAAAGCAAGCTCGGGACTGTGAATGCACGTGAGGGCACATCTGCCATCAGAGACGATATTTCTTATGTGCTGCATAAGCAGATGACGGTTAGAAAAATCAAGTGCACTATCCGGTTCATCAAGGAGAAGCAGAGGTGAATCCTCTATTATGGTGCGTGCAAGAATACATAACTGTTTCTGTCCTTCGCTTAAAGCTAAGAAGTCTGCTTCGTATAAACCCTTAAGTCCAACCATATCAATAGCTTTATCGGCACGTTTTATCATATCTGTGGTGTAGCCTCCAAGTATGTGCATATGAGGATTGAAGCCAAGCAGACATACCTCCCTGACGGTCATGCTTATGGTAAGATTGTTTCTTTGGGGAATGTAGCTTATCAGCTGGGCCTTTTTTTTAACAGAGAGGTTTTCAAGCAGGTGTTCATTAAGCTGACATTGTCCGTTGTGTCTTATAAGTCCCATGATGGCCTTAATAAGAGAGGTTTTACCACAGCCGTTATTACCAATAACAGCATTAAGCTGTCCTGCATTAAGGTTAAGGCTTACGTTATCAACTGCACAGGTGCTGCCGTAATATACTGATATTCCGGCTGCGGAAAATGTAGTATTGAATAAATCAGACATCATAACCCCTCCTTTTTATTAGCTCTCATGAGCAGAATTATAAGCAGCGGAGCGCCAAGAAGTGAAGTAAATATACTGACTGGCAGCTCTGATGTGGATACACTTCTTGCCAGTATATCGGCAAGTGTCAGTAAAATAGCCCCTGCTAAGCCGCTTGTTATATATGTGAATATATCATTACGCTTTGTAAGCAGTCTGGCAATATGAGGTGCAATAAGTCCGATAAAGCTTATAAGCCCTGTAACACATATTATTGATGATACTACTAATGTAGCAAGCATTAGTATGATAAAACGCAGAATTGTCACATTTACACCTAGCGATACAGCTTCCTCTTCGCTTGTAGAGAGAATGAGAACCTGTCTGTATAACATAGCCATTATAATAAAGCCGGCAAGTGTCGTGAAGAACGGAATAGCAAGGCTGTCTCTTGAAATACCATTAAGGCTTCCCATAATCCAGTATTCGATTGAAGCAAGCTGTTTTTCAGGATCAGCAGCAAGCTTTAGAAACATAAGTATAGTCTGTGCCACAGAATGAATAGCTATACCAGCAAGCACGATAGTATAACTGTTTCTTCCAGGGACAAGATAGGCTGTGAGCAGAGTTATTATGAGGGCTGTTACAGCTCCGATAAATGCAGATATTGAGATGACTGGAACAGAAGCAGAAACTGCAACTATTGCAAGAGCAGCACCGGCACTTGCGCCGGAGGAAACACCAACGATATCGGGAGAAGCCAGAGGGTTTTTAAATATAAGCTGATATATATAACCTGATATTGAAAGCCCAAAACCGCCTATAACACCCATAAGGGCGCGGGGAAGCCTGAGCCTTTTAAAGACCATAATAGACATAGTATCACCAGACAGTAAGCTCTTTAATGTGAGTGGATACTGTCCGGTAATGACAGACCATACAAGTACTACTATAAGAAGCAGTACCTGTATGACTGATAAAAGTATAATTTTGTTCCGGTAATTATAAGTATTTTTGAACATAAATCATCCTTATTTAGCAGGTGTGAATCCATAAAAGCTTTCATAGAATTTAGTTACACATTCTTCATAGAAATCCTTAGTAACCTTTTCTGGATGAAGAACAGAGGCAATATATATGCTTCCTAAGAAGCTTGCTGGTACAGGTGAATCCCAGGCTTCTATATCACCAGGCAGCTTTACAACCTTTTTATTCTTAATGGCATTGCAGTCTGCAAGATTAGCATCATTTAGAACGTCATCTACTGAGTAAGTTGCATCGGCAGCTATTATAATGTAATCAGGGTTCCAGGCAAGAAGCTGTTCATATGAAACATTTGCCCAGTAAGTATCTGTAAGCTCAGAGGCTGCATTCTTTCCACCTGCATTGCTAAGTAATGTGTTCTGATACATCTTGCTTCCTGCTGTTGAAAGAACAGAGCTGTTGCCTGCAAGATATACTAAAGGAGTGCTCTCACCTGCAAGCTTGGCTTTATTATCAGCTAAAAATGTATCAATGGAATTGTTGAGTGCATCAGAGCGTCCAATTGTGTTAGTTATTTTACCAACAAGTGTGATACATTCCTTAAGGAGAGTTTCATCCTCAGGATTTACAACAACAGCCTTGATACCAAGACCTTCAAGTGTATCTGCAGCTTTTTTTAACTTCATAGGAAGGAATACAACATCAGGTGCTGCTGCAACGCAGGCTTCTGTGTTGAATTCTTTGGCTGTTCCCATATTAGGGAGACTTATGATAGATGGAGCTGCAAGCTTATAGATATTTCTTGTATTAGCCTTAGCTTCGATTCCTACAAGCTTGTCCTTTAATCCAAGTGCAAGGAGAAGACTTGTGGAGATATAGTAAGATGAAGCAATCTTTTCAGGTGCTTTTTCAAATGTTACTGTTCGTCCAGCCTGGTCGGTAACAGTAATAGGGTAGCTTGTGCTTACCTCGTTGAATTGAGACATTACATCAAAGGCTGATGTTGAAGCAGCCTGTGTAGTGCTGTCATTTGCGGCAGAACTGCCACATGCTACAGTTGATATAAGCATGAGCACTGCCAGAACTAAAGCGGTTAATCTTTTAAAATTTTTCATAGTTATCCTCATTTCTACTTTTTTGGCACACTAATTTATGTTGATCAGAATATATCTTATAGCAACAGTTAAAAGATATGTGCGAATGAATTTTATCAGATTGACAAGGCTTTTACAAGTCAGTATAGTTATATTATGATGATACCAGGGAGAATTGTGGGAGCGCGTAGCACGGAACAATTCGTAGGTATCAAAGTCGGGGGCTTTTGACCCTGACATCAGTATGATTAAAATGAGGAGTTTTTATGCTTAATATACAGAATTATAGGAAAGTAGAAAGTATTGAAGAGGCTTACGAGCTTAACCAGAAGAAGGCTAACAGAATTGTCGGCGGCATGATGTGGATGCGTATGGGTGATAACAGGATCAATACCGCGATTGACATGTCAGGACTAGGACTCGATAAGATTGAAGAGACAGATGAAGAATTTAAGATTGGATGTATGACATCATTAAGACAGTTAGAAAACCATAAAGGTTTTAATGAATATACGAATGGCTGCGCCAAAGAAGCACTAAGGCATATTGTTGGCGTGCAGTTTAGAAATCTTGCAACAGTTGGTGGAAGCATATATGGAAGATATGGATTTTCGGATGTTCTTACATTATTAATTGGACTTGATTCATACGTTGAATTACATAAGGGAGGAATAGTTTCCCTAAAGGATTATGCGGCTCAAAGCTATGACAGGGATATTATTGTAAACATTATAGTTAAGAAAAAGCCAGTCAAGATGTTTTATGAGGCAGTAAGAATAACAGAAACAGACCTTCCGGTTCTTACCTGTGCCGCTGTAAGCTTTAGCGGTTTGGGTGAATATAATCTGTGTATAGGTGCAAGACCGGGAAGAGCTGTTGTTGTAGAAGATAAGGAAGGTATTCTTAAGGGCGGAGTAAATGATGAGACTATAGAGAACTTCGCCAGATATGTAAGGGAAAATGTTTCTACAGAGAGTAATATGCGTGGAAGTGCTGAATACAGAAGCCATCTGGCAGAAGAACTTACTAAGAGAGCATTAAGAGCTGTAAATAATTAATAATTAGTTATTGATTATTAATAGCTGCGGTATTATTTATATAGCAATGTTAATGTATAGATTTGTTTATATATCGATTGATTAGTGTATGGATTGGAGAATATATGTTAGTAGATATTAAGTTAAATGGAAAGTCGGTCAAAGCAGATGTGGCCTGCGATATGACTCTTTATGATTTCGTCAGGGAGCATGGCTGTTATAGTGTAAAATGTGGCTGTGAAACTTCTAACTGCGGACTGTGTACAGTATTTCTGAATGATAAACCCGTACTTTCGTGTTCGGTTCTTGCTGTAAGAGCAGATAAATGCAGCGTTACAACGCTTGAAGGTTTACAGGAGGAGGCCGCAGAATTCGTTACATTTATAGCTGACCAGGGAGCAGAGCAGTGTGGCTTCTGTAATCCGGGCTTTGTTATGAATGCTATTGCACTCTTTAGGGAGAATCCTTATCCTGATGAAGATGAGATAAAGGAGTTTCTTTCAGGAAATCTGTGCAGATGTTCAGGGTATGAAGGCCAGTTAAGAGGAATTCTGGATTACCTCAGGGTAAAAAAGGCTAAGGAAGCCAGTGTGGAAAATAAAGAAAATATAGCAGAGGAGGTGAAGTAATGAAGTCAGTTAATAAAGCAGTAAGAAAAAAAGATGCAATGGAGCTGCTTCTTGGAAAACCGGTATATACAGATGATATTGCACCAAAGGATTGTCTTGTTGTAAAGCTTCTGCGTTCACCATATGCCAATGCGTATGTTAAGAGCATTAATACAGATATAGCAATGAAGGTACCCGGAATAGAGGCAATATATACATATAAGGATGTTGACCAGAATATGAAGCGTTTTACCTGTGCCGGTCAGACGTATCCTGAGCCAAGTCCTTATGACAGGCTTATTCTTGATAAACATGTAAGATTCATAGGTGATCCGGTTGCGATTGTTGCGGGAGTGGATGAGCGCTGTGTTGATAAGGCAATGAAGCTTATTAAGGCAGAGTATGAGGTACTTGAGCCAGTGCTTGACTTTACAAAGGCAAAGGATAATGAGATACTTGTTCATCCGGAGGATAACTGGGAAGCAATGTGTCCTGTCGGAGCAGATAATAAAAGAAATCTATGTGCACATGATGAGTGCAGTAATGGTGATATAGATAGGGTGCTTGAGAGCTGTGATATTGTAATTGACAGGACATATCATACAAAGGCATGCCAGCAGAGTATGATGGAGACCTTTAGGACATTCTGTACAATCGATACTTATGGAAGACTTCATGTTGTAAGTTCTACACAGATAGTATTTCATTGCAGAAGAATCATATCACACGCACTTGGAATATCTCCATCAAAGATACGTGTTACAAAGCCTAGAATAGGTGGTGGTTTTGGCGCAAAGCAGACCTCGGTTTCAGAAATATATCCGGCATTTGTCACATGGAAGACTAAGAAGCCAGCTATGATTATATTCTCAAGGGAAGAGTCATTATCAGCTTCATCTCCAAGACATGAGATGCAGATGCATGTAAGGCTCGGTGCAACTAAAGATGGTATCGTAAAAGGAATAGATTTATATACTCTGTCAAACACAGGAGCTTATGGTGAGCATGGACCAACGACAGTAGGTCTTTCAGGACACAAGTCAATACCATTGTATGGAAAGGCGGAGGCATTCCGCTTCGTAAGTGATGTTGTATACACGAATGTTATGTCAGCAGGAGCGTACAGAGGCTATGGTGCCACTCAGGGGCTTTTTGCCGTTGAATCTGCTGTGAATGAGCTTGCTGATAAGCTTCATATGGATCCTTTTGAAATAAGATTTAAAAACATAGTTAAGGAGGGCGATGTAATGCCTGCTTACTATGGTCAGGTCAATACAAGCTGTGCACTTGACAGATGCCTAGAAAAGGTTAAAGAGATGATTAAATGGGATGAGAAGTATCCTATGAGAAAGATATCTGATACGAAGGCACGTTTTGTCGGAATGGGTATGGCTATGCAGGGCTCTGGTATATCAGGCGTGGATGTGGGAAGTGCCACACTTAAGCTTAATGATGAGGGCGTGTATACAATGAATATCGGTGCAGCTGATATGGGAACAGGCTGTGATACAATACTTGCACAGATTGCTGCGGAGGTGCTTGAGTGCAGTACTGATGACATAAGTGTATTCGGCGCTGATACTGATATATCACCTTATGATTCAGGCTCATATGCATCAAGTACAACATATGTTACCGGAAAGGCTGTTGAGAACTGTGCATTAGAGCTAAGAAGCAGAATCGAAAAGCTTGGAGCAAAGCTTATAGGCTGTGATAAGAGTGAGGTTACATTTGACGGAAGCTGTGTAAGCTGTGAGGCTGGAGAGCACAAGGGCACATCAGTAAGTCTTTGCGATATTGCGACAGCTTCCATGTGTGGCAATGACATAGCACTTTCTGTTACTAATACACATACATCGCCTATTTCTCCACCACCATATATGGTAGGTGCAGCCGAGATTGAGGTTGACCTTGTTACAGGTGAAAGCAGGGTTGTTGAATATGATGCGTGTGTTGACTGTGGAACACCAGTTAATCCTAATCTTGCAAGAGTACAGGCAGAAGGTGGAATCCTTCAGGGAATTGGTATGGCAATGTCTGAAAATATCACATATTCTGATAAGGGAAAGCTTTATGAGAACTCATTCCTGCAATATAAGATACCATCAAGGATGGATATTGGACATATTAATGTTGAGTTTGAAAGCAGCTTCGAGAATGCTGGACCATTTGGTGCTAAGTCAATAGGAGAGGTTGTAATTAACACGCCACTTCCGGCTGTGACAGATGCGCTAAGCCACGCAGCAGGAAAGAGGTTCTATGAGCTGCCTATAACACCGGAGCAGATTGCGATGGCGAGGGTAGAGAATAATTAGGATTATAACACAGATAAGATAAAAGATAAGATGGCACGATTTATTTCTGGATAAGGGGAATAGTCGTGCTGTTTTATTTAATGCCATTTCTCATAAAGTAGATGACTATTTCACATTATAAAATACAGGAGTAAAAATTATGCCTAATATATTAATTGTAGAGGATGATATAAATATTAATAACCTTCTTTGTGAGGTGCTTGTGAAGGCAGGTTATACGTGTGAACAGGCATTTTCAGGAACAGAGGCAAAGCTGCTTCTGAATATAAAAGAAAAGGATTATACGCTTGTACTGCTTGACTTAATGCTGCCTGGTGCAAGTGGTGAGGAGGTTTTAAAAGAGATAAGAAAACATGGAAGGCTTCCGGTGATTGTGCTGACTGCAAAGGATAGTATAGATGATAAAATCGGAGTGCTGACAGATGGAGCAGATGATTATATAACAAAGCCATTTGAGATCAGAGAGGTACTGGCACGTATTCAGGTGCAGCTTCGTCATATAGAGGCAGAAATAAAAAGTGAAGCAGATGCAGAAACAGAAGCAGAGGCAGAAACAGAAGTAAAAACAAAGGCTGGTATACAAAAAGGACAAGGCAGCGGAAGGCTTGAGTTCAGAGATATGGTGCTTACACGCTCTACCTTTGAGGTAAGTATCGGTGGCATGGTGCTTCCTAAGATTACAAAACAGGAATTTGCAATACTGGAATTACTGCTTAAAAACCCGAAGCAGGTGTTTAGCAAGGAGGATATATTCGAATATGCGTGGGACGAGCCATATATGGGTGAAACAAAGACCCTGGATGTGCATATAAGCAATATCAGAAAGAAAATAAAGACCATTACATCTGATGAATATATAGAAACAATATGGGGGATTGGATATCGCCTGCATGAATAATTTACTCTTTTTTTACTATTTATTTGCGATTGATTAGGATTTATTTTTTATGATAAGAGCAGTTAAGAAAAGGAGGAAAAAGCTTTGAGTGAATTATTATTGCAGACAAGGAATCTGACTAAGCAGTATGGCAGACACAGGGCGGTTGATGATGTAAATATGCACATTAAAAAGGGTGCGATATATGGCTTTATTGGAAGAAATGGAGCCGGTAAAACGACCTGTCTTAAGATGATTAGCGGATTGTCAACACCGTCTTATGGCGAAATAGAAATGTTTGGGTATAAAGGAAAGGACTTACAAAAGGTACGTTCAAGAGTAGGGTGTCTTATAGAAGCTCCCGGACTTTATGGCAATATGTCGGCATATGACAATCTGAACATTAAATGCAAGCTTACAGGGATTAAGAAAAAAGGATATATAGAAGAACTGTTAAAAACAGTGGGGCTTGATACTGTTGGAGAAAAGAAAACAAAGCATTATTCGCTTGGAATGAAGCAGCGCTTAGGAATTGCTCTTGCACTTGTAGGTGAGCCTGACCTGCTTATTCTTGATGAGCCGATTAACGGACTTGATCCACAGGGAATTGTGGAGGTGCGTGAAACCATCCAGAAGCTTGCTAAGGAGCGAGGTATGACAATATGTATTTCAAGTCATATTCTGGAGGAATTATCAAAGATTGCTACAGATTATGGCATTATTCATAATGGATGCCTTGTGCAGGAGCTTACAAGAGAAGAACTTATGAAAAAATGCAGTGAGCGCATAGAGCTTACACTTGATAATCCTAAGCAGGCTATTCCTGTGCTTGATGATATGGGATTTAGCAGCTATCAGGTTATAGATAAAGAACATATTCATATATTTGAAAGACTGGGAGAAAGTGCCAGGCTGAATATGGAGCTTGCAAAGGCGGGAATTCCAGTTAAAGGAATATCTATTACAAGTGAAGAACTTGAGAATTATTTCTTAAGGCTTACAGGGGGTGACAATCGTGCTTAATATGATAAAGATGGATGTATACAGAATGTTTCGTACAAAGAGTATGTATGTAATATGGATTATATTGCTGGCATCAGCACTGCTTACCTCATTTCTTTCAAAAATAGATTATGATGCTGCTAATAAAGAGTGGGAGAGGCAGCAGGCAGTGGAAAGTCAGGCAGATACTGATGGTCAGACAGTTGATGTGATAAATGCACAAGACATAGAGGAACAACAGGCAGATGACAGCAACAAAGAACAGCTTTCGCAGCAGAATACAGATAATGTCAATATTGGTATGAGTGTGGAATTACCTACGGAGCCAGGGAAGAAGGTTACGGTAATGGATGTTTTCTTTTCTAATGCACAGGGAAAGTTTTATGCACTTTTTCTTGTAATATTTGCGGTTATGTTTGCAACAGCAGATATTAAGAGCGGTTATATTAAGAATATTGGTGGACAGGTGTCACAAAGGGGGATGCTTATTGTTTCAAGGGCAGTTGCGCTTGCCTTATTTACAGCAATTACCTTTGCAGGGATATTTGTATTCCAGGCAGCAGCGAATATGCTTGCGTTTAAATGTGTGGTGTGGGGTAACTGGAAAGAGATTATACCTTATTTCTTAACAGAACTTATGCTTCATTATGCGTTTGTGTTAATATGTATGGCGATAGCAGTTATAATTAAGAATAATGTCATAAGCATGACCTTGTCGATATGTCTTACTATGAATATAATGAGTATTGCATATGCCTTTATAGATTATGTAGTTAACAGAAAGGGATTTCATAACTTCAGCATCTATAAGTATACAGTAACTGGAAGGATGGCAATGCTTCCTATGAATGCAGGCAGGGATGATGTTGTTAGTTCAATGTGTGTGGCAGCTGTATTTATTATTATAATGCTGTCATTAAGCAGTTATATTTTTCAGAAAAGGGATATTTAGAGAATGAGGATTATTATTGGAATATTAGCAGTAATAATTATTATACAGGCATTTATTATGTGGAAATACCAGCGGCAGATTAAGGACATCTGCCGCCAGTTGTCGTTTCTTATGGAACACGATAGTAACAAGCTGATTCAACGTGAAATAGATATGGGGGGAATAGGTGAGCTTTCAGATAAATTGAATGAACTACTTGACATGCGTAAAAAAGAAAGAAACGAGTACAGAAAAAAAGAAGAGCTGATAGCAGACACATATACTAATCTTTCACACGATATAAGGACACCGCTTACATCGCTAGATGGGTATTTCCAGCTTATAGAGGAATGTGACAATACAGATGACCAGAGGAGATATCTTGATATAATCAGAGAAAGGCTTAACAGCCTCAATGAAATGCTGGAGGAGCTTTTTACATTTACCAAGCTGAAAAATGATTCATATAAGCTTGAGCTTACGGATTGTTGTATAAACAGAATATTAAAAGAAACTGTCTTTTCTTATTATGATGAATGGAAGAAGCAGGGCATCTGCCCGGAGATTAGTATTACTGAGGAAATGCTGTATATATCAGGTAATAAGCAGGGCTTAAGGAGAGTTATACAGAATGTCATAAAAAATGGTCTTGATCATGGGGAAAAGAATATAAGTATCAAGCTTACCCGTGAGGATAATCATGCCTTGCTTACAGTCAGCAATTATACGGAACATCCTGAAAATATTGACTTAAGCCATGTGTTTGAGCGTTTTTATAAAGCAGATGTGGCAAGAGGCAGAGCCTCAACCGGACTGGGTTTATCTATTGCAAAAGAGCTTGTGGAGCGTATGAATGGAGATATAAGTGCAAGAATACAGGGAAATGATTTCATTATTGAAATAAAAGTTATGCTTGTGGTATAATATGTAAAAGAAACAGGGGCTGTTACGGAGAAATTATATATAGAATATGCTGATTCGTTTAATGAATGGGGAATATTACAGATTCAATAATAAAGGGAGACATGCGTATGAAAAATATAAAAGAAATAGGGGATTTTTTTATAAATCTGAATGAATATGTATATGCAACAGATATAGAAACCAATGAAATTGTATATATGAATCATAAAGCATTGAAAGCGTATGGCTTAGAATCAATAGAGGATATAAAAGGCAAGAAGTGTTATGAGGTATTACAAAAAGCTTCTGTTAAATGTGGTATGTGCAACAACAGCAGACTTTTACCAGGAGCCTTTGAGGAATGGCGTTATTATAATCCTGTATTAGATAAATATATGATAATAAAGGATACACTGATAGAGGGTGAAGGAAACAGAAAGTACAGGTTGGAAATAGGCATAGATATAAGTGAGGAGCTTGCACAGGATAAGCTTATCCAGAAGTATAGAGAAACTGAAACACTTGTCAATGAGGGCTTAAGAGCGGCACTTGCAGCAGATACACCTGATGAAACGATAAACACACTTCTTGGGTATATAGGTAAAGCACTTAATGGAGAAAGAACCTATATATTTGAAAAAAATATATATGGTGGAGATGATAATACATATGAGTGGACGGCAGAGGGAGTAAGTCCAGAGAAGGATAATCTTCAGAATGTGTCTCCGGATGTATGTGCTAACTGGTATAAGTGTTTTGAAGAAGGCGGAAACATCGTGATTAAGGATCTTGAAGAGATAAAAGAGAGTGATCCCCTTCAATATGATAATTTAAAAAGACAGGGTATTCATTCGATAATTGTAATTCCTATATATAACGAAGGGGAAGTTATTGCATTTATGGGAATAGACAATCCGCCACTGCTTACACTCGAATATGCCTTAAGTATACTAGAGATTATGAGTGCTTTTATTATATCGTGTATAAAGCGCAGGAATATGATGAGAAAGCTTGAGGATATGAGCTATAAGGACGCCCTGACCAATATAGGAAACCGTTTCGCTATGAGAGACTGTGTAGATAGTATAGATAAAAAACAGAGTATAGGCGTTGTTTACTGTGATGTTACAGGACTGAAATATGTGAATGATACAATGGGACATGAGGCAGGCGACAGACTTATTCTTAATGCATGTGGATGCCTTACAGACGTGTTTGGAGTGGATGCAGTATTTCGTATAGGTGGAGATGAGTTCCTTGTAATCTGTACACAGATAGATGAGAATACATTAATAAAGCGTATAACAGAGTTAAAAGAACTAATGAATGAGCGTTCTGTAAATATGGCATCAGGTGTTATCTGGAGTGAGAATGTAATAACAGGCTTTAATGAAATGTTACGTGAGGCAGAGGAGAAAATGTATGCCGATAAAGCGCGATATTATAAGGAAAAAGGAATTGAACGCAGAAAAGAACGGGCATAGCAGGGCTAAAGGAATGCATCATATAACACAATAACAGGTGATTTTGTGATAAATTATAATAAATAATACAGCTTAATTATTGACATTTTAAGATCAATTATATACAATCACATTATCTGCGATGACGAAGACAGTAGATTATGAAAGAAAGCAATAGCGAGCCGGGATGGTGGAAGCCGGTGTGAGTAGAGCATAGTTGAATATCACTTCCAAGCATCCTTGCAGAACTTTGCAGTATAATATTATGGGTAACATTAAGGATAGTATTATATTACGAAAAGTAAGTGAGGACGGTAATCCTACCGTTACAAGGGACGCATATGATGGTATGTCGTAATTGATATAGGTTAAGTTGATTCAGCCCCTGTCGTATTACGGCAGGGGCTTTTTTGCGTGTGTAACGACATTTGTTACAGCACCAATAAAGCAAGCTAACATCGTTACGATTAAGTAAATGATTTGAAAGGAGTAACACAATGGTATACGAGAAAGTTTCATCAGATATGAATTTCGTAGACAGAGAAAAACAGGTTGAAAAGTTCTGGAAGGATAATGATATATTCCAGAAAAGTATTGATAACCGTAAGAAGGGGGAAATATATACATTTTATGATGGACCTCCAACAGCTAATGGTAAGCCACATATAGGACATGTTCTTACAAGAGTTATAAAGGATATGATTCCAAGATATAGAACAATGAAGGGTTATATGGTTCCACGTAAGGCCGGATGGGATACACACGGACTTCCAGTTGAGCTTGAGCTTGAGAAGGAATTAGGTCTTGATGGCAAGGAACAGATTGAAGAGTATGGTCTTGAGCCATTTATCAAGAAATGTAAGGAAAGCGTATGGAAATACAAGGGTATGTGGGAGGATTTCTCATCTACAGTTGGTTTCTGGGCTGATATGGATAATCCATACATCACATATGATGATAACTTCATCGAGTCTGAATGGTGGGCTTTAAAGCAGATATGGGATAAGGGTCTTTTATACAAGGGCTTTAAGATTGTTCCTTACTGCCCACGTTGTGGAACACCTCTTTCATCACATGAAGTAGCACAGGGTTACAAGGCTGTTAAAGAGCGTTCAGCAGTAGTGCGTTTCAAGTGTGTAGGCGAAGATGCATATTTCCTTGCATGGACAACAACACCTTGGACACTTCCATCTAACGTGGCACTCTGCGTGAACCCAGAAGAAACATATGTAAAGGTTAAGGCAGCAGATGGCTATACTTACTATATGGCAGAAGCACTTCTTGATAAGGTACTTGGTGGACTTGCAGTTAAGGCCGGTCAGACAGTAACAGGAGCAGCTATTGAAGAAGATAAGGAAGCTGGAAGCGGTGCAGGCGTTGACTACGAAGTATTAGAAACTTACAAGGGTAAAGACCTTGAATATAAAGAATATGAGCCATTATACCAGTGTGCGGCAGATGTTGCAGCTAAGCAGCACAAGAAGGGACATTTTGTTACATGTGATGACTATGTAACTATGTCAGATGGTACTGGTATCGTTCATATAGCACCAGCATTTGGTGAAGATGATGCAAAGGTTGGACGTAAGTATGACCTTCCATTCGTACAGTTTGTAGATGGTAAGGGTGAACTTACAAAGGAAACACCATATGCGGGAATGTTCGTTAAGAAAGCAGACCCAGAGGTTCTTAAGGATCTTGATAAGGAAGGCAAGTTATTCGATGCTCCTAAGTTTGAGCATGATTATCCATTCTGCTGGAGATGTGATACACCACTTATCTACTATGCAAGAGAGTCTTGGTTTATCAAGATGAGTGATCCAGAAGTTAAGGCTAACTTAATAGCTAACAACAAGACAATCAACTGGATTCCGGAAACTATAGGAACTGGACGTTTTGGCGCATGGCTTGAAAATGTTCAGGACTGGGGAATTTCACGTAACAGATACTGGGGTACTCCTCTTAATATCTGGGTATGTGATGATTGTGGAGAAATGTTATCTATCGGAAGCAAGGCAGAATTAAAGGAACATTCTGATAACTGCCCAGATGATATCGAGCTTCACAGACCATATATTGATGCTGTTACATGTACTTGTCCTAAGTGTAAGGGCAAGATGAAGAGAGTTCCAGAAGTTATCGACTGCTGGTTCGACTCAGGTTCAATGCCATTTGCACAGCACCACTATCCATTTGAGAATAAGGAAGTGTTTGAACAGCAGTTCCCTGCTAAGTTCATTTCAGAAGCCGTTGACCAGACAAGAGGCTGGTTCTACTCACTGCTTGCGATATCAACACTTCTTTTCAATAAAGCACCTTATGAAAATGTTATCGTACTTGGCCATGTTCAGGATGCAGATGGACAGAAGATGAGTAAGTCAAAGGGAAATGCTGTAGATCCATTTGATGCATTAAAGAAGCACGGCGCAGATGCTATCCGCTGGTACTTCTATGAGAATTCAGCACCATGGCTTCCTAACAGATTCCATGATAAGGCTGTTACAGAAGGTCAGAGAAAGTTCATGGGAACTATCTGGAACACATATGCATTCTTTGTACTTTATGCTAACATAGATGATTTTGATGCTACTAAGTACACACTTGAGTATGATAAGCTTCCAGTTATGGATAAATGGATTCTTTCTAAGCTTAATACTCTTGTTAAGACTGTTGATAACAATCTTGCCAACTACAAGATTACAGAAACAGCAAGAGCACTTGAGGACTTTGTAGATGAGCTTTCTAACTGGTATGTAAGAAGATGCCGTGAAAGATTCTGGGCAAAGGGTATGGAGCAGGATAAGATTAATGCTTATATGACTCTTTACACAACACTTGTAACACTTTGCAAGGCAGCAGCACCTATGATTCCTTTTATGACAGAAAGCATTTACAGAAACCTTGTATGCAGCATAGATAAGACAGCTCCTATCAGTATCCACCTCTGCGACTTCCCAGAAGTTAAGGAAGAATGGATTGACAAGGAACTTGAAGATAACATGGAAGATGTATTAAACGCTGTTGTTATCGGAAGAGCATGCCGTAACTCAACTAACATCAAGAACAGACAGCCAATAGGCAAGCTGTACATCAAGGCTGACTGGAAGTTAAACGAATACTTTACAGCTATCATAGCAGATGAGCTTAATGTTAAGGAAGTTGAGTACACAGATGATGTAAGAGCATTTACTTCATATTCATTCAAGCCACAGTTAAAGACACTTGGACCAAAGTATGGCAAGCATCTTAATGCTATCAGAGCAGCACTTTCAACACTTGATGGCAATGCAACTATGGATGAGCTTAACACTAAGGGTTCATTTACAATCAATGCTGATGGTGAAGATATCGTTCTTGAGAAGGATGATGTTCTTATAGAGATGACTCAGAAGGAAGGCTTTGTAGCAAGTTCTGATAAGGGTATTACAGTTGTTATGGATACTAACCTTACACCAGAGCTTATCGAGGAAGGCTTCGTAAGAGAAATCGTAAGTAAGATCCAGACTATGCGTAAGGATGCTGGATTTGAGGTTATGGATAAGATTACTGTATATGTAGATGGTAATGACAAGTTAGCAGACCTTATGGTTAAGAATGCAGAGCAGATCAAGAGCGTTGTTCTTGCAAATACTATTGAAACAGGTAAGACAGCAGGATTCACTAAGGATTGGGATATCAATGGTGAGAAGGTTGTGCTTGCGGTTGAGAAGAACTAAAACAGTATCTTAATAATTTATAATATGTAAAGACGAGGAGAAAATCGCAGTTATGCGTATTTTCTCCTCGTCTTTTAGTAAATAGAAATAGATGAGCCGATACACAATTCACGCCTAAAAATGACAGTTCACGCCAATTGTATTGAAACATTATTAAGGATGAATATACTGAAATTAATAAGAACTATAAAAAATGTTATAGAAGATTATGTTGCATATAAATCATTTATATGAATAGAATCGAGGTGAATAATAATGATCAATTAATTTTATTAAATTGCAATAAGGGTGCGAATCGTGTATAATTTAACCATCGTGTAACGTGCTTTGTGAATAATGTTAATTAAATCAGACACGATTAGTTAAATCAGGAATAATGATATACATTTGTGGTATATCTATATATTAAGGAGGAGAAGAATACATGGTGACAGGTACAGAAGCATCTTTTAGCAAGGAAGAATTCAAGAAAAAAGTTGTAAGTAATTGTAAATCTCTTTATAGAAAGAATATTGATGAGGCAGATAAGCAGCAGGTGTTCCAGTCAGTTGCGTATGCAGTTAAGGATCTTATCATAGATAAGTGGATAGCTACACATAAGACATATGACAAGGAAGATCCTAAGATTGTATATTATATGTCTATGGAATTCCTTATGGGACGTGCACTTGGTAATAACATGATTAACCTTACTAAGTATAACGAGATAAAAGAAGCACTTGAGGAGCTTGGACTTGATATTAATGTTATCGAGGATCAGGAGCCAGATGCAGCACTTGGTAATGGTGGACTTGGAAGACTTGCAGCATGTTTCCTTGATTCACTTGCAACTCTTGAATATCCAGCTTACGGATGTGGTATCAGATATAAGTATGGTATGTTCAAGCAGGAGATTAAGGACGGATATCAGGTAGAGGTTCCTGATAACTGGTTAAAGGATGGCAATCCATTTGAGATTAAGCGTTCTGAATACAGATATGAAGTCAAGTTTGGTGGATATGTGCGTTCTTACAGAGATGAAGCTACTGGACGTGATATATTCGTTCAGGAAGATTACCGTTCAGTTATAGCTGTTCCTTACGATCTTCCAGTTATCGGATATGGTAACAACACAGTCAATTCACTTAGAATATGGGATGCAGAGCCAGTTAATACATTTAACTTAAGCTCATTTGACAAGGGCGATTACCAGAAGGCTATAGAGGAAGAGAACCTTGCAAAGAATATTGTAGAAGTTCTTTATCCTAACGATAACCATTATGCAGGTAAGGAATTAAGACTTAAGCAGCAGTATTTCTTCGTATCAGCATCAGTTCAGAGAGCTGTTGAAAGATATAAGAATATGCACAATGGTGATGTAAAGAAGCTTTATGAGAAGGTTACATTCCAGCTTAATGATACACATCCAACAGTTGCAGTTGCAGAGCTTATGAGAGTCCTTATGGATGAGAATGGTCTTGAATGGGATGAAGCATGGGATGTAACAACTAAGACAGTTGCATATACTAACCATACTATTATGGCTGAGGCACTTGAGAAGTGGCCTATTGAGCTGTTCTCAAGACTTCTTCCAAGAATCTATCAGATAGTAGAGGAAATCAACAGAAGATTCGTTGAAGATATTAAGGCAAAGTACCCAGGAGACCAGGAAAAGGTTAGAAAGATGGCTGTTATATATGATGGCCAGGTTAAGATGGCACATCTTGCTATATGTGCAGGCTACTCTGTTAACGGTGTTGCAAAGCTTCACACAGAAATCTTAGAGAAGCAGGAGCTTAAGGATTTCTATGAGATGATGCCAGAGAAGTTTAACAACAAGACTAATGGTATCACACAGAGAAGATTCCTCCTTCATGCTAATCCACTTCTTGCAGACTGGATTACAGACAAGATTGGTGATGGATGGGTAACAGACCTTAAGCAGCTTGAAAAGATGCTTGTATATGTTAATGATGAAAAGGCAAGACAGGAATTCATGCAGATTAAGCATAAGAATAAAGTAAGACTTGCAAAGTATATCAAGGAGCACAATGGAATAGATGTTAATCCGGATTCTATATTTGATGTACAGGTAAAGAGACTTCACGAATATAAGAGACAGCTTCTTAATATTCTTCATGTTATGTACCTTTACAATGAAATCAAGAAGAATCCTGATATGGATATTGTTCCTAGAACATTTATCTTTGGTGCAAAGGCTGCCGCTGGTTATAAGATTGCAAAGCAGACTATAAAGCTTATTAATAATGTTGCAGATGTGATTAACAATGATGAATCTATTAATGGAAAAATTAAAGTAGTATTTATCGAGAATTACAGAGTATCTAACGCTGAGATTATATTTGCAGCAGCAGATGTATCTGAGCAGATATCTACAGCATCTAAGGAGGCATCAGGTACAGGTAACATGAAGTTTATGCTTAATGGTGCAATAACACTTGGTACTATGGATGGTGCTAATGTTGAGATAGTACAGGAGGTTGGAGAGGAGAATGCCGTAATATTCGGTCTTCGTTCTGATGAAGTTATCCGTTATGAGAATGAGGGGGGCTATGATCCTATGGAAATCTTCAACAACGACCAGAATATAAGAGAGGTTCTTATGGAGCTTATCAATGGTAAGTATTCTAAGGAAGATCCAGAGATGTTCAGGGATATCTACAACTCACTTCTTAACTCACAGGAGGGAAGAAGAGCAGATACGTACTTCATTCTTAAGGACTTCCGTTCTTATGCAGAAGCACAGGCTAAGATTGATAAGAGATACAGGGATGAGACTGGCTGGGCTAAGACAGTTATGATTAACTCGTTTAAGGCAGGTAAGTTCTCATCAGACAGAACTATTGAAGAGTATGCAACAGAAATCTGGAAGCTTACTAAGACACCAGTCAAGTTAAAGTAAAGGTTGCAAAATATAGAATAATATCTATCCGGTATTCATACATTTTATCTAGGAGGCTAGATAAAGTGTATGAGACTGGATAGATTTTTTTTACCCCGTATTATAATCAGAGGAGTGGGTTTAATCGGGGAAAGAATAGATGAAGCGGCGACAGACAAGCAGTATATAGAATATAAGAAGGCAAGAAGAAGGAACGATACACAAGGGTATGTCATAAGCAGCTGCGAGGCAGGAAATTATGATTACAAGGATTATAATTATTATAAAATCAGGAGGGGAGAAGATAATTATTCATTAATTAAGGAAGAAAGCAGGAAAGGCCGCAGTATAGTCAGGAAATGTATGGAGATAATGATATTTATCGCCATTTATTTGCTGGTGCCATCGGTTATTACGCTGAAGCTTACAGGTGTTGTTGATATGGCTGTGAGTGAAGAGATAGCTGATGGAAGGACGATAACAGTGAATTATAAAAATGCATCACAATCTGTAGAGGTTGAGAAGTTTGTTTCAATGGTTCTTGCCGACAGATTGTATATGGGTGATGAGATTGAACTTCTAAAAGCAGAAAGCATTATGATAAGGACAGATATATACCGTTTAATGGGCGAAAGGATGAACATAGACAGTAGTCAGCTTGGTATGTCGTATATGACATCAGGACAGATGAAGAAAAAGTGGGGAAAGGACTATTTGGATAATTATAACCTTGTAAATGACTGTGTAGCAGCGACAAATGGCATGACAATAAGCTGTAACGGGCAATATATAGAGGCAAGGTATACATACGTAACAGCAGGTTTTACGCTTTCTGGCAAGGATATGTTAGGAGATGATTATTCATATCTTATGGCAGTTGAATGTCCTAAGGATAAAGAAGCAAAAGAATATTTTGTCGTTAAGACTGTTAATAACAAGGATTTTGTTAATGCATTTGAAAAAGCATACGATGGTCTGACACTGGATAAAAAGGGGCTTGATAAGCAGGTACAGGTTGTATCGGTAAGCAGTGATGGATATGTATCTAAGATGCAGGTCGGCAATATGGTGATGACAGGAAGCACATTTGCAAAGATTCTGGGACTGAATTCACCTAATTATAAAATAGAATATATGGATAGTGGCGTAAAAATAACAACAACAGGAGTGGGAGATGGTTTCGGGGTTGGTGTATACACGGCACAGAATATGGCAGAGAGTGGTGCAACTTATGAGGATATTTTAAAAACATTTTATAGTGGGGTGAGTATCGGGACTTAAAGTGGCTGAAAAGAAGATAAAGAAATATATAGCTGTGGAGTGTTTAACGAGAATATATTAGAGAATATATTACAAGAGATTAAGAATCCTTTACGGATATTTTACGTAATAAAACATATAGATTTTAATAATACTCTTTATATTATAAGCAATCTTTGGTTAAGAAACATATTTTATCTCTGCAAAATACGTATCGCAGGGTGGAAATATTATATTAACCTAAGGTTGCATTTTTATGTTGGAGCCAGCATTTCAGATTGGGAAAGCAGCAACAGAGGCTGAATATGAAATGTCTGATGTCAAGCATAATGTCAATAAGACATAATATCAGGAGGAAGATATGAGAAGAATGAAAAAGGTTGCAGCAGCAACACTTACAGCAATGATGGTAGCAAGTCTGGCTATGGGAACAACAGAAACATGGGCAAGAAGCTCAAAGAGAGCAGCATGGAATAATGCAGCAGCAGAATCAACAGATGTTGAAATGGAAGTAAAGGATGCCTGTTATACAGAGGATGGAAAAGAAACAGATGCTCATAATGTTAAATCAAATGTATATGCAAACAGCACAGAATGGGCAGAATGGAAGACTAAGTGGGAGAGCGTAAGAACTAACTTCTGTCAGATAGCATTAACTCCAGGTGAGGATGCAGCTAAGCTTAATGCAGCATGGTATTCAACAACTAAGGATGAAACTCCTAAGATTAAGCTTATGGATGCTTCTGGAAAAGAAATAAAGACATATGAAGGTAAACAGTCAGTTGAAGCTGATGTTGAGACTGTTAAGGATGGAGACAAGACATATACATTATATCCATGTAAGGTTACTGTAACAGGACTTGCAGAGAATACTTCTTACAAGTACCAGTATTATGTAAATGGAGCATGGTCTGAGACATATGACTATAAGACACAGTCAACAGACAGCTTCTCAGTAATGTATGTAGGTGATCCACAGATAGGTGCTTCTACAAACCAGCTTGGTAACCAGAATAAACAATACTATGCAATGAACGATTCATACAACTGGTATCATACACTTAACAATGCTGTTAAAAAGTTCCCAGGCTTAAGCTTTATTATGTCAGCAGGTGACCAGATTAACCAGACTGGTGTATCCAACGATGCTGATAAGCTGGAGCAGCAGATAGAATATGCAGGTTTTCTTAATCCATCTGTACTTAGAAGTCTTCCTGTTGCTACAACAATCGGTAATCATGATTCTAAGTCAGTTAACTATTCTAATCATTTTAATTATCCTAACAAGCAGACAAGCGATGCTAATACAGCATCAAAGACAACTGCAGGTACAGATTATTACTTCACATATGGCAATACATTATTTATAAGTATTGATACTAACAACTATAATGTTGCTACACATGAAAATGTGATAAAGGAAGCAACAGAAAAGAATCCTTCTGCGAAGTGGAGAATACTTATGTTCCATCAGGATATTTATGGCTCTGGTTATGACCATTCAGATTCAGATGGTATTGTTCTTAGGACACAGCTTACTCCTGTTATAGATAAATATGATATAGATGCGGTTCTTCAGGGACATGATCATACATATTCAAGAACATATCAGATATCATCAGATGGTTCTGACAGCCATAAAAAATATACAAAAGAAAATATGCCATCAACAGATGATAAAGAGAACTTCACAGCATATATTAATGATAATAACTGCTATAACCTCAAGTCAGGCAAGGAGGATTCAAGCAAGGTTGTAGATCCAGAAGGTACTGTATATTTTGAGGCTAATTCAGCAACTGGTAGTAAGTATTATCAGCTTATTGGTACACAGCAGGATTATATAGCAGCAAGATGCCAGAGCTGGAGACCTACATATTCTGTTCTTGATATAACAGATACAACTCTTACAGTAAAGACTTATGATGCAGCATCTAATGAAGAACTTGTAGCAGATGGCGGTGTTAAGACTGCATATACGATTGTAAAGCAGGCAGATAAGACAGCACTTGATACAGAAATAGCAAAGGCAGAAGCTGCATATGATACAGCTAAGAATGCAGGTAATTATACAGAGGCTTCTTTAAAGACTCTTGAAGATACTATAACAGCAGCAAAGGCTGTTACAGAAAATGCAGAAAGCACAACAACAGATATAGCAAGTGCAGTAACATCATTACAGGATGCAGTTAAGGGTCTTTCGACTGTAGAGAATAATGATAACAAGGGCAACACAGAAAATAATAACAATGCAGCAGGAAACGGAACAGAGGATACTGCAGGTACAGGAAATGGAATAGGTACAGAGGATAATGGTGAAGCTGGTCAGGATGCATCTGGTTCAGGAAATTCATCAGCAAATGCGTCTGGTTCAAGCAGCACGGTTAAGACTGGGGATACAGCTAAGGCAGCAGTATGGTACACAGCAGCAGGTCTTTCAATGGCAGGTGCCGCAGGTATTATACTTGTAGAAAGAAAGAAAAAGAAGCTTAACCAGTAAAAATATATGGATTAATATGCTTTAAGAAGGAAAAAGTAAATGTCAGATAAGAAACAAGTGGTTGTAAAAGCAGTGGTTGTTGTGATATGTATTGCGGCATTTATATTTGCGGCAGACAGGCTGAGGGTTACAGATAAAGAACCAATAGTAACAACACTGGGTTATTCATATGAGAATGCCAGAGTGATCGAGGTGGTAGAGGATAATCTGTCACCTGACGGAATAAGGGTCGGATATCAGAGGTTAAAGGTGCAGCTTACATCTGGAGAGTATAAGGGAGAAGTAGTAGATGCTACAAGTGCCGAGGGAAACCTGTTCGGAGCAGTATGTGAAAAGGGAGATTCGGTGGTAGTGCATATGAGTGTATCGGGTAGTTCTAAAAATGTCTCAGTATACTCAAAGGATAGAATAGTGGCAGTGGCTGCATTTGTAGGAATATTTTTACTGCTCATATGTATAATAGGTGGAAAGAATGGTGTTAAGTCAGTAGTTGGACTTGTGTTTACGTTCGTGTCAATATTTATGATATACATACCTCTCATATACAGAGGATTTTCTCCATTCTGGGCTGCCGTGATCATTACAATTATAACAACAATAGTTACTATGTATCTTATCAGTGGCTTTACAGTAAAAACAATATGTGCAATAGCCGGAACAGTAACAGGTGTGCTTCTTGCAGGCTTATCAGCATGGCTGTTTGGCAAGGTGGCAGATATAGACGGATATAATGTATCAAACATAGAAACGCTTTCTTATGTAGGGCAGATAACTAATATCCAGATAGGCGGGCTGTTATTTTCAGGAATTCTCATAGCTTCTTTGGGGGCTGTCATGGATGTTGCGATGTCTGTATCATCGGCAATGTATGAAATACATGACAAAGCCCCACAGCTTGGCTGCCTCGAATTGTTTAAAAGCGGTATGAATGTTGGACGTGATATGATGGGAACTATGTCAAATACGCTTATACTTGCTTTTGTAGGAAGTGCAGTAAGTGAGCTTGTTATTAACTATGCATATAATCTTCCATTCAGACAGATTATTAATTCGTATAATATAGGTATAGAGATTATGCAGGGAGTCTCCGGAAGTATAGGAGTTATACTTACAGTACCGGCTGTTGCTGTTGTAACAGCGTGGCTGCTTACTCATAGACATGGAAATATTGTTGTTTAACACACATTCTTAACGTACGGACGACAGCATATATGAGAAAAGCAGGTGTGCATACATCAACGATGCCAGAAGCTTCAATTGGATATTTCTAAGACTTTTCATATACGTAATGGTAGTTTCCGCTACCGTTCGATACGGGACATCCATGTCCCATATCTCACTTCCACAGACATCCGTGTCTGTGGATAGCTGGGTAGAGAAAGAAAAGTCTAAGAACTATCACAATTGAACTTCAAGTGCATCTTATGATGTATGCGCACCTGCTTTCCTCATATATGCTGTCTGACTTTGGCTTGATTTACGAAAAATGAATGTGTGGCTAAATCAGAGGGGAGAGGCATGAGGGCGGAATTGTGCGTAAAGCGCACAATTCCG
>OBXA01000205.1_pt1 | contig 51234 bp, 32 predicted proteins | sample 1538121 | NCBI WGS metagenome assembly OBXA01 (sample SAMEA2580133, study PRJEB22360) | human gut metagenome | biome: human gut; feature: human-associated habitat; material: faeces | place: Denmark | collected 2008/2010 | reverse complement strand
CCTGTCTGGGTTCTTCCCGGCGCCCAAAGGAAACCGGCTGCCGGCCGATTCAACAGCTACGAGCTGTGGCCTTTCTCGCTCAGGGAGCTCGCACGCCGCACGTCCTGGATCGAAGTGAAGCGCAGCATGAATGAACGCCTCATCTACGGATCCATGCCCGCCGTCGTGAATGATCCGCGACATGCCGAGGAATATCTTCTCGACATCTCTGACGCCGTGCTCTACAAGGACATCTTCAAACTTGCCGAAATGCGGCGACCGACTGAACTTACGAAGCTCGTGAAGTATCTGGCGTACAACATCGGCTCGGAAGTTAAGTATGGAACGATGGCGAGCGAACTTGGAATTCAAAACAAAACCATTGAACGCTACATTGATCTCCTCGAGGCCTGCTGCATTCTTCGGGTCGTCCCCTCTCTCTCCCGAAATCCTCAGTCGGAAATCAAGCTCGGCAAAAAGATCTACTTCTACGACAACGGCATCCGCAACGCACTTATCCGGAATTTCTCGCCTCTGCCCGCGCGCACGGATTCCGGCGCGCTCTGGGAAAATTTATTCTTCACGGAGCGCCTCAAGCTTCATGCCGTCCGACGCGACGGAACGGAAATTTTCTTCTGGCGCACGCGCGCTCAGCACGAAGTGGATTTTCTGGAAGTGCAGAACGGAAAAGTTGCCGCGTTCGAGTGCAAAAGCAGCCCCAAGACCAAAACGACTTCCATTCGCGCATTTGAGCGAGCGTACCCGGATACGCCGGTCACCATCGCCACGCCCGGCAACGTGGATGAACTTTTTGATTGAAATCGTCCTCAAAGCGCCAGCCGGCAGCCGACGCCCGCTTCCGTGAGAAGCCACTTCGGCCTCGCGGGATCGGCTTCGAGCTTGCTTCGGAGCCTTCCCATGTAGATTCGCAGATAGTGCGGCCGATCCACATAAGCGGGGCCCCAGACGCGCGAGAGGAGCTGGCGCTGCGTGAGCACCTTGCCGCGAGATTCGATAAGGGTCTGGAGAAGCCGGTACTCGAGCTTCGTCAAGTGCACTTCCTCGCCCGAGCGCGTCACGACGCGCGCCGCAAGATCGACCTTCACGTCGCCGATATCAACAACCGTGCTCGGATTCCCGGGTTGAACGAGCGCCTGACGGCGAAGCTGCGCACGAACGCGGGCCGTAAGCTCTCCCATGCCGAAGGGCTTCACAAGATAGTCGTCCGCCCCGAGGTCGAGCGCCTGAATCTTCTGCTTCTCATCGGTTCTTGCGGAAAGAACGATCATCGGGAGCGCGGTCTTCGCGCGGACGGCGCCGATCAGGTCAAGGCCGTCCCCGTCCGGGAGACCGAGATCAACGATGAGGATGTCGGGCTGCCGGGTAAAGGCCGCGGCAAGTCCGCCCTTCATCGTGCCCTCGATGAAGGTGGTGAAGCCTTCATCCTGAAGCGCAGCCGCAATGAATCGGGCAATCGTCGATTCATCCTCAATGATTAAAACGCGCGGAGATGAAATTTCTGCACTCATCGTCAATTCAAGCCTTTGGAAGAGTTGAGTTCCGGGAATTCGCGGAATCTGATTCGGAATCCGATGGGGGCGCCTTTTCCGTCCCGGGAGCGGCCTGCGGGAGCGATTCCTCCTCGCCGGCGTTCTGCGCGAGCACCTTCTCTTCGTCATCCATCTCGGGCACCGGAACCTGAGGAAGCATGAGCGTAAAGGCGGCGCCTCCAGCGGGCGAGTCGCTCGCGATGATTTCAGAATCATGCGCACGCGCAATCGTACGACAGATGGCGAGCCCCAGACCGACGCCCGAAACGGCATTTTCGCGCCGGCCTCTTCTGAAGGGGTCGAAGAGCCGCTGGGGATTGCCGGCCGGGAGTCCCGGACCGTTGTCGGAAACGCTTACCGCCACTCTGTCGCCGCGGCGCTTCGCCGCCATCGTAATCACCGAGCCCTTCGGACAGTATTTGGCGGCATTGTCAAGGAGGTTCGTCATGACGCGAAGCAGCAGCACTTCGTCGCCGTAGAGGAGCGGGCAGTCGTCGGCAATCTTGATGTCGACGCGATAGTCCTTGAGCCGCTCTCCCATTTCAGCAATCGACATCCCGAAGAGCTCGTCCGCGGGAATCCAGGACTTGGAAAGCTTGATGCCGCCCGTCTGCAGGCGCGCCATTTCAAGCAGATTGATGACGAGCCGCTCCATGCGTTCGGTCGATTCGAGAAGCTTTTCCGCGTCGGCTCGGGCGGCAGGAAAGTCGCCGCGCTTCAGGCGCGTGAGAAGCCCCTCGGCAGACATTCTGAGCATCGTCACCGGCGTGCGCAGATCATGCGAGAGCGACTGAATGAGCGTATGGCGAAGCCGTTCCCCCTCCATCACAATCAGCGCCTGCTTGGCATCCTGCGCGGCATCAATGCGCTGCAGGGTCTGGGAGCCGAGGGCAATCAGCGCCTCAACGAGATTTCGCGTCACCGGATCTTCCGCCGCCTGAGGCACGCGGAAATTAATGACGACAACAGCCAGAATGTCGCCGCCCGCCTCCATCGGAACGTACCAGTAGCTTGAGGAGGCAAGCGTATGCGTCCCGCGCCCGGCCGACTGCCGGTGGTCGAAGCACCAGCGGATCAGCGCCGGATCGGCGCCCTTCAGCACGGCTTCCGCACGGTCGAATTCGACATGTTCGGCATCCTTCTTCTTCGGCTGATCATCCTCCTCTTCATCGGGCCAGTCCGGGAGCCAGAATTCGCTCTCGGCTGAGGCCTGAGCATTGAGCGTGCCGGAAAGGACCTTGAGGGTCTCCTCGACCGAAAGTGCCCGGGAGAATGCGCGCGAGGCTTCATAAAGCTGCCGCGTCTGGTGCTCGCGCTTATTGGCCGCCTGCGCGAGCTTCTGCCGACGGGCAACGAGCTGCCCCGCCACAAGCCCCACGAGGAGCATCACGAGGAACGTGATGAAATACTGGGCGTTTGCGACGGAAAAGGAGAGCCAGGGCTCCACGACCGTAAAGTCGAACGCCACCACCGCCAGCATTGCAGCGAGCGCCGCCGGACCGCTCCCGTAGCGTACGCCGCAGAAAAGCACCGCGAGAAGATAAATCATCGCGTGGTTGGTGGGCTCCATCGCCGTTCGGAAGGGAAAGAGGAAGAGACAGAGCACGCCCACCGAGGCCGCCGCCTGCCACCAGCCGGAAGTGGAGAGATTGAAGTCGCTCACCATCGCAAGCATGCGCTGCGCAAGAGACCCTCTGACGCTTCCCTGAGCGGCAAGAAAAATGAGATTGAGTTCGGGCGAGCCCTTCTTCAACGCTCTCGCACGGGCATTGGTCTGCCAGGTGGAGGCCGTCAGCACTGCGACGAGGGAGAGATTATGTTCGCGCGCATAACGCCCGATCTCGGCCGCATAGTCGCCGGCGAGCTTGTCCGTCTCGGCGCCGAGCGACTCCGCGAATTTGAGGACTTCGGTCACTCTCGGGCTGTCGGACGGGATGGAAAGCGCCGACTCCATCCAGACCACGTGCCAGGGGGAGGAAAGCGCGCGGGCGAGACGCGACATCTCGCGCACGGCGTCAAGCGACGGATACTCCATCACCAGGAGCGCGCCGTAGGAAGTGTCTTCCACCGCCTGCCGCGTGGAGAGAAGGCGTTCCGAGCGAATCTGGCTTTCCATGCGGCTTGCCATGAAGCGGAGCGCGAGCTCTCTCAGGGCAATCAGATTGCTTCGGCGGAAATAGTTGGCGCGTGCGCGTTCGATCACCTGCGGCAGATAAATCTTTCCGGCGTTGAGCCTCGCGATGAGGTCGTCGGGCGGCAGGTCGATGAGGCGCACTTCGTCCGCCTCATCGAAGACGCGGTCGGGGACGGTTTCTGAAACCTCAACGCCCGTCACGCGGGCGACCACGCCGTTCAGACTCTCAAGATGCTGAATGTTGAGGGCCGACCAGACATCGATCCCCATGTCGAGAATTTCCTCGATATCCTGCCAGCGGCGGGCATGGCGCGATCCCGGGGGATTCGTGTGGGGCATTTCGTCGACCACAACGACGGACGGCCGCCGGCGAAGAATCTCGTCGACATCGAGCTCCTCGGTCCAGACGGCCCCGCGCCGCATGCGCTTTCTCGGCAGGATCTCGAGCCCTTTCAAAAGCCGCATCGTGTCGGGGCGGGAATGGGTATCCACCCACCCGATCAGACAATCCTTTCCGCTCTTTCGCCTCTGGTGCGCCTCGGTAAGCATGGCATAGGTCTTGCCCACGCCCGGAGCCATGCCGAGAAAGAGCCGGAGCTTTCCCCGCCTCCTGCGCTGCGCCTCCTCCAATACTGCGTCCGGATTCGGACCGTCTCCATCACGCGCCATTCAGTCGCCTCGCTCTTATCAGTTTCTATTGAAGTCCGGAGGTTGTTTTTTCGCCTCTCTTCTCGTCACGAGAAGTCTACCCGTGGACAAGAGCCGGACGTAAACGCCAGGGGCGAGACATTGCGGCATGGCTCGACCCCTGGCGAAAGTATTTTTCTCATCAGAAGCGGAAGAGGAAAATTACTTCTCCTGCGGCTTCTGATGGGGAATTTTCTTCGTGATCTCAAGCACCTTGAGGTTGAGCTCAAGCACATTGACGAGCGGGTCCCCGCCGAAAGCGAGAAGATCCTTCTTCGCAACGCTCCTCACCAGCGCTTCGAGCTCGGCCGCGGAAAGCCCGGTCGACTTCGCGACCCAGGGCACTTCGTAGAGCGCCCCGGCGAGCGAAATCTGTGGGTCAAGACCCGAAGCCGACGCGGTGAGAAGCTCCATCGGAACGGGCTTATCCGACCCGGTCATCTTCTGCCAGCGTTCGGCACGCTCCTTCACGGCCTTCTCAAGATCAGGATTGCTCTGAGCATAGTTTGAGCCGGAAGTGGCCATCGGGTTGTAAGGCTTTTCGCCCGTGGCGGAAGGACGCCCTTCAAAGAGCCCCGTATCCGTCCAATCCTCGCCCAGAAGCTTCGAGCCCACGACTTCACCCTTGTCATTGCGAACGAGGCTCCCCGCCGCCTGATCCGGAAAAAGCGTGCTGCCGACCACATTGACGAGCGCCGGGTAGATGAGGCCGAGGACAACGGTAAAGAAGACCACCATGAGGGCGCTTCTCAGAAACGTCCTCAGAATCCCAAGCTTTTCGCGCTCCTTTTGGGGCGCAGAGGTCATTTCATCTCTTTCAGTCATAAAAAAAACTTTCCTTTAAACGAGGCCCAAAGCCGTCAGGATCATGTCGATCGCCTTGATCCCCACAAAGGGAACGATGACGCCGCCGAGGCCATAGATGAGGAGGTTGCGCTTCAGAAGCATCGACGCGGATTCGGCGCGGTAGCGAACGCCCTTAAGCGCGAGCGGAATCAGGCACACGATGATGAGGGCATTAAAGATGACCGCGGAAAGGAGCGCCGACACCGGGCTCGTAAGCCCCATGATGTTGAGCACTGCAAGCCCCGGATAAACCCCCGCAAAAGCCGCAGGTAGAATGGCAAAGTATTTGGCTATGTCGTTTGCAAGCGAGAAGGTGGTGAGAGACCCGCGGGTCATCAGCATCTGCTTGCCGATCTTCACGACATCCATCAGCTTCGTCGGACTCGAGTCGAGGTCGACCATGTTGGCGGCTTCCTTCGCGGCATTCGTGCCCGAATTCATCGCCACGGCAACGTCGGCCTGCGCAAGCGCCGGCGCATCGTTCGTGCCGTTGCCCGTCATGGCAACGAGGTGCCCTTCCTTCTGGAAGCGCCTGATGGCGGCGAGCTTCGACTCCGGCGTCGCTTCGGCAATGAAGTCGTCGACGCCCGCTTCTGAAGCGATCGCGGCAGCGGTGAGCCGGTTGTCGCCCGTGATCATGACGGTCTTGATGCCCATGCGGCGGAGCGCTGCAAACTGCTCCTTGATGCCGGGCTTCACGATGTCCTTCAATTCAATGACGCCGAGCGGACGCCCGTTCTCGGAAACGAGGAGCGGCGTGGAACCGCGGGCTGCGACGGCATCGACCTCGCGGCGAAGTTCCTGAGCCACCTTGAATCCGCGGGCTTCAGCATAGTGCGCGATGGCATCGGGCGAGCCCTTCCTGATTTCACGGCCGTCAGGGAGGTTGACGCCCGACATGCGGGTCTGCGCGGTAAAGGGAATGGCAGCCGCCCCGGCGGGGAGCGTGACGCCCTCAGCATCTTTCTCAAGGAGCTTCTGCGCGAGCTTCACAATCGACTTCCCCTCCGGCGTATCGTCAGAGAAGGAAGAAAGAAGCGCGCATTCAATGAGTTCATTTTTGTCGACCCCCGGCGCCGCCTTGAAGGCGTCGGCCGAGCGGTTGCCGAACGTGATCGTGCCGGTCTTGTCGAGAAGGAGCACGTCGACGTCGCCCGCGGCTTCAACCGCGCGGCCCGAGCGTGCAATGACGTTTGCCGCCATCAGACGGCTCATGCCCGCGACGCCGATCGCTGAAAGGAGACCGCCGATCGTGGTCGGAATGAGGCAGACGAGAAGGCCTGCAAGCACCGTGTAGCCGATGATCGTCCCCTGGTCGCCGATTTCCTTCGCGAGCACCGAGAAGGGAAGGAGCGTTGCCGTCACAAGGAGGAAGATGATCGTCAGAGCCGTGAGGAGAATCGCGAGCGCCTTTTCATTCGGCGTGCGGCGTCTCTCGGCGCCTTCGACCATCTGAATCATCTTTTCGATGAAGGATTCGCCCGGATCGCATTCAATTTTGACGATGATCCAGTCGGAGAGCACCGTGGTGCCGCCCGTGACGGACGAAAAGTCGCCGCCCGATTCGCGGATCACCGGAGCGGATTCGCCCGTCACCGCGGATTCATCGACGCTCGCAATGCCGGCGACGACTTCGCCGTCGCCCGGGATCACGTCGCCCGCACGAACGACCACAACGTCGCCCTTGCGCAATGTCGTGCTTTCAACGTCTTCGGTTGCGATGTCGGGACGGAGCTCCCGAACGTGAGCAAGCGCCTCGGCGGCATTGACCGCCTTATGCGCGATCGTGCTCTTCGAGAGGCCCTTCAGGGCTGCGGCCTGCGCGCGGGCGCGGCCTTCAGCAAGGGCTTCGGCGAAGTTGGCGAACAAAACCGTAAACCAGAGCCAGACCGCAGTCCAGCCTGCAAAAGCTGCCGGCTCATTGGAAAAGCCCATGACGGACGCGACGAAAATGCCCGTCGTCAGAATGGCGCCCAGCCAGCAGAGGAACATCACGGGATTGGCGATCTGCGTGCGGGGAGTGAGCTTCTTAAAGCTCTCCACCACAGCCTCTCGCACAAGCTCGGGCTCAAACAACTTAAAAATTTCTTTCTTCGACATGTATGTGTGTCTCTTAATCTCCGCCGCCCCAGAAGTCCCTTTGAGCAACCCTCAATGGATCGCAAAGTTGGGAGAGACTGGACGGGGCGGGCGGAGGAAGCACTTCGAGGGGTACGACTTAGCCTGAAACAACCATTGGTCTTATGTGAAATCAGGGAAGCGAGACGTATTCAGCAACCGGCCCAAGCGCGAGGAGCGGGAAGTAGGTGAGTGCGCCCACGAGGAGCACCGTCCCGACAAGGAGTCCGCAAAAGAGCATGCCGTGCGTGACGAGCGTGCCGTCGGAGGACGGAACTCTCCTTCCGCGAACGAGGGCGCCGGCAAGCGCCAGCATCGCAAGGATCACGAAGAAGCGGCCGAACCACATGGCTGCGCCGAGGCTCAGGTTGTACCAGGGCGTATTCGCGCCGAAGCCGGCAAAGGCGGAGCCATTGTTGTTCGCGGCCGAGGCCCACGCGTAGATCATCTGAGAGAAGCCGTGTGGGCCGGGGTTCGTAATCGAAGCCGTGCCGAAATCACCCATTGAGGAGATCCCGAGACCAACCAGAACGATCACCGGCGTCACGAGCATGCCGATGCTCGCGAGCTTCATCACCGGAACGTCGATCTTCTTGCCGAGATATTCAGGCGTGCGGCCCACCATGAGGCCGGCCACGAAGACCGCGATGATGATGAAGATCATCATGCCGTAGAAGCCCGCGCCGACGCCGCCGAAAACCACTTCACCGAGGAGCATCAGCAGCATCGGGACGAGGCCTCCGATCGGGGTGAGGGAATCGTGCATGTTATTGACGGCGCCGCAGGAGGCGGAGGTCGTCACAACGGAGAAGAGCGAACTTTGCGATAGCGGGAAGCGCATTTCCTTCCCTTCCATGTGCATGGCGCTTTCGGCAGCACCGTAATGCGTAAGGAAGTTGGCGCCGTCATACTCAAACCAGGCAAGCGTCAGAAGCGCGCCCGCAAAGAGCACGGCCATGGCGCACCAGACGGTCCAGCCCTGACGGATGTCGCCCACCGCGTGGCCGAAGGTCCAGCAGAGACCGGCAGAGATCGCGAAGATCGCAAGGCACTGAAGGAAGTTCGTAAGCGCCGTCGGATTTTCAAAAGGATGAGCGGAGTTGACGTTGAAGAAGCCGCCGCCGTTCGTGCCGAGCATCTTGATTGCTTCCTGGCTTGCAACAGGTCCGAGCGCAATGCTGCCGTCCTGACCCGTTACAGACTGGAAGGCTTGTGCGGCGCTCCACGTCTGAACGCTTCCTTCGCCGATCAGAACGAGCGCAAAGATGAAGGCAATGGGGAGGAGGAGCCAAAGATTGATGCGAACCATGTCAACCCAGAAGTTGCCGAGATTCTTTGTTTCCGAGCGCGCAAAGCTGCGAATCACAACGAAGGCGACGGCAATGCCCGTACCCGCGGAAACAAAGTTCTGCACCGTAAGGCCGACCGCCTGAGAGAGCGGGGAAAGCGAAGCTTCGCCGCCGTAGCTCTGCCAGTTCGTGTTCGTGACGAAGGAAATGGCGGTATTGAGCGCCTGGTCGGCAGGCATGCCTGCAAAACCCATGGGGTTCCACGGCAGCACGCCCTGGAGACGCAGAATGCCGTAAAGGAAGAGGCACCCCAAAGCGTTGAAGAGAAAGAGCGAAAGCGCATAGCCCGCCCAGCTCTGCTCCGCGTCTTCGCGGAGCCCCAGGCACTTCAGAAGCACGCCGTCGAGGCGGGCAATGGGCGCCGGCGCCTTGCCTTCGCACATCGGCGTCATCCAGCGGCCCATAGGCTTCGTGACGAGCGCGAGAACCAGGAGAAATAAAAGAAATAATTCAACCGTTGCGGTCATGATTGCTGCGGGATTCAACCCCTGAGGCAAATCACCCTGAAAGCTTCCCGAAGGATTTCTTTTCGCTTTGGGATGCTCTTAAAGGATTTGCTTAATCTCTTGGGGTTCTTCCCGTTAAATCCAAACAATATTGAGGGGCAGCTTCATTCGCGCCAGAGCACGGTAAGAAGCCAGCATAGGAGCAGGAAACACACCCCTAGGAAGATGTATGCGCCAGTCATGGTCCTTGAAATTCCCGTTAAAGATGCTCGCTCTCATCAGGAGCGATTGGACTCGAGAAAGCCCATGAGGAGCTTGAAGAACCCGAGGCAGAAAAGGACGAAGACCAGCCAGATCGCCAGAATGACGATGTCGGACATGGATTTGATTCCTCCAAAAATAAGGGACAGGAGGAAGGTTAGAGACGGCCGCAGCAACGCCGTATAAAAGTCAGGGTTGTCCCCGTAAATAGCGCGTAAATATCGCTGCCTCTGCTGAGGCATGCGTACGCCTCAGCGGAAGCATCGGGATGCCGGGATGTCAGCTCTGGGTAGTTGAATTCAATGATTATCTTGAAAATTATTTCCTACTTCCCGATAGGCTTCGAAGCGGCGAGCGGCGCCATTAAATACGAGCACTGCGCAATGAAGCGCTCTCGAATCGATGCCCTCTCTGCCCTCTCCATAGCGGCGGGAACGCATCTGCTCCTCTCCTTCTTTGAGAAGGTTTTCCACTTCGTCCGACGAATGCGCGAACTTGAATTCGAAAACCCAGCGCCGACTGCCAACAGCGACTTCCAGGTCGCTTCGTCCAAGGGCCGTGTGCTTTTCGACTTCCGGAATCAGTGCGGATCCCATCAGGAAGAGCTGTATGCAGGCGCGGCAGGCGGCTTCGCTCTCAATGGGAAAGTTGTGATAGTCGATCTGATTAATGCCGTCGTTGAAGCGCCTCACGATGCTTTCGAGCGTTCCCGTTCCGAGGAGATCCGAAAGCATGGGAGCGCCCATCGGGTCAATGAACTTGCCCTGCAGGAGTTCATCCGCGTAAAGCTGGGCGATCGAGAGCTCAACCTCTCTATTGGGATAGCCGATGGCGGCTGTCCCGTTGGAACGTACCGTCTTGATTGTGAGATATCCCGCCTGTGTGAGCAGTGCGTCGAGACCGATGGTTTCATAGCCGCGGGCCGCCTGAAGATCCGTCAGACGGATCTGTTTGTCTTCATCAAATTCGAAGGGATTCTCAATCCTGTGGCTTGCCAGATAGCCTTTCAGGACCGCAGGACGACCGCCGCTTTCATACCAGTAGTTCAAAAAGCCTTCTTCGGGGTTTTGCAGAAAGCTCAGCACGGACCAGGGGCAATACACATGCGTTTGCGCATTGCGATCGAAACAGAATCCGTCGTAATTTTCCTTAAGCTCCTGCAATAATTCTTCTCTACTGAGATGAAGGACTTCTTGAGCTCTGATCAAATGAAGATCAAAATATCTGACAATTTCATCTTCCGTCAGCCCGAGAATAGCGCTGTACTTTGAATTTAAAGAAATATCGTTGAAATTATTAAATTCAGAAAATGAGCTTCTATTGCTGAATTTTGTAATTCCCGTCATAAAGAAGAATCGAAGGCACCCGTCAGCATTCTTCAGTACAGCATAAAATTTTTCCAACTCCGCTCGAACTGCCTTGAACTTTTCCGGACTTCCTAAATGTGCAGTCAGCGGCGTGTCGTATTCGTCGATCAAAAGGACGAGGGAGCTTTGCGGCAGCGAATTAAGCCAGGTTCGCAGCTGGACGAAAAAGGAAACATCCGCATTTTCCTTATCGAAATGGAAGCCCAATGGTGAAAAGGCATTGATCAATTCACTTCTCAAATTGAATTCAAAATGATCCTTGCTGACAAATTCCTTGAGACCAGAAAAATCGAGGCGAACGACATCATATTTCCGATCCTGCCACAGCTTCTCTATCGTCAATCCCGAAAAATGTTCCACCCCATTCTTAAATAGTGAGGCAAAGGTAGAAACCAGCAGGGATTTTCCGAAGCGTCTCGGACGAATCAGCAGAAATTTGCGACGCTGCGATGCGATATTAAAAATCAGATCCGTCTTATCTACATAAATCTGATTCGCACCACGCAGTGCAGCAAATTCACTGGTACCAAGCGATAGAGAAAATCCGGCAGAATGCACTTTTTAAGCATCAAGAAAGTAGACGTCCCCAGATAAAACTAGAAGCAGACTAGCAACGTCAACCTTTATTTGTCAACATAGGATTTGAATGTGCTACATAGGCCCGTCCCCCATTAGCGCCTGAGGCGATTATCTTGGCCGATGTTGTTTGCTGAAAAGTAATGCTGAATAAATGATGCAGTGTCAGCACAACGTCCTGTAATTTTTGATTATCTTCCAAATTGACAATTTTGATGCCAGCAACCCTTGCCTTGTCTCTATTAATGTGTCTATTATGAGCTTTTGATTCCCTCTGATCAACAAGTAGCTTTTTAATATTTTGTATTTTTGAATCATCATTTCGCAGCATATTATTTTTTTTAAAACAGTTTCAAGAATTTCAACCGACCATTCCATTGCACGTTCGCACCATGTCAAAAAGCCTGGGTGAAACTGGCCAATAATCATTTGCCAGACTGCTTCTTTAGTTTTATCATTAACAACTTCTTTATTTGCACGATCAAATTCATCCAGGTACGATTGAACAGCCATTCCGCCATATTGAGGATCCACAGGGCCCAAACTAGATTGCGACCCCATAACAATTTCTTTTCCAGAAAGTGCCAGCAGCGTTCCGCCCGACATAGCAATTTGAGGAACGATTGTTCTTATATTGCCTTCATATAAGGTATTCAGATAATCAATGAGTGACTCAGTAGCACCAACATCTCCTCCAGGCGTATGCAGGATAAGATCCAGTCCCTTCTTGCGCTCTTTTTCATCATACATGCACGTCATGAAGCCTGTTTTATCCTGGTCTGAAATAGAAAAATCACCATTAATATTTGGCTTTTGCAGCCACCCGGAGTAATAACAAATAACATTTCGATTCGTTAATTTGGAAAGTTTGCGAATGTACTGTTTTCTCAACTGATCGTATGCATTCTGCTGCGCAACTACCTGCAGCAATTGATCCCACGTAGGCATTTAATTACTCCTTCGCACTATGAGAAATAGTGGTGATGCAGCGAATTTTTCGCCGTCCTGTAGCAAAATCTATATCGCTCAAAAATAAATCTAATTCAGGTTTGGCCCCATAAAATTTAAAAGGACTTGATGCGATCTTCTCCTCCAACGATATCATTTCTTCCTTATTTTCTATATTTACACATTCATCAGAATGATCGGAAAATAAAGTACCGCAATTCGAATCAATTTGTTTTATTGGATCTGAATTATCATTTTTCATTTTTGAATATGATTAACAACATCTAAAAACATTAGCATTTTCGAAAGAAAACACCGCAGCATCAGAACGAATCAAATCGAAGTTGTGCTGCAGAGAGATTGAAAATACTTTAGCGAACGCTGGGTTCCTTCGGCTTCACTTCGGGAACGACAAGAAGCTGCTTTCTGCGTCCCTTTGAGCAGCAGTAGTCATCTACCCACTTGCGGGCGGTGCTTGACGAAATCCCGGACCTTTTGTAAATCTCGCTCCAGGAGAAGCCGGAGAGCCGCATGCGGATCACGTTCTCGCGAACGGACTGCGGATAGCGGTATTGGTTTTCCGAGATCTTCGCCTTGAAGGTGCCTTTCTTGAATCCCCGGCTCCAGTCCCGAACGGTGTTGACGGAAATATTGAGGATGCGAGAGGCCTTCGTATAGCCGATACCGTGCTTGAAGAGCTCAATCGCCTGCGCGCGCTTTTCTTCCGAAAGCGCTCTTGTTTCGCGTCTTTCTTCAGAAGGCGCAGTGTCAGGTGTCTCCTGATCGAGCGGTATCGCGTTCTCCGGAAGTAGGAAATAAAAGACTCTTCTCTCCTCCCGCCCGGGGAACCCCGGGCGAGAAGAGAAGAGGAGTCAAAGGGTGAAGTCATCCGGAAGAGATGGAAAAACCTTCAGTTCCGGATGATTCGGTACGCTCGATTAGAAGGCGTAGCGGACGTTGGCATTGAACGAGTTGTTCATGCGATCATCCGAGCCGGCGCCGAGCTTGTAGCTGAGACCGAAGCCCCAGGCACCGTTCGTCGCGTTGACGCCGAACTGAGCCTGAACCGGGTTCGAGTCGATGACGCGGACGGCGTAGTCGTCGGTAGCCGAAACACCGGTGATGCCGAGCTTGAGGTCAGCATCCTTGTCGCCGAAGGTCGGAACGACAGAGAGGTCGAACTTCGGAGCGATCGTCCAGCCGTTCGTCTCAAAGTCAGCCGAAACCGTCACGCCGACCGGCATCTGGAAGACGTTCTGATCGTCGATGTCGGTGACATAGCCGGCTTCAAAGCCGTCAGTCGAGATAGCGGTGTAGCGGAGGCCAAGGTGCGGCACGATGTTGACGGAACCCGCCTTCGTGAGCACTTCACCGCGAACGCCGACCGTCCAGGCATCCGTGTCTTCAGAGAACTTCCAGGCGTGGGCATAGCCGTTCGCCGTGACGTCGTTCGAAGCCTGCAGGTAGCCGATGTCGGCGGAGACGTTCCAGATGTCGGCAAAGGTCTTCGAAGCGTAGACCGAGAAGCCGACCAGGTCGGAATCCGTCGAGGCAGCGACGCCGGAGTTCTTCGAATCCGTGTCGGCCGTGCCGATCGTCAGAGCAGCACCGAGAACAGCGTTGCAGCTGAACTGGTAGTCGAGACCGAGGACGCCCGAGTAGATGTCGGAGCTGTAGCCCGCGCCATCAAAGAGGGTCTTGGCTTCGAACTTGCCGCCGTTCACGTCAGCCCAGACGTTGACGCCCTGACCGCGCTGCGCGAGGATCGAGGTGCGGTCAGCAACGGTGTCGGCCATCTGGTTGACGGCGTCCATTGTGAGCGTCTGCACACCAGTCGTGGCGCCCAAGCCCGCAACTTCCTTAGCGGCCGTGCGGACAGCCTTCGGAGTACCGAGACCATTGGTCGAGGTGTAGAGCCAGTTGTTGAACTCAACGGAGCTCGAGGTTCCGAGGTTCTTGTTCTGGTCGTACATAGCCTGCGCCACATTCATGCCGACGATGTCTTCGTAGCCGCGGGCAGCAAGCTCCTCATCGGTCGTCATCGTGACGCCGATCGTGCCGACATTGGTAGTGGTGTCGACCGTCAGCGCGGCATCCATCAGAACATCGCCCGTGAACGTGAGATCCTCAACGCGTTCAGCAAAGTCTTCGGCACCGGAAACCAACTTACCAACCTTAATCTGGTCGTGCGCAGAGAGATTGGCAACATAGAGCTCGGCATTCTTGTTGAAAGTAATGTCTTTTTCAAAGACTGCCGTAGCGCCCGTGGTGTCGACCTTGTTGGCATCCATGACGAGCATGGTGTTGGCCCCGATGTTCACGGCAGAAACGGCAGAGTACGTCGTAGCGCCGGTAGCCGAGAGGTTGCCGGTAGCCGTGACGTAGCTCACCTTGCCTTCAGCATCAACCGTTTCATTGCTCACATAGAGGACGGCCTTAACGAGATCCTTGCCCTTGTTGGCTTCAACCGTACGATCGCCGAGGCCGTAGCCGGTCTGAGCAAAGAGCTGAGCAGCTTCATCAGCCGTGGCAGTGGCGCCGATCGCAACGATCGAGCCCTGACCAGCCTGAACAGAAGCGCCCGAAGCGACTTCGCCGACAACCACCGTGGAGGCGGCATCAAGCGCGAGCACGCTGCCTTCCTGCCACGCCGGATCTGCGAAGATCTTGCTGGTGCCCGTCAGCTTACCGACCACGAGGTGACCGGACTCACTTTCTTCAGCTGAGGAAGAACCGACATAAAGCGTCTGAGTGCCAGTATCGAGTTCGGCAATAGAGGCATTGCCATACACGTAGCTAGTTTCATCCGCCTGGGCAGGGGTACCGAGTGTAACCTTGCCATCAGCAGTGAACGAACCCGTGTCTGCGATCTGAAGAAGATTCGTCTTCACATTGCCCGGCGTCTTATAGCCGTCAACGTCCACGGTGCCCGTCTGGAAGGAGCCCTTCTCAACATAGATAGTGCCCGCATCGACGTCGCCATTGACGGTGAGCTTGCCATCCACATCAAGATCAGCAGTGACATTGCCCTGAACAGTCAGATCTCCGGAGGCGACATAAACTTCGCCAAGATTAGACGAGTCGCTGCTAGTGACAGCACCAATGACAGCTCCTTCGCCGGTGGTAACGAAGAAGCCACCCGCCCCCAGAGTTACGCCAGCGAGCTTCTTGTTGTCGTTTGCATCAACAGACTGAACCAAATCGCCGGAACCATTAAGAACAAGGGTGTTGTCGACCTGCAGGGTGGCAGTAGTAGCCTTTTCAAGAACTGCCTTGCCGAATTCACCGCGGAGGTTGGCGTTGACACCCGTGACGGTGACGTTCTTGAGGTAATCAAGAACAACACCACCATTCAGGTTGTTATCGGTCAGCGTCTTATAGGCAATTTCGTTATTGGTAGCGGCAACACCCTTGACTGTAAGACCGCTGAGATCAAGGAGACCGGTGGCAGAAGAAGTCTGGCCAAGAGTCGTCGCAAGTGTTCCAAGGTTGGCAGAAGTGACTTCACCGGTCACGCCTTCAACAACGATCGAACCATCATTCGTGGTGACGCCGTTGAACTTCTTACCATCGGACGCAGCAGTAAATTCATAAGAATTATCAGCTTTGACCGTCAGTCCAAGAACAGAGGCAGAGACCAGAAGTTCGCCTTCGTCACCAACCGTAAAGTTCTGACCAGCAACCGTGTACAGCTTATCCGTGACTTTGAGAGTGCCGTCATTGACAGCTACCGTGCCTTCAGTAAGAGTAAGAGTACCGATCTCGGATGAAGCCTCATTGGTCAAAGTCAGGCTGGCACCGGTGCCAGAAACTTCGAGAGAACGGAAGTTCTGGGTCGTTTTGTTCAGCGTGAGCGTAGAAGTCAGCTTGGCATCAACCGGATCTTCAGAGCCAGCAACCGTAATCTTGCCGCCGTTCTGAAGCGTCCAGGCTTCATCGAGCGTCAGGAGATCGTTCGTTGTAGCATCGGCCTTCTTCGCGCTGTTGAGTGCCGTGACATTGAAGGTCGACGCGTCGACAGTAATTCCGGAGCCACCAGCTTCGACAGTCGTATCCGCCTTGCCAGTTTCAAGACCGGATGTATAGACAGCGCCCTTCGTCAGCGTCAAAGTCTTAACACTCAGCGAGCCTTCGTTCTTGAAGGATGCGCCTTCGACATTCAGCGTATCGGCAGTGAAGTTCTTCGTGTAGGTGTCGCCCGTACCAGCCTTGCTGTTCACAAAGTCGCCCTTGACGGTTACCGAGCCTGCGGCGATCGAAGCGGTAGCCGCATTCGTGGAGGTCTTGCCTTCAACGCCGGTGATCGTGAGAGCGCCCGCGCCAGTCAGTGCGGTCTTGTTGTCAAGATAACCGACCGTAACGGCGCCATCGTTCGCAACCGTGCTGCCGGATGCGAGCACGAGGCCGTTATTGACAACGAGTTCTGCATTGACGACAGACACATTGGCCTTACCAGCAACAGTCATGTCTCCGGTCACTTTGGCATTGCCGCTCGTCAGGGTAGCAACACCGTAGTCCTGGACATCAAGCGTCTGAACATTCAGGTTATAGAGCTGATTCCCGTTCTTGTCTTTCCCAGGTTCTGTTGCAGCAAGTTCGAATGTGCCTTTGCTACCGGAGGCGGGACCGCCAATAGTCAGTGTTTCAGCCGTGAGCGTTCCAGAAACGCCGGAAAGCTTGAGACCAGTTGCGGCATCCGTCGTTCCCTTGACCGTGATGGTCTTATATGCGATCGTGCCGGCGTTTTCGATTACATTGTCTGCACCAGTCGCGACAATGGCATCACCGGAAGCAGTGCCGTCGGTTTGAACAGAGAGACCGCCTGTCGAAGCCTTAAGGTTGAGTGTGGTCGCCGTAAGCGTAGCTTCAGCACCAACCGTCACCTTACCAGCGCCCGTCAGATTGGCGGTCGTTGCAGCACCATCAGCGTTGAGCGTGAGATTCTTGTCAGCAACATAGAGCGTTTCTGCGGAGAAAGACGCATCTTTACCGACAGTCACGGTGCCATTCAGTTGTGCCGTTACGTCCTTGATGTCCTTAGGATCGGTACCCACATACACAACTTTGTCTGAGAAAGCCTTGTTGATGGCAATCGAATCAGTTGCATCAGTGGCTTTCACAGTCAGCTTACCGCCCGTGCCTTCATAGGCGGAATTGAGCGCAACAGTCGTACCGGTGAGGGACAGATCGCCCGCGTTCTTGAAAACAACATTTTCAAGCGTCAGTGCGCCGGAAGATGCCTCAACAACCGCCTGAGCGCCATCCGCGACATCAAGCGTCACGGTACCAGCCTGATGATGATCAACCGGCTTGGAAACGCCGAGAGTAAGTCCTTGTGCGTCGCTAGAAGTCAGAGTAGAGGTGCCTTTTTGAGCGCCAGAACCCGTATTCTTGAAGGAAATGGTCAGATCGCCTTCATCGCCAATGACCGTGGCTGCCGCATCATCGGCACCGGTTACCGTCAGCTTAGCATCGTGAGGTGTCGCGCCATTAACAGCCGTGAAATTGATCGAGCCATAGCCATTAACGTCTTTGACCGTTTCTTCAGCCGCAACTTTATCGGTAGCAGTGAAGTTCAGAGCACCGTTGTGCAGATATACGGTGGAACCCGGGAGCAAGTCAGCAGCTTTAAATTCGGTGGTCGTGGCTTTGCCTTCCGCATCAGCAGTGAAGACCTTGCTGACCGTCGTTTCAGCAGCATCACCCGCTGCATTTTCAGTCACCGTAATGTTGGCACCTTCGCCGACATAGGCGTCCGCAGCCATCGCAGAACCGGCAACGCCAGCCATCACGGCAGCAACCGCAGCAGCAACGACCGTCTTCACGGCCTTGCCCTGATAGGAGGAAGCCTTCTCGCTCGTCACGACTGTGCCGCGTGTGAGGGAGCGGGCGACCTTGAATGTCTTATTCATTGTTAGAAACTCCAATTGAATGTTTCGGGCGGCTCTGCGGAATGGGTTGCCGCAGGCAAAACGCCGCCATGCCTTTTGCGGGCACAAGCGAACTTTAAAAAAGCAAGTTTCCGGGGGGGGGGGTTATCCCTTATAAGACATTCATTTCTTCGAAGTTGCTGTAAATAAATACGCTTCTATATGTGGAGGGATAACCCTGAATACGATTAGTGGTGGACTTGCAACGGCAATGAAAGACATAAACTATCGATAACATACAATTAATATGTAATCACTATCAATAGCTGCATCTCATTTTCTTGTAAGTTGTACGGCATCTCCAGACGTTCGAAACATCCAGGCTGCCCTCGGAAAAAACGCTTTCTCAAGAGAAACCCGCTTTTCCGACCCTCGTTCCATTTGTCCTGCTCTTTTCCCGGTCAGGCTCAATCACTCCATCGATCGCGTCCAAACGCAGATCGCTTTCACACCAACGGCTGACGGCCTCACAAAGCCTAGTATATCGTTCGTTAATTAAGGCTATTAATTAATTCGTGGACCTCGTCGAGCTTCCAGCGCCAGCGGAACGGCACGGGGTCTTCGTTGGTTTCATCGATCCACTTTGTAATGTGATCCCTCAGCTCATCCTTCGAATTGACGCGAAGCCCGCGCAGGCTTTGACGCGCCATCTTGCTGAAGAATGCTTCAATGAGATTGAGCCATGATGCATGCTTCGGCGTGAAGATGAACTGGAAGCGCCCCTTCCTCGTATCAAGGTAGGCACGCGTTTCCTTCGATGTGTGGATCGAGTGATTATCCAACACAATGAAGATCCGGCATTCATCAGCATACGTCGCATCAATCATCCTGAGGAAGTCGACGAAGTCTGAGCTCTTATGGCGTTCGCGGATCAGACTGTGCACCTTGCCGGTAATCAGATCAATGCCGGCAAGCAGGGAAAGCGTTCCGTGACGACGATATTCGTAGTCGCGACGGGTAAAGCCTTTTCCAGGCTGCGGCGGCCGATCATCATGAATGTTCCCAATTGCCTGAATGCCCGGCTTCTCGTCATAGGAGATGTAGACGGTGCCGTTCGGCTGCGATGAGCCTTCAAGCGTATCAATGAAGCGAAGGTCGATCTCCACGCGCTTGTAAAGGAGAAGGACTTCTCTCGCTTTAGCTTCAAAATCGGGATCCTTCTTCTCAAGGTAATAGCGGATGCGGTGCGGCTTGATTTCTCCTTCTTCGAGAATTGTCCAGATAGTGGACTTTGAGGCTTTGCCGAGCGATTCGCCATAGCGTTGTTCTTCAGCATGTTTGCGCACGTAGGCGGCCAGAGTCTCCATTGACCAAAGCGCCTGCGTCGGTCCATCCGGCAAATCCTTCGGCGGCGTGCATGCAAGAGAACGCACCCAGGTGCGCGCATCATCGCTGATCGCTGCCGGTCGTCCGCTGCGCTTGAGATCCTCGAGAGCCATCATCGGGCCGATCTGCAAAGCCTTCCGCAGGAAACGGGCGACCGCACTTACCGAAAGCTGAACTTCTTCAGCCAGCTCTTTCTGCGGCTTCCCGCTGGCTGCGCCGAGCAGAATTCGGGCGCGCTGCACCTGGCGATTCTCAGCTGTGCGTGAGTTGGCGATCTGAGTTAGTGAGGCAACCTGCTCTGGAGTGAGTGTCAGAGGGGTAACGACAGGGCGGCCGCGAGGCATGAGGAGGCTCCAGTGAGTGGGATCCTCCAATTATAGCAAAATCGGCTAATTAATGGCTTTATTTACAGAACGATATACTAGAGTTCCGACTCTTCCCCCTAAACTCACAGCACAAAAAAGCCCGCAGAGGCGACTGGAGGGGGATAAATGTGGCGTCCTCTGCGGGAAAGGCGGTGAAGTCGGAGGAGAATGCACCTCTCGGGCCGGGAGCCGGAATCCTCGCGGGAGGAGGCTCGAGAATCGCGAGGGGCTCGCTTTAACCTGGGGGGATTAGGCGGCCGCTACGACCGGGTCACCGCTCACCTTTGATTCTATCCGTAGTTATTCAGTTTTCCTTACAAATCACTCTATAAAAGAAACTCAGAAGCGCTCCTTTAACGTTTTTTTGCGCTCGGGCAATTCCCTTTTCTTCCCTGCGTGTTTTTACTCTTGCCTCCGGGTACTCATCTGTGTACCGAGACCGCTTCTTCCTCAATTGTTCTGAGGATCTCATCGTGATTTTCGTAATATGCAGCGGCATGCCCGCGAAGCACTTCCGCCGAAGTCTCCGAATGGCGCTCGGCAATTACGACGGAATCAATGCCCGCAGCCCTCGCGCCCAGAATGCCCGGGAGCGCATCCTCCACCATGAGGCACTCTTCTGGGCGGGCGGAAAAGTGTTCGAGGAACTTGAAAAATGCTTCCGGGTCCGGCTTCACGTGCGCCACGTCGTCGCGCGTGACGATGAGATCGAAATAGTCTGAGAAAGGCGCAGCGGCGAGAAGCTTCAGGTTCTCCTTTGAATAGGTGTCGATGTTTCTGCGGCGCGTGGTGGTGGCGATGGCAAGCGTCTTCCCGGCGCGCTTCAGAGCTTTAAGAACTTCAGGCGCCCCGGGACGATAGTCGACGCGCGTGCGCAGAAACTCCTGCGCGAGCTCGTAGCGCTGACGATGAATCTCCTCGGGCGTCCCGGGAAGTCCAAAAGCCGCCTTCATGTCCGCCATGTACTTGAGGTATGCGTCCGACCCTTCGCCGTACTTCTTCATGGCGCTCATCCGGAGGTGTCCGGCCTCGTCCTCTGAAATCTGCACTCTGCCGTCCGTGAGGCGCTTCAGGAGCTCCTGATCGACCTGACTCCAGACGCCGAGGGAGTCAATAAGCGTGCCGTCAAGGTCGAAAATGATGATGCGTCGATCGAGAAACATGTTTTGAGCTTCAAGGATGGGGAAAAGAAAAGAATCAAAGAGGCTTCGCGGGACTGCCCTCAGCATGGAGGGCGGCATTTCGTCCGGCAATGCGCCCGAAGACGAAGGCGTCGAGAAGGCCGCTGCCCCCTAAGCGGAATTTGCCATGGAGGCCGCCCGTGGTTTCACCGGCAGCGTAGAGCCCCGGAATCGCCTCGGACGAGAATTCGCTTTTCCTTCTCACCCGGGCATCCGGAAGAACGGCGATTCCGCCGCAGGTGTAGTGCACTTCAAAACGCTCGCGCCCGAAGTAGTACGGGGGCTTCGCAAGATCCTGAAGGAACCGCGTGCGGCCGAATTCGGGATCGATTCCGCTCCTTGCCGCAGCGTTGTAAAGCCTGAACGTCCGCTCGAGGCGCTTCAAAGGAATGCCCATTTTTTGGGCGAGCTCTTCGAACGTTTCCGCGCTGTCGGCAAGCCCCTGCTGCATCTTGGTCGCGAAGGTTGCGCCCTTCACGCTTCTGCTGTCGGTTACCACCCAGAAATCCGTTGTGCCCGTTGCAATCAAATCCGAAAACACGGTATCCCAGGCTGCGGTTTCGTCCGTGAAGCGCATGCCGTCCGTGGTGAGAAAGATTTCGGCTCCGGGGTAGTCGAGCATTCGTCCGCCCCAGAAAGGAATTGCCAGAACGTATTCCATGCCGGTCACCGCGCCGCCCGCGGCGAGCGTCATCCGGATGCCGTCGCCCGTCGCCGGATCTTCATTCATGCGGCCCGGACTATACGTGGTGCCGAGATCGTCCGGAATGTAAGGAGCCCACATCGAGCGGAGCGATAGATTGGCGCCGAATCCGCCTGTTGCCAGAACGACGCTCCGGGCAGAGATCGTCTCCATCCGTCCGTCGGGTGCCTGAACAACCAACGCTTCAACCCCGCCTCCTGCGCCCAGGACAAGACGATCGGCGCGCGTTCGGTATCGAATTTCAACCCCAAGCGCCCTGGCGCGGGCAAGAAGCCGCTGCGTATAAGCGAGCCCGCTCCTCGCGCGCGAGGTTTTGTGCGCCCGGGGGAATACGCCTGAATAAGCCTCATAAAGCTTCGGATCGAACTCAACGCCGATGGATTTGAGCCACGTAATGACGTGCGGACTCTCCTTCACCATCAGTTCAATGAGTTCAGGATTCCCGATCCCGCCGCCCCCTTCGAACGTGTCGCGAAAGAACTGCTCGGCTGAATCCGTTCGCCCCATGCGCTTCTGTCCTTCCGGGTCGAGGGCATTGAGCATCCCGGAACTCACGAGCATGTGGCCGCCTGCAAGCGCCATCTTTTCTACGACAAGCACGCGTTCTGCGCCCGCTTCCCTTGCCGCGATCGCGGCGGCAAAGCCCGCCGCGCCCGCGCCGACCACGACCACATCAGAGGCGCCATTCCCGGGAGCCGGTTCTCCCGGAGAATCTCCGGGCAAAGGCCGGAGAGCGTGAGGAGACCCAATCCCTGAAGCGCAAGCCTGCGGCGCAAATAAGCCATCTCACCGGCCTCCGTCAGAAAGAAGCCCGGCGGCCTCGAGGGCCTTGGCCATGGCAACGGTCGAACGAACGCCGAGCTTCTTGGCGGCATTGCCGCGGTGAAGCTTTACGGTGGGAAGCGAAATGCCGAGCTTGTCTCCGATCTGCTTGTTGAGAAGCCCCTGCGCGACGAGCCTCGCCACTTCGAGTTCGCGATCGGTGAGCGCCGCCGCTTTTTCAGCAAGGTCCGCCTGTCCGGCGTCGGCCGCGAGGTCTTCAAAGCTCTTCTTCACCGCCTTTTCCACGGCGGCAATGAGCACATCGGGAGCCGCGGGCTTCACCAGGAAATCCATTGCGCCCCGGTGCACGGCCTGCATCGCCATCGGGATGTCGCCGTGGGCGGAAAGAAAGATGACGGGAAGGAGACTCCCGCGCTCAACGAGTTCGGCCTGAAGCTCCATTCCGGTCATGCCGGGCATACGGTGGTCAAGGAGCAGGCACCCGGGCTTTCTCGGATCATCCATCTCGAGAAAGGCCTGAGCGCTCTGGTAGGTCATCACCTCAAAGCCCCCCATGCGGAGAAGAAATGCGAGGCTCTTCAACTGTTCCGCATCGTCGTCGACGATCCGTACAAGGGCTTCCTTAATGTCCGTCATCACGATTCTCCTTTCGGGCGTCCGTACCAGCGGAATCGTCCAGCGCTTCAATCACCGCTTCGGCGCAGATGCCTTCGCGGGGGAGCTGATAAAAGCGCAGCACCCCGCCGTGGCGGTCGGCAATCCCCCGGCAGATGGAGAGCCCGATTCCTAAGCCTTCCTGCTTCACGGAGTCGCCGTATCCGGTGAGCCGCGCAAAGCCTTCTTCGGAAAGTCTGGGCCCGTTGTCGGTCACATGGAGCACGAAGTTCTTTTCTTCTCTCGCGAGCGATACGCTCACGAATCCGTCCGGGCGCACGCTTGCCGCATGAGCGGCATTGCGGATTAAGTTGAGGACGAGTAGCTCAAGTTCAAGGGGATCGCCCAGAACCATTGCCGCCCGGTCGTCAGCGGGATCCGCGGCAAGGTAGCCGCCGGGTGCCGTCATGATCGGAACGCGCCTCGCGTCGTGACGCTCAACAATCAGAATTGCTCGGCGAATGACTGCCGTCCAGTCGCAGGGCTTCAGGGGTTCCGTGCTCTGTCTTGCGTAGCCGCGCACGCGGTTGACGATGGCCGTAATGCGGCCCGTTTCCTCCGCCATGGCGGAGAGCGCCTCTTCGGCGAGCGCCTTGTCGCCGGGCCCTGCGTTCCTTCTCGCATTCCAGATTTTGAGGCCCCCGATGTAGTTCGAAAGGGACGACAAGGGCTGCTTCAGTTCATGCGCAAACATGGAGCTCATCTGGGAAAGGAGCCCCACGCGCTCGATTGCGGAGAGCCGCTCGCGCGAGACTCTCGCCTCTTCTTCCATGCGGTTCTTTTCCGCGAGCGCCGCCTCAAGATCGCGCGTTCTGACGCGTACGAGGTAGCGGGAGCGCACCGCATGAAATGCAACAAAGAGGAAGACCGCAAGCACCATCAGAAGAAGTTCGCTGTGGCGCTTTGCAAAGCCGAGAATCGTCTGCTCGTCGAGATATGCATAGGGACCGTAATGGAGCGCCTGCATGAGGCTTCGCACCTGCGACAAATCCACGCGCGTGCCCCAGCGCCAGCCTTCCTGGTCGGGCATGCTGAAGGCAACTGCGGCCACGCGTCTCACCGCCCCGCTCTCGGCTGCGGGGAGATAACCCACCGTCCAGTCGGGGAGCACGGGCGTGCTCGAGCGGCAGGAACCGGGCGTTCCGGCAAGAACGGCTGCCGGCCGGAAGGCATCCTTGTCGATGAAGCCGGTTTCCACGAGGGTCTCAAAAGTGCATAGGGACACAAGCCCCGCATCCGCGCCGCCCGTCGCCACGGCGTTGAAGACTTCCGGAACATCATGAGGACGCCAGACGGCAGAAGAGAAATACCCTTTGGGCTCGATCCCTTCAGAAACGAGGCGGCCCGCAAGCCACTGCCAGGGGCCGAAGGAAAGGCTGCTCTCCACCGCGATTCTTCCCCCCCTGAGGCTCGCAAGGCTCCCCAATTCCTTTCTTCTCGCATCAACGATGAGGAGTCCCCCCGCGGCCTGGGCTGCGGCGTCGCCGCCCAAGGACCGTTCCCTGACGGCAAGCGGAATGGCGCCGGAATCGTCAATGAGCGAAACCATGGAACCCGCCGTGGAAATGACGAAGGGAATGCGCTCGGCCTTCACGGTCTGCGCAAAGCCGTGCGAGGGGATTCTTCTCACAATCACGCGGCGGTCGGGAAACGCAATGCGGAGCGCTTCGGCGAGGGGCAGCACGATTCTTAAGTACGCCTCGTTCTTTCCGGTTTCCTCAAAGGCAAAGACGAAGTCTCCCGGACGCGCTTCCTCCTGAAGGTTCTCACGGTCACCCACGTCATCAGACGCCAGGTCCCGATACTGCATGCTCCTCACGTCGGCAAGATCAAAGGACGCCCCGGAAAGGGCGTCGGTCGGCGCGGGCTCAGCTGGAAGGGGCGCCGAAAAAACGCCCCCAAGCGCAAGAGCGAAGAGAAGAGTCAATCGGGGAAAAAAAGGTTTCATTGCGCAGAATGGAAGGACAGCGTGCGCCGGAATGCGTTAAGAGCTCCGCAGAAAAAGCTTAGCAGAGTTGTCCGACGGGAAAAGCGCCGCGAGGAGCGCGCTTCACGCTTCGCTTCACCGCCTCTCTTCGGGAAAAAGCGCGTCCGTGTAGCCGAAATTCGTCCAGTCGGTGACGCGCATGGGATAGAGAATCCCTTCGAGATGATCGAACTCATGCTGCACGACGCGGGCATGAAAGCCCTCTGCCTCGCGCTCTATCCGCTCGCCCTCGAGCGAATAGCCCGCATAGCGAATGCGCTTTGCGCGCGTCACCATGCCCTTGAGTCCGGGAAGCGAAAGGCAGCCTTCCCAGCCGTCCTCAGTTTCGTCGCCCAGAAACTCAATCGTCGGATTGATGAGCACCGTTCTCGGCACCCCTGCGTTTCTGCCTCCGGATCCCTCCTCGAGCCCGAAGCAGATCACCCGTTCGCTTACGCCGATCTGCGGCGCCGCGATGCCGATGCCGCCGTCCGCAGCCATGGTGTCCCAGAGGTCGGCAACGAGCGCCCGGAGCCGGGGACTCCCGAAGTCCCTCACGGAAAGGGCGTGCTCGAGGAGCCTCGGATCTCCCATATGCAGAACGTCTCTCACCATTTCCCAGGCTCCTCTGCCGACCCTTTTCCTCAATTATTCGGAAGCGTTCGCGCGAAGCGCTTCGCGCACCACATCCACCGCGGCGCGCACGCCCCGGTCGACGATTTCCTTCAGCGACTCGAATTCAATCTTGCGGTGAGATTCCCTCAGGCCCGCAGCCGAATTCACTGATACGCAAAGCGCCCCGTAGGGAAGATCAATTTCCCGGGCAAGCGCGCACTCGGGGTAGAGCGTCATGCCGATCACATTGGCGCCGTCCCTTTGGAATCTGCGCACTTCGGCAGCGCTCTCAAGCCTCGGCCCCTGAGTCGTCGCGTAGACCCCTCCTTCGACAACCCCGTGTCCGCTTCTGCGCGCAGCGCGAATGAGCGCCTGCGAGAGGCCCTGATCAAAGGGGTACGTGAAGTCGATGTGCTTCACGCCGGCCTCCGGCGAATCAAAATACGTGTGTTCGCGCCCCCAGGTGTAGTCAAGGATCTGGTCGGGCACCATCAGCGTGCCCGCTGAAAGCGCTTCCCCGATGCCGCCCACGGTGCCGACGGCAATGATGCCTTCGGCGCCCGCGGCCTTCAGCGCCCAAATGTTGGCGCGGTAGGGAATCACATGGGGCGCAAACTCATGCTTCACGCCGTGCCGGCGCAGAAAAATGAGCGGCACGCCGCCGAGCTTGCCGATGATGAGCGGTGCGGCGGGCTTTCCCCACGGGGTATCAACCTCAATTTCCTCGGCATCCGTGATGATGCCTTCTTCTTCAAATCCGGTTCCGCCGATGAGCGCAAGCATTCTTTTCCATCTCCATTAAAGGGGTGTGCCGGCGAGGAGCTTTTTGAGCTCCTCTTCGCCGATGACGCGGATGCCGAGTTCCTCGGCCTTGGCAAGTTTGCTCCCGGCTTCCGTACCCGCCACCACGTAGTCCGTGCGGCGGCTGACCGATCCCGAGACGCGCGCGCCCTGGGCCGTGAGAAGGTCCTTCGCTTCATCGCGCGTGAGGGTCGGGAGCGTTCCCGTCAGAACAAAAGTCTTTCCGGCAACAAGGCTTTCCGCGGAGCGCTTCTCCACTGCCGGCCAGTGAACGCCCGCATGAATGAGCGCCTCAATGACGGTCCGGTTGTGAGGTTCCCGGAAGAACGCGTGAATGCTTTCCGCAATCACTTCACCCACATCCGGGACAGTAAGCAGCGCATCAACCTCGGCGCCTTCAAGTGCATCGAGCGTTCCGAAATGGTTGGCGAGAGCAAGCGCCGTGGCTTCGCCCACATGGCGGCAGCCGAGGGCGTAAATGAAGCGGGCGAGCGTCGTCGATTTGGCCTTCTCAATGCTTGCAAGAAGGTTCTCAGCCGCCTTCGGCCCCATGCGCTTAACGGGCTTTGGTGTTCCGACCGTTGCCTGAATGGGTGCCGTCAGGTCTTCGGCTTTAAGCGAAAAGATGTCGGCAGGCGTTTCAACGAGCTTTTCGTCGACGAGCATCTCAACGATCTTTTCGCCCAACCCGTCGATTCCCATCGCGCGGCGGGAGGCGAAGTGCACGATCGAGAGCTTCATCTGCGCCGGACAGAAGAGACCGCCGGTGCAGCGCATGTCCTTTTCTTCTTCGTCCCGAATGACGGCGCTCCCGCAGACGGGGCAGACCTGGGGCATGCGGAAGGGCACTGCGTCCTTGGGACGACGCTCCTTCACGACGCGAAGAATTTCCGGAATCACGTCGCCCGCCCGGCGAACCACCACGGTGTCCCCGACGCGAAGGTCGAGCTCCTCGGTAACGTGATCTTCGTTATGGAGCGTCGCGTTCGAGACCGTCACGCCGCCGACATAAACGGGGGCCAGGCGCGCAACGGGCGTCAGGCGCCCCGTGCGGCCGACCTGAACGTCGATCCCGAGAACCTGCGTGAGGGCTTCCTCCGGCGGGTACTTGTGCGCGCAGGCCCAGCGGGGCTCGCGCGCGATGAAGCCGAGCTCGGCCTCGAGCTCAAGGCTGTTGACCTTATAGACAACGCCGTCGATTTCAAAAGGAAGGTCGCCTCGCATCCGGAGGACATCCTCGTGAAATTGCGCAAGCGCCTCTGCACCATGGACGACGCGGCGCATTTTGGCGACCGGGAACCCGAGCGACTCGAAGCGGTCGAGCACCGCGCTCTGCGTATCTGCGAAATGTTCAGAACATTCGCCGAGCGAATAGGCATAAAAATGAAGCGTCCGCCTGGCGGTAATGCTGCTGTCGAGCTGCCGGAGCGACCCGGCAGCGGCGTTTCTCGGATTGGCGAAGAGCTTTTCGCCTTCCGATTCCTGGCGGGCGTTGAGCGCCTCGAAGTCCTTCTTATGCATGATGCATTCGCCGCGGACTTCAAGCACCTGAGGATATTTCCCGGAGAGCTTCAGAGGAATCGAGCGGATCGTGCGGACGTTTTCCGTCACGTCCTCGCCCACGGAGCCGTCGCCGCGGGTGGCTGCCGAAACGAAGACGCCAGATTCGTAGCGCAGAGAGAGCGCCAGTCCATCGAACTTCAGTTCGCAGTCGTATTCAACGGGAGGATCGGATTCCGTGAGACCCAGATCATGACGAACGCGTTCGTCAAAGGCTTTCGCGCCTTCGCTTGAAAAGTCCGTTTCCGTATGAATCGAGAGCATCGGAATCTTGTGGGAAACCTTGCGGAAGCCCTCACGCACGGCGCCGCCCACGCGAAGAGTCGGAGACGTGGGACTCTTCAGCTTCGGAAAGCGCGCTTCAAGGGCTTCGAGCTCATTCCAGGCGCGGTCGTACTCCGCATCCGGCACGCTCGGCGCATCGAGCACGTAGTACTCGTAGCTCCAGCGCTCAATCTCCGCCTCGAGCTCCGCCATGCGTTCGCGCGCTTTTTCGGGTGGCACTGCGGCAGCCGCCGCCTTCGCGCCGAAGGGGTCGGAATCGGCAGGAAGCGGTTCAGCAGGGGCGGACTTTTTTTGGACCGCAGGGGTCTTCGTCGGCGCCGAAAGAGGCGCCGCTTCGGTCTCGTCAAAAAGAGAAGTCATGGCAACAGAAAAATATTAAAAAAGAGCGCCCGGGGATGCATTCCGCCGGACGCTCTGCTTGGATCTTCACTCAGCGGGAGAAAAGAAGCCGCGCGCGGTTGGATCCGGGCTCCACGCCGTTTTCCGTCATGAGCCTGCCGTGCGCCTCGGCCTGTTCGGCAATCAGCATGGCGCCGCCCGCATCGACCGGGTGTTTGGAGCAGTCGCTCCAGCGGCTCTTCAGTTCTGCAGCGAGATGATTCGCGAGCGCAAAGTAGCGCTTCAAATCACCGCGGGCGAGGTTTCCGAGCGGAAGATCGTAGGTGAGAACCAGCGTATCCGTCCCTTCGGGACCAAAGGCGAGCGATATCACCGGATCGCGCTCTGACGGATCAAAGCGAAGCTCCCAGCAGCCGCTCGACGACTCGAAGCCTGCCTTCTGGGCCGCCTTTGAAACGGCTTCGAGATCAAAGGGATGTTCCGGATCAACGGGAGCAATCACGACTTCAATCTTGCGGTCGAAATAATTGATGAAGTTCTTGAGGGTTGCCGAGCGAAGCACCGCCTGGCCGGGCTCAAGTTCGCGGCGAATCACGACGTTGTTCTGCGCCGCCGACTGCTCGAGCACCTGATAAAAGCGCGACGCGCCCACTTCATCGAGCTTCGCGGCGCGGTTGGCGAGCACCATGGAGGCCACAACGTGACGCGCCGGGAAATGAAGTTCCTCGGCTTCGTAGTAAAGGCCGTCCTTCGACGACTGGGCGAAGACGCGCACCAGAAGCGGAAGATTGAGGCGCGCGAGCTCGAGCTTCAGGCTCTTGACGCCGCCCAACGCAAACTGCATGCCGTCAACAGGGGCGATGTCGAGAATCCATTCGATGGCGGAATCAACCGGCGGCACCGCACGGCTTCTGGGATCCGCTGGCACCTCCGTTTTTTCAGTCTTCGCCTCCTCGGCCTTTGCTTCCTCTGCCTCCTCGCGCTCCAGTTCGGCATAGATCGGAGGTTCTTCCGTCGGCGTCGGAATCTCGTTCTCATCAAGGAGCCGCCCCAGAGTGGGATCCGCCTTGATGGTGCTGCTGAGCTCGCCATCGGCAGCCTGACGCGCGCGTTCCGTCGCCTGAGCGATGAGATCCGGCTCCACCCGCGGTTCTGTACCCGCAAGTGCGTCGGCAGTCTTCACGGAGCGAAGCTTGCCCCCGGATTCCCGGGCGCGCTTTTCCTCGCGCTTGGATCGCAAGAAAATCAGGCCGACCAGGATGCCGGCAATAAAAATGATGGGTATCAGGATCTCAAGCGATTGCATGACGTGAGTCCGAGGGAAGAGGACGAATAAGCCGCCCGGTTGGTGAAAGCGGCGCTTGGCTGATCATTCTACCTACCGAAGAGGTATGCGAGCGGAGAAAAATTGTTCCTTATCTTGAGGAAAAAGTCCTGCAAACTTCCCGGGCTTCTCATGCGCATCTCACAGTTTGATTGGTGAGTGCGAATGCCGGAAATTTCGTCATTCGGCCCGGGATGCGGCACCAGGACCGCATCCTCAGCCGGAGGTTTTCCTTGCTGCCGCATCCGCCTTTGCAATTTCAACGGCTTCATTCACGTCGACGCTCACAATGCGGCTCACGCCCGGCTCCTTCATCGTCACGCCGATCAAAACGGAAGCGTGCTCCATCGTGACGCGATGATGCGTGATGACGAGGAACTGCGTCGCCTCGGAGAGCCCGATGCAGAGCCTCGCGAGGCGCCCCTGATTGGCTTCGTCCAGCGGCCCGTCCACTTCGTCGAGAAGGCAGAATGGCGCGGGGTTGAGTCTGAACATCGCAAAAATGAGCGCAATCGCAGTAAGCGTATGCTCTCCGGTCGAAAGCTGACTGAGCGTGGGATTGCGCTTTCCCGGAGGATGCGCCGACATCTCCACGCCTGCCGTCAGGATTTCGTCGCCCACAATTTTGAGAGAGGCGTCACCGCCGCCGAAGAGCAGCCTGAAGGTTTCGTCGAACCCGGCATTGACCTTCTCAAAGGTCTCCCTCATGCGCGCACGCGTTTCCATGTCGATGCGGCGAATTGCGTTTTCAAGGGTCTCTACTGCCTTCGCAAGATCATCCATCTGGGCGGCAGCGAGCTTCCACGCGTTTTCCGCAGCCTCGAGGTGCGCGAGCGCTGCATGGTTGACGGGACCCAAAGCCGCAATTTCGTTCATGAGACGCGAGACTTCATTTCTGACGGCCGTAACCTTCATGCCGCGCTCAATCGCAATGACGCGAAGTTTTTCAGCCTCAACGCCGAGTTCATCAAGGCGTGAAGAGAGCTGACCGAGAAGCGTCGCCTTTTGTTCGGCCGTTCCGCGAAGGACGCCGACTTTTTCCGTAAGGGGAAGAATCTCGGCATTGAGGGTCTTCATGAGCCGCAGATTTTCTTCCGTGCGGCGCTTGGCCTCCTGAAGCCGACCCTGCGCGTCGCCTGCAGCCTTTTCAAATTCAGCGCTTTTTTCGAGAAGTTCTGCCGCGCCTTTTTCGAGAACATTCTGATCGTCCTCGACGAGGCTTTTCCTCGCCTCTGCGAGACGCGCCTTCTCTCTCTCGATGTCGCTCAGAATTTCGCTTCCGCGACGCTCGGCCGTTTTCAAGGCTTCCTGCGCCTGGCTGATTTCGAGCTTCTTCATGGCGGCGCGATGGATGTTTTCCGTTTCCTCGCGTCGAATCTCAATCAGCCGGTCCTGAGTACGCCCGTGCCGGGCTGCGGCTTCGCCCGCCGCCCGCTCGGCGCTGTCGAGCTTTTCCGCAGCCTCTTCGGCCAATGCGAGGGCCGTTTCGGAGCGTGCCGAAACCTCCTCGTACTCTGCTTCAAGCTCCTCGCGGGAGCGCTTGAGATCTGCTTCCCGCCTTTGAGCGGCTTCAAGCTCCGCACGGGCATCGCGCGCTTCGAGCGTGAGCTTCGCGAGGCGCCGCTCCGCTTCCGACTTCTTTACCTGGAGCGATTCGGCTTCACGGCGGGCGCGTGCTTCCGCGTCGGAAGCCTTCTGACGCTCGTCGTCGGCCTCCGCCACCTCGAGTTCAAACTCATCGATCCGAGCCTTCAATTCCCGGATCTCTCGACCGCGCGACAAGAGCGCCAGCCGCGGATCCTCCGCCGCCCAGAAGGTCACCGTGGCATTCGTCACGATGTCGCCTGCGGGCGTCACGAAAAAGTGCCCTGCCGGAATCTTCTCGCGCTCGCGAAGCGCTGAGGCCAGATCGGGCGCAAGCGCGGCACCCGAACACCAGGCATCGATTGCGGCGCGCGCTGCCGGATTTGACGCTTCAATTTTCGACTTGAGAAGCTCTACGGGCCTCCCGCCCAGCTCCCAGCCGCCGGTCTTCTCTGCACCTCCCGAAGACGAGGGAGCGGCAAAGGAAAGACGCGCAGGAGGACGGCGATGCGCGAAGTCGGCGGCCGATCGCAGATCCCTCAGCAGAAACGCCCGGGTTCTGTGTTCGAGCACGGCTTCGAGCGCCGTAATGAGGTTGTCGGGCACTTCAATCGCGTCCGCGAGCTCCGGAAGTCCGTCGATGCCGGCATTTTTGAGCCATTCCGTCAGCGCATCCGCATTCAAAGCCTCATTCTGAATTTCTTCGAGCGTCTGAAGCTTCGCGGTCCGGGACTTCAATTCCGACAAGCGTGAAAAATAGAATTCGCTTCGCTCTGCGGCGCGTTCCCGGGAAAGTTCCGCGCGTTCGAGCGCTTCCTCGAGCATGGCGGCGAGCTCTTCGGATTCCTCCTGAAGCCCGCTCAATTCGTCGGTAAGCGCCTCAAGGCGTTCGGGATTCGGACGGGAGACATTCTTTTCCTCTTCGCCCAAGCGCTTCAGACGGGCTTCCAGTTCCCGCACGCGTTCCTTTTCCCGCGAGAGTTCCAGCTCCTTCAGCCGTTCCTCCGTACGGGCGTCGGCAAGCACCCGGCCGGCGGCTTCCGAAGCCTCCCTCGCCGCGCGTTCGGCCTCTTCCGCTCGATCGAGCTCCTCCTGCCTCGCTTCGTTCATGGCTTCGAACTCAGCGAGGTCCTCCCCGAGCATTTCAATCCTGCCCGCACGCTCCTCGTTTTCGCGCTGAAGGTTTTCAAGCGCCTCTTCTTTGAGTGCGATCTGCTTCTCTGCTTCCTCGCGATCGTGCTCGGCCTTTCGGCGGCGCTCAACGAGGCGGCTCATCTCGCCCTCCAGCCGCGCAAGCTCCTTTTCAGCATTCTGGAAATCGTTTGATATCCGCTGATATTCGGCATCCGCCCGACGTTCGTCAGCCGTCAGCGTTTCCTGAGCGCCTTCGCACTCTTCGATCGCCCGACGCTTCATTGCAATGTCGTTTTCCGTGCGGACGATATCCGCTTTCGCAGCATCGGCCTCATTGCGCGCCGCTTCGCACTGGAGGAAATACCAGAGGGCTTCGGATTCCGTCTTCTTTTTGTCGAGCTCAATCCAGCGGGCGGCGGTTGCCGCTTCGCCTCTCAGGCGCTCGATTTCCTCGGAGCGCATGGTCTGAAGATCTCCAGCACGCTCGAGGTTTTCCCGCGTTTCCTTCAAGTGCGACTCAGTTTCGCGCCGGCGCTCCTTATAGAGCGAGACGCCTGCGGCTTCCTCAAGGTAGACCCTCAGCTCCTCAGGCTTTGCAGACGTAAAGCGTGCGATCATGGCCTGAGAGACGATTGCGTAGCTTCTCGAACCGAGACCGGTGCCGAGGAAGATTTCCTGCACGTCGCGCTTTCTCACCTGCTGATGATTGATGTAGTAGGCGGAAACGCCTTCGCCCGTCACCACGCGGCGGATGGAGAGCTCTTCATACTGCCCCCAGGGGCCCTTCACGGCATGGTCGGAATTGTCGAGCACGAGCTCGACGCTCGCGCGCCCGAGGGGTTTTCGCGCGGCAGAACCCGCGAAGATGAGTTCGGCCGCCGCTTTGCCGCGCAGCTCGCTCCCGCGCCCTTCGCCGAGCACCCAGCGCACGGCGTCGATGATGTTGGACTTCCCGCAGCCATTGGGCCCCACGATCACGATGTAGGGGGCGCGGATGTCGATCACGGTCGGATCCGCAAAGCTTTTGAAGCCGGCTATTTTGATCTGGCGCAGGCGCAACTTGAAGGGACTCCTCTTGCTGGGTCAAAGGCAGAAAAATGAAGGGCAATGCGGCCTTGAGAAGATGCGGCCGGCGGATCCGGTATTTTCGCGCACTTCATGCACTTTTAGGAGTCCCGTCCCGGACGCTCTCTATAATGCGGCCGAACGCAATCATCCGCCGGAAAGGCTATTTGCCGGATTCCGGAATTTTCTGAAGATTTCCCGAGGACGCTACATGTACGAAGTTGCTCCGCTTCTTGACGATCCGATCCATAACCTCAAGACCATCCGCGACCTTTACCGCTGGGCGGTGACGGAGATGGAAAATGCGAACCTCAGCTACGGCCACGGTTCGCCCACATCCACGGAAGATGCGTCCTTTCTCATCTGCCGGGCGCTCAAGCTCCCCTTCGAGCGCTTCGACATGTTCCTTGACGCCGCGCTCACGCACAACGAGCTCGTGCGTCTCGTTCATCTGATCGACCGCCGCGTTCACGACAAAACCCCGACCGCCTATCTCCTCAAGGAAGCCTGGCTCACCGGCCACCGCTTCTATATCGACGAACGCGCGCTGATTCCGCGCTCCTACATCGCCGAGCTTCTCGAGGAAGACCTTGCGCCGTGGGTGGCCGATCCGGAAGCCGTTGGTTCGGTGCTCGACCTCTGCACGGGGTCCGGCTGCCTCGCGATTCTCGCGAAGGGGTGCTTCCCGCACGCTGCCGTCACGGGGTCAGACATTTCTGCCGATGCGCTCGAAGTCGCGAAAATCAACCGCCGCGACTATGACCTCGACGACGAACTTGAACTCGTTCAGGGCGACCTCTATGAAAATCTCCAGGGCCGCAAATTCGACGTCATCATCTCCAACCCGCCCTACGTCACGACCCGCTCAATGGATGCGCTTCCCGAGGAATATCGCCACGAACCGTCGCTCGCGCTTGCCGCGGGCGAGGACGGCATGGACGTGGTTGAGCGCATCGTGAGCGAGGCGGCCGATCACCTCACCGAAGACGGCATTCTCATCGTGGAAGTGGGCGATGGTCTTGAAGCTGTTGAGTCGCTCTTTCCCGATCTTCCGATCACCTGGCTTTCGGTTTCGGGCGGCGACGACCAGGTCTTCCTCGCGCATGCGAAGGACCTTCGCGAATACTTCCGCAATTAAGGACTCTTCCGGCCCGAGTTCTTTTCTACTTTTGATCCACTGTCCTTTCGTCCTCTTCAAAGATGCTTCGACTACTCAATCTCGCGCTCATGCGCGGGACGCGCGTTCTCTATTCCAAAGCCAACCTCATTGCGAGTCCGGGCGAGCGGATCGGCCTCGTCGGCCCGAACGGCTGCGGGAAGTCGACCCTCTTTGCGGCCATTCTCGGGGAGCTTTCCCCCGAGGAAGGCGACATTGAAACGCCGCCGAAGGAGCGCATTGCGCACGTTGCGCAAAGCTTCAGGGTTGAGGACGTCTCCTGCATCGACTATGTGCTTTCGGGTCACGCGCCCCTGATGAAGGCGCGCGAAAACCTCGCGCTCGCGGAAAAGTCCGGGGACGAAATGGCGCTCGCGGCCGCTCACACCGAACTCGCGGAGGTGAACGAAGGGGCGGTGGTCGCGCAGGCCAAAACCATTCTTTCGGGCCTCGGATTCCAGGAATCAGACTGCGAGCGCATGGTCCGCGACTTTTCGGGCGGCTGGAGAAACCGCATCGCTCTCGCGCGCGCCCTCATGCGGCCTGCGGACCTGCTCCTTCTCGACGAACCGACCAACCACCTCGACATCGACTCCCTCATCTGGCTCGAAAACTGGCTCAGGCGCGTCGAATCGACCGTCGTCATCATTTCGCACGACCGGGAATTCCTCGACCGCTCCGTGGAAACGATCTGGTCCGTCGAAGACGGCACCATCTGCCGCTATGCAGGAAACTACAGTCAGTTTGAGCGCGAGCGAATCGAGAAGCTTCGTCAGCAGGATGCCGCCCGCCGGGCGTATGAAACGACGGCAGCGCACCTCACGGCCTACATTGAACGCTTCCGCTACAAGGCGAGCAAGGCCCGTCAGGCGCAGTCGCGCATCAAGATGCTCGAGCGCCTCGAATCGGTTGAACCCGTGCGTTCGAAGCGCGAATGGCGCTTCAATTTCTTGAAGCCCGAACGGCTCCCCGATCATCTCGTCGATGCGGAAGGCCTCGCCTGCGGCTACGACGGGAATCCGATCCTGAGGGGCGTCGCCTTCAGCGTGCGTTCGGGCGAACGCATCGGCATTCTCGGCGTCAACGGCGCGGGCAAATCCACCCTCGTCAAAACGATCGTCGGCGACCTTCCCCCGATCGCGGGCGAAATCCGCCGCGGCCAGGGCCTTGAGATCGGCTACTTCGCTCAGCACCAGCTCGACCAATTAAGGATGGACGAGACCCCGCTTGAGCAGCTCCGCCACATTGCACCCGAAGCGCGCGAGCAGGAATTGAGAGACTTCCTCGGCACCTACCGATTCTCGGGCGACTTTGCAACGAGCCCTGTGGGACCGATGTCGGGCGGCGAAAAGGCGCGCCTTGCGCTTGCGCTCATCGCATGGAAGAAGCCCAACCTCCTCATCCTCGACGAACCGACCAACCACCTCGACATGGAAACCCGCGAGGCGCTCACGATTGCGCTCTCGACCTACGAGGGTTCGGTGCTTCTCGTTTCGCACGACCGTCATCTCCTTCGCGCCGTAACGGACGAGCTCTGGCTCATCCATGACGGGAAGCGCGAAACCTATGAAGGAGACCTCGACGACTACGCGAAGCTCGTACTCGAGCATCGCCGCATGACGCAGGCTGAGGCGAAGGCCGAACGCGCTGCCGCCCGTCCGGAAGCTCCGTCCATCAATAAGAGCGAGGCAAGACGTCTTGCGGCTCAGGAGCGCGCACGCATTGCCGAACTTCGCAAACCCTTGAAGCGCGAGCTCGAAAAGGTGGAAAAGGAAATGACGAAGCTCGGCGACCGCCTCAAGGCGCTCGACGCTCAGCTCGCCGACACCGAGTTCTACAACAGCGCCGACCAGGACAAGGTCGCCGAAACGCTTCGCGAACACGGCGAGCTTGCACCCAGGGTTGAGGCGCTCGAAATGCGCTGGCTCGAGCTTTCAGAGAAAATCGAATCGATCGGAAAGGATGCCGCCGAATCTGCCGCGCAGTAAAGCGGCTTCCGCATCCTGAAGAGAAGAAAAGAATGGCGGCCTTTCCATCCGGACAGACCGCCATTTTCCTGGGAGCTTCTCAAGCCTGAATCAGGCCTGGGCTTCCGGAACGGGCGCTGCGCCCGGAACGAGCTTCGTGTTCTTCCAGGTATCGAATACTTTCTGAACCTGCGAATCCATCGTCACCTGATAGGTGTGCGAGTCGCGGTCGATCTCTTCCTCATTCTTCGGATCATCATCGATGCCCGCCACCGTAATGGCGTCAGCCTGCAGGAAGACCGTCATGACGAGAAGGTTGATCACTTCAGCATCCTGATCCATTTCGGCTTCCGTCGGATCACTTCCGGCCTCGAAGGCCTTCGTTGAACGGGGACCGTAGCGGAGCGCATAGCCCATGACGACCTCTTCGCGCTTGCCCTGCGGGATTTCCTCAGCGGGCGTGCGCACATAGAGGACGCGCATATCGTGGAGGAAGTGCGGGTCCCTGATGAGCTTCTCGAGATAGGCCGTATCCTCGTCCGAAAGGGCATTAAAGCCGAGGAGCGCGGGATTGAGCGCATCGGCCGGTTCCGGACGCCAGTTGGGATAGTCCTTGTGGAACTCATCCGTCACCGCGTTTTCGGCAAAAATTTTGTCGAGGTCAACGAGGCGGGAGCCGGCGAGTGCCTGATTGGCGGTCGCATAGCTCGTAAAGGCCGTAATCACCTCATCCTTGCAGGTCGTCACGGAAATGACGGTGTCGCTTCCGCGCTGGGCGAGCTCGCCCGTCATGTCGAGAAGCGTCATCACGAAATCCATGCCGAAGTAAGAAGCAAGGCTTCTGTCGTCCATCTGGCGCGCTGCGTCCTCAATGCCGGCCTGGTACATCTTCGCCATGCCCCAGCGTGCGCGCACGGCGTCGAGCGCCTGGCGGCCCATCCAGCCCGAGGTATCGCGGAAGTCTTCGCGAAGATCGAGGAGCGTCGCCGCAATTGCATAAGCCACGGCCGCGCAGCTGTCCTCGCGCTGCTCCATCGTCATGCGGCTCGAAGAACTCACCGCATGGGCAAGCGCCACGGTCATGCCGATAAAGAAATGCTGCAGCTGCATGTAGTCGGAGAGATCCCCCGTCGTGACGGGCCCCTTGTAGTTGGCAGCCAGAATCTCGAGGTGCGGGAAGCCCTGCTCTTCATAGAAGCGGGCGTTGAGCGTCTCGCGCAGCCGGTCGAGCATCTCGACATAGGACATCGGCTGAACGTTCCTCGCGTTGGCGGCGCGGCGGGATTCGAGCTTCTTCGCTCGACGGGGTGCGGTTTTGCTCTTGGGCATGGGAAGTCTCCTCATGGGTGACCGCTCTTTGCTTCTCTTCACCTTGAGCGAGGAGCGGCTTCTAATGTTGTCCCGAAAGTCTAGGAGCGCATTCTTAAGCCCGTATTTCGGGCGGCATCCGGCAAAACCCGTGTTGGACGCGCGGGCTCCCCATTCCCGCTCCCGGCCGGAGCTCCTACAATTGTTTCCGATGTGATTCCCGTCATTTCAACTGACTCAAGGAGATTTCAGACATGTCCGAAGACCTCAATCCGGAGTGGCTCCACGCCACGCTGCTCGATGCCGCCGATACCCTTCAGGATGCGCTCGGGAAGCTCGATGAAAACATGGACGAGGAAACCGCCTCGGAAATTCTTCGCCGCGACCTTGTGTCGGTCTACGCGAAGCTCAACTATGCCGTCAACTCTGCGCACCTCGGGCCGGAAGCCCTTAATGTGCTCACCGAGGACGAACTCATCGCATGGCCTTCGGAAATGCCCTTTGCCACCATGGCCGAACTCGACGAAGAGGTTGAGGAATCGAATTGACCCGCATCCGGAACGATTCCCGGCTGCTTTTCGGAGTGCGTTGACTGCACGCTCCTAAAGATCCCGGGCGTCATGTTCAAAAGGCGCTGCAATTCCCCGTCAGCGCCTTTTTCATTCACCTCAGCCGGGCGCAGGCATCCCGCCTGCAGCGCTGCATCACGCGGGCCGGATGTCCCTCACCCGCCAGCCGAGCGCATAAAGCGCTCCGAAATAGAGAACCGCAGCTCCCGCCACAAGGCCTAGAACGCCCGCGGCGCGATAGGTCCAGCGAAGCGCCGTCCAGTCGACGCCCCTCTGAACCCACCAGACGGCGCCCCCCATCAGAAGCGAGGCCAGGGCGATTCTCAGAATGGCCTTGAACCACCCCGCGCAGGGCGAATAAATTCCGCGCTTTCTCAGAATGACGAGAAGCGTTCCGGCATTCACGACGCTCCCCAAGCCCACGGAAAGCGCAAGCCCCGCATGAGAAAGAAAAGGCACGGAGACGCAGTTGATGAGCTGCACGACAACAAGCGACATGAAGGCTGCCTTCACGGGCGTGCGGATGTCCTTTCGCGCATAAAAGGCGGGCGCAATGATCTTGAGGCCGATGAGGCCGATCAATCCAACCGCATAACCCACGACCGCAATCGCGGTCTGACTCACATCTTCGGGCGTAAAGCTCTTTCCCTGAAAGAGAAAGCTCACGAGCGCATCCGCCGTCAGCCAGAGGCCGATGCTCGCGGGGATGCCGACGAGCGCAACAAGCCTCAGTCCATGATCGAGAAGCGCGTTGTAGCGCGCATCGTCGCCTCTCGCATGCGCGGCCGAAAGCCCCGGGAGAAGCACGGTGCCGAGCGCGACGCCGAGAAGCGCCGTTGGAAATTCCATGAGGCGGTCGGCGTAGTTGAGCCACGTCACGGCGCCATGCCCCAGGTGTGAAGCAATGTTGGTGTTGATGAGGATGGAGAGCTGAGCGACCCCTACTCCGAAGAGCGCCGGTGCCATCAGCGTGAGAACGCGCCGAACATTTTCGTCGTGAAGCGCATTCCTCACGCTCCTCGGCCGCACCCGAACGCCGATTCTTGAAAGCCCCCAGACCTGAGCGCCGAGCTGCAGCACGCCCCCGCCGATCACGGCGACGGCAAGCGCCCACACGGGTTCGGCAAAGCGATCGGCGAGAAAAACGGTTGCAAGAATGAAGGAAATATTGAGGAGAATCGGCGTTGCCGCAGGCAGCGCAAACTTCTTCCGGGTATTAAGAACCGCCGCAGCCAGAGCCACGAGACTCATGAAGGCGATGTACGGGAACATGAAGCGCGTGAGCCCGGTCGCAAGCGTAAAGGCTTCCGGATTTTCGCTCATGCCGCCCGCAATGGCCCAGACGAGAAGCGGCGCCGCGATGACGCCGAGGACGCTCACGATGAAGACGGCAAGCGCGAGCACCGTAAAGACATTGTCGATGAAGCGCTTTTCGCCTTCCTCGGGCTCCTTTTCCCTCACCTCGGAGAGCATCGGCACGAATGCCTGCTGGAAGGCCCCTTCCGCAAAAAGGCGCCGCAGCATATTGGGAAGCCTGAAGGCCACATAAAAGGCGTCGGTTTCCGCCGTCGCGCCGAAATAGCGCGCAATGAGCATGTCGCGCACAACGCCGGTGATGCGCGAAAGAAGCGTTAGTCCTGAAATGGTGGCGGCTGATTTGATGAGCGACATGCGGATCGTCTTTTTGGCGGGAAGTGCATCTTCCCATGCGGCAGGCAAAAGATTTCGGACGGAAACAGGCTGTGCGCCGCCCGAAAAGGTGGTATAGTCTAGGACTTTTCGAGGTCACCCAACAGGATTGATGGCTTTTCGTAACAGAAATTCCGTCTTCTTCCTCGGAAAACGCACTTTCTGAAGGCCGAAAACACGGCCCTCGTACGTACACCAGATCGTCGACTGATTTTTAGGAAACCACAGAAAAATGGCCAATACCAAGCAAGCTCGCAAGCGCGCCCGTCAGACCGTTGCGCGTAATCTGCATCTCGCCGCCCAGCGCAGCCAGTACCGCACCGCCATCAAGAAGGTGCGCAAGCTCGTCGCTGCCGGCGACAAGGCTGCTGCCCTCGAAGCCTTCAAGGCTGCTGAATCCGTGATCGACAAGATGGCCCGCAAGCACGTGCTCCACGGCAACGCTGCTGCCCGCCATAAGAGCCGCCTCTCCGCCGAAATCAAGGCGATGGCTGCCGCCGCCTAATTTAGGTCAGGCAATACTGCACTCCTGAAAGCGCTGTTCCCTCAGGCAGCGACACAGGCGTCGATCCGAAAGCCCGGTCAGAAATGCCCGGGCTTTTCGTTTGTCTGAAAATTTCTTTCGTCCAACAGCAGTTGTTGAGTCTTCCCGTTCGTCAGGCGGCAATGCCGGGCGCATCGGGAATCACGTAAAGGAGCACGGCCAGAAACTGCAGCGTCGTGCCTGCAAGCACGAAGACGTGCCAGATCGCGTGGTTGTACGGCAGGCGCTCCCACAGGTAAAAGACGACGCCGAGCGAATACGTGACGCCGCCAGCCGCAAGAAGCCAGAGCCCGCCCGAAGGCAGCGCTTCAATCAAAGGCTTCATTACGAAAACGATGCACCAGCCGAGACCGAGATAAAGGACGCAGTTGAGCCAGTCGGCGGCTTTGAGAAGTATGGGCTGAAGAAGGGCCCCGAGGAGCGCGATGGTCCAGACGATGGAGCAAAGCACGATCCCCGTGGTATTGCCGAGCGTGATGAGGCAGAAGGGCGTATAGGATCCGGCAATCAGAATGTAGATTGCACTATGGTCGAGAATCTGGAGAACGCGCTTGGCCCGAAGATTCGGAATCGCGTGGTAGAGGGTCGATACCGTATAGAGGATGATCATCGAGGAGCCGAAAATCACCGAGCTCACAATTGCAAGAGCCCCCGCCCCTTCTCTCACCGAGAAGACAATGAGAAGCACGAGTGCGGCAATCGAGAGAAGCACGGCTATGCCGTGCGTCATCGCATTGGCAATCTCCTCCCGAACGCTATAGCCGCCGAGCGCATTGAGCGCCGACTTCTCAGAATTTCCCATAACTTAAGCCTCTTCTCGCACCGATGAACTGTTTGCTGCTGCGGGGAAAACCTCCCCGCAGCTCACAGTGGAATTCTCCCGGAGAGATTAGCCTCTGAACGGGATAAGGATTAAGTGGAAACCCGAAGAAAAAGCAAAAAGCGTAAACAAACGCTTCAGAGACTCAATCGTCCCAGCTGCCGCCCATGATGACGGGTTCGGGTTCGAGTTCAACGCCGAAGCGGCGCTCAACACGGTCTCTCACCTCATGCGCGAAGCGAAGCACGTCTTCGCCCGTAGCGCCGCCGCGGTTGACGAGAATGAGGGCGTGCCTCGGCCAGATGCCGACCTTCTCTTCCGCATAGCCCTTGAGTCCCGCTGCGTCGATGAGCCAGCCCGCGGCGAGCTTCGCGCGCCCCCCGGCGAGCGGATAGGTGACGAGCGATGGATGAAGGGTAATGAGCTCCCGGGCCTTCAGCTTCGTAACGACCGGATTCTTGAAGAAGGACCCGGCGCTGCCGGTTTCCCTGGGGTCAGGGAGCTTCGCAGCGCGAATTTCGCGCACCTTTGCCTCTACCGCTGCGGGCGCAACAGCGTCGGAGGGCATTCCTTCAAACGCAAGCGCAAGCTCCTTATAGGCAATCACCGGAGTCCAGCGGACAGGCAGGCGGAAAGCAGCCTCGAGAATAATGAAGGGCTTTCCTGCATCCGATTTAAAGAAGCTCGAGCGGTAGCCGAAGTCGCAGTCTTCGGTCGTGAAGACCCTTTCTTCTCCCGTCTCCGTATTCAAAGCGCGGCACCAGGCAAGGCGCTCGGCGATTTCAAGTCCGTAGGCGCCCGCATTCTGCACAACGGCGCCCGCAACCGTGCCGGGGATGGCCGCGAGATTTTCGAGCCCGCCGAGACCCCATTCGATCGAGGTGCGCACGAGCTTGTCAAGCGCTTCAGAGGCGCCTGCGATGACGAGCGTGCTGCCGTCCTTTTCATCTTCCTTTCGAATGCCGTGAAAAACCGGATGAAGAACCAGTCCGGGAACGCGGCTCATCAGAATCACGTTCGAGCCGCCTCCCAAGATATGAAGAGGCCAGCCGCGCTCTTTTGCCGTCTTCACGGCTTCCATGAGTTCGCCCGTCGTTTGGGCCTCGGTCCAGGCTTCAGCGGTTGCCCGGACCCCAAAGGTTGTGCGGTCGTTCAGTGAATAATTTTCTTCAATTTTTATCATGTCTAACCTCACAACGTAGATCCCGGCATTTCCCGGGTAGGATCCAGAAGATTATAGGAAGGCATTCAGACGCATTAAAACATTTCGCCCGGGAGCACTCGATGGAGAACTTCCGGGCGAAAGACTTTGGAGAGAAGAGGCAATCAGGCTTCGGCCGCTTCGCTATCGAGCGACGCCAAGCGTTCGCGCACCCGGGCTTCAATCGCCTGCGGGGTGAGTCCGAGCAGTTCGTAGATTTCCTTCTGCGTGCCCTGCTCGATGAATTCATCGGGGATGCCGAACCGCATGACGGGGAGGACGACTCCAGCGTCTGCAAGCACCTCCATCACGGCGTCGCCCGCTCCGCCCATGAGGGCGCCTTCCTCAGCAGTCACGATGAGCTCATGCGTGCGGGCGGCTTCCAGAATGGCGTCGCGGTCGATGGGCTTCACAAACCGCATATCGATCAGGGTCCCGTCGAGCGCTTCCGCCACGGGCTTCAGAACGCCCGTCATGGCGCCGAAACCGAGGAACGCGACCTTCGAGCCCTTCCGCAGTGTCTTCGAAACGCCGATGGGAATGGTCTCAAAATCCGTCCCTGCTTCGACGCCCGGGCCTTTGCCGCGCGGATAACGCACCGATGCGGGCGCATCCATGAAGTACGCGGTATTGAGCATCAACCTCGTCTCGCGCTCATCCGAAGGCGTCATCACCGTCATGTTGGGGACGCTTCTCAATTCGACGATGTCGAAGACCCCCTGATGGGTCGCACCGTCAGCACCTACGATGCCGCCGCGGTCAATCGCGAGCATGACGGGGAGGTTCTGCAGCGCCACGTCGTGAATGAGCTGATCAAGGCCGCGCTGAAGGAACGTCGAATAGATGGCCAGCACAGGCTTCATGCCGCCGCAGGCAAGACCCGCTGCATAGGTCACTGAATGCTGCTCGGCGATCGCCACGTCGCGGTAGCGGTCCGGATAAAGGCGGTTAAATTCCACGAGGCCCGAGCCTTCCCGCATGGCGGGCGTAATGGCGTAAAGGCGCTTGTCGTGCGCCGCCATGTCGCAGATCCAGCGGCTGAAGACCTGCGTATAGGTGGGCTTCGAGGGAGCGTTCGACTTGACGATCCCCTTCGCAGGATCAAAGGGCGAGACGCCGTGGTAGAGCGTGGGATCAGCTTCCGCCGGCGCGTAGCCCTTTCCCTTCATCGTCGCGACATGGAGCACGAGCGGCCGGTCCATTTCGCGGAGATTCTTCAAAACGCTCACGAGGCTCTCGACGTCATGTCCGTCAACGGGCCCGTAGTAATTGATGTCGAAAGCCGAAAAGAGCGCCGACTGGGGGCTGAGGAACCCGATCGTCTGGCGTTCGGCGAGCTTTGCGACCTCCCAGAGACGCGGAATCGGCTTCATCATGCGCTTGCTCATTTCGCGCGCGCTGTTGAAGGCCCGCGTCGAGACGATTTTCGCGAGGTGTTTCGAGAGCGCCCCGGCAGGGGGAGAAATCGAGCAGTCGTTGTCGTTCACGATGACGAGAAGCCTCAGGCCCTTCTTCCAGACGCCCGCGTCGTTCAGGGCCTCAATCGCCATGCCGCCGGTGAGCGCGCCGTCGCCGATCACGGCGATGGCCCAGCGGTCGTCTTCGCCTTCAAGGTGCGCCGCGACTGCCATGCCGAGTGCGGCTGAAATCGAAGTGGAGCTGTGAGCGGTGCCGAAGGCGTCGAAGGGCGACTCGGAGCGCTTCGGGAACCCGGAGAGGCCGTTCAGCATCCTCAGCTTCGCCATGCCCTCTCTGCGCCCCGTCAGGATCTTATGCGCATACGCCTGATGGCCCACATCCCAGACGATGCGGTCGTAAGGGGTATTGAAGACGTAATGAAGCGCAATCGCGAGCTCCACGGCGCCGAGCGAACTCGAAAGATGTCCCCCCGTCTTCGCGACGGAGCGCACCATGAAGTGCCTCAGCTCCCGGGCGAGCTCGGGAAGCTCCTCCACAGGAAGTTTTCTGAGCGCCTCCACGCCCGTCACCTCGTCAAGAAGCGGATAGTCCATGGGAGCGCCGTAGTCGATATCTCCCGAAGATGAGGCTTTATGCGGGGTGCCTGAAAACATGCTTGTGGCCTGAGGTGCAAATACGATATTTTGGCGGTTTTTGAGATTCAATGGGTGCGTCTCACGACGTAGAGCGCGATTTCCCTGAGTCGCTGCGCACCTGCCTCAGGAACTTCACGATCGGCTTCAACGAGCTGAAGCGCCTGAAGCGCCTCTCTTTCGAGATTCTCCGCACGCTCCCGGGCGCCCTCAAGTCCGAGGAGCGACACCCACGTGGGCTTATCGTCCTTTTCGTCCTTGCCGGCCGTCTTCCCGAGCGTTTTCGTGTCCTGCGTGCAGTCGAGAATGTCATCGACCACCTGGAAGGCAACGCCGAGCGACTGCGCGTATTGAACGAGCCCCGCCTTTGCGCCGTCGCCGAGCTTTTCCCAGCATCCCGCCTGTGCGCCCATCAGAACGGAGGCGAGAATCATCGCGCCCGTCTTCATGGCCTGCATGCGAAGCAGTTCGGCTTCGCCCGGATGTTCGCCCACCATGGCGAGATCTAGGGCCTGACCGCCGCACATGCCCCAGACGCCTGCGGCGCGCGCAAGCGTCTGCGTGAGGCGCGCGGCAGTTTCAGCCGGAACCTGGGGCGCGGAAATGACGGTGAAGGCTTCCGCCTGGAGCGCGTCGCCCGCAAGCATCGCGAGCGCTTCACCGTACTGGACGTGGCAGGTAGGCCGCCCGCGGCGAAGCGTATCGTTGTCCATCGACGGCATGTCGTCGTGCACGAGGCTGTAGCTGTGGATCATTTCCAGCGCGAGCGCCGCACGGTCCAGAACGGCTTCATCCGCACCGGAGATGACGCCCGCGGCGTAGCAAAGGAGCGGCCGGATGCGCTTCCCGCCCCCGAGGACGGCGTAGCGCATGGCGCCGATCAGCCGCTTCGGACCTGCCCCGGGGCGCGGCATCATCGATTCCGCCGCCCATTCGAAATGTCTCGCCCGCTCGTGCGACCAGGCTTCAAAGCCGATTGCGGATTCCTGCTCCTCTCGAGCCGTCATGTCTAGTCTCCGTTCACTTGAGGTCTGTCATCAGAAAGGCGTGTCGCCGTCGGCCGCACCGGGATTTTCGGCGCGGATGCGTTCAATCGCCTCGCGGGCGCGCGCGAGCTCCGAGCGGCAGCGAAGGAGGAGCTTCGCGCCCCTTTCATAACCCTTCACGCTCTCTTCGAGCGTCACGGTTCCGGATGCCATCTGCGCCGTCAGTGCTTCGAGCTCGGCGAGCGCTTCCTCAAAGGAAAGCTCTTCCGGCGGCCTTGCCGGCTTTTGGACTGCTTCGGTCATGTATCCCTCGGCTGATGGAAGAAAGAATGTTTCGGGAGGCCGGGAAGACTTTCCCGCCTTCCTGCGGCCTGCCCGTGATTGTAGCGGCAGGAGACTGAAGTCTTCCTTTATGGAAGGCCCCGGGCGTCCTTTTCGTGGAAAGACGCGAGCCGTTCATTTGAGGCGGACATCCTCATGCGGCGCATGAAAGCCTTCTATTGAGGCATGATCGTGATCATGCTCATGCGCGGCGCCAAGGAGAAGTAGCGAGAGCGCGCAGCCTGCGAGCACGGCAAGAAGGCTTTTGAAGCGGGCGCGCTTCTCTTCAGCCCCTTCAAAGACCTCTGGCAGAAGCGCAAAGAGGGTGATGTAGACGAAGGAAGCGGACGACATCGCGAGCGCATAGGGAAGAAGCCCTTCAAAGCTTCCGATCGCAGCGAGCCCTGCAAAGCCTCCAACCACCGCAGAGAGCGCAATGCCGGAGCAGAAAAGAAGCGCCGATCGGGAAGACTTTCCCGCATTCTTCAGAATCACCATGAATCCCGCCTGCTGAGGGAGTTCATGCATGAGTACCGCGAGAGCCGCAAGCCACCCGGCCGATTCGCTCACAAGGAATGTGGTTACAATCAGAATGCCGTCAACAAAGCTGTGGAGCGACGCCGCCGCAAAAAGCGCCGGAAGGCTCTTCGTCTCACCCTTTTGCGCTTCATGCGCATGACCGCCGCCAAGAAGACATCCGGAAATGATGAAGAGGAGAACGACCGCGAGCATCGCCATTCCGAGCGCATGCGGGTCCGCTCCTTCAACTTCAAATGCTTCCGGAAGCAGATGCGTAAAGGACATGGTGAGGAGAAATCCGCTCGCCGCGGCAAGCATCACGTCTCCGAAGCGCGCGAAAGGACGCGTCACCAGCCAGAAGGCGCAGAGAATAGCGGCTCCCCGGGTGATGAAATTGGCGAGGAACACCTCAAGGCAAAGTAGAAGGCTCATGGTGTCCGAAAAAATCGAAAAATAACAATAGAGGCATTTTACGCCTTGTGGAAAAAACGTAAGGGACAATCCCTATTTATCGAACTCCAGGAATTCTCTAAAGGGTCAAAGCCGCAAATGCCCTGATTCTTCCCTTCCTGCTGCTTCTTTTTCCTACTCGTAGAGGATATTTCCCCGGGCGAGCGGACTTTCTTCGCCGATTTAATTACCTGCCTTTTGCTTTCGAACAAAGAAAAGCATTTTTAAGCCGGAAAGCGCGCTTCAAAAGTCCCCTTGAAATACATGGAATTGATTTGGAAATACATTCTGCAACAGAACGCAATACGCAGAAATACGTAAGACAACTCAGTGATTTTTCGCGAAAACACCTTCCTATAATCAAATCAAGCCGGAGTGTTCAGGGCCGGTCGTTTTCTGATCTGCATCAAATCGATCAGACGCTTCCCGTCCGGCTCTCGGTTCTCTGACTCAAAAAGAAAATGCGCCGTATTCCGGTGCAGGAGACATAAATCATGGCATCCAAATGCAGGATTTCACTCGCGTGGCAGATGATGATCGGCCTCGCGCTCGGCGTCATAGTCGGCGCGATCGTTGACTCGCAGTTTGCTCAGACCTATCTGCAGCCCCTGGGCACGCTCTTCATCCGCCTCATCCGCATGGTGGTGGTACCGCTCGTCGTCGCAACGATCATCGCGGGCGCTGCCGGCATTTCCGACACTTCCAAGCTCGGCCGCGTAGCCGGCAAGGTGCTCGTGGTCTACGCCATCACGACCGCCATTGCCGTGGCAATCGGCCTGCTCTTTGCCAATCTCATCCAGCCGGGCCTCGGGCTTGACCTCTCGACCGACGGTCTCGTCGCCAAGGCCGTGAAGGCGCCGAGCCTCTCCGAAACGCTCCTCAACATCGTGCCGATCAACCCGATGGAAGCGATGGCCAAGGGCTCGATGCTCCAGATCATCTTCTTTGCGGTGATTTTCGGCTTCGGCCTCGCGGCGCTCGGCGAACGCGGCAAGCCCGTGCTTCACTTCTTTGAAATCGTGGGCGACGTGATGATCCGCGTGACGGGCTACGTCATGATGTACGCTCCGATCGGCGTCTTCGGCCTCATTGCCTTCACGGTCGCGAAGCACGGCCTTTCGGTGCTCCTCCCGCTCTTCTCCCTCATCCTCACGTCCTTCATTGCAACGGTTGTGCTCGTCTTCCTGATCCTCATCCCGATGGTGATGTTCCTCGGCAAGACCGGTCCCGCGAAGTTCCTGAAGGGCATCTTCGAACCCTGGCTCGTCGCCTTCACGACCTGCTCGTCCGCAGCTGCGCTTCCTGCCAACCTCAAGGCCGCACGGCGCCTCGGCGCCACGAAGTCGATCGCTTCCTTCTCGATCCCGCTAGGCAACACCGTCAACATGAACGGCACCGCGGTCTACATGGGCGTCTGCGCAATCTTTGCGGCTGAAGTCTTTGGCATTCACCTCTCGATCTCCGACCAGCTTACCGTCGTTCTGATGGGCGTTCTCGCCGCCATCGGCACCGCGGGCGTTCCGGGCGCCGGCCTCATCATGACGACCGTAGTCTTCACGCAGGTGGGCATTCCGCTTGAAGCCGTGGCCCTCATCGCCGGCATCGACCGTATCCTCGACATGATCCGTACGTCGATCAATGTGGTGGGCGACGTTGCCTCCGCCATCGTCGTCACAAACCTCGAGGGCGACCTCAACAGCGAACCCTATCAGGAAGGCGAAGCCTGATTTCGCTTCCACTTAAGGATTCACTCCCCAAAGGCTCCGGAAACGGAGCCTTTCTTTTTGAGCGCCGCGGGTGAAGAAAATCATTTCTGTTTTTTACGGTGCAAAGCGCCATCGATGAGAGTCGGGTAGCATCCACGGCAAATTGAACGACTGCCTGTGGCTTTCACACTGTCTGCAGTCATCGCGAAAACATAATCAGGAGATGACCAATGAGCTTCAAGCCTTTACTTCCCGCTCTTTTCTGCGCAGTTCTTGCCGCCGGCTGCGCCTCCACCGGCGGCAATGCCGGTCCTCAGGGGAAAGCCCCCGAGCTCGCCGGCAAATCCTTCATGTGGACGGGGGGCGTGAGCGAGGATTGCGAACTTCCGCCCACGATTTCCTTCAGCGAGGAAGGCCGCATCTCTGGACTTGCCGGCTGCAACCGGCTCCTCGGGCAATATAAGCAGGACGGAACGAGCCTCGACCTCGGCGAGGTTGCAACCACGATGAAGCTCTGCGCCCCTCAGTTCATGAAGGTCGAGGATGAATTCCTCGGGTTCCTCCGTCAGGTCCGCTACGTTACGGAAGCGGGCGACGGCATCGACCTCTGGGACAGCAACGGCAAAAAGATCGTCACGCTCGTCCCCGAACGCGCGGGCAAGTGCGATTGATGCCGGATTGAATATTTCTTCCGAGAGAAAAGCCCGGTCCGTTCCTTCTGAACGCCGGGCTTTTCTTTATGCGAGCGTCGGATCGAGGATCAGTGCGATTCGCCCCAGGTGCGGCCCGTGCCGACCTCGGCAATGAGGGGCACCAAAAGGGAAGCCGCTCCCGCCATGAGTTCCGGGAGCTTCGTTTTGACGAGCTCCACTTCGTCTTCAGGCACTTCAAGCACGAGTTCGTCATGAACCTGAAGAAGGAGCAGGGCCTTGAGCTTCTCGTCGCGGATCCAGTTTTCCACTGAGATCATGGCGCGCTTGATGATGTCGGCGGCCGTTCCCTGCATCGGCGCATTGATGGCGGCGCGCTCGGCACCGGCCCGAACCATCGGGCGGCTCGAACGGATGTCGGGGATCCAGAGTCTGCGGCCGAATACGGTCTCAACGTATCCGTCCTCGGCTGCCCGGGCGCGCGTTTCATCCATATATCGGCGCACGCCGGGGAAGCGCTGGAAGTAGCGCTCGACGTAGGCCGCCGCGACCTTCCGGTCCAGCCCGAGCTGCTGCGCAAGCCCGAAGGCGCTCATGCCGTAGATGAGGCCGAAGTTGATCACCTTCGCCATGCGGCGCTCGTCGGGCGTCACCCGGTCGAGCGGCACCCCGAACACCTCCGACGCGGTTGAACGGTGCACGTCCTCCCCGCGCGCGAAGGCCGAGAGCAGTCCCTCATCCTGCGAGAGATGCGCCATGATGCGAAGCTCCACCTGAGAATAGTCGGCGTCGACGATCGTCCACCCGTCCTGCGCGACAAAAGCGTCGCGAATTCTCCGGCCCTCGGGCGTTCTCGCCGGAATGTTCTGCAGATTCGGATCCGAACTCGCAAGACGCCCCGTGACGGCCACCGCCTGACCGAACGTCGTGTGCACGCGCCCGTCGCGATCGATCATGAGCGGGAGCTTGTCGAGATACGTGCTCTTTAATTTCGTGAGCCTTCTGTGCTCGAGAATGATTTTGGGGAGCGGATAGTCGAGCGCAAGCTCGCTCAGCACCTCTTCGTCGGTCGAAGGCGACCCTGAAGCCGTCTTCTTGATGACGGGGATCTTCTGCTCGACAAACAGAATTTCGGCGAGCTGCTTGGGACTAGCCAGATTGAAGGGCCGGCCCGCTGCATTTTCCGCAGCTTGGGCGAGCTTCTCGATTTCCACCCCAAGCTCGGCGGATTCGTTTCTCAAAAGCTTTGCGTCAAGCGTGATGCCGACCGCTTCCATCCGGTAGAGAACCGGGAGGAGCGGGCGCTCGATGGCGTCATAGATGCTGGCGAGCCTGGGATCCGCATCAAGGCGCGCGCGCAGAACCGAACCCGCCGCGCGGATGGCGGCCGCCTCTTCCGAGCGGGGAAGAGCAGTGCGCCG
>OBXA01000204.1_pt1 | contig 51279 bp, 44 predicted proteins | sample 1538121 | NCBI WGS metagenome assembly OBXA01 (sample SAMEA2580133, study PRJEB22360) | human gut metagenome | biome: human gut; feature: human-associated habitat; material: faeces | place: Denmark | collected 2008/2010 | reverse complement strand
CCAGCAGGGTGCGGGGCAGGAACCGGCCGGCGTCCGGGTCCCTGCCGCTGTGACCGGGCTGGAGGAGCTGCTGGCCAAGAGCGCCAACGCCACCCTGCCCGCCTCCCGGGATGTGGGGCCGAAAAGGATCGCAGGCGGCCTGCTGGCCATCTCGGTCGGTGCCACCGTGCTGGCCGCCCTTGCGGCGTTCGGCGTGGTGCGGCTGAGGGCGAAGCTCCACAGGAAACGGAAGGCGAGACATTGACGGCCTCGCCCTCTCAGGCGCTTTGCGCCAGCTCTCCCGAAGGGAGAGCCGATAGCAGCTCATGGTCAGCAGCAGCTGGATCCAGGAGATGCGTTGCCTCTCCCTTTGGGAGAGGTGGCAGCGCGCAGCGCTGACGGAGAGGGTGGGCTTGACAGGCAACGAGCCGTCTGAAAATCGCGCAAAAGCCCGCAAGGACTTTTCCATATACTACAAACAGACAAAATTTTCTGAAAGAAAACAGAGAGGAAAAAGAAATATGGGCAAGTTTACGTTTACTGAGACCGAGATCCCTGGTGTTGTGGTCATTGAGCCGCAGGTGTTCGGTGATGACCGCGGTTATTTTATGGAGACCTACCAGAAGGATCAGTTTGCTGCTGCCGGCATCGACAAGGAGTTCGTGCAGGACAACCAGAGCCGCTCCACCCGCGGCGTGCTGCGCGGCCTGCATTTCCAGAAGAACCACACCCAGGGCAAGCTGGTGCGTGTGACCAAGGGCGAGGTCTATGATGTTGCCGTGGACTGCCGCCCCCACAGCGCCACCTTTGGCAAGTGGGTGGGCGTGACCCTGAGCGAGGAGAACAAGAAGATGTTCTATATCCCCGAGGGCTTTGCCCACGGCTTCCTGGTGCTGAGCGATGTGGCCGAGTTCTGCTACAAGTGCACCGATGTCTATGACCCCACCAGCGAGGGCGGCATCCCCTACGATGACCCCACCGTGAACGTGCAGTGGCCCGACTGCGGCTGTGAGCACAAGACCAGCGCAAAGGACAAGCTGCATGAGCCCTTTGCAGCCCAGAAGTTTGAATTCTTTGAAAAGTGGTGATAGCCCGTGGCGAAACTGAAAGGAATGTTCAACGGCTTCTGGCACTACCGCTATCTGTTGTGGAATCTGGTCAGCCGTGATTTCAAGCTGAAATACCGCCGTAGCGTGCTGGGTGTGCTGTGGAGCGTGCTGAACCCCCTGCTGATGTGCCTGGTCTACTGGGCTGTGTTCAGCAGCCTGATGGATATGCGGGGCAGCGGCATCGACAACTTCCCGGTGTTCCTGATGTGCGGTCAGCTGCTCTTCAACTTCTTCAACGAGGCCACCTCCTCCAGCATGAGCAGCGTGCTCAGCGCTGCCCCCCTGCTGAAAAAGGTGTATATCCCCAAGTATATCTTCCCGCTGGAAAAGTGCTGCTTTGCCATGGTGAACTGCGTGTTCAGCTTTGTGGCCCTGCTGCTGGTGATGATCTTTACCGGTGCGCCCTTCCACCTGACCCTTCTGGAAGCGCTCTACCCGCTCATCACCCTCTTCTTCTTCAGCCTGGGGGTGGGCCTGTTCCTGGCGGCGGCAACGGTGTTCTTCCGGGATATCATGCACATCTGGAGCGTGTTCATCACGGCGCTGCTCTACTTCTCCGCCATCTTCTATGACCCTACCCAGATGACCTTTTCCATCGGCGGGTTCAACATGCAGCAGATCATCAAGCTGAACCCCATGTACTGGTATATCACCGGCTTCCGCCGCACCCTGATGTGGGGCATCCCGCTGGACCTCAACATGTTTGCGGTCTGCGGCATCTGCGCGGTGGTCTCCATGTGGGTGGGCGTGCACATGTTCCGCAAAACGCAGGATCGTTTTGTGCTGCATATTTAAGGAGGGGAGAAGAATGGAACCGATCATCAAAGTGGACAACGTGTCCATGTGCTTCAACCTCTCCACCGAAAAGCACGAGAGCCTGAAGGAATATCTGCTGGCCATGGTGCAGGGCCGCCTGCAGTACGACGAGTTTTACGCCCTGAAGGACGTGAGCCTGGACATCATGCCCGGCGATTTTTACGGTCTGGTGGGCCTGAACGGCTCGGGCAAATCCACCCTGCTCAAGACCATTGCGGGCGTGTACAAACCCACCAGGGGCAAGGTTACCGTCAACGGCACCATCGCCCCGCTCATCGAGCTGGGCGCGGGCTTTGATATGGACCTGACCGCCCGGGAGAACATCTACCTCAACGGCACGGTGCTGGGGTTCTCGCCCAAGTATCTGGACGAGAAGTTCGACGAGATCGTGGAGTTCAGCGAGCTGCAGAACTTCCTGGATGTGCCGCTGAAAAACTACTCCTCCGGCATGGTGGCCCGCATCGGCTTTGCCATTGCCACCATCACCAAGCCCGATATCCTGATCGCGGACGAGGTGCTCTCGGTGGGCGACTTCCTGTTCCAGCAGAAATGCGAAAAACGGATGAAGGAGCTGATGGCAGGCGGCACCACCGTCATTCTGGTGTCCCACTCCATCGAGCAGATCGAGCGGATGTGCAGCAAGGTGGCATGGCTGAGCCACGGCCACCTGAAAATGAACGGCGATACCGAGACAGTCTGCGCGGCCTACAAGGCCACCCAGCGCGGCGAGGCCTGAGCCATGAATGTGCGATTGAAACGTGCCAGAGAGCTGGCAGGCTATGCGGTCCAGCTGACAAAGGACGAGGGTCTGGGCACCATGCTGGCCCGGGGCGCAGGCTTTGTCAGGCGGCGGTGCTTTGGCAAAAAGGCCCGCTACCTGCCCGCAAAAAAGGTGCTGGAAGCCCAGAGAGCCGAGATGGCAGGAAAAAATTTTGAAAACTGCCAACTTTCGACGATTTCCGTGTTGACACCGTTGTATAATACTCCTGAGGTGTTTCTGCGGCAGTTTCTGGATTCCTTCGTGAACCAGACAGCCCCCAATGGTGAGCTCTGCCTGGCGGATGCCTCCGATGCCGCCCACAGCAATGTGGGGGATATCGTAAGGGAATATCAGGCAAAATATCAACACATCGTATACAAAAAGATCGAAAACAAGGGCATTGCGGCCAACACCAACGCCGCCGCTGAACTGGCATCGGGGGAATATCTGGCGCTGGCCGACCACGATGACATCCTTGCGCCCCACGCCATGTATACCATGGGCCGGGCGATCCGGCAGCTGCGCGAGGCAGGGGAGCCGGACGGCTTCCTGTACAGCGACGAGGCCCTCTTCACCAAAAAGATCGAAAAGCCGCTGGTGGCCCACTTCAAGCCCGATTACGCCCCGGATTACCTGCTCTGCTGCAACTACATCTGCCATCTGGCCGTGTTCCGGCGGGAGCTGTTCGAGCAGGTGGGCGGGGAACGCCCCGAATGTGATGGCAGTCAGGACCACGACCTTTTCCTCCGGCTCATTGAGCAGGTGGGCGGCGCGGCCCATGTGCCGCAGGTGCTCTACTACTGGCGGGTGCACGAAGGCTCGACCTCCGGCGGCACCGATGCCAAGCCCTACGTTGCCAAAGCGGCAAAGAAGGCGCTGGCCGACCATCTGGAGCGCACCGGCCGCACCGGCACCATAGAGGATGGCCTGTACCCCAGCACCTATCGGGTCAGGTGGGACATTGTGGGGGAGCCGAAGGTGAGCATCCTCATCCCCAACAAGGATCACACCGAGGATCTGGAAAAGTGCCTGCAGAGCATCTGGAAAAAGACCACCTGGGACCGGTTCGAGGTCATCGTCATTGAGAACAACTCCACAGACCCGGCCACCTTTGCCTATTACGAGAAGGCCCGGCAGCGGTACGATGGCCTGAAGGTGGTCACCTACCCGGGCAAGGGCTTCAACTTCTCGGCCATCAACAACTTTGGCCGGAAAGCGGCAGAGGGTGACTACCTGCTGCTGCTCAACAACGATGTGGAAGTGGTAAACGGTGACTGGCTCACGGAGCTGCTCCGGCAGTGCGCCCACCCCGGCGGTGCGGCGATCTGCGGTGCCATGCTCTGGTACCCGGATGAGACCATCCAGCACGCAGGGATCGTGACCGGTCTGGGCGGCTACGCGGGCCACAGCCACAAGTATAAGAAGAAGGGCGGCAGCGGCTATCTGTTCCGCACCTCTACCGTGCAGGACTTCTCCGGTGTGACCGGTGCCTGCCTGCTGGTAAAGACCGCCGTCTATGACGAGATGCACGGGCTGGACGAGCAGTTCGCCGTGGCCTTCAACGATGTGGACTTCTGCCTGCGGGTGCGGGATGCGGGCTACCGCATTGCCTGGACCCCCTACGCCGAGCTCATCCACTATGAGAGCAAGAGCCGGGGCGGGGATGAAAAAGACCCCGTTAAGGCGGCCCGCTTTGCGGCAGAGCAGCAGCGGCTCTACACCATCCACGGCAAGGAAAACATTCTGGATGACCCCTACTACAACCCCAACCTGACCCGTGACCGGGAGGATTTTTCGGAGAGCGACGATCTGCGCAGGTTGAAAGAGGGCAGGGTAACGGTAAGATTCCGGGGAGGTACCCTCCAATGAACATCAAGGGACACTTTGAGACCATCACCCGGCATAAACTGCTGGTGATGAAGTATTGCTTTGAATGCGGCCTTTATCGGCAGGGCCTGACCCATGACCTGAGCAAGTACAGCCCCACCGAGTTCATCCCGGGCTGCATCTACTATCAGGGCGACCACAGCCCCAACGAGGCAGAGCGCGCCGCCCGGGGCTATTCCTCGGCATGGCTCCACCATAAGGGCCGCAACAAGCACCATCTGGAATACTGGATCGACTACACAACCAACAAATCCGGCCTGGGCGGCATGAAAATGCCCCTGCGCTATGTCTGCGAGATGGTCTGCGACCGCGTGGCGGCCAGCCAGATCTATCTGGGCGACAAGTACACCGACGCATCCCCGTGGCAGTATTATGAAAAGAGCAAGGATCACTATCTGCTCCATCCCGAAACAAGGGCACTGCTGGAAAAGCTGCTGCTGATGGTCCGGGATCTGGGGCAGGAGCGCACCTTTGCCTACATAAGATTCCTGCTCGGGTGTGAAGATAACGATTAAATAAAATCAAGGAGGCATTGCAATGAAACGTTTCAAAAAAGTTCTGGCACTTGTTCTGGCCGGTGTTCTGGCACTGGCAATGCTGACCGCCTGCGATGGCACCACCGACCCGGATAAGGTTATCCCGGATATCGATACTGCTAACGTGGTTGACACTGTGAATCACATGGCAGCAGACTCCAAGGAGGGTCTGGGTCAGGTGTATTACAGTGCAAAGTACAGCGAGATCACAAAAGAACTGCTGAACAACTGGCTGGAAAACCGTGAGAAGTCCGTTACCTACGCAGAAGAGTATCAGAAAATTGTCGCAAAAATGGGCGGCAATGCGAAGATCGTAGTTGGCCTGACGGATAAAAATGTGATTCCTGGTCTGACAAGTGGCAACCCGGCGGTGAAGAGCAGTGCCAAGTATGATGTGCTGTTCAAAGATACCAGCGCATATAATCTGGCAGACAGAATCGGTGTAGCGTTTGTCAAAACGGAAAATGGCACAGTTTATCAGCTGGTCTGCCTGTTCGATGTGAACTGAGTGTTCCCCGATACAGAGGAAAAAATCATAAAGCATAAAGATCCCCCGGAGGGCGGCGTGGGCCGCTTTCCGGGGGATCTTGTCTGTCAGAGAAACCGCTTACTGCTCGTTCTCGTAGATCTTAATATAGTGGGGGGCGTTTCTGTCCTGCACAAAGAGAAGCGTGCAGGTGAGTGCGGCGGCTAAGAACGTGAAGATGGCAAGCAGAGCTTTGAGAACTTTCATGGTATCCGATCCTCCTTGGCGGGCATGGCCCGGTCGTTCAAATGCGGAGCAGGGGACGTTCCGCAGGGTCATTAGCAACAGTATACCATAATCCCGGTAGAAAGGCAAACGGTAGTAAAGTTGCGTGAAGTTGGTGGTTGTTAATAAAAAAACAATTGGTTAGATACGACTAATCGTTAAAAACGGCAAAGAAAATTGAGGAAATTGCATCATTTTGGTGCTGTTGTCGTTGAACTTCCGGCTGTAAAATGATACAATAACTGTGTTAAGCAGCTGCTGTCCCTGCCGCAGTGCGCCCGCATGAGGGCAGGGGTGGCAATTCAAGCAGAATGGGGGATTTATTCCATGTTGAACAAGCTGAAACGTGCGGCGCTTGGCGCGCATACGCCGCATGACAAGGCAACCGCTGCAAGCAAACCAGTTCCGATGCCTCTGCCCGCGCAGGTACGCATCTTGATGAGTCAGCACATCGGCGCTCCGGCGAAAGCCCTGGTCAAAAAGGGCGACGAAGTGTTTGTTGGCACCAAGATCGGTGAGGCAGGCGGTTTTGTCTCTGCAAATATCCACTCCAGTGTTTCTGGTACTGTGGCCGCTGTGGAACCCTTCCGTCTCTCCAATGGCCGGATGTGCGACTCTGTTGTCATCAAGACCGATGGCAAGCAGACCGTGGACCCTGCCGTGAAGGCACCCGAGGTCACCGACAAGGCCAGCTTCCTGGCAGCCGTGCGTGAGTGCGGCCTGGTGGGTCTGGGCGGCGCAGGCTTCCCGACCGATGTCAAGCTGCAGCCCAAGCAGACCGTGGACACCCTGCTCATCAACGCTTCCGAGTGTGAAGTCTGGCTGACCAGCGACACGCAGGAGATGCTGAACTGCAGCGATGATATCGTCCGCGGCATCGAGGCCGTGCTGAAGTACACCGGCATCCCGAAGTGCATCATCGGCATTGAGAACAACAAGCCCGAGTGCATCGAGCTGTTGAACCAGAAGACCAAAGACAAGCCCGCCATCGAGGTCAAGGCACTGCCCAGTGTTTACGGCACCGGCGCAGAGCTGATCCTGATCGAGAAGTGCCTGGGCCGCGAGGTGCCGCACGGCGGTCTGCCCGCAGATGCAGGTGCCATCGTGATGAACGTGACCTCTGTTTCTACCCTGGGCAAGTACCTGGCTACCGGTATGCCGGTGGTCAGCCGCTGCATCACCGTGGACGGCGATGCCTGCGCAAAGCCCCAGAACCTGATCGTTCCCGTGGGCACTGCCTACGAGGATGTTCTGAACGCTGCCGGCATCAAGGGCGGCGTGGAGCTGGGCAAGGTGGTTGCCGGCGGTGCCATGATGGGCCCCGCTGTGGAGAACCTGAGCTACCCCACCACCAAGACCACTTCCGGCCTGATCATGCTCAGCGCCGCTGCTGCAGAGCCCCCGCAGGTCAACCCCTGCATCCGCTGCGGCCGCTGCGTGGAGTACTGCCCCATGGGTCTGGAGCCCGTGGAGGTCAACCAGGCTTACGCTGCCCGCGACGTTCAGGAGCTGGGCAAGCTGCATGTTGATTACTGCTTCAACTGCGGCTCCTGCACCTTTGTCTGCCCGGCAAAGCGCCCCTGCACCCAGATGATGGGCCTGGCAAAGGCGTTCTACCTTGGTGAAATCAAAAAAGGAGGCAATAAGTAATGGATACGAAGCTTATTGTTTCGGCCTCCCCGCACCTGCGCAGTGAGGAAACGACCCAGAGCCTGATGGCCAACGTGATCGTTGCCCTGTGCCCCTGTGTGGTGGCCTCTGCAATCATCTTTGGTGCGCGTGCCCTGCTGGTCACTGCAGTGTCCGTTGTGGCATGCGTGGCCTTTGAGTGGCTGTACTGCAAGCTGCTGAAGAAGGCAAACCCCATCAGCGACCTGTCCGCTGTGGTCACCGGCATCATTCTGGCCATGAACGTGCCCGTGGGCATGCCCATCGGCCAGCTCATCATCGGCGACCTGGTTGCCATCATCGTGGTCAAGCAGCTGTTCGGCGGCATTGGCATGAACTTTGCAAACCCTGCACTGGTCGGCCGTATCGTGCTGTTCGTTAGCTTTGCCGGTTCCATGAACAATTGGGTGTTCCCCGATGCAGCGGTTGACCAGCTGTCCAGCGCTACCCCGCTGGCTGTGGCTGACACCAGCAAGCTGAGCCTGCTGGATCTGTTCATGGGCGTGCACGGTGGTGTTCTGGGCGAGACCTGCGCTCTGGCCATCCTGCTGGGCCTGATTTATATGGTGGCCACCAAGACCATCAGCATCGCCATCCCCGCTTCTTACATCGGCAGCATGTTTATCTTCTACCTGATCTCCACCGGCAGCCTGCACGGTGCACTGGTCGGCATCCTGTCCGGCGGCCTGATGTTCGGTGCTGTGTTCATGGCAACGGACTACGTTACCAGCCCCTTTACCCTGAAGGGCAAGCTGATCTACGGCCTGTGCCTGGGCATTGTCACCTTCGCCATCCGTCAGTGGGGCAGCTATGCCGAGGGCGTTTCCTTCGCGCTGCTGTTTATGAACCTGTGGGTCCCCTTTATCAACGATTGGACCCGTCAGACTCCTTACGGCTATGTTAAGCCTGCAAAGAAAGCAAAGGAGGGTGCTGGCAAATGAATAAGAATTCTTCCTGGGAGACCAGTGTAAAGCCTGTTGTTGTGCTGAGCGTGATCGCACTGATCGTCAGCCTGCTGCTGGCCATGGTCAACTCCTTTACGGCTCCCATCATTGAGGATAACCAGAAGGCCGCAACGCTGGCTGCCTATGTGGACGTGATGCCCACCGTTTCCAGCGCCTCCGATCTGGAGGAAGTGACCGACTACACCACCGAGAACATCACCGGTGCTGTAAAGGCCACCGACGGCTCCCTGGCCATCAAGGCTGAGGAAAAGGGCTTTGATGGCGGCATCCTGTCCGTCATCATCGGCTTCGACACCAACGGCACTGTCACCGGCATCTGGGTGGACGCTTCTACCCAGACCAAGGGCATCGGCAGCAACGTTGCCACCGACAGCTTCCTTGCTCAGTTCGATGGCATGGATGGCACCCAGAACATCACCCTGGGCCAGGGCTACGACGCATACAGCGGCGCAACCATTTCCTCTAAGGCTCTGTTTGCCGCCATCAACGATTGCATCAACTGCTACAACGAGTTGGCATAAAGGAGGTTGGTAAGAAATGGCAAGCGAAAACAAGTCCAAGGTAAGCATCCTTACCAACGGCATCATCAAAGAAAACCCCGTTCTGCGTCTGGTTCTGGGCACCTGCTCCTGCCTGGCTGTTACCACGGCAGTTTCCAGCGCGCTGGGCATGGGCGCAGCCTTCACCTTCGTGCTGGTGTGCTCCAACATCCTGATCTCGCTGCTGCGCAACGTGATCCCCGCTAAAGTCCATCTGCCCTGCTACATCGTCATCATTGCAGGCTTCGTGACCATCGTTCAGATGGTGATGCACGCCTACATGGACAGCCTGTACACCGCACTGGGCGTGTTCCTGCCCCTGATCGTTGTCAACTGCATCATTCTGGGCCGTGCCGAGATGTTTGCCTGCAAGAACAATGTGGTGGATTCCGCACTGGACGGCATCGGCATGGGCATCGGCTACACCCTCACCGTGGTGCTGATGGCCTCCATCCGTGAGATCCTGGGCAGCGGCACCTGGCTGGGCTTCCAGGTCCTGCCCGAGAGCATGGCCAAGATGAGCATTATGACCCAGGCTCCCGGCGCATTCTTCTGCTACGGCGTGCTGATGGCCGGCTGTGTCTGGCTGGAAGGCAAGCTGGATGCCCGCATCGAGCGCAAGAGCTGCTGCGACCTCGACAACCTGAAGAAGGAGGCAGAATAAGATGTTAGTCAAACTTGCTGCGATCTTCTTCAGCATGATCCTGGTGAACAACTACGTGCTGGTGAAGTTCTACGGTATCTGCCCGTTCCTGGGCGTTTCCAAGAAGCTGGATTCCTCCATTGGTATGTCCGGCGCTGTTATCTTTGTTATGCTGGTGGCAACGGCTGTCACCTTCCCCATCCAGATCTTCATTCTGAACCCCGCTGACCTGGGCTACCTGCAGACCATCGTGTTCATCCTGGTCATTGCAGTGCTGGTGCAGTTCATCGAGATCTTCCTGAAGAAGTATGTTGTTGCACTGTACAATTCTCTGGGCGTTTACCTGCCCCTGATCACCACCAACTGCTGCGTGCTGGCCGTGACCATTCTGGTCGTGGACGACTACGGCGCAGACGTTGCTACCCTTGGCTTTGCCGCTGCCTACATTGAGGCTCTGGTCTGTGCCGTGGGTGCAGGTGTCGGCTTTATGCTGGCCATGGTCATGTTCAGCGGCGTGCGCAAGCGCGTGGAAGCCTGCGATCCCCCGGCACCCTTCAAGGGCCTGCCCATCACCCTGATCGCAGCAGCCATCACCAGCCTGTCCTTTATGGGCTTCGGCGGCCTCGTCGAAAACCTGTTCAACGTGACGCTGTAAGGGAGGAACAGGATTATGAATATTGTATCTGCTGTGATCCTCTGTACCATCGTGGGCGCGATCGGTGCCGTTGTTCTGGTGCTGGCCGCAAAGTTCATGGCGGTTGAGGAAGACCCCCGTATTGAAGAAGTTTCTGCCTGCCTGGCCGGTGCAAACTGCGGCGGCTGCGGCTACGCCGGCTGTGCCGACTACGCAAAGGCCGTTGTTATGGACGGCGTTCCCTGCGACAAGTGCGCCCCCGGCGGCCCCAAGGCTGCTGCCGCCATTGCCAAGATCATGGGCGGTGAGGCAAGCGCTGTGGAGAAGAAGGCTGTGGTCCAGTGCCAGGGCAACTCCGAGCACTGCAAGCCCAGCTACGAGTACAAGGGCATCCAGACCTGTGCCGCTGCCGCGACCCTGTACGGCGGCCCCAAGACCTGTACCTTTGCCTGCATCGGCCTGGGCGACTGCACCAAGGTGTGTAAGTTCGACGCTATCCACATTGTGGACGGCGTGGCCAAGGTGGACAAGGACAAGTGCACTGGCTGTGGTGCCTGCGCCAACATCTGCCCCAAGCACGTCATTATGATCGACGCAGGCGGCCCCCGCAAGCCCGTGGTCATGTGCTCCAATCAGGATAAGGGCCCCGTTGCCATGAAGGCCTGCACCACTTCCTGCATTGCCTGCGGCATGTGCGAGCGCACCTGTAAGTTTGATGCCATCCACGTTGTGGACGGCGTGGCCCGTGTGGACTACGACAAGTGCAAGGGCTGCGGCATGTGCGCCCAGAAGTGCCCCAAGCACATCATCCTCTTCCCGCTGAAGGACGACCCGAATCCCCCCAAGCCCGTGGTGAAGCAGGCTCCGAAGCCCGCTGCCGCTCCTGACGCTCCGGCAGAGCCCGCCGCAAAGGCTGAGGAGGCAAAGGCTCCCGAAGCCCCCAAGGCTGAATAAGCGGAACCCATTGTAATATGGTAAAGCGCCCCCATTGCTCCTTTGAGTGATGGGGGCGCTTTTTGGTGGGGGACGCCCTCTCAGTCTCGCATTTGCTCGACAGCTCCCCCGAGGGGGGAGCCAACGCATCTGCAAGGGAAACGGGAGCTTTGGGCAGGCTTTTGGGCGGTAAATGCCGCTGAAGGTCGAGCCGCAATTGGCTCTCCCTTTGGGAGAGCTGGCAAAGCCGTCAGGCTTTGACTGAGAGGGCTCCGAAAACTTTTTTCAAAAAAATCTCGAAAAAAGTGAAAGGAATCTGCGTTTCATGTATTATAGAGAGTGAAACTGCGAAGATACAACACAAAACTGCGTAATATAACAATGCGGCGGGCGTGCGGATAAGTCGGACTGTTCTACTCCCCGCAATGATATTGCGGCGGTTCATAACGTGCTGTATATCGCAGAATATTTTGTCTGAAAAGGGGAAGGGAAAATAAAATTTCACTATTGAAAATACTGGATATACATGCTATAATTACGATAATGATGTGTCTGGTAAAAATAACCTGCCAAGGGAAAGAAAACCGACAAAAGTTGGATATCTTTTCCTCCGGTTTTGCCAAAAATACTATGATGCAGGGAGGGCTCCACTGTGCGGAAAAATCATCACGGAAAAAAAGATAGGCTGGTGAAGCGCGTTTTTGCGCTTTGTCTGGCGCTTGCGGTCATCTGCACCTGCCTTGTGCCGGTGTTTGCAACGGAGGGTCTGATCGATCCTCAGGTTAATCAAGAGGCCTCCCGGCCCGTAGATGACGGCGAGGCATCCTATCCTGACGACGAATTTGCCGGTTTCGGCGAGGAGGAAGCCACCCGGCCTGTAGACGGCGGTGAAGCTGCCGGTTTTGGCGAGGACGAAGTTGCCACCCGGCCTGTGGAAGGCGGCGAGGACAACCTCGACGGCGGCCCCACCGTTACGGATTCGGAGTGGGGCACCGTTATTGACTACAGCACCAGCACCAGCACCGACACCAGCTCCAGTACCGAGACCCAGTGGTCCGGCGAGGACGACGTGGTGGAAAAGCCTGATGACAAAGTGGTCGTTTCCGGCGACGAGATCAAAAAGCTGCAGGATATGGTGGTCTACCGCTTCTGGCTGAAGGAGCTGAACGCCAACGACCTGCAGGACATTACCGCTCAGGCACAGATCAACAATATGACGGAGAGCGAGTATCTGGCCCGGAACGGTGAGGTTCTGTGGAACCTGTACTTTATTCAGGCTGTGCCCCGGGCAGAGACCATTGCGGACTACAGCAGCTACATCAATACCCCCTCCTCCAACCGGGACCCCAAGGGCGAACTGCGGCTGTTTGACTACTGGTACACGCTGGACGAGTTTGGCAACCGGGTGCGCCTGAACCTCACCGACCCCACCAGCAACATTCTGGACGACAAGACCACCACCGTGAACGTCTACGCCGCATGGAAGGACGGTACCGTTGGCTCCGATGAGGAAGAGGACGTGGATCACGAGGATCTGGTGGACAAGAACCCCGTGCCTGTGGATCTGGAAACCAAGGCCTCTGCTTCCTACGAGGACGAGGACGGCGAACTGAAGACCACAACCCTGCCGGTGGAGGTGAAAAATCTGCCCTCTGCCGCCCATAGCCTCAGCGTCATCCACATGGGTGATGACGATATGCAGACCTTCTACGAGAACCACTTGGATGACTTTGGTAGTATGGCTCCCATTCTGGGTCTGAAGATCTCCCCCAAGAACGCCAAGGGCGAAACGGTGCAGCCTGCCAAGGGTGAAAAGGCCACCGTTACCGTCTCCGGTCTGGATGCCCTGCCTTACATGGTGAATGCCACTGCCGATGCGCTGAAGGTGCTCCACCAGAAAAACGACAATACCGTGGAAAAACTGGATGTTGTCAGCTATGAGAATGGCACCCTGACCTTTGAAACCAGTAGCTTTAGCCCGTTTGTGGTTGCACTGGAATATCCGGATCAGGGAAGTGAAGACTTCGATGATGACGGCATTGAGATCGTCAGCATTGAGATTGATGGCGTTGAGTACCCGAATGTGAATGATGGAATTGCTACGATCAGTAGCATTCAGGGTGATACAAAAGTTCCGGTTGGTGCAACGATTACACTGCATTCCAATAACGGAAAGAGTAGTTATTATCATAAATGGATAGTTACAAAAGGTACAGCTGAGTTTGTTGGTTCAGTTGAGGGATGGGGCGATGAATATAAAACCGTGAAGCTAAAGCTTACCACGGCAGGCCATGTGCAGATTAAGCATCGCTATGGTAAAGCTAAGGATAAGCTAACTAGTGGTGATACACTGGATGATATTGAGGTTGTGAACACTACAACGACATCTTCTTACAATCTTTATGTTTACACGCAGGTTTTGGGCTATTCGGGTGATTACTATGGTAATAAAGCTGAAAATAAAGCGTGGAACGGCATGGCCGTTGGTACGATTTCAAATGTAGATGCTCCGAGTAAATACAATACACGTACCTCAATTTATGACACGGCCGTTATTGCTACGAAGTTGGGAACTGAAATTATAGTTGATTCCGGACAGTTTCCTGTGATTCCGATTAAACAGGATGGCAAATACAAGGACTACTATTACGAATCACTCCCGAAAGAAATCGAAGATGAAATTAAGAAGGATCCAACGAAAGCGAATAATGTAGGCACGTACACAATTGAATGGTACGAGGTCGTTGCTGTGGGTGGAGCTAACACCGGCAAAAACGGCAAGGACGGAGACTGGACGAATGAAAAGCAGTATAAATCCCAATACACGAGTGGTATATATAAATCTCCGATTTCGTCGGTCAGCAGTAATAAAATGACGTACCATCTGGATGGTCTGATAGTGCTCCATGATACAACGCACATCAACGTCAAGTTTATGGTTCAGGATGTGGGTAAAGATACCTTTGCTCTAGTGCGTGATTATGGCGGAGCATTTACTGTCCCAGAAGGGAGTACTTCGATTTCGCTGAAAGCGATTGCCCGCCCGGATGTTATTGGTGAAGGTCAGACTGAAGCAACCTGCCCGAAAACTAAAACAACCCCAGATGGTACAGTTTACACCTTTGATGGTTGGTATACAAATCAGGACTGCACGGAAGGTAGCAAGTTTGATTTTGATGAAGATACCATTAAAGAAGATACAACTTTCTACGCAAAGTATGTACCTGCTTCTGCCAACCTGACCATCTCCAAAACCGTTACTGGCAAACTTGGCGACACCAACAAAGCCTTTACCTTTACAATTACCAAAGCTGATGGCACATCGGCGAACATCACGGAAGCGAACATTGAGACTACTGATAACACAAGGGCTGTATGGCAGGGTAATGGCAAGTTTACTCTGAAAGACGGAGCTTCGATTATCTTCAAGAATCTGCCAAGTGGTGAGTACAAAGTTATAGAGGAAGATTATTCTGGTGAGAAGTACGATACCAGCTGGCAGATTGGTACAGACGGTGAAGTATACGAAAAGAATAGTACTGCAACTGTAACAATCGGTACAACTGAGCAGACGGTTCACTTCACCAATCACCGGACGCTCGAGCCTGACCTTGGTGTCCTCCTCGACACCCTGCCTTACATTGTCATCCTTGCTGTGGTGGCTGGCGGCGTGGCCCTGCTGATGCTGCGCAAGCACCGTAAGGAAGATGACTAAAGGGGGCTGACCGCATGGCGAAGAAGAAAGTGCCCCAGCGGCTGGCCGGTGCAGAGGAAAGCTGTATCAGCCCGGAGCAGGAAGCAATCATCCAGTGGTTCCGGACGGTGAAATTCCGCAAGAACCTGCTGGGCGGCGTGGACGAAGCGGCAATGTGGAAGAAGCTGGAAGAGCTTTACGCCCTGTACGAAGCCGCCATCCGCGCCGAGCGCACAAGGTACAATGTGCTGCTGGAAGCCTCTCCGTCAAAGCCTGACGGCTTTGCCACCTCCCCTGATAGGGCAACGACAACGACCGCCGCCAGTGGTGAACCCGGGAACGTAAACCTGGCTCCCACCAAAGTTGACAGTTTTGCCAAGGGCTCCCCTACTAGGGGAGCTGGCACGGCGACAGCCGTGACTGAGAGGTTTAATCCGGAATCTGACAGCTCTGACCCCCAAAAGGAGGCGCATTCCGATGCACCCGCTGGACAATGAAGCCCTGAAGCAGGGGGCAAAGGCGGTGCGCCGCCGCAGGCTGGACGCTGAGAACCGGCAGGATTTTATCAGCCTGCTGGGCCGCGTTGTGGTGATCCTGCTGTGCGGGTGGGTGCTGTTCACGCAGGTGTTCCTGCTCACGCAGGCCAAGGGCAGCAGCATGTTCCCCGCGGTAAAGGATGGCGACCTGCTCATCTGCTACCGCCTGCAAAAAACCTACGCAAAAAACGACGTTGTGGTCTACACCCAGGGCGGCAAGCTCCGGGTGGGCCGTATCCTTGGGCGCGAGGGCGACCTTGTGGCTCTGGACGACAGCGGCACCCTTGTGGTGAACGGCGCGGTGCAGAGCGGCGAGATCCTCTACCCCACCTACGCAAAAGACGCGCTGGAGTACCCCTACACGGTGCCGGAAGGCTGCTTTTTTGTGCTGGGCGATTACCGCACACAATCCGAGGACAGCCGGGATTTTGGCCCGGTTCCGCTGGAGGATGTGCAAGCAAAAGTAATTACACTACTGCGGCGACGCAGTCTGTAATACCACGGAAGCCGGAAGAAGCTGCCGGCATCCTGCCTGTGAACCGCGGAGTTTGGGCCGCGGCGCAGGAGTACGAACTATTTCTTACTAGGGAGGAATAACAATGAAACTGAAGAAATTCTTCGCGGGCGTTCTGGCTGCCGCCATGATGCTCACCGTCGGCGCTACTGCTGCGTTTGCGGATGAGCCGGCAGAACCCACCAAGTCCTTTGCAGATACAACGATTATCCGGACTACTCCGCTTACCTTGACTAAGAACTACAAGGTTGAAAAGGGTGTTGCACCGGCTGAAAAGTTTGAATTTGATATTGCATACGTTGGTGCATATCGAAAGGGAACTAATGTGACTGCACCGAGTGGAAGCATTGATGCGAAATATGCGGATTTCAAGAACGCAATGTCGGCATCGGCGAATGCATATACAGAGAACTTTTCTTGGACGCTGAATGAGCTGAATGTTCCCGAAGGTATTGGCACGTTTGTCTATAAAATTACTGAAAAGACTGGTTCTACTCCGGCCACCGTTTACGATGTTGATAAGAATACCTTGGGTGATCTGTACATGGTAGTGTCTGTTACTCATAAGCTTAAGGATGAGACAAGCAAAGAGATTGTTCCGAATGAGTATGAGTACTCGGTTGCTCTGCGCCGTTATAATGGAGCTGTGAGCGCCAGCAATGTGGAAGTTGTTTCCACAGGCAAGAAGGTTTCTAACACGAACGCATTTACTAACACCTATGGTGCTGGCAATTCGGTTAATAATGTTACCCTGAGCAAGACCGTTCACGGTAGCTTTGGCGATTTGAGCAAGACCTTCGACTTTATTGTTAAGTTTGAAAAGCCTGCTAGTGCTGCTAATGTGACTTACGGCGCTATTGTTGCAGCTAAGAGCGATAGGAGCATTATCATCAAACAGGGTGAGACCGTTATTAGTGCAGAGGGTAATGCAGATGCAGTTAACCTTGAGTATGGTAAAGAATATACCGTTACTATGAAGCACAATCAGAATGTTGAGTTCAGCAACCTGCCTGCTAATGTGACTTATACCATGACTGAGGATGGTTGTGTAGCAGGAAAGCTCGGTGACTATACTGTTACTGGTGAGAAGACTGACGGAACCATGGGTAGCGAAAATGCTGCTGTTGAGATTGTCAATACCCATGAAGGTACCCCCGACATGGGCGTTGTGCTGGACAATGCACCTTACATTGCAATGCTGGCCATTGTTGCCATTGGTGGTGTGGCCCTGATGCTGAACAAGCGCCGCCGCGACGAGGAGTAATTGCTCGCGGTAGATTAAACCCCACCGTCATCCCTTGCGGGATGCCACCGCCCCTAGTAGGGGCGGCCTTGGCAAAACCGTGAAGCTTTGCGCCATGCCAAGGGCCCCCCTATTAGCGGGGGCTGGCACGCGAAGCGTGACTGGGGGGTTATCCCAGCACAAACCTAACGAATAACCACTTATTTGAATTTGCTTAACCGGAGGTGGGCTGTATCAACTGGCAGAGAAAAGCGTTGAGGGCAGCCGACTTTCTGGTGAGCACGGTGGTCGTGCTGTTCCTGGTGGTCGCCGGGGCGTATTCAGCCTATGCCCTGTGGGACAACTCGCAGGTGTACGCCGCCGCAGACAATGTTCAGGCAGAGCTTCTGCAGTTCAAGCCCAAGGCGGGCGCGGATAACGGCGCAAGCTTTGAGGAGCTGCTGGGCATCAACCCGGATGTCTGCGCGTGGGTCACACTGGACAACACTGCCATCGACTACCCTGTGGTACAGGGCGAGGACAATTTTACCTATGTGAACACCGATGTCTACGGTGATTTCTCGCTGGCAGGCAGCATCTTTCTGGATGTGAACTGCGACAAGAACTTCACCGACCCCTACTCTCTGCTGTATGGTCACCACATGGAAGAGAGCAAGATGTTCGGTGATCTGGATCTCTACAAGGACGCAGAGTTCTTTGCGGAGAACACCACCGGTGAGCTGATCCTGCCCGACCGCACCTATGATCTTCAAACCTTTGCATGTCTGCTGGTTCCAGCGTCTGAGAGCGCGATCTTCCAGCCCCAGCGCTGGGACAGCGACCTGCAGGGGTTGTACACCTTTGCGCAGGAGAACGCCCTGAACCTGAACACCGAAACGCTGGCCGCCATGAAAGCGGCAGGCGATGACGCTCAGGTGCTGGCGCTGTCCACCTGTTCAACGGAGTTTACCGATGCACGCACCATTCTTCTGGCGTGGATGATCCCGTCCGCGTCGGATTCATAAAGGAGAGGATGAAATGAGGTTCCGTAAAATTGCGGCAGCACTCCTGACGCTTGCGTTGGGGTTCTGCCTGTGTCAGCCGGCGGCATTTGCGGCCACCGCGGCTGACCAGCATACACAGCTGCAGGAGCTTCCGGTTTCCATTCAGTCCACGGGGGAAACACCTCTCCCAAAGGAAACACTGACTGTGGAACTTGAGGCTGTGGACAATGCGCCCCTGCCCGAGGTGACCACTCTGGAGATCACCGACGGCGAGACCGGCAGCTTTGGCCCCATCAACTACACCAAGCCCGGCTATTACGTTTACACCGTGCGCCAGCGCGCCGGTGTCAACACCCGCGGCACCTACGATGAAACCGTGTACTATCTGCGCGTTTCCGTGGTGTGGGACAACGACAAGCTGGTGGCCCGGATGGCCGTGCACACACAGGCCGACCTGATGGACGAAAAGGTGAGCAGCATCACCTTCAACAACAGCTACAAGGCCATCGAGACCCCGTACTACCCGGACCCGTATGACCCTGATCCTGTCACCCCGCCCACCCCTTCCACGCCGGAGAACCCGGCCCCGGCAGATGCCCGCCCGACCGTGACTGAAACCACCACCCCTAGTGCACCGGAGCCCACCGCCCCGGCCAGCGTGGTGGCAGATGCCCGCCCGGCCGAAGGCCCCAAACTGATCCAGACCGGTCAGCTGAACTGGCCCATCCCTGTTCTGACGGCAAGCGGTCTGGTGCTGGTGGCCGTGGGAGCCTACCTGATGGAGCGCAGCAAGAAACGTGAAAAGAATGCGTAAAGTATCCCCCGGGCTTGTCTGCATCGTGCTGGGTGTGGTGCTCCTGCTGGCGGCTGGCGGCCTGTACGCCTACAACCGCTACGAGGATGCCCATGCCGGTGCCGAGGCCCAGACCGTGGTGGCCGACCTTCAGCAGAAGGTGGAGACCCCGGAACCGGAGGCAGAGAGCGGCCCCCTGGACCCCGAGCTCCCGGTGGTGGAGATCGACGGCAACGAATATGTGGGTGAGATCTCCATTCCCGCCATCGGCATTGACCTGCCGGTGATGAGCGAGTGGAGCTACCCCCGCCTGAAGATCGCCCCCTGCCGCCAGTTCGGCTCTTCCCGCACCGATGATCTGGTCATTGCGGCGCACAACTACGAGAGCCATTTCGGCAAGCTGACCTCCCTCACAGCGGGGGACAGCGTCACCTTCACCGATATGGACGGCATCGTGAATGAGTACGTCGTGAACAAGGTCGAAGTGCTTGACCCCCACAGTGTGGAGGAAGTGGAACACAGTGGCTACGCCCTGGTGCTGTACACCTGAACCTATGGCGGCAAGACCCGTGTCACCGTCTTCTGTGATCGTGCATCGTAAAAATCAAGGCTGAAAAACAAAAAGAAGCCCCGACATTCGTCGGGGCTTCTTTTTTACTATGTGGGAACTCCCTCCGTCATTGCTGACGCAATGCCACCTCCCTCTCAGAGGGAGGCTTTTCGCTGCCGTAAGGCTCCCTCCTAGAGGGAGCTGTCGCCGGAGGCGACTGAGGGAGTTACTGTTTTTTCCACCGCCGCATCACGCCCATGCCCAGCGCATAGGGGCCGGTGTGCACGGCAATGGTGCAGCCAATCTGCAGCAGGACCACATTGCACTCGCAGGTGGGGTACTTAGCGCGCAGGGCGGCGCGGGTCTGCATCCAGAGCCGCTTGCCCTCGTCGGCATCGTAGCCGTAGCCCACCGTGATGCAGTAGTCATCGGGTGTGCCGTTGTGTTCGGCCAGATAGGTCATCAGCAGGTCGAGGGCCTTCTCAAAGCTCTTCTGGCGGCCGCGGGCCACACCAGCGGAGAAGATCTCGCCCTCCTTGAACAGGATCATGGGTTTGATGCCCAGAATGTTGGCGGCACGGCCCGTGACTTTGCCGATGCGCCCGCCCTTGATGAGGTAGTCCAGATTACCCACCGTGAAGAAGATCTGGTTGGTGATCTTTTCCGCTTCCAGCCAGGTCACGGCTTCGTCCAGCGTACAACCTGCATCCCGCATGGCCACCGCGTTTTCCACCACGATGGATTCGGTCACGGTGGCGGCGGTGCTGTCAATGACCTCGATCTTAGCATCGGGGAAATCCTCCAGCACCAGCTCCCGGGCGTTGCGGGCACTGCCCACGCAGCCGCTCATCTTGCTGGTAAAGCAGATGCAGAGCACCGGGCGGCCCGCCTCGGCATGGGCCCGGAAGGCGGTTTCAAAATCCTCCAGCGAAGGCAGGCTGGTCTTGGGGTAGGCCGCGGGGTTATCTACCATGAACTGGTAGAAATCGCGCACGGCGATCTCCTTGCCTTCCTTGCGGTAGTGCTCACCGTCCAGCGAGACATAGAAGGGGATGATCTCAATATTCAGCGTCGCGGCCGTCTCAGGGGTCAGGTCGCAGGCGCTGTCCGTGATGATATCAAACATAGTCACGTTTCCTTTTCAATGCGGCGGGTTCTGTGGCGCGGATCAGACGTTGTGGTGGATGTAGGCCTCACGCTCGGCACCCACGGAGATGTAGGTGATCTTGCAGCCAATAGCCTTTTCCAGATACTCAACGTAATCGCGGGCTTCCTGGGGCAGATCCTCCCACTTGCGGGCGGCAGTGATATCGCAGTGCCAGCCGGGCAGATACTCCACCACGGGCTGTGCGGTGTCCAGAGCCATGCCCATGGGGAAGCGCTTGGTGATGGTGCCGTCGGTCAGCTTGTAGCCGGTGACCATGGGGATCTTCTCCATGTAGTCCAGCACGTCCAGCAGGGTCAGGGCAACCTCATCGCAGCCCTGGCAGAACACGCCGTAGTGGCTTGCCACCAGGTCGATGGGGCCAACGCGGCGGGGACGGCCGGTGGCTGCACCGTACTCGTGGCCAGCCTCACGCAGGGCGTGCTTCTCTTCCTCGGTCATGGCCAGCTCAGTGACAAAGGGGCCGTCGCCCACGCAGGAGGAGTAAGCCTTCATCACGCCGATGCTGTTGGTCAGCTTATGGCCCGGGATGCCTGCGCCGATGGGGGCGTAAGCGCCGATGACGTTGGAGGAGGTGGTGTAGGGGTAGATGCCGAAGTCGATGTCGCGCAGAGCGCCCAGCTGGGCCTCGAACAGCACCTTCTTGCCGGCGGCATCTGCGTCAGCCAGATACTGGCCCACGTCGCAGATGTAATCCTTGAAGATGGCGGCATACTTCTCCAGCCATGCCCACATCTCGTCCACGCTGATGGGGGCGGAGTGGTAGCTGCCCTCCATCACCAGGTTCTTGGAATCCACCATGGTTACCAGGCGCTTCTTCACGCTGTCGTCCAGGTGGAGCAGGTCGCCCATGCGCAGGGTCTTCTTCATGTACTTGTCACCGTAAGTGTAGGCGATGCCGCGCTTGGTGGAGCCGAACTGTGCGCCGGTCTTGGCCAGGCGGGCCTCTTCCAGGCCGTCCTGATCGACATGGTAGGGCATGGTGATGGTGGCCCGGTCGGAGATCTTCAGGTTATCGGGGGTGATGGAAATGCCCTGCTTCCGCAGATTGTTGATCTCGCCGTCCAGATGGTGCGGGTCGATGACCATACCGTTGCCCATCACGCAGACAACGTTGGGGCGCAGGATGCCGGAGGGCAGCAGGTTCAGCACGAACTTGCCGCGCTCGTTCTTCACGGTGTGGCCTGCGTTGTTGCCGCCCTGATACCGTGCAACGATGTCATACTCCTGGCTGATCAGATCGACCATGCGGCCCTTGCCCTCATCGCCCCAGTTGATACCCGTAATTGCAGTAAGCATAATAAATGACCTCTTTATCATTTTTTCAAAAGACAGCCTTTTCCGTGCACCTTGCCCGGGATACGCCACCTTGGGAATCTGTACCGCCCGCGGAAATGTCCGCAACAATACAACTATAGTATAGCACGAAACGCGGAACAAAAAAAGAGGGAAGAAATACTTTTCTCTCAATTATCCGCCAGGCGCTCCTCTTCGTGATGCTGCTTTAGTTCTTCTTCCCCAGCTTGTGGACCGTGCCATCCGGCTCTTTGATCGAGGTGTTGTTCAGCTGGGCGCGCAGGCTGGCCTTTACGTCCGCAACATACTCCTGCCGCAGGGCCTGCTGCTCTGCCTTTTCGGCATCGGTCAGGCCGGTGGTCTTGCTCTTTTTTGCCAGCTCGTTGATACGGGCAATCTTCTCGTTTGTCATCGCAGTTCTCCTATTAGATAAAATGTGATATAATATGACCGGGATGCCCCTTCCGGCAGCTGCGGCTCTTTTGACGAGGCAGCAGGAGGGAGCTATTTGAATCAAAGCAAGTATAACAAAGGATGAAACCGATGTCAAAACAGTTGAATTTTGCACAGCAGATGGACGAAGTGTTGAAAACGCTGGGGCCGCAGCGGCCAAAGCTGCTGCTCCATGCCTGCTGCGGGCCCTGTTCCAGCGCCGTGCTGGAAAAGCTGTGCCGGTATTTTGAGATCACGGTGCTTTACTATAACCCCAACACCTGGCCTGCCGAAGAATACTACCGCCGGGGCGAGGAGCTGAAAAAGTTCGTGGCGCAGGCGCACCCGCTGGGGGTCACGGTCATCGAGGACCACTACGACCCGCAGGAGTTCTACACGGCTGTGCAGGGGCTGGAAAACGAGCCGGAGCGGGGCGGGCGGTGCACCGTCTGCTACCGTTTGCGGATGCGCCGGGCTGCCCAGTACGCAAAGGAGCACGGCTTTGATTGGTTCACCACCACGCTCTCCATCAGCCCCCACAAGGATGCTGCCCGCATCAATCAAATCGGGCAGGAGCTTGAAGCCGAATTCGGCATCAGGCACCTGCCCTCGGATTTCAAAAAGCAGAACGGCTACCTGCGCTCCCTCCAGCTTTCGGAGGAGTACGGGCTTTACCGTCAGGATTACTGTGGGTGTGAGTTCAGCGCAAAGGCGAGGGGGTGAACCGCTCAGTCGCCTGCTGCTTGCCTCTCCTGCCAGGAGAGGTGGCATTGCGATGCAATGACGGAGAGGTTTACTCCTCCCGCATTCTGGACACCAGAATTGCAAAGACGATCAGCCCCACACAGGGCACGATGTTGGTTGCCATACCAACAGCAAGACCGGCGCTCTCGGCCACCTTGCCGATGACCCAGGGCATCAGGATCGCGCCGCTGGATGCCACGGGCAGCATGATGCCCATGCTGGTCACGGTGGTCATTTTACCGGCGCTGGCCACGGCGGTGGGGTTCATACCGGCCATGGAGAAGGCAAAGGCGAACAGCAGCAGGATAGCAGGCAGCTGGCTGTGGGTCTGCATCATGGCAAAATAGAAGGCTGTGCAGAAAACTGCCATAAACACCATGGCCTTGCGGGGCTGCCGGAGCGGGAACACAAAAGCGATGAGCAGGCGGCCGATCAGGGTGGCACCCCACATCACGGTGACGGTATAGGCCGCCAGCGTGCCTGCAATGATGCCGCTGTCCTTGAAGTAGGTGACCATCCAGCCCACAACGCTCTGCTCGGCGGCGTTCTGGCAGAACAGCAGGCCGGTGAGCAGCCAGAAGCGGGAGGAGCGCAAAAAGCTCCAATCGGTGACAGCTTCTTTGGCCTTGGCACGGCCTGCCATGGGGGTGAACAGGTACACCAGCCAGAGCACCAGCCCCAGCGCTGCCAGCGCCAGCACGGCCAGCGTGGTGCTGACCCTGGCCGCGGCAGAGATCAGAAAGGGGCAGAGCAGGGCACCGCAGGCGTAGCAGGCGTGCATGGTGTTCATGCCCCGGGTGCGGTCTGCAGAGTTGCCGCTGACAAGGATGGTGCAGGTGTTCAGGACACTGCCCTTGGCAATGCCCACAATGAAGAAGGCCAGCGCCAGCAGAATGGGCAGGCCGGTCAGGCCCATCAGGCCGTAGCCCACCGCATAGCCGATGGTCAGCAGCAGGACGCTGGGCTTCATGCCCATTTTTCCCACCAGCGCACCGGCCAGCAGGCCCGCCAGCAGGTTGCCGATGCTCAGCAGGCTGAGCAGGGTGCCGGTCATGCCGTAGGCAAAGCCGTATTCTTCCTGCAGCAGGCTGACCACCACACCGCTGGAAATGGTGCAGATGCCGCTGAAAAAGAAGGTGACGAAGCCCGCGTTCCGCAGGCGGGTGTTCCGTTGTTCCATGGGATTCTCCTTGCAGTATTCGGGGGCGCAGTGCCCGTGGTTGCTTTTATTAAAGCATATTCTGGTCAGAAAGCAAGGGTTGTTGAGCCAGCAGAAGCAAAATCAGCGCCCAGTGGAAGCGCCCTGCCGTTCGTTCGGTGGGGCGCTTCTATATTTTATTTTGCGTCTCCTATTGACAATGATCGAATCGTGCGTTATGATATTGTACGGCATCAAACAGTTCTAAAGAAAACAATCCTGTTACAAACAATTCAAAAGGGAAACCATTATGCACGATGAAAGCACCAAGCAACCCTGCTGCAACCCCCCATGGGAGCCGCCGCAGGTCATCCCGGCACAGGTGCGCCGGGTGAACAACCTGATCTTCCGCAAGATCAACCAGTTCCACCGGGAGAACAACGTGGACAACGTGACCCCCATGCACGACTGGATCATGAGCTACCTCTACTGGCACAAGAACGACCCCGTGTACCAGCGCGATATCGAACGGGAGTTCTCCATCACACGCTCGACCGTGACGAACATCCTGCAGCTGATGGAGCGCAAGGGCTACATCGAGCGCCAGAGCGTGCCGCAGGATGCCCGGCTGAAGCGGCTGATCCTGACGGAAGAGGGAGGCCGCGTCCACGAAAAGACGATGCTCTCCCTGCACCAGACCGATGAGTTTGTGGCCGGATTGCTGACGGAAGAGGAAAACGCAGAGCTTCTGCGGTTACTGAACAAGCTGCGCAAGGGGCTGGAATGACCCCTGCAAATAAACTTCAGGAGGATTACAACAGATGATCAAAAAACTTGTGTCACATCTGGGCGAGTACAAGCGCGCCGCGATCCTGACACCGATCTTCTCTGCTCTGGAAGCCATCATGGATGTGCTGCTGCCCACCATTATGGCCTTTATCATTGACCAGGGCATTGAAAAGGGCGATATGAACGCCGTTGTCAAGTACGGCCTGCTCACCTTCCTGGTGGCGGCCATTGCCCTGCTGCTGGGCTTGCTGGCCGGCAGGTTTGCTGCCACGGCATCCACCGGCTTTGCAGGCAACCTGCGCGATGCGATGTATGAGAACATCCAGCATTTCTCGTTCTCCAACATCGACAAGTACTCCACGGCCGGTCTGGTCACCCGTATGACCACCGACGTGACCAACCTGCAGAACGCGTTCCAGATGATCGAGCGCATGTGCGTGCGTGCCCCCGTCCATCTGGTTTTCGCGCTCATCATGGCCTCCATGATCAGCCGCTCGCTGACCATGGTGTTCCTGGTGGCAATCGTGTTCCTGGTGGCAGTGCTGGCAGGCATTATGGTCCCCACCTTCGGCATCTTTGATAAGGTGTTCAAGAACTACGATAACCTGAACGCCTCCGTGCAGGAGAATGTCTCGGCCATCCGCGTGGTCAAGAGCTTTGTCCGGGAGCACTTTGAGAACGAGAAGTACACCAAGGCCTGCGAGAGCCTGTACAAGCAGTTCGTCCACGCCGAGAGCCGCCTGAGCTTCAACAATCCCGCCATGCTGGTCTCTGTGTACGGCTGCAACATCGCCCTGAGCTGGTTCGGCGCACATTACGTCCTGAACGGTGCGATCACCACCGGCCAGCTGAACGCCCTGTTCGGTTACATTATGAACATCCTGATGGCCCTGATGATGCTGAGCATGGCCTTTGTGATGATCGCCATGTCCGCCGCTTCTGCCCGCCGTATTGTGGAAGTGCTGGACGAGACCACCGACCTGCCCGCCCCCAAGGCACCGGTGCAGCAGGTCAGGGATGGCGGCATCGAGTTCGAGCACGTTACCTTTAAGTATAAGCACGGCTCCGGCCAGCCTGTCCTGAACGATGTCACCTTCAGCATCCGGCCGGGCGAGACGCTGGGCATCATCGGCGGCACCGGCAGTGCAAAATCCAGCCTGGTGCAGCTGATCCCCCGCCTGTATGATGCCGAGACCGGCTCTGTCAAGGTGGGCGGCGTGGACGTTAAGGATTACAGCTTTGATGTCCTCCGCCGGGAGGTCTCCATGGTGCTGCAGAAGAACGTTCTGTTCAGCGGCACCATCCTCGATAACCTGCGCTGGGGCGATGAGAACGCCAGCGAGGAAGAGTGCATCCGGGTGGCCAAGCTGGCCTGCGCCGATGAGTTCATCGAGCGCTTCCCCGACAAGTACAATACCTGGATCGAGCAGGGCGGCTCCAACGTGTCCGGCGGCCAGAAGCAGCGCCTGACCATTGCCCGCGCGCTGCTGCGCAAGCCCAAGGTGCTGATCCTGGACGACAGCACCAGCGCCGTGGATACTGCCACCGATGCCAAGATCCGCAAGGCCTTCCGGGAGGAGATCCCCGGTACCACCAAGATCATCATTGCACAGCGCATCTCCTCCGTGCAGGATGCAGACCGCATCCTGGTGCTGGATAACGGCCAGATCAACGGCCTGGGCACCCACGAGGAGCTGCTCAAGACAAACAAGATCTATCAGGAAGTTTACAACAGCCAGACCCAGGGCGGCGGCGATTTTGACAAGCAGGGAGGTGAGCAGTAATGGCACAGGTGAAAGAAGTAAAGGGCCCCGGCCCCCGTGGGGTGGGCGGCCCCAAGCCGAAGGTCGAGAACCCGGGCAAGCTGCTCAAGCGGATCATGGATGAGGTGTTCAAGCACTATCTGCCCCACTGCATCCTTGTGCTGGTCTGCATCATCGTCAGCGCGCTGGCAAATGTGCAGGCAAGCCTCTTCCTCAAGACCCTGATCGATGATTACATCGTCCCCATGACCAAGCAGGCCACACCGGACTTCGGCCCGCTGGCAGGCGCACTGGTGCGCATCGGCTGCATCTACGCTATCGGCGTGCTGGCCGCATGGCTCAACGCCCGTATCATGGTCAACGTGACCCAGGGCACCCTGCGCAACCTGCGCGTCCAGCTTTTCACCCACATGGAAAGCCTGCCCATCCGGTATTTTGACTCCCACCCCCACGGCGACATCATGTCGGTGTACACCAACGATGTGGACACCCTGCGCCAGATGATCAGCCAGAGCATCCCCCAGCTGGTGTCCAGCGCCATCACCATCGTGTCCGTGTTCATCAGCATGTGCCTGATGAGCTGGCAGCTCACCGTTGTCACCATGCTGATGGTGGCCCTGATGCTGTTCTGCTCCAAGAAGATCACTTCCATGAGCGGCAAGTACTTTGTGGCCCAGCAGAAGGATCTGGGCAAGGTGAACGGCTACATCGAAGAGATGATGGAGGGCCAGAAGGTCGTCAAGGTGTTCACCCACGAGCAGAAGGCTCTGGATGGCTTCCGGCAGCTGAACGATAAGCTGAAGGAAAGCGCCAAGCAGGCCAACAACTACGCCAACATCATCATGCCCGTTACCGCACAGCTGGGCAATATCAGCTATGCAGTCTGTGCTCTGGTAGGCGCAGCCATGGCCGTTGGCAATGTGGGCGGCATGACCCTGGGTACCGTGATGGCCTTCCTGAGCCTGAACAAGAGCTTCAATATGCCCATCAGCCAGGTGTCCATGCAGGCCAACAGCGTGATCATGGCACTGGCCGGTGCGGAGCGTATCTTCAAGATGATGGACGAGACCAGCGAGACCGACGAGGGTTATGTCACCCTGGTCAACGTCAAGTATGGCAAGGATGACGAGCTGGTGGAGACCACCGAGCGCACCGGCATCTGGGCCTGGAAGCATCCCCACCACGACGGCACCACCACCTACCACAAGCTGGCGGGTGACATCACCTTTACCGATGTCGATTTTGGCTATGTGCCGGAAAAGACCGTTCTGCATGGGATCAACCTCTATGGCCGCCCGGGCCAGAAGATCGCCTTTGTCGGCTCCACCGGTGCCGGCAAAACGACCATCACCAACCTGATTAACCGCTTCTACGATATCGCAGACGGCAAGATCCGGTATGATGGCATCAACATCCGCAAGATCAAAAAGGACGACCTGCGCCGCTCTCTGGGCATCGTTCTGCAGGATACCCATCTGTTCACCGGCACGGTCATGGAGAACATCCGCTATGGCCGCCTGGATGCCACCGATGAGGAGTGCATTGCCGCCGCAAAGCTGGCCAATGCCGATGGCTTTGTCAAGCGTCTGCCCGATGGCTACAACACCATGCTGACCAACGACGGTGCAAACCTGTCGCAGGGGCAGCGCCAGCTGCTGGCCATTGCCCGCGCCGCGGTTGCCGATCCCCCGGTGCTGATCCTGGACGAGGCGACCTCCTCCATTGATACCCGCACCGAGGCACTGGTCCAGCGGGGCATGGACGGCCTGATGTATGGCCGCACCAGCTTTGTCATTGCCCACCGCCTGTCTACCGTCCGCAATGCAGACTGCATCGTGGTTCTGGAGCAGGGCCGCATCATCGAGCGCGGCAGCCACGACGAGCTGATCGCCAAGAAGGGCAAGTATTACCAGCTCTACACCGGTAATCTGGCCGAAAATTAAAGAAAAATCGTAAAAAACGGAGCCGCTGTACAAAATGATGTGCAGCGGCTCCGTTTATTTTCAATTTGTTCAAATTCCTCACAAAGAAACTCCATTTTTATCCTGTACAATAAGGGTGCAGTCAGGGAGGAACAGAAAAACATCCTCCCAAGATGCCATGCAGGCAATGAAAACCGCACATCTCCGGCAGAAGCCGGGCGGCGCGGCCCCTTTAAAAAACACTGTCCCCTGCTGATGCGAGGCAATAGCCAAGGCAGCGGACAGACTACCAACCATCTCCTGACAGCCGCAAATGTTTGGGAGTTCTCATACACAGCCAGCGCCGCTTTCTCCTCCTTTCCACGGCGCTGGCTGTTTTTGTTTGGCTACGGATTAAACCTCTCAGTCTCGCTTCGCTCGCCAGCGTCCGGGTTGCGGCTCCCAGCGTCCGCTTCGTGCAAAGTTTTGCACTCGCGTCCTGCTGGCCGCTGCCCCAACAACTCCTCCCTGTTTCCGCCACTGGCGGCGGTCATCGTTGTTGCCCTAGTAGGGGAGCCCTTGGCATTCCGTTGTGTTTGCATCGTTACTCAGTAACTGTCCTAGTACATGCTCCCTTAACCGTGGCAAATCTATTACATGAATCCCAATCTTTTCCATCCGATACAAGACCAGAGCGGGGCTCTGGTCTTTTTTTGCGGCAGAAGCCATAACACTGCGTGTAAAGGCAAGAATCCTGTCCTTTTTGTAGAAAAAGATCAGCTGCACATGGCCGGTGAACAGAGCAAACAGGGCTGTGCGCAGCTCTCGGGAGCCGAAGAGGAGGAGCAGGTCGCGCTCCTCTAAAAAGAGAACGTCTGCCCGGTCAAGAAACTGCAGGGCGGTCTGGCACAGGGCCTCCCGCTGCGGCCAGTAGGGCGCGGCCTGCGCCATCCGGGGAAGATAGCAGCAGAGCGCCCCGGCATCCCGGGCGGCGGCAAGGGCCTCGAGGTGGGCCAGCCGCAGGGGGCTGTCCACCAGCCCGGCGGAGGAAAAGCAGAAGGCAGAGGCTCCCCGGAACGGGGCGGCCTCCAGCTGCTCCGGCCCAAGGGCCAGCCCGGCGGTGTGGGCACGGTAGGGCAGAGCGGTGTCTGCTCCGGTGAACACCACCGGCGTGGGGAAGGCATCCGTGAAGCAGAGCAGGGAACAATCCACACCATCCCGGGCAAGCCGGGCCGCCAGCTTGCGGCCAAAGGGGTCGGCTCCCAGCTGGGCCAGCAGAGCCGCCTGCCCGCCCAATGTGGCGTACTGGCGGCAGAAGCCTGCACCCCAGCCGCCGGTCTGCGCCCGGAATGTCTCCGTCAGCTCCGGAGCCGTGGCGGCGTTCAGCTCCAGCCAGACTTCGCCCAGACACAAAACGGACATGTGCACCCCTCCCTCCGCAAATAAAAATCGGGTTACAGTATACACGATTTGCCCACCGGATGCAACCGATCCGGGGCGAATCCTGACGGAATAAAAGTGCCCTCGGGCAGGAAAGGCTCGATTTTACAAAGACCACCTGTTTTTTACCAATTCCTGTTTTTCATTGCCCAAGGTTTACCTAAGATTTGCCTTACCATGGTTTCTCCTCTTTCTCCGAACGGGTACAATAGAACCGTTCCCAAGATACATTGCAACAGGGCCCGGGAGGGCTCAGGATAAGAGAGGAATTATCGTATGAAAGAACATAAAATGTCCCGCCGCAGTTTCCTGAAAGTGGGTGCTGTGGCATCTGCCGCCGGTCTGATGACTGCTGCCCCTGTGGCTGCAAACGCTGCCGCTCCGGCTGCTTCTACCGCAGCTGACGAGGAGAACTGCTTTGGCCTGTTCCAGAAAAAGCCCAAGTACATCTTCCTGTTCATCGGCGATGGCATGGGCACTGCCCAGATCCAGTCTGCCCGCTTCTATCAGGGCACTGTCACCAACAACGGTGCCATCACCGAGGCAGAGCTGAGCTTTACCCAGTTCCCGGAGGTGGGCAGCGTGACCACCTACGACAGCACCTCCTTCTGCCCGGACTCCGCTTCCACCGCCACCTCCATCGCTTCCGGCAAAAAGACCGAGAGCGGTGTCATCAATATGTGCCCCTGGACCCGTGATGTGCCCTATGAGACCATTGCAGAGAAGCTCCATAAGCAGAAGGGCTACAAGGTTGGCATCGTTTCCACGGTGAACATTGACCATGCCACCCCTGCTGCCTTCTATGCACACCAGAAGACCCGCAAGAACTACTATCAGATCGGCGTGGAGCTGGCAAACTCCGGCTTTGAGTATTTCGCAGGCGGCGAGTTCCAGAAGGTGAACGGCGATGGCACCGGCCCCAACAACCACGAGGTGGCTGCACAGGCCGGTTACAACGTTGTCACCACCCAGGCCGGTGCTGCTGCCCTGAAGGCCGGGGCAGGCAAGACCCTGATCATTGCCGAGAACCTGGCCGACGGCAAGGCCATGAACTACGCCATGGATGCCGCTCCGGGAGAGTGGCAGCTGACCGACTATGTCCGCAAGGGCATTGAGCTGCTGGACAACAGCAACGGCTTCTTTATGATGGTGGAGTCCGGCAAGATCGACTGGGCCTGCCACGCCAACGATGCCGCTGCCTCCATCCATGATGTGATCGAGATGCACAACGCGGTGCAGGCCGCTGTGGAGTTCTATGCCCAGCACCCCGATGATACCCTGATCCTGGTGACCGCTGACCACGAGACCGGCGGTCTGGGCATTGGCTACAAGACCACCAACTACGATACCTTCCTGACCAACCTGGCCCACCAGAAGATGTCTTACGCAAAGTTCGATTCCACCTATGTGAACAACTACGTGAAGAATCAGACTCCCTTTGAGACCGCCATGCAGGACGTGAAGGCAAACTTCGGCCTGACCCTGCCCACCGACCCCGATGCCGCCAACGCAGGCAAGCTGCTGCTGACCGACTACGAGGTGGAGAACCTGCGCACCGCTTACGAGCGCACCCTCAAGGTCGGCTCTTCCAGCCAGAGCAAGATGAGCCAGCAGGATTACGAGCTGTACGGCACCTACATCCCCTTCAGCATGGCCATCTGCCACACCATCAACCACAAGTCCGGTGTGGACCACACCACCTACGCCCACACCGGTGCCATGGTGAACCTCTACGCCCGTGGTCAGGGGGCAGACAAGTTCCGCGGCGTGTATGACAACACCGAGATCTTCCACAAGCTGGCTGAGCTGACCGATGTGCAGTAATTGACCAGACCTTTTGTACCCCAAAGCCCTCCGGGACGAGACGCACCGGAGGGCTTTTTGTGTAGGCCGGAATTGTGCACCCCGCCAAAAATCTGCCCCGCGAATTGGGAAAGATGATGGGAGTTGTGGTTGCAATGGGCCGGAAAAAGGCATATAATAGGACCATCAACAGAGTAAGGCCATGCGCGTTAAGTGCCGCATCAACGGGGAGTTGTGCTGCGGACGAAGGTAAGACCCGCGGTGCATGGCCTGCATCCCGCTGCTGCATGGACTTGGGTGCAGATGGGGCCGTCTGCGGCCCCGTCTGGATGTGAACCGTTGAATCACGCCCTCCTTTGTGCGGTTTGTCACAGGGGAGGGCGTTTTGTATTGCCCGCCCCGCGGTTCCCGAAACAGGGGAGGACAATTGATATGAACCATTCCAGAAATTCCGTCCGCAAGCTCACCATGCTGGCTCTGCTCACTGCCATGAGCATCGTGTTTGCCCGGGTGCTGAGCATTTCCACCGGCTTTGTCCGGTTCAACCTGGGCAGCCTGCCTACCCTGCTGGCCGCTGTGCTGTTCGGGCCGGTGGAGGGCTTTGCCGTAGGTGCAGTGGCCGATATGATCGGCGGCACCCTTTCCGGCTACGCCATCAACCCGCTGATCACGCTGGGAGCAGGCTCCATCGGCCTGACGGCGGGCCTTCTCTGGCGCGCTCTGCCCAACCTGCGGCTGGGCCTGCGCACCCAGATCAGTGTGTTTGCCGGCCATGCGGTGGGCTCCATTGTCATCAACTCGCTGGCACTCCACCTCTTCTATAACTATCCGTGGAGCGTGCTGGTGACCCGCATTCCCAACGCGCTGGTCCTGGCGGCGGTGAACACCGTGCTGGTGCGCCTGCTGCTGGAAAACAAAACGATCCGAGGCATTGCACAATGAACTACGAGGAAGCACTGAACTATATCCACGCCGTCCAGTGGGCGGGGCACAAGCCGGGCCTGACCCGCACCCGGACCCTACTGGCCGCACTGGGAGATCCGCACAAGCAGCTGAGATTCATCCATGTGGCGGGCACCAACGGCAAGGGCAGCACGGCGGCCATGCTGGCCTCCTGCCTGCAGGCGGCGGGTTACCGGGTGGGCCTGTATACTTCGCCCTTTATCAACCGGTTCAACGAGCGCATTCAGGTAAACGGCCAACAGATCCCGGACGAGGCGCTGGTGCGGCTGGTGGAGCGTGTGAAGCCCGCTGCCGATGCCATGACCGATATCCCCACTGAGTTCGAGATCATCACGGCGTTGGGAATGCTCTGGTTCGCTGAGACGAAATGCGACATCGTGGTGCTGGAGGTGGGCCTGGGCGGCACGCTGGATTCCACCAACGTCATCGACCCGCCGGAGTGCGCGGTCATCACGGCGCTGGGCATGGATCATGTAAAGGAGCTGGGCCCCACCCTGGCCGATATCGCATCGGCCAAGGCGGGCATCATCAAGCCGGGCAGCCCGGTGGTGAGCTATGGCGGTGTGCCCGAGGCCGATGCCGTCATCGCCCGTACGGCGGCAGAGCGGCACGCGCCGCTGGCTGTCGTGGATCTCAGCAGGCTGACCATCGAGGACGGGGATCTGGATGCTGTCACCTTTGATTTTGACGGCCTGAACGGCATCCGCCTGCCCCTGATCGGCAGCTATCAGCCACGGAACGCCGCCACGGCCATTACGGCCCTGCGGGTGCTGCGCAGCCGGGGCTGGAACATCCCGGACAGCGCCATCCGTGCCGGTCTGGAACAGGTGCGCTGGCCGGGCCGGTTCGAGCTGCTGCGGCATTCGCCCGCCTTTTTGCTGGATGGCAGCCACAACGCCCATGGAATGCGGGCCACCGTGCAGAGCCTGCGGGACCGCTTTCCGGGGCAGAAGTTCGTGTTCCTGCTCAGCATCATGGCGGACAAGGATGTGGACGAGATGCTGACACTGCTCCTGCCGCTGGCCGGGCAGTTCGTCACCGTGGCGGCCCATACCCCCCGCGCCATGCCCGCTGAGACGCTGGCCGAACAGATCCGCGCCCGGGGCGGCAGGGCCGAGCCTGCTTCCACCATTGAAGCCGGTGTGGCCCGGGCGGTCGCCCTTGGGGGCACCGGCCCCGTGTGCGCACTGGGCACGCTCTACTTCTCCGGCGATGTGCGGGAAGCGTTTGCAAAATTGAACCAGTAAAGAAGAGGGGCTGCGGCACACGGGAAAACCGGTGCAGCAGCCCCCTTTTTGCGGACTGGCTTACAAAAAAATGCCCCACTGTTTTGTGATGCACAGAACAGCGGGGCAGTATCATTTATGGGGTGGGGATGTGCTCAGGAGATGCGCTTCTGCTCAGGCCTTGCCTGCGCAGCCGAACAGCTCGATCTTCTCCTTGCACTTGTCAACGATGGCCTGAGCGCCGGGAGCCAGCAGCTTGCGGGGGTCGAAGCCCTTGCCCTGCTGATCCTTGCCAGCCTCGATGTACTTGCGGGTGGCCTCAGCAAAGACCAGCTGGCACTCGGTGTTGATGTTGATCTTGGAAACGCCCAGGCTGATGGCCTTCTGGATCATCTCGTCGGGGATGCCGGTGCCGCCGTGCAGAACCAGAGGAATGTTGTTGGTAGCCTTGTGGATGCGGTCCAGAGCCTCAAAGTCCAGGCCCTTCCAGTTGGCGGGGTAAACGCCGTGGATGTTGCCGATGCCGGCAGCCAGGAAGTCGATGCCCAGATCGGTGATCTTTGCGCACTCGGCAGGGTCTGCGATCTCGCCAGCGCCCACAACGCCGTCCTCAACGCCGCCGATGGAGCCGACCTCGGCCTCGATGCTCAGGCCCTTGGAGTGTGCCAGAGCGACCAGCTCCTTGGTCTTTTCCACGTTCTCCTCGATGGAGTAGTGGCTGCCGTCGAACATGATGGAGGAGAAGCCGGCCTCAACGCAGGCCTTGCAGCCCTCGTAGGTGCCGTGGTCCAGGTGCAGGGCAACGGGAACGGTGATGCCCATGGTCTCCACCATGGAGCTGACCATGGCGGCAACGGTCTTGAAGCCGGTCATGTATTTGCCTGCGCCCTCAGAGACACCCAGGATAACGGGGCTCTTCATTTCCTCGCAGGCGGTCAGGACTGCCTTGGTCCACTCCAGATTGTTGATGTTGAACTGGGGCACACCGTAGTGGCCATCGCGTGCCTTGATCAGCATTTCGGTTGCATTTACCAACATTATTCATTACCTCCGCAAAATCATTTTGGGGTGAAAAAGCCGTTTTGGATACAAGATTGCGCATCCTTTAACGAACCTAAGGGTAGTATACCCCAATTACAGGATAAAATCAAGGCGGTTCCCGCGGCGTTTTCAACACAAATTCACATTGGGCATTTTGATGTTGGAGATTCTGGCAAAAACCACTGGATCTCCCTTCAAAAAATTGTCATAATTCCGACTTGAATTTTACAAAAAGTACGGCGGAAAGTTTGCGTGTCGAACCTGGGAGGTTGAAAACTCGGTGGAAACTGTGGAATTCCACCCGGAAAGTGGGCGTACAAACTTGATTTTTGAACATTTTCCACCGGGTTTTCAACATGTGGAAAAAATTGAGCCGAATTACCGATTGTATAGCCTGCTGAATGTGGAAAACTTTTGCATTCGGCAAACATTGCGAAGAATGCCGGGGTATGCTATACTTTAGAATGTATCAGTGTCAAAATATAGTAAAACTGAAACAGAACGAAACCATGGCGCGGCTCAAACGGCCCGCCTTGCCATAGAATGGAAGGAGAACACATCAATGGACGAACAGAAAATGCCGCGCCGCCCCCGCCGCAGCAGCACGGAGGAGCAGCCCAAGAATGAGAGCCTGGTCTACGGCAAAAACCCCGTGACCGAGCTGCTCAAGAGCGGTTCCGGCGTGGATACCGTGCTGATCGCGGAGGGCATGGCCCCCGCCGTGGCAGCTTACTATACCGCCATGGCCAAGGAGGCCGGGGCCACGGTCAAGCGGGTGCATCCCAACAAGCTGCGCCTGATGACCGGCACCGAGAGCCATCAGGGCGTGGCTGCCTTTGCCAGCGAGATCGAATATGTGACCGTGGAGGACCTGCTGAACGTTGCCAGAGAGAAGGGGGAGCCCCCCTTCCTGGTGCTGAGTGACGGCATCGAGGACCCCCATAATCTGGGCGCGGTGATGCGCTCTGCTCTGCTGTGCGGAGCCCACGGCATCGTCATCCCCAAGCGGGGCGGCGCGTCCGTGACCCCCACCGTTATCAAGTCCAGCGCCGGTGCGGCCGAGCGCCTGCCTGTGGCCCGCGTGGCCAACATCGGCGAGACCATCCGCCGCCTGAAGGATCAGGGTGTATTCGTCTACTGTGCCGATATGGACGGCGTGCCCCTGCGCAAGAACAACCTGACCGGCCCCATCGCACTGGTGCTGGGCAGCGAGGGCAGCGGTGTATCCCAGCTGGTGAAAAAGCTCTGCGATGGTGTGGTGCGGCTGGATATGGCCGCTCAGGGCACCGGTGTGGACAGCTTCAATGTCTCGGTGGCGGCTGGCATCATCCTGTACGAGATCCAGAGCCAGCGCGCCGCAGAGTAAGAAACAGCGGCCAGACCGCTGTGACCAGAACAGGGAGGGACTAGGATGCCAAAGGATGATAAGCGCAAAGAGCTGACACAGGAAGAGATCGATGCGCAGAACGAGAAGTTCCGCACGTTTTTCAGCACCAGCGTGGCACAGGTGCCCGAAGAGATGAAGCGCCGCGATGAGGAAAAGGAGAATACCGGCAGCCTGCTGGGCAAGCTCTTTCACCGCGAAAAGGACAAAGAGGAGCCTGCCGCCGCCCCGGCCGTGCAGAATGAGCTGCCGCCCACGGGTGAGATCGTGCTGGGCCATGAGGAAGAAGCCGAGGCCGGCCTGGAGCTGGCATTGGAGCCCGGAGAGCTGGAGGAAGCAGAGCCTGTGGCTCTGCCCACCGCGCCGGAAGCCCCCGCAGCGCCGAAGCCGGAACCCCGGCCCGCACCCCAGCCCGAGAAAAAGCCGGAGCCGCCCCGCCGCCGGGAACCCCTGACCCCGCAGGAGCAGCAGGAGGATGCAGAGATGGCCGAACTCAAGGCCATGCTCTATGGCACCCCCAAGCCCGCCCCGGTGGAGGAGGCGCAGGATGCCCCCGAAGAGGTGCTGGCCGTGGAGCCGGAAGCTCCCGCAGCGCCTGAGGGCCCGGCCATCCCCATGGTGTTTGCCGAGGATCAGTCGGTAAAGCAGGCGAAGTCTGCCCCGGAAGCCGCGCCAGAGGTTGAGCCGGAACCGGAAAAGGCGTTCCAATTCTTTGGCAAGGGCGCGGACGAGAACGAGCCGCAGGCCCCTACCCGCACCGAGGCCCCCAGCAAGGATGACAGCATGAGCCTGCCGCTGATGGGGCTGGAAGAGGACGAAGCACCCGCCCGGCCTGCCGCCCCGGCAGAGGAGGCCCCGGCCCAGCCTGCTGAGAAAGCGGCCCCTGCCGCCCCGGAGGCTGAGGAGAAGCCTGAAGAAGAAGCCGAGCCGGAAACGCCCGAGCAGGTGGGGGAGAAGCTCCGCCGGATGGGCGCGGAGCTGACGCTGCGGTGTGTGCTGGAGGGCATCCTTGCCGTGGTACTGCTCCACTTTGGCCTTGTTGCCGAGGGGCTGCTGGCCCCCGTGGCCTCCCTTGACCCCGTGATCGCCCCGGCGGCGTTCTATGCCGCCAACCTGCTCTTTCTGGCCGGTGCGCTGGCTGTGGGCTGGCCTGTCCTGCGGGATGGCCTGCAGGGCCTCAAGGGCCGCCCCAGTGCAGACACCATGCCGGCGCTGGCCGCCTGCGGTGCGCTGGCGCAGGCTGCGGTCGCCCTGCTCAACGCCCAGAGCTATCAGAACTCCAGCTGGACGCTGCTTTCCGGCGTGGCCGCACTGGGCCTGTTCCTGGCTCTGTTGGGCAGCCGTGTCCTGCTGACTGCCGTCAGAAACGGCTACGACCTTGCCGCCCGATCCCCCGAGGGGCTGCAGGGCGCATTCCGTGTCCGGGATAAGGACCTGATCCGGGTGCTGGCCCGGAGCCTGGATCAGAAAGACCCCTGGGTGCTGCTCAGCCGCCCTGTCCAGTGGGACGAAGCACTGGTGGAGCAGAGCTTCGGGGAGCGCGCCAGTGAGCGCCGCGCCCGCAAGACAGCCCTGATCCTGCTGGGTGCCGCCGTGCTCAGCGGGCTGGTGTTCCTGCTGTTTGGCGGCGGGCCCAACGGCATGGCCGCAGCCCTGACCTCCATGCTCTGCATGGGTGCACCGCTGTCCTCCACCCTGGTTGCGGGCATCGCGTCTCTGCGCCTGCAAAAGACCGCAGCCGCCGCCGGTGCCGTGGTGCCCGGCTGGGCTGCCATTGAGGAGCTGGGCGGTGTGGACACCGTGCAGGTGGATGCCGACGAGCTCTTTACCGCCGACAGCGTGAACCTGGAGGACATCCGCATCTTCAAGGGCGGCCGCATCGACCGTGCCATCCTCTATGCGGCCAGCATCCTCAACCACAGCTGCGAGACCCTGCGGGGCCTGTTCCGCCAGATCATCGAGGACCGCACCGAGATCCTGTACCCTGTGAAGGATCTGGAGGTCCACCACGGCCTTGGCTTTGCCGCCTGGTGCGATAACAACCGGGTGCTCATCGGCAACCGGCTGTACATGGAGCAGGAGGGTGTGCCCCTGCCCGAGCAGGAGTACGAGGATGAGCACTCCCAAAACGGCTCACTGCAGATCCTGTATCTGGCTGTTTCCGGCAGCCTGCACGCCATGTTCGTGCTCCATTATGTGGGCGGCCGCAACGCCGCCCGCGGTCTGGAGGTGCTGCAGCGGGAGAACATCCGCCTGCTGGTCACCTGCGAGGACCCCAGCCTGACGGCCCGCCACATCACCGAGGCTTACCATCTGCCCGAGGGGATGATCACTCTGCTGGATCAGGAGCAGTGCAGCGCGCTGACCCCTGCCCAGCCGGACGAGACGGCCCGCTGCTGTATGCTGCATGATAAGGGCTTTGCCAGCCTGATCGGCGGCCTGCGCGCGGCGGAAAAGGCCCAGAACGCCGAGACGAGCGCCACCACGGTGCAGATGGTCTCGGTCTGGTTCTCGGTGGTCATCGGTGTTCTGCTGACCTACGCGGGCAGCATCGGCACCCTGTCGGTGGCCGCTGTCCTGATGTATCAGGCGGCTTGGAGTGCTTTGAGCATTGCGGTCTGCGCCCTGAAACAGCACAACTGAAAATAATTCTCAAATAAATAGGAATTATTCTTGATTTCTTTGGCAAACTCTGGTATAATACTCTCAGAAGGAATGCCCCGGCGGTCACCGGCGGCGAGATGATACGCACATTACGCATCATAAAAGGAGAGCATGAATATGGAACTCAAGGGTACCAAGACCGAACAGAACCTGTGGGAAGCATTTGCAGGCGAGAGCCAGGCCCGCAACAAGTACACCTTCTTCGCCAGTGTGGCCAAGAAGGAAGGCTATGAGCAGCTGGCTGCCATCTTTGAGGAGACTGCCGCCAACGAGAAGGAGCACGCCAAGATGTGGTTCAAGGCCCTGAACGGCGGCTCCATCCCCGACACCATGACCTGCCTGGAAATGGCCGCCGGCGGTGAGCACGACGAGTGGACCGAGATGTATCCCCGCATGGCCAAGGAAGCCAAGGAAGAGGGCTTCCCCCAGCTGGCCGCCCTGTTCACTATGGTGGCACAGATTGAGAAGGAGCACGAGGAGCGCTACCGTGAGCTGGCTGAGAACCTGAAGAACAACAAGGTCTTTGCCCGTGAGGAACAGCAGGTCTGGCAGTGCCGGAACTGCGGCTATACCTACATCGGCAAGTCCGCACCCCTCAAGTGCCCCGTCTGCGCACATCCCCAGAGCTACTTTGAGTTGAAGAAGCATAATTATTAAGCGTTATAAAAAGAAGAGGCTGGGGCGCCAGCCTCTTCTTTTTTGTTGCAATCGGGGAGAAAGTGTGTCATACTCTACCCAGAGTTTACGGAAAGAGAGGGGAAGCCGCCATGTCATACCGTGCCGCGATCTGTGATGACAGCACGACCGATGCTGAATTTGTGGGCAGCATTCTGCACCAGTGGGCCGCAGAGCGTGGCATTGAGGTGGAGAGTGAGCGCTTTGCCTCGGCGGATGCCTTTCTTTTTCGCTACGCAGAGGACAAAAGCTTTGACCTATTACTTCTGGACGTGGAAATGCCGGGCACGGACGGTGTGACGCTGGCCAAAACGGTGCGGCAGGAGAATGAAGCCGTGCAGATCGTGTTCATCACCGGCTACTCCGATTACATTGCCGAGGGCTATGACGTGGCCGCCCTCCACTACCTGGTGAAGCCGGTCAGCCGCGAAAAGCTCTTTGCTGTTCTCGACCGTGCCTGGGAAAAGCACCGCCGCAACGCCCGGTGCCTGAACCTGGAGCTTTCCGACGAGCTGGTGCGCCTGCCGCTGTATGAGGTGCGGTATCTGGACGTGCACCAGAATTACGTCACGGTTCATGCCAGGCAGGATTACACCGTCAAGCGGACGCTTGGTGAGTTCGAGGCCCAGCTGGACGAAGGCTTCCTCCGGGTGGGGCGGGGGATGATCTTGAACCTGAAACAGATCCGCCGTGTGACCAAAAAGGAAGTCGTGCTGGCCGATGGTACCGCCCTCCCATTGCCCCGGGGTGCCTATGAGCCCCTGAACCGAGCAATCATTGAGAGGACTTAATGATGAAACTTAAATTCTTTTCAAAGCTCCTCGATAAACGCATCGCCGCTTACCAGCGGGAGCTCATCGAGACCCACTACAAAGAGGTGGACAACATGTACCGCCAGATGCGGGGATGGCGGCACGATTACCGGGGACACATCCAGACCATGAAGGTGCTGGCGGCACAGGGGGATCTGGACGGCATCAAAGCCTACCTGGATGCATTGGATACCGACCTGAACACTGTTGATCTGGCTGTAAAAACCGGCAACGCCATGGCTGATGCCATCATCAACAGCAAGATCTCCCTTGCCAAGAGCCGAAATATCCCGGTGCAGATCGATGCCCATATCCCGGTCAAACTGAAAATGAGTGAGCTTGACCTCTGCTGCATCCTGGGCAACCTTTTTGATAACGCCATGGATGCCAGTGCGGAGCTGCCCGAGGAGGAGCGGCTCATCCGGGTATATATGGATATGAAGGGCACACAGCTCTATATCTCCTTCACCAATTTCACGGCAACTAAAAAGCAGAAAAAGCTTGCGGGCCGTTTTGTCACCACCAAGGGCGAGGGCCACGGCTTCGGGCTGGTGCGCATTGATGCCATCGTGGAAAAGCTGGATGGCTACCTCAGCCGCAACAGCGAGGATGGGGCATTCACGACGGAGATATTGATTCCACAGGTGTAAACCTCTCAGGCGCTCCGCGCCAGCTCCCCTGATTGAGGAGCCAAGTTCACGCTGCTACTGGCTTGCCTCTCCTACTAGGAGAGGTGGCAATGCGAAGCATTGACGGAGAGGTTCCTGCAATTCATCCCCCAAATCAGGCGTTTCGTCCCCGGAATGTGTCGGGGGCGATTTTTTGTGTTAGGATCATTGCCAGACAAGTGAAAGGGGATTCCAAAATGGGAAAGAACGAGAAAACCAAAAAGCCAAAGCCCAAATACAATGTCTGGCAGAACACTGCCTACATGCTCTCGGTGGCCTGGGACACCCGACGGAGCGTGCCGCTGCTGGTGGTGCTGCTGGCCGTCTGCACGGCAGGCAAGACCACTGCCGAAATGCTCATCAGCCCGGCGGTGCTGGGCAAACTGGAAAGCGGCGCGCCGCTGGGCCAGCTGCTGGGTGCCATCGGCGGGTTCACCATCCTGCTGTTTGCCCTGACCGCGCTGTGCTACTACATCGACCACCTCACCATGTTTGGCCGGTGCGGCGTGCGGCTGGAGCTGCTGAAGCGCATCAACACCAAGCGCACCCGCACGGCCTATGCCAACCTGCTGGATGAAGCCTTCCGTCTGATGTATCAGAAGGGCCACGATGCCTGTATGAACAACCGTGCTTCCGGCGAGGCTTTTTGGAAAAGTTGGACGGATATCCTGACAAATCTCATCGGCTTCGGGGTGTATCTGGCTCTGCTGTCCGGGCTGAACCCCTGGCTCTGTGTCCTGACGGCCCTGACCGCTGTGGTGAGCTATTTTTCCACCAGGAATATCAACGAGTGGGGCTACCGCCACCGGGAGGAGGGGGCAAAGATCACCCGGAGCCTGCATTACCTGCGCAACACCGCCGAGGGACGCGAGTTCGGCAAGGATATCCGCATCTTCGGCCTGCGGCAGTGGCTCACTGACCTGTACGATTCTGCTTTGCGGCTCAACTATGCCTTTCTCGAAAAGCGGGAGCGCGCCTACCTGACCGCCAACCTCATCGACCTGGCCCTGCTGCTGGTGCGCAACGGTGCGGCCTATGCTTATCTGCTCTGGCTCACCGTGACCAGGGGCCTGCCGGTGTCGGAATTCCTGCTTTACTTCGGTGCGGCCTCCGGCTTTGCCCAGTGGGTCACAGGCCTGATGGAGCAGTTTGCCCTCCTGCGCAAGCAGAGCCTGGACATCTCCACCATCCGGGAGTTCCTCGAGCTGCCGGAACCCTTCCGGTTTGAGGAGGGCATCCCGCTGGAAAAGCGGCTGGATATGCCCTATGAGCTGCAGCTGGAGGATGTGAGCTACCGCTACCCCGGTGCGGAGAAAAACACCATCGCCCACATGAGCCTGACACTGCACCCCGGCGAGAACTTGGCCATCGTGGGCTTGAATGGCGCTGGCAAGACGACACTGGTCAAGCTGATCTGCGGCTTCCTTGACCCCACCGGGGGGCGTGTTCTGCTGAACGGGCAGGATATCCGGCAGTATAACCGCCGGGATTACTACAAGCTGTTTGAAGCGGTCTTTCAGGATTTCAGCGTGCTCTCCTGCACGGTGGCCGAGAATGTGGCTCAGGCCATGGACGGCATCGACGAGGAAAAGGTGCGGTACTGTCTTGACCAGGCAGGGCTGACGGAAAAAATCACATCCCTCCCGGCGGGTATCAAGACCCATGTGGGCCGGGATGTCTATCTGGACGGCGTGGAGTTCTCCGGCGGCCAGACCCAGCGCCTGATGCTGGCCCGTGCCCTGTATAAAGACGCGCCTATTCTTGTGCTGGATGAGCCCACTGCCGCCCTTGACCCCATCGCCGAGGATGATATCTACCAGAAGTACAACGAGATGACCCGGGGCCGCACCAGCCTGTTCATCAGCCACCGACTGGCCTCCACCCGTTTCTGTGACCGCATTCTCTTCCTTGAAAACGGCCGTGTGGCCGAGGAGGGGACCCACGACCAGCTGATGGCCCAAAACGACGGCTATGCCAAGCTGTTTGCGGTGCAGAGCAAATATTACAAGGAGGGCAAGGCTGTATGAACGAAGAAAAAATGACCCTGAAGGAAAGCGTCCGGCTGACCCTGCGGGCCTGGCGCTTTTACTGGAAAAATACGCCCCGATTTGTGCTGTCCACCGTGCTGTGGGCACTGGCGGATGCCGTCAGCCCCTATGCCGTGGTCTGGTTCTCGGCCCGGCTGGTGGCTGAGCTGTCGGACGCGCGGGACCCGCAGGCCCTTGCCGTGGATGTGGCGTGGGTGCTGGGCGTGACCGCTCTGCTCACGCTGGTGCGGTCGGTCCTGCTCCACTGGAAGAGCGTGGAGCGGGAACAGCTGAACTGGCAGCTGGGCCATGACTGCTTTATGGAAAAGCAGATGTCCATGGATTATGCCGACGAGGACAGCCAGCAGGCCTACGACCTCTACAATTTCATCCAGCAGAGCGAAAGCTTCTGCAGCGGCGGCAATCCTAACGCTGTGGCGCTGCTGGACAGTGTATCCGCGGCGGTATTCCGTATTCTGGGCGGCGCGGTGCTGTCGGTGGGGCTGTTCACGGCCAGGGTGCCCGCCGGCCCGCTGACAGTCTTCAACAGCCCGCTCTGTGTTCCGGCAGTGCTGGTGCTGATCCTAGCCGTGGCGTGGCTCTCGCCGGTGTGCGCTTCCAGCGCGGGCATCAGCAGCCCGGATATCGAGGAGGAGGGCCGCTGGGGCAACCGGCTCTGGGCCTTCCTCATGGGAGTATGTCGGGACGACAAAAAGGCGCTGGATGTGCGGATGTACGACCAGTTCGAGTTTTTGAAAGATCACGCCGCCGTCTCCATGCCTGCCTTTGAGCGGGCCCGCAAGGGGAAATTCGGCATCCTGAATGCCACGGGCAACGCCGCTTCGGCTCTGCTCATGGGTCTTGCCTACCTCTTTGTATGCCTGAAGGCCTACGGCGGGGCCTTTGGTCTGGGCGCTGTGACCCAGTATGTGGGTGCAGCCACCAACTTTTTTGTGGGCATCGGCGGGCTGTTCACCGCCGTGGGCGACTGCAGATTCAACGCCCCCTACCTGAAAACGCTCTATGACTATCTTGACCTGCCCAACAAGATGTACAAGGGCAGCCTGACCACCGAAAAGCGGAGCGACCGCCAGTATACCGTGGAGTTCCTGGATGTCTCGTTCCGGTACCCCGGCAGCGAGCAATATGCCCTGCGCCACCTGAGCATGACCTTCAAGGTGGGGGAGCGGCTGGCCGTGGTGGGCATGAACGGCAGCGGCAAGACCACCTTCATCAAGCTGCTCTGCCGCCTATACGACCCCACCGAGGGTGTCATCCTGCTCAACGGCATCGACATCCGTAAGTACCGCTACGATGAGTACATGGATATCTTCTCGGTGGTGTTCCAGGATTTCAAGCTGTTCGCCCTGCCGCTGGGCCAGAATGTTGCCACGGCCCAGCATTATGATGTCGCCCGTGCCGCCGACTGCCTGCAAAAAGCGGGCTTTTCCGACCGGTTGGCCCGGATGCCCAAGGGGCTGGACACCTGCCTTTATAAAGATTTGGACGAGGATGGCGTGACCATCTCGGGCGGCGAGGCCCAGAAAATCGCCATTGCCCGGGCCCTGTACAAGGATGCACCTTTCATCGTGCTGGATGAGCCTACCGCCGCCCTGGACCCGGTGGCTGAAGCGGAGATCTACGCAAAGTTCAACGAAATCGCGGGCGATAAGACTGCAATTTATATCAGCCACCGGCTGTCCGCCTGCAAGTTCTGTGATGAGATCGCCGTGTTCGACCACGGCGAGGTCGTCCAGCAGGGCACCCATGAGGAACTGCTGGGGGAGCCGGATGGAAAGTATTACGAACTGTGGAACGCCCAGGCACAGTATTACACCGAAGAAAGCGCGTGAACCTGGCCTCCCTATCAGGAAAGCTGTCACCGGAGGTGACTGAGCGCTTTTTGGCCCTGATGTTCTGCACAAAAAAATCGGAAAAAATTGGAATTCCCGACGAAATCGGGTGCGAAAGCACAGCACTTTGGGCGAAAAACTTGACCCACATTGGCCGGACGTGTAAAATGAATCAGTAGTGAGAAAAATCATGGACGCGAAATTTTTCCATGTGTGCGGCATTCCTTTGATCCCATGGGATGAAACAAGGAGGGAAGTTCGACCCAATGAAATGGAAATTCCAAACCGCGGGGCGGCTTCTGGCCCTGCTGGCTCTGAGCGGGGCCCTGCTGGCTGCCCCTTTGCCCGCGCAGGCCGCGCCCGGTGTGCTGACAGGCCTGACCGGAACCGGCTCCAAGCTGGAACTGGAGCTGACCGAGATGGAGCTGGAGATCACCGATGATGACCCCCGCCCCAAGGGCTACCTGTACACCAGCGGACAGAGCGATTATTACTTCATCGTCTGGATGAGCAGCAACTCCAATGTTGCCACGGTGGATGGCGACGGCAAGGTGACGGGCCGCAATGCAGGCACTGCCATCATCACCGCCATCTCCGACCACGGCGAACGCGCCGCCTGCAAGGTGACCGTGACCCGCAAAAATGAAGAAGCAGCCAGAAAAAAGCCCACGCTGGATACCACCAGCCTGAGCCTTGTGCTGCAGTACAATGACCTGCACCCCACCCATCAGCTCCAGCTGACCAACAGCGACCACTCCTTCCTCTATGTCTACCAGTGGATGAGTAGCAACCCCGAGGTTGCCACAGTCAGCGATAAGGGCCTTGTCACGGCTCAGGCGGCGGGCACCACCACCATCACGGCAATGGTCTCCAACGGCCAGGCTTTGCGGTGCAGCGTCACGGTGACTTCGGATATCGGCAAGGTGACCTTGAACAAGAGTGACCTGCTGCTCCGCACCGTGGGTACCCAGGAACGTCTGACGGCCACCGTTGCGGTGGAGGGCGGCGGCAGCGTGCCCATTACATGGGTCAGCAGCAACCCCGGTGTCGTTACCGTGGATGCGGATGGCGTGGTGACCGCCATTGCCGATGGAGAAGCCAAGGTTACGGCCCTTTCGCCCGCCGGACGCTTTGACGTGTGCAGCGTTGTGGTGGGCATGGCGGCGGAGAAGTACGAATCTGAAGCCGACCTTGCTGACGAGCTCAAGCTCCCTGATCCCTACGTTGCCGTAAGGCTGAATAAACTGGCATAAAGAAAAAGCACCCGCCCATGGCTGTTTTTGACGGCTATGGGCGGTTTTTGCGTGTATGGAAACGGATGCGCTGGGAAAAACTTGCCGAAGAGGAATTTTTTGCAAAAAATATTTTGCGTCGCATGGTGTGGTGTACCTGACACATCCGGCCGCCTCCGGCAGGTGAAAAAGGACAAAATGGCCCGAACGTTGTTTAAGACAGGGGGCGGATGCCCCACGGAGCGGCAAAATCTCTGCAAAAAAGGCGGCTGCCCGGCTTGGATGACACATTTAACAAAAATTTGACGTGAAGTGATTGAATTTGCAACTCTTGACAGAAGGCGGGACAAACCATTATCCTTTTATCAGAGGAAAGTATTTTATGTCGCCAGACGTTGGAATGCCTGGTGTACAAGTGTGTGTCAGGAGGGAAAGAATATGACCAACTACCGGAACCGAATCGGGGAAGCCATTGCCTTTGCCCGGAACGTGGCGGGCAGATCTCAGCAGGAGCTTGCGGATATGCTGGGGCGGGACAAGCGCACCATTCAGAAATGGGAGCGGGGCGAGATCCGCATTGCGCTGGAGGATTATCTGGATGTATTCGATACTCTGCACCTGCCGGTGGGGCCCTATGAAATGTGGATCCGGCATCCGGAGCTTTTTCCGTGCGGCATGGAGGATATCAAGGGCTTCAGCACCGAAAAGAAGCGGAGGGTACTGGCGGATTATTATCTGCATCAGGCTGCACCGCTGGAGATCGAGCAGGAGTATTACATCCTGTTCGGCGACCACGGCAGCAACAGCTGCGGCATCCGGCAGGAGCAGCTGGCCAACCTGCAGACTCCGCTCCGTGACCGCAAACGGATCGTGAACCAGATCATCGACAACTACTATGAGGCCCGGGCCATCGGACATCTGACCGACCCGGAGGGCCAGCAGCCAGTGATGCCCATTCTGGAAGCCTGCTACGATGCCAGTGCACGGAGCGTGAAAGCCAACGAGAACCGGTACAGCATCGGCAGCATCGAGAACTATCTGGACGATGCGGAGAAACCGGCAGAAGAGTGAACCGAACAGCAGACGGCCATGTGCAGCCGCCTGCTGTTTTTGCGTTCGGCTGCCTGCGGGAAAATATTGTGAAATTTGCGGATTCCTGCTATACTTATCCTATTGATGAAAAAGAAGGGTGAGATAAATGGCATACAACATGGGCGGTCGGCGCTTCCGGCCGGTGGGCAGCGGAAAAAAGCGGACTGCGCCGCAGTACGGGCCGGTGGGCACAGGCTGCCCGTTTGTGGAGGAGGCCGTGGCGCGGCTGTACCGGGAGCAGAACGAGGAACATTTCTGGAGCCTGATGAACGCCCTGAACTATGCGCTGGAATTGCAGACCAAGGTGCTGGTTCCGCTGGATGCGGCGGTGGACCCCCAGAGCGGGGCCGCCCCCTGGGCACACCTGCCCATCCCGGAGGAGCGGGCCGAGGGCCTGCAGCCCTGGCTGCTCCACACCCGGAAAGAGCGGCACTATCTGCCGTTGTTCACCTCGGTAAAGAACGCCGAGGCGGAAAAGGCCAGCGCCACCCGCCCCATGGTGGAGCGCAGCCTGCGCAGCGCCATGGAGTATGCGCTGGAAACGGACGGCATCGATGGTGTGGTGCTGGATCCGTGGACAAGCTCTGCCACGCTGGATGTCTCCCTGCTCAGCGGGCTGCTGAAATCGGAGCGGGGAAGCGACAACCCCGGCGCTCAGGAGCTGGAAGCAGGGCACGCCGCCGCCCGGGCCGGGGATTGGCAGGAAGCAGCGGCCCGCTACACTGCCGCTGCCGAGGCTGGCAGCGCCGAGGCGCTTTCTGCCCTGGGGGACTGCCTGTATTATGGCCGGGGTACCCGGAAGAATAAGACCCAGGCCCGGCGGATGTGGAAAAAGGCCGCACAGGCCGGGGAGGTGCAGGCCATGATCGCCCTGGGGGATGACTGTGCCGCATCGGGTGGGGAGATGGCGGAGACCCTGCAATACTACCGCCGCGCCCAGAGCGCTGCCCGGGAGGTGCCGGACATCGCCTACACCCCGCAGGTCTGCCTGCGCCTTGCCCAGTACGAGACCCAGTACCTCTCCCGCAAAAAGGCGCTGCTGCAGGTGGCTGAAGCCGTGCAGGGCTTTCGGATCCTGCAGGCCGAGGGCGAAACGGATGCTGCCGACTGGCTGCGGGAGGCTGAACTGCTGACGGATCAGCTGCTGGCCGACGATAAAAACGCCTGAAACACAGTTTCTTTACATTTGTTCTAAGAAATCGTCATAGGAAACCGGTAAGATATTCAAGGAAATATTCTGCGCCGAAGAAAAGAGGACAAGCACTATGAGCAAAGTGATCGGAATCGACCTTGGTACCACCAACTCCTGCGTGGCGGTGGTGGAGGGCGGCAAGCCTGTGGTCATCACCAACGCCGAAGGCGAGCGCACCACCCCCAGCGTGGTGGCCTTTACCAAGGACGGCGAGCGTCTGGTGGGCGGCGCGGCAAAGCGTCAGATCGCCACAAACTCCGGCCGCACGGTGTCCAGCATCAAGCGGTACATGGGTTCTGATCACCGGGTGCATATCGATGGCAGAGACCTGACCCCGCAGGAGATCAGCGCCATGATCCTGACCAAGATCCGCCGCGATGCCGAGAGCTACCTGGGCGAGCCGGTGACCGAGGCCGTCATCACGGTGCCTGCCTATTTTGACGACAGCCAGCGCAAGGCCACTCAGGACGCGGGCCGCATTGCGGGCCTGAATGTTCTGCGCATCATCAACGAGCCCACCGCCGCCGCGGTGGCTTACGGCCTGGACAACGAAGCCCCCCAGAAGATCCTGGTCTATGATCTGGGCGGCGGCACCTTTGATGTTTCGATCATTGAGATCGAGGACGGCACCTTTACGGTGCTGGCCACCGGCGGCGATACCCATCTGGGCGGCGATGACTTTGACGAGCGCATCGTTGAGTGGGCTGTGGCGGAGTTCCGCAGGTCTGACCGCATCGATCTGACCAAGGACCCCGCCGCCATGGGCCGCCTGAAGGAGGAAGCGGAAAAGGCCAAGAAGGAGCTTTCCAGTGCGCTTTCCGCCCAGCTGAACCTGCCGTTCATCGCGGTGGGCAAGGATGGCCCTCACCATCTGGATCTGAGCCTGGGCCGCCCCCAGTTTGAGATGATGACCGGCGACCTGCTGGCACGCACCGTTCAGCCGGTGCAGAACGCCCTGCGGGATGCCGGGATTTCCGCCAGCCAGCTGGGCAAAGTCCTGCTGGTGGGCGGCAGCACCCGGATGCCTGCTGTGGAGCGGCAGGTCCGGGAGCTGCTGGGCTGTGAGCCCAGCCATACCCTGAATCCCGATGAATGCGTGGCCATGGGTGCCGCCGTGCAGGGCGGCCTGCTGCAGGGCGGCGGAAAGCTGGCCGGTGCCACCGGTGCGGCCGCGCAGGGCCTTGTGCTGATGGATGTCACCCCACTGACGCTGTCCATTGAAACGCTGGGCGGCGTGGCCACCCCCCTCATCACCCGCAACAGTATGATCCCCACCCGCAAGAGCCAGATCTTTACCACGGCCCGCCCCATGCAGACCAGCGTGGAGATCAATGTGCTGCAGGGCGAGCGCCACTTTGCCCGCGACAACAAGAGCCTGGGCAAATTCAAGCTCACCGGTATCCGCTCCGGCTTCTCCTCCAAGCCCCAGATCGAGGTCACCTTTGACATTGATGTGAACGGCGTGGTCAAGGTGTCCGCAAAGGATCTGGGCACCGGCCGGGAGCAGAACATCACCATCACCGGCAGCACCAATCTTTCTGAGAACGAGATCCAGCGCGCCATGGCCGATGCCGCCGCCTACGAGGAGGAGGATACCCGCCGCAGGGAGCGGTTGGAACTCCACAATCAGGCCGAGATGCTGGCTTACAAGGTGGATGAAGCCCTCTCCAAGTGCAAAAAGGAACTGGACAAGGACGAGAAGAACCGAGTCAAGAACGACCTTGCCAGCCTGCGCCGCTGCCTGCGCAAGGATAAGCCCGAAAAGATGAACGAGACCGAGGAAGCGAACCTCCGTCAGGCAAAATCCCAGCTGGAAGCCAGCGCCAACCACCTGATGGTGCTGTACAGCACGGAGCAGGATGCCGGCCGGCAGTAAGCAGGCAATTCCCTACTGAAAAACTTCGTTGAAAGGGTTGACAAACCCGGAAGAGTGGGGTATTATGTATGCAATATCACAAAAATGGCTGTGAAGAGAAGAGTAGGTTTTCGCATTGATCCTTCCAGAGAGCCCGGGCGGTGGAAAAGGGCAGGAAACAGGGAACTGAAAATGGTCTCGGAGCCGCGGGGGCGAAGTGCAAGAGTGCTAAGCCTGCGACGGGAGCGCCCGTTACAGCGTCCGGTTGTCGCGTTGCAAAACGCCGCAGCAGTGAGGCTGTCTCTGTGAGGGGACAGTAAACCAAGGTGGTACCACGGAAGTTTTACGCTTTCGTCCTTGTGGGTGTATGCCCGCTGAGGACGGAAGCGTTTTTTATTTGGCTTCCGGTGCAAAGGGTGCGGATTGTGCCGCACCGCACAAAAACATTTTTGTAAAAGTAGAGAGGGAAAACAAAATGTCTAAGATCACTCGTCGTAATTTTCTGAAAGTTTCCGGCGTGGCCGCTGCTGCCGCTGCCCTGACCGCCTGCGGCGGCTCTTCCTCCCCCCCCAACCCCCCCCTGATGACAGC
>OBXA01000194.1_pt1 | contig 52478 bp, 41 predicted proteins | sample 1538121 | NCBI WGS metagenome assembly OBXA01 (sample SAMEA2580133, study PRJEB22360) | human gut metagenome | biome: human gut; feature: human-associated habitat; material: faeces | place: Denmark | collected 2008/2010 | reverse complement strand
TCGGCGAGCGCCCCCGTTGGCCCGGCCGGCAGGGCGGCCCCCTTCGTCCCTCAGACGAACGCTGCCGCAAAGCCCGCCCCGGTTGAACCAGGAAATCCTGCAGCGCTCAAGAGCGCCGCACAGTTCCGCGAGAAGCCTCTTTCCATTCCGACAAAGAAGGACCTGGAGCTCTCCAACACCTTCAGCCTCGGGAAGTCGACGCTCGACGAAAACGAAGTCATCACGGCGTCCCGCTGGGGCGTCGTGCGCGCGCATGTTCAGGGCGGAAAGCTCACGCACCTGACGCCCTTTGAGCACGACTATGCGCCTACCGTCAACATGAACGGTCTCTGCGAGCTTCCTTATTCCTCTTCCCGCATCCGCTATCCGATGGTGCGCGAGGGATATCTCAAGAACGGCCCCGCGAGCCGCGAACACCGCGGCGAAGAGAAGTTCGTGCGCGTCTCCTGGGAGACGGCGCTTGACCTCGTCGCGAAGGAAATGAACCGCGTCTATGACGCCTACGGCCCGAGCGCCGTCTTCGGCCGCTCCTACGGCTGGATGTCGACGGGCAAGGTCAATGCCGCGATCAACCTCCAGCAGCGTCTTCTCAATCTGAGAGGCGGCTTCATCCAGTGCATCAATAGTTATTCGACGGCCGCCATCAGCCGCATTCTGCCCTACGTCGTCGGCACGGGCGACCCGCGCTCGACGAGCTGGGACGTGGTGGTGAAGCATTCCGAACGCGTCGTCCTCTGGGGGTGCGATCCGATCGTGACGAACGATATCGACTGGCTCACGACCCTCCACAACAGCTACGGCTACTTCCGCGCGCTGAAGGAAAAGGGCACGAAGACCATCGCCATCAATCCGCTGAAGCCCGACACCGCGGAATATCTGGGCTCCGAATGGATCGCCCCGCGTCCCGGCACGGACTGCGCCATGATGCTCGGCATGCTCCACGAACTCGTGAGAACGAAGAAGGCTGATACCGAGTTCCTCACGAAGTGCTGCTCGGGCTGGCCGGAACTTCATGACTACATTACCGGCAAGACCGACGGCGTCGAGAAGACTCCGGCCTGGGCCGCCCGCGAATGCGGCGTGCCGGCCGAAAGAATCGTGAGTCTCACGCATGAGCTCCAGGAACACCGCACGATGATCATGATGGGCTGGGGCATCCAGCGCATCCAGTACGGCGAACAGTCGCACTGGATGGGCTTTGCGCTCGCGGCGGCGCTCGGTCAGATCGGCCTCCCGGGCGGCGGCATCGGCACCAACTATCACTATTCCAACGGCGGCTCGCCCCTCTGCACGGGACCGTTCCTGGGCGGCATTTCTAGCGGCGTCAAGCCCGTGAAGCCCTCGACCCTTCCCTGGAAGGGAAGCCAGACGATTCCGGTCGCGCGCTTTGTCGACTGCTTCCTCAATCCCGGCAAGACCATCGACTTCAACGGCACGAAGGTGACCTATCCGGAAGTACGCCTCGTCATGTGGGCGGGCGGCAATCCCTTCGCGCACCAGCCCGATACGATGAAGCTTGAGCGCGCCTGGAAGAAGCCCGAAACGGTTGTCGTCACCGACACGGTGTGGACGGCGACGGCGCGTCACGCCGACATTGTGCTTCCTGCGGCGACGGTCTTCGAACACAACGACATCACCAATATCGGCACCTACTCGAACGACGGTCTCGTGGCGATGCAGCAGGCGATTGAGCCGCAGTGGGAGTCGAAGCCCGACTACTGGATCTTCAGCGAGCTTGCAAAGCGCATGGGCCTTGAAGCGGCCTATACCGAAGGGCTTGATGAAATGGGCTGGATCAAGCGTCTCTACGGCGAATCGCAGAAGATGGGCGAACGCATCGGCGTGAAGCTCCCTGCCTTCGAAGCGTTTTGGAAGAAGGGCTACTTCCTCTTCGACGTGGCCGAAAAGGACCGCAATTTTGTGGCTTTTGAAGCCTTCCGCAAGGATCCGAAGGCGAATTCGCTTGCAACCGAGAGCGGCCTCATTCAGCTCTATTCGCCGAAGATCGCTTCCTACGGCTACAAGGACTGCCTCGGGCACCCCGCGTACTTCGTTCCGACCGAAGGCGTCAACACGAAGACCAAGGCGCATCCGCTCGCGCTCATGGCCTGCAAGAGCCGCTACCGCATGCACAGCCAGCTCGACGGCACGGTGAGCCATCAGTTTGCGAACATCAACGACCGCGAGCCCTGCTGGATCAACCCGGCGGACGCGAAGGCGAGGGGCCTGAAGTCGGGCGACGTCGCGCTCGTGAAGAATGACCGCGGCGCCCTCCTTGCGGGCGTCTACGTTACGGACCGCGTGCAGCCGGGCGTTGTGGTCGTGCACCATGGCGCCTGGTTCGCTCCCCTCGATATCGACGGCCTCCGCGTCGACGTGCACGGGAACTCCAATACGCTCACGATGGATGAACCCACGTCGTCGCTCGCCTGCGGCAACATCGCTTCGACCGCGCTCGTTGAGGTGGAAAAGTGGACGAAGGCGCTTCCGCGCGTTTACGTCTACGATCAGCCTGAAAGCGTGCTTCAGGCCTGACGCGTGATGCTCATGAGGAAGGCTTCGGGAACTCTGCTCCCGAAGGCTTTCCTCAATAGAAGAAGCCGCAGATTCTCTTCGTCGGAATCCGCGGCTTTTTATTGAAAACAATGAAAATTCTTTTATAAAAGAAAAATATAGAGGGAATGCGGTAAAATTCTTTTATAAAAGAATTTCCTTGGATCTCATGCATATGTATCCGCGCCCGCTCTACCTCGAACAACTTCTGCGCTTCAAAGACAGCCCCGTCGTCAAGGTGATTACGGGAATGCGCCGCTGCGGGAAAAGCGCCCTGCTTGAGCTCTATAGAGATGCATTGCTCAATAGCGGCGTGCCCCCGGAAAGAATCTTCAGCTTCAATTTTGAGTCTCTTGCCAATGCAGATCTGCTCGACTATATGGCGCTCTACAAGCGCGTCATGGCGAATGCCGGAGAGACGAAAGAGAAAGTCTATCTCCTCTTCGATGAGATTCAGGAAGTGGAAGGCTGGCAGAAGGCCGTCAACGCGTTCCGGGTGGATCTCAATGCGGACATCACCATCACCGGCTCCAATGCAAGGCTCCTTTCCGGTGAGCTTGCAACGCTCATTGCCGGGCGGTATGTCGAAATCCGCGTCTGGCCGCTGAGCTTTGCGGAGTTTCTGCTCTTTAACGGCCTGAAGACCGAATCGTGCGACCTTCTCAAAGCTTTCGACGCCTTTGTCCGCCAGGGAGGCCTCCCGGGGCTGCACCAGATCGGCGGCGGCATGGAAGCCCGGATGCAGTACCTGGGCGACATTTTCGACGCCGTGCTGCTGAAGGACGTCGTGCAGCGCAACAACGTGCGCGATGTCGAGCTCCTCTCAAGAATCATTATGTTTTTAATGGATAATATTGGAAGTCCATTTTCCGCGAAGACTGTGTCGGACTTCCTGAAGAGCCAGGGGAGAAAGCTCAGCACGGAAACGGTATACAACTATCTCCGCTTTCTCGAGCGCGCCTTCATCGTTGAGAAGGCAAAACGCTTCGACCTCAAGGGCAAAAAACTTCTCGAAACGCAGGAAAAGATTTTTGTCTGCGATACCGGCATTCGCAATGCGGTTGTCGGCTTCCGCCCTGACGACATTGCCGGGCTCCTCGAAAATATCGTCTATCTCCATCTGAGGCAGAAGGGATACGACGTGACCATCGGAAAGCTTGATGCGCTCGAGGTTGACTTTGTCGCCAGGAAGCGCGACGTGCAGATCTACATCCAGGTCTGCTACCTTCTCACCGATGAGAACCGGGCGCGGGAACTCGCGCCGCTTCAGAAAATCAAGGACAACTATCCGAAATTCCTCCTCACGATGAGTCCTATGGCTGAGGGATCCATAGATGGAATAATGGTTAAAGATTTTATTAAATTTTTATTAGATTTTTAATTGATGATCAAGAAGTTTTTCTGGTTTGAAGATACTGATCTTCAATTGCAGTTGTTTTTTTGACTGCAGGATTCAGTCGATGCTGGTGCGGCTCGGCTTCGGCTGAGCAGCTTCAGGCTTGCTCGGTCAGGAAGCGCTGAAGCGGGTCCGCAGCGCTTCCCTGCCGAAAAAATGCTGAACGCATCGAGGCGTTGATGCGCCCTTCAATCAGGCTATTCCACGCCCGTGGAGCCGAAGCCGCCCGTGCCGCGCTCGGAGGCGTCGAAGGACTCGACAATGCGGAACTCAGGCTGAACGACCGGGACGACGATCAGCTGCGCCAAGCGCTCGAAGGGCGTCACTTCATAGGGTTCAGAACTTCTGTTCCAGATGGAGAGCATGAGTTCGCCCTGGTAGTCGCTGTCGATGAGGCCGACGAGATTGCCGAGCACGATGCCCTTTTTGTGTCCGAGACCGGAGCGCGGAAGAATGAGCGCGGCAAAGCCCGGGTCGGCAACGTGAATGGCGAGACCCGTATGAAGGAGCTTCGTTTCGCCCGGGGCAACCACGAGCGGCGCATCCAGGATGGCGCGCAGGTCTACGCCGGCGGAGCCCGGCGTTGCCGTTTTGGGAAGATGTTCGCGGGCGCGTTCGTCAAGAATCTTGAGGTCGATGAGCATGGTGTCTGTGAATTCTGTTTCGGATTCAGTGTGAATCGGAGGTGGAATTATCCACGGCGAGCGAGCTCCCGTGCAGCAGCTGCCACAATGAATTCGGCGCAGGCGCGCTTGGGTGCCGGCCCGAAATGCTCCTCCTCAGAGGCGCTCACAATGCGGATGGAATTTTCTTCAGAGTGGAGCGCAAAGCGCGCGTCGTTGGCGACGATGAGCGCGGCGTGCTTGCGGATCAGCTTCTCGCGAGCAAAGGCGGAGAGCGTTGCGCCCTCGGCCGTCTCTGCGGCGAAGCCGACCGTGAGCGGTGCACCGGGACGTTCGCCCACGCGGGCGAGAATGTCGGGGTTCTCGCTCCAGAGGAGGTCCTGAAGCGCCGAATGGCCTGAAGCATCCTTCTTGATTTTGCGGATCGACACCGCACCCGGACGCCAGTCGGCGACGGCGGCGACGCCGATGAAGAGGTCGCAGGGAGACTGGTCAAGTTCCGTCTGAACTGCCTGATCCATGTCCCGGGCGGAAACCACGTCAATGCGGCGCACGCCCACGGGCGTCGGGAGACTGACCGGACCCGCGATGAGCGTGACCTCGGCGCCGGCATTTCTCGCGGCGCGCGCAATTTCAAAGCCCTGGCGCCCGCTCGAGCGGTTGGTGACGCCGCGCACCGGGTCGATCGCTTCGTAGGTGGGGCCGGCGGTAATGATGACGCGCTTACCCGAGAGTGTCTTGGGCGAGAAGAGCGCGTCGGCGAGCTCGCAGATTTCCGCGGGCTCCATCATGCGCCCGGCTCCCTTGTCGCCGCAGGCCTGAAGGCCTTCGACGGGGCCGAAAAACGCTGCGCCGTCGAGCTTCAGGTGTTCTACATTGCGCTTCAAGGCGGGATTCGACCACATCGCCTGATTCATGGCGGGCACAAAGGCGATCGGAGAGCGTCTCGCGGCAATGAGCGTGCTCGCGAGGTCGTCGGCGATGCCGTTTGCCGCCTTGGCAATCAGGTTCGCTGTGGCGGGCATCACGAGAAGGAGGTCCGACGTGCGGGCAAGCTCAATATGGGGCATCACGGAATAGGGGTTCTTCGCCCATTCGGTCGTGAGTGCGGGCTTGCCCGTGAGCGCTTCGAAGGTGAGGGGCGTCACGAATTCCGCGGCGTGCTCGGTGAGGACGGTCTGAACTTCTGCGCCTGCCTTCATCAGAAGGCGCGCTGCCTCGCAGCTCTTGAAGGCGGCAATGCCGCCCGAAACGATAAGCGTGATGCGTTTGCCCTGGAGCATGAATTCCCCTGACGGCTGATGAATGAAAGAAACGCTTGAATTCTGCCTGAAAGGCGCCACCGGAGACAGTCGTTTTCTGCACGAAAATTGGCAACAAAAAGCGCCTACTTCCGGGATGGAAGAAGGCGCTTCGAAAGGAAAAGCGTTGGCGAAAGCCTATTTTTCCTTATTCACGTGCCGGAATTCATCGATGACGATGCCTGCGGCGCCCATGCAGATTGCAATATCGGCCACATTGAATGCGGGCCAGTGCCAGTTTCTCCAGTAGAAGTCGAGAAAGTCGATCACGTACCCGGAAGCCATCCGGTCGCAGAGATTCCCGAGCGCTCCCGCCCCGATGAGCGTGAGGGAGAGGCTGAAGAGAAACCGCGCATTGTGGCGCCAGAGCATTCTGAGCACCACAAAGACGACGACGAGCGCAAAGGCGGAGAGCACCCACCGCTGCCAGCCGCCCATTTCCGCAAGAAACGAGAAGGCTGCGCCGTAATTGTGGGCGAGCACCAGGTTGAAGCCCGGCAGCACCGGATGAATGTCGCCCGGGTCGAACGCCCGCTCGAACCAGAACTTGGTGGCCTGGTCGAGCGAGAGAACGAGAAATCCGAACAAGGTCCAGAGGCTGAATTTCAGGGGCGTCGCCCGGCCGGGAGCCGGTCGGGCGGCGCGCTTTGCGTCAACTCTCTGAGCCATTTACGCGAAGAGGCGCTTTTCGCCGGCGCCGAAGAGGTTCGAGACGCAGCGCGGGCAGAGGGTCGGGTGTTCGGCATTGCTGCCGACGCCCGGCACATAGTGCCAGCAGCGTTCGCACTTCTTTTCTTCCGACGGACGAACCGTGATTTTCACTTCATTGCCTTCGGCCTTCACGAGCTTCACTTCGGACATGATCATCACGAAGCGGAGTTCGTCGCCCAAGGACTCGAGAACCTCGTAGAGGCCCGCGGGCGCCGCGATTTCGCCCGTCGTCTGGAGGGACGAGCCGATCGTGCCGCTTGCACGCTCGTCCTCGATCGCCTTCTGAACGTCGGCGCGGACGGCGCGGATCTGCGTCCACTTGTCGAGGAGATCCTTGTCGCCGCCCACTTCGGGGAGGTGCTCGAAGGTCTCGACGAAGATGGTCTCAGCCTTGTTGGGCGAGAAGACCTTGAAGGCTTCCTCGGCCGTGAAGGAGAGGATCGGCGCGATGAGGCGCAGAAGCATCTTCGTGATGAGGTAGAGCGCGGTCTGGGCCGAACGGCGCGCGAGGCTCTTCGGGGCCGTCGTGTAGAGACGGTCCTTGAGAACGTCGAGGTAGAAGGAGCCGAGGTCGGTCGAGGCGAAGGTCTGCAGGAGCGTCACCACGTTGTGGAAGCGGTAGTCCTTGTACTCGGCGAGCACGCGCTTCTGGAAGTCTTCCGCATAGGCAACGGCCCAGCGGTCGAGTTCGAGCATGTCGTCAAGCGCCACGGCTTCCTTCGAGTAGTCGAAGTCCGAGGTGTTGGCGAGGAGGAAGCGCAGCGTATTGCGGATGCGGCGGTAGGATTCCACGACGCGGTTCAGAATCGTGGGACCGAGGCGCAGCTCGCCCGAGTAGTCGGTGGAGGCCACCCAGAGACGAAGGATTTCAGCGCCGAACTTGTCGCTGATTTCCTGCGGACGGACGATGTTGCCCTTCGACTTCGACATCTTCTCGCCCTTTTCGTCGACGCAGAAGCCGTGGGTGAGAAGCTGGTTGTAGGGCGGACGGCCGTCGAGCATCGTGCCCGTGAGGAGCGACGAATGGAACCAGCCGCGGTGCTGGTCCGAACCTTCAAGATAGAGGTCGGCAGGCCACGAGAGGATGTCCTTGTGGGAGCCGCGGAGCACCGTGTAATGGGTCGTGCCCGAATCGAACCAGACGTCGAGAATGTCGGTCGACTTCACGTAGTCCTTGGCTTCGTCGCCGAGGAGGTCCTCGGGCTTCACCTTGGCCCAGGCTTCGATGCCGCCTTCAGCGACGAGCTTCTCGACCTTCTTCATGATTTCGAGCGTGTCGGGGTGGAGTTCGCCCGTCGACTTCGAAAGGAAGAAGGGAAGCGGCACGCCCCAGTTGCGCTGGCGCGAGATGCACCAGTCGGGACGGTTTTCGATCATCGCGTAGAGGCGGTTGATGCCCCATTCGGGGAAGAACTTCGTCGCCTTCACGCCTTCGAGCGCCGCCTCGCGGAGCGTCTTTTCGGACGAGGGGAGGCCGAGCACGCTCTTCGTATCCTCGTCGGGCGCATCCATGCGGACGAACCACTGGGCGGTCGCGCGGTAGATGAGCGGCGTCTTGTGGCGCCAGCAGTGCATGTAGCTGTGGGTCATCTTCCCGGAGGAGAGAAGCGCGCCCGCAACGCGCAGCGTGTCGAGGATCTTGGGGTTGGCCTGCCAGATGTTCATGCCGGCAAAGAAGGGCAGCCACTCGGCATAGGTGCCGTCGCCCATCACCGGGTTGAGAATCTGGTCGTTCGTCATGCCGTGCTTCTTGCAGGACACGAAGTCGTCCACGCCGTAGGCGGGAGCCGAGTGCACGATGCCCGTACCGGACGTGGCTTCAACGTAGTCGGCGAGGTAGACGGGCGAATAGCGGCGATAGCCCTCGTGCATGTCGTAGAGCGGGTGCTTGAAGCGCACGCCTTCGAACTCTGCGCCCATGGCGGTGGCGGCAACCTTGCCGGTCATGCCGTAGCGCTTGAGGCAGTCTTCCGTCAGGTCCTTGCCGAGGATGAGATAGCGGTCGCCGCAGTCGACGAGAGCGTACTCGAGCTCGGGGTGCATGTTGAGCGCCTGGTTGGCGGGAATCGTCCACGGAGTCGTCGTCCAGATGACGATCGAGCAGGGCTTTTCGATCTTCACGCCGAAGATCTTCTCGACGCGTTCGTGGTCTTCGTCCGTGAGGGCGAAGGCGACGTCGAGCATCGGGGATTCCTTGTCCTTATATTCGACTTCAGCCTCAGCAAGCGCGCTCTGGCAGTCAAAGCACCAGTTGACGGGCTTGAGGCCTCTGTAGACGTAGCCCTTTTCCATGATGAGGCGCAGCGCCCGGATTTCAGCGGCTTCCGTGTCGTAGCGCATGGTGCGGTAGGGGTTGTCCCAGAGACCGAGAACTCCGAGGCGCTTGAAGTCGGCGAGCTGGAGCTTCGACTGCTCCATCGCATAGGCGCGGGCGAGCGACTGCATCTTGTCGACGGGGAGGTTCTTCCCGTGCTGCTTTTCAATCTGCACTTCGATCGGCATGCCGTGGCAGTCCCAGCCCGGGACATAGGGCGCGCAGAAGCCTTCGAGGGTCTTCTCCTTGACGATCATGTCCTTCAGGATCTTGTTGACCGCGTGACCGAGGTGAATTGCGCCGTTGGCATAGGGAGGACCGTCGTGAAGAATGAACTTCTTCGCGTCGCGCCGCGCGTCGAGAATGCGCTCGACAATCTTCTTTTCATCCCATTCGCGAATCCAGCCCGGTTCGCGCTTGGGGAGGTTCCCTCGCATCGGGAAGGGTGTATCCGGCAGGTTGAGCGGATACTTCTTATCGTCAGCTTGTGCCATTTTGGTCAAAACTCCTGGCCCCCTCGGGCTCTTCAGGTCGAACGCCCCGGGCGGCCCGGATGCGGGACGCCGTTCTGTGCGTTCAGTTGGTTTCAAGGAAAAATCCCCGTGCTTTTGGTTCCGTCTGAGGCTTCCATGTCGGGGGAGATCCGGTCAGGGACTCTTCTCATTTCATGAGTCCGGGGTCTCACTCTTGGGAATTCACTCCGGCGTTCCCGGGGCAAGCCCGAGAATCTGACGCGCGCGGGCGGCGTCGTTTTTGATGGCGGCTGTGAGTTCAGGAAGGCCGCTGAATTTCTGTTCCGAACGTATTCGCTCGATGAAGCGGACGCAGATATGTCTGCCGTAGGCGTCGCCGTGCCAGTCAAAGAGATGGGTCTCAAGGAGCCAGCGACGAGAGCTCGTAACCGTCGGACGAAGCCCGAGCGAAGCGACGCCCGGAATGCTCGCGCCGGGAAGAATCCCGTCGACCCGTACGGCAAAGACGCCCGAGAGCGCAGGACGCGCACGGCTTCCGGGCGGAATCGGAGCAATGTTGAGCGTGGGGTAGCCGAGCGTGCGCCCGAGCGCCTGACCGTGAATCACGCGGCCAGACATCGTGTAGGGGCGCCCGAGCATGAGGGACGTTTCGTAAAAGTCCCCGGCTGCCAGCGCTTCCCGCACGCGGGTTGAGCTCACCTTTCTTTCGCCGTGAAAGAGAAGCGGGGAAATCCACGTCTCGAAATGATGTTCCCTGCCGAAATTCACAAGATCATGGGCATCGGCCGCGCGTCCGCTTCCGAAGCGGAAGTCTTCGCCCACGGTGATCCAGCGGCAGTCGAGCCCTTTGACGAGCACCTCCTTCACGAAGTGCTCGGCCCCTTCGCGGGCGATGCGCTCATTGAAGGGGAGCATGTAGATCCGCTCCACGCCGCAGTCGAGAATGCGCTTTACCTTGTCGAAAAGCGTCGAAATGCGCGGAACCGGATCGAGATGCGGGAAATACTCGCGCGGATGAGGTTCGAACGTAAGCACCGAAGGCACGAGACCGCGATCCTTTGCGGCATCGACCATGCCGTGAAGAAGCGCCTGGTGGCCCGTGTGCACGCCGTCGAAATTGCCGATGGCGATGGCGCTCGGAACGCGCAGGCGGGGATCAGGGAGACCGCGGAAAACGTGCATGTGAATGACGGAATAAAAAGGAATTTCTGGAGCGAAAAATTATACTGTTGAGCGGCTGGCACTTCGCCTTCCGGCAGAGTTTTGCCCCCGCGCTCCGCTCTGATTCTGAATCGAGGCCAGAGTGACTAGGGGATTTCACTCAAGACGCCGAGAATTAATTCAAGGTTCCTGGCAATCCGCAAGCGCCCGCGCGCTTAGAATGTCCGCCCACTCAATTACCCACCATTTCTCTTCTCGCCCGTGCGGGGAACCCTTCCATGAAGAACATCGTCATTCTGCTTTCCGGCCGCGGAAGCAACTTTGAAGCCATCCTGCGCACGGCGCGCGCTGAAAACTGGGAGGCTGAGGGCCTCAGAATCGCCGCGGTCTTCTCGAACCGTCCGGACGCCAAGGGACTTGCGACTGCCCGCGCCGAGGGGCTCGATGCCTTTGCGGTCGACCACAAGGCCTTCGCCACGCGCGAAGCTTTCGATGAGGAGCTCGCGCGCCGGATCGAGCCCTATGAACCCGCCGTCATCGTGCTCGCGGGCTTCATGCGCATTCTGACCCCGGGCTTCGTTTCCCGCTGGGAAGGAAAAATCCTCAATATTCACCCGGCGCTCCTGCCGCTTTTCCCCGGGCTTGATACCCACCGCCGCTGCATTGAAGCGGGCTGCCGCGTTCATGGTTCGACCGTGCACTTCGTTTCCGCCGTTCTCGACGGGGGCGCCATCATCGGCCAGTCCGTGGTGCCGGTGATGACGACCGACACGCCCGATACGCTTGCCGCGCGCCTTCTCCCCTATGAGCACAAGGTCTATCCGAAGTGCGTGAAGGCCGTGGCCGAAGGCCGCGTGAAGCTCGTTGACGGCCGCGCCGTGATGGACGACGCCACCGCGCGCGAGCTTGCCGTCTTTTATGCGGAATAACGCTTTCCGCTCCTATCCCTATTTTTTTGAGAACGTTCAGGAAAGCGCTTTGAATAAGCTTCTCTGAAGCCGTTCGTTTGACCGAGACAGAACATGCCTGAAAATCATCCCCGGCGCCGTGCCTTTGAAATGCAGAAGCCCCGCCGTACGGAGCGCGCCGAACCGGGCCGCCGCCGCACGGAACGCCAGATTGCCGCCGATAAGCGCCGCCGCGAGGAACGCGCCCGCGAAGGGGTCGTGAAAAAAGCCGGACCGAAGACGCCGGAACACCGCATGGCGCCCCGCGCGCCCGGCCGCGTCCGCGTGACGACCCTGATCGTTGACGAGCTCGCCCGCGCGCTCAAGGTGATCCTTAAGTTTGACGGCCCTGCCGACGTGCTCATGAAGCTCTTCTTCAAGAGCAATCCTCAGCTCGGCATGCGCGACCGCGGCATCATCGCCGAAGGCATCTACGATGCGCTTCGCCGCTACGGCACGCTGCGGGCCGCCATGCGCCCGGTCCATCCGGATCGTGCTCCGAAGCTCGCGGCCCTTGCCGTTCTCGCGCGCCAGCACGGCATCGAAGCGATTTCGCCCGCCGCCATCGGATCCGAGGAAGGCCCCCTGAAGAATGTCCTCGCTTTTGATGCCTCCAAGGCGCCCGCGCACGTGCGCGCCGAGCTTCCGCAGTGGATGTTTGATCTGATTGAGGCGCAGTATCCGGATTCGCAGGACCTCTACCGCGCGATGACGGAAGGCGCTCCCCTTGACCTTCGCGTGAATCTCCTCAAGGCGACGCGCGAGGAAGTGCTCGCCGAACTCGAAAAGAACGGAGTTGAAGCGCTTCCGACGCCGCTTTCGCCCGACGGCGTTCGTCTTCCGACGAAGCCCGGCCTCACCCGCTGGCCGATTTACAAGGACGGCCTCGTTGACGTGCAGGACGAGGGCTCGCAGCTCATCGCGCGCCTTCTCACGCCCCGCCGCCGCGAGATGGTCTGCGACTTCTGCGCAGGCGCGGGCGGAAAGACCCTTGCGTTGGGCGCTCTCATGCGCTCGACGGGGAGCCTCTACGCCTTTGACGTGAATGAAAAGCGCCTCGCGGGTCTCGCTCCCCGCATGCGCCGCGCCGGTCTCACGAACGTTCATCCGATCGCGATCAGGAGCGAACAGGACCAGCGCGTGAGGAGGCTGAACGGCAAGTTCGACCGCGTTCTCGTCGATGCGCCCTGCACGGGCACCGGTACGCTGAGGCGCAACCCCGACCTCAAGTGGCGTTTGTCGCCCGAGGAGCTCGAGCGCATCAACGCCATTCAGAAGAGCGTGCTCGCAAGCGCTGCGAAGCTCGTGAAGAAGGGCGGGCGCCTCGTCTATGCGACCTGCTCGCTTCTGAAGCGCGAAAACCAGGACGTGGTGGAAGCCTTCCTCGCCGTCAATCCCGGCTGGCGTCTCGTTCCCGTGAAGGAAGTCTTCGAGCAGCAGGGGATTCACTTCGGTTCCGGCCAGCTCGAGCGTTTTGAAGGCTACATGCAGCTTCTGCCGCACGTGAACAACACGGACGGTTTCTTCGCTGCCGTGCTTGAGCGTGATGAATAAGGCGCAGCGCTGAAAGGCGCCGCTCTGAAAAGACAAGAAGGCCCGGAAGTTCTGTCCGGGCCTTTTTAATAGGTCTTTGCGCTAATTTCCAATCCAGCCGATGACTTTCTTCGCGGCGCGAAGATAGTTGGTGTTTTCCATCCCTTTAAGCCCGAGCGTTTCGACAACCGCAGCCATTGAATCGTAGTTTTCGCTTTCGCAGCAGGCAGTTTCCACCCGGGCGCCATTGAACCAGACTTCGGCGTATTCGCAAATAATGCCGTTGACGGAGAATCCGAAGCGTTTTTTTTCTACTGAAACCAAGGCCAGATCCGGGTTGGCTCGGACAATATTCTTAAATTCCTCAAACGTGCAGGAATCACCGGTCTCAGGAAGATCTGCCTGGAGCGCAGCAAAGATGGCCAGCAATTCGTCGCGCTTGACGGGGAACTGAAATTTTCCCCTCGGCTGGAAAATTTCAAATCCTTCGGGAGTTTCCCCCGTTTTGGTTTTGATGTCGAGAAGGCCATCGCGCACCTTGACGTTGGCTTTATCCGTATGGCGAGAGAGGACGTAGGTTTCGGGCGGCATGACGCGCGCCTTGAAAAGCTGCGCCTTGCATTGCCACATATGCGTTTTGACGCTCTCAATGACTTCTTTGCCGAAGACGCGGAACTCTGCACGGGGAATAATCCTGGCAGCTTCAGCGGCAGTGGTTGCCTGATTTTTGGAAAACGTATCCGTCATGATGAGCCTCACTTTCCCCACGTACTGAAGGGATGAGCAACCAGGTTGGAATTGAAGTACCTCGGATCCCCGGATACTTCCTCACCAATCCAGTCGGGCTTTTCAAAAGGCGTGTCTTCGCTTGGCAATTCAATTTCAGCCACGATGAGGCCGGCATTGACGCCAAAAAATTCATCGATTTCCCAGGTAAAGCTGCCCATGGGAATTTTGTAGCGGGTTTTCTCGATGATGGGCTGTTCCGCAAGCTTCTCAAGCATCGTCACGCAATCGCTGAAAGGAATCGAATACTCAAATTCCATGCGTGTAACGCCGATCGTGGGGCCCTTGACGGTGATTACCGCTTTCTCGCCCACCGTGCGGATGCGCACGGTTCGTTCCTTGGCACTGTTGAGATATCCCTGACGGTAGTGCACGCCTTGAGCCAATTTGCGCCAGGCATCGCCCTTAACGAGATATTTCCTTTCGATTTCCTTTGCCATGCTCATGCTCCTAATGCAAACAGAACTTTTTTAGAGATCCGGGATCTCCGGGAGAGAAATGAAATCTTCTTCAAAGATCTTTTATCTTCATTCTGAGGCAGCATGAGGCTCTTGGAATGGCAATTCAAAATCGGATCTATCAGCAATCCTGATGGAAGACTTTCAATACAAACGCCGTACAGGCTTCAGGCAGAGCGTGCGGCATTCATCAGGATTGCAGCAACTCGTCGATAGAGGGCCAGAAGCTCAACATGCAGTGCACTGGTTTCAACCGATTCAGAGACGCCGGATGAAACGCGATCCATGTGCCTGACGACCAGCTCGAAATCCTTTCCGCTTAATGCCTGCTCTTCCTTTGCCAGCATGTGGACCAGGACTTCCTTATTCCCATTCTGAGAAATGAGCTCCTCAAGCTCCCTGAGCATGTTGGCTACTTCATCGTGCGTTGCAAGAAGTTCTGTAAGTCCGGGAGAAGAGAAAAAGCGGCTGTCCCTCCATTTGTTTTTGCGTACGGTTTTAAAGATCTGGCCGCAAACGCTGACTGCAAATCCGAGCGAATCGCTCAGGGTTGAGACCCGATCCCAACTGCGGGACTCTTCCGCGGTGAGGCCGAGCCGGACAACCGCGGCGAGGTAGACGGATACTGCCCGGCAGCGCCGTTCAAGAAGCTTTCTGCGGCTTTCCATCAGAAGAAGTTCCCCTGCAGGAGGATTGATGGAAAGCATCCTTCGCAGATCTTCCCAGTATCGTTCCAGGATTTCGGCCGTTTTGGCGATTTCTTTTTTCGCCAGTCTGAGAGAGGTTTTCACCGAGAGGAGATTTTCTTCGGCCAGAAGTTCAACTTCCCCATCAGATGGAACGGGTTTGGAAGGGAAAAGCGAGTCAATGAGCTTTGCCGCCGGACCGACGAATAAGAGTCCGAAGAGACAGACGACGGCGTTGTAGGCCAGGTGAAAAAGCACTATGCCGTCCGGGAGCATTGAAAAATAGGATTTGACCGGAGGCACCAGACCTAAAGTTACGGCGCCCAGGACAAAGCCGATCGTTCGAAAGAGACCGTTCCCTAAGGGAGCTTTTCTCGCCGTACGAGAGCTTCCGGAGGTGGTAAGAATGGCAAGGAGTGCACTGCCGAGATTTGCCCCCAGCACCACCCAGAGTCCGGCTTCCATGGAGAGAATCCCCGCTGCATGAAACGCTGCAGTGGTGGCGACGACAGCAAGGCTGGAGAAGAATGCAAGAGCCAGCAGGATTCCCAGCAAAATGCTCAGAGGGGTCGAGGCATCAAACCATTGAGTGGCGGCAGTCAGTTCTTCACTTTCACGAAGCGGAAGAGTGCCCTCCATGATCATGCGGAGCGCCATCAAAATGAAGGCAAGGCCTAGCAGAATGCGGCCGAATTGGCCGGAGCGTTCGTTTGTGCGCCTCAAAAATAGGAAAGTGCCTGCAAGAATAAGAACAGGCACTGCCGAAGAAAGATCCAGCGTCAGGACGCGTACCATAAAGGCGCTGCCTACATCGGCACCCAGGACGGCGGCGAGCGCAATGGCTGTGGTGACCAGGCCTCCGGCCTGAAGTCCGGCAACCAGCAAGGCGGACGCGGTCGAACTCTGAAGAACGGCCGCAAGAGAGAAGCCCGCAAAAAATCCCAGAAAGCGGTTTTTAAGGTATTTCGCGAGACAGACCCGGAGAGATTCCCCGAAGGTTCGGAGAATTCCGGTCTTCACCATGTAGGTGCCCCAGACAAGGAGCGCTACGGCGCCGGCGATCTGAAGCAAAAGCGCAGGCATAGAGGCTCCTTTCCCAGAATTAATGCATGGTTCAATTGTATGAGCGGATGGGAAGAGAACACATTAGATACTGAGCATTCATCCATAATGAATGCTTATTGTGATGGATCTCTTTTCTGCTGAGCGACGCCATGCTTTCACTTATTCATCTGCGGACTTTCATTACGACGGCGCGCGTCATGAATTTCACGCAGGCCTCGTATGAACTTTGTCTCTCCCAGCCTGCCGTGAGCGGGCACATCGCCGCACTGGAGGCAGAGCTCGGCGTGAAGCTTTTTGAGCGGACAGGACGAAAAGTGGTGCTCACAGACGCCGGCCGGCTGGTGCTGCGTGCCGCGCTTGACATTACGGATCGCATCAGGTCCCTCGAGGGAGAGCTTGAAGATCTGAGTCAGCTTCACAGCGGAACGATCCGGATTGGCGCCTCAAGGATTATTGGGGTCTACCTGCTTCCAAAAATTCTGACGGCGTTTCGGGAAACTTTCCCGGATATCGAATTGCTGGTCTCCATCCATACGGCACATACCATCGGGCGCCTGGTGGAAGAAAATGCCTTTGATCTCGCGGTCGTAGCGGAAGGCGACGAACATTTGCGGACCGGGAACGTCGGCGTCAAGAGGATCGGGACTGATCGGCTTGCCATAGTGGCGCCGGCGGGAGGCAAATTTAGGAAGGGGAACGTGCTGTCTGCCGAGGAAGCTGCCCTCGAACAATTCATTCTGCCGGGACGAAGCACGGCCTCTGCGCAGAACCTGCGTCGTCAGCTGGAGGGACTGGGCATACGCCTGAAAAGCACGATTGAGATGGATGACGCAGGGGCCATCAAACGAGCGGTTGAAGAGGGAGCGGGTCTTGCCGTGATTTCCCGGGCGGTCGTGGAGCGTGAACTCGAGGATCATCGGTTGGTGGAGCTCTCAGTCCCGGGCTGGGAGCCTCGTCGCGGTATCTTTATGCTGTGGCGGCAGGATCGTCGCTTTTCGCGAAATACAGAAGTCTTTATGGAGTTTCTGAAGCAGAAGCTGGCTGACAACTGAAGCGATAAGCAAGCGTTATGGGTTGAATCACATTATGCGATTCTTTCGGGGTGCAGGGCCTTCAGAATAGAGGCAAAGGACCTTTCTCTAAAGGAGGCCGTATGACTGCCAACAACCAGGTCGATCGGGGAACATACGATCCTCTCGACATGAACAGCTATTCGCTCAACCGCATTCCCAAGCGGCCGCTATCGCCTGCAGGGCGTTTTTTCCGGCTTTGGGGGCTGCCTATTGCTGCTCTGATCTTCGTCGTTTCTGCCTATCTTGTGCAGTTTCCGATTCTCGATCAGCGTCAGCAGATCATGTTCGGACTATTTGCTACGGCGCTGTTCCTTTGGATTTCTGAGGCGGTGCCCAACTACCTCACGTCCATGCTCCTTATCTGCGGTCTGGTGCTCACAGGTATTCTCAAGGCAAAGCCTGCGATGGCAACCTTGGGCGATCCGGTAATCTGGCTGAATGTGTCCGCCTTCATCATGGCGAGCGCGATGGTGAAAACCGACCTTGTAAAGCGCGTTGCTTTGTGGCTCATCATCCGGTTCGGCAGGAACGCAGGAATGATCTTCATGACATTCCTCGCCATCAATTTGATCCTTGCGGCTTTCATCAACGCTACTGCCGCCAAGGCCGCGCTGATGATGCCGCTTTTCATGGTCGTCTCCGCAATCTACGGAGCGCCGGGAACAGATACCACCAACAACTTTGCGCGGAATCTCGTCCTGCACAACCTTCTCATGATTAATGCATCCTGCAACATGTACATGACCGGGTCGGGCGCGAACCTCATGGCCGTTGCTCTTCTTGCGGGCGCGGGAACGACGATCTACTACTTCGACTGGTTTGCTGCGGGCGTGCCTCTTGTGCTGGCCTTCGGCATCATTTCTTACATGATCGGCGTCCGCTTTGTTTTTCCGCTTACGAAGGAAGATCGAGAGCCTAAGCTGCAGGGCGGGCGTGAGGCGCTCATCAAGGCCTATCAGGCGCTGGGAAGTCTCAAGGTCTCGGAAGTGAAGGCTGCGGCTATTTTTCTCCTCGTGCTCATCGTCTGGGCCACGGATAAGCTGCATGGGCTCAATTCAACCATTGTTGCCATGCTGGGCGCCGTAATCATGCTTGCGCCTCAGCTGAAGCTGATCAGCTGGAATGACGTTGACATTCCCTGGCACCTGATGATCTTCTCGGCGGGTGCGTATTCACTGGGCGCCGGTCTGACGAACACCAAGCTGATGGAAGTTCTGACGAAGCATCTGATGGACGCTTTCGGCATGAATTCGATGTCGTACTTCGAACTCTATGCAGTGCTTACGGCTATTTTCATCGCCAGCCACTTTATCTTTCAGAGCAAGAACATGCGCACGATCATTTTCATACCGATTGTGATCGGCATTGCTCAGGCAATGAACATCAGCGTTCTGGCGCTGGGTCTGCCGGTAGCGCTCTGCATCAATGTCTGCTGGTCGCTTCCCTTCAACGCCAAGCCCAATGCCATGCTGTACGGCACGAATAAGTACACGATGAGCGAATCGTTCTGGTACGGGTTTGTCATGTCCGTGCTCTACTGGCTGCTTCTTCTGGCGGCGGGCGGCACGTACTTCATCTGGCTTGGGATCTCTCCAGGCTTCTTCTGATGCCATGAGAGCCGGCGGGTTGGATCTCCCTGCCATTGATCTGATGGTCGGCTCTCCCTGAAAAAAACAAAGGCATTCGTCTGCAGATGAATGCCTTTGTGCGTTTTCGGGAAGGGAATCGCCGGAGTTATTCCGGGTTCGCGCAGTGCACCGGCTTGGCGCCGAGCACGTCGGTCAGAACCTTCGGATCAATGCCGACCTGATAACCGCGGCGGCCGCCGTTGATGAAGATGTGGTCGAGCTCGAGAATCGTATCCTCAACGTAGACGGGCATCTTCTTCTTCGTGCCGAAGGGAGAGGTGCCGCCCACGAAGTAGCCGGAATTCCGCTGCGCCTGTTCCGGCTTGCAGGGAGCGACGTGCTTTACGCCGATCTGGCGGGCGAGATTTTTGGTCGAGACCTCGCAGTCGCCGTGCATGAGAATGATGAGGGGCTTCTTGTTCTCATCCTCCATCACGAGCGTCTTGATGACGTGGTGATGGTCGAGCCCGCAGGCGGAAGCGGCAAGCGCCGTGCCGCCGTGCTCGACGTATTCGTACGACTTTTCTTCAAAGGGAATCTTGTGTTCCTTGAGCCACTGCGTCGCGGGCGTAAGGCTCTGGTGCTGAGACTTTGACATCGGCATTCACCTCAACTCAAAAGCTTTGGACGGCCGGCATCGAACCGGCCCCTGATTTAATAATTTGCGGGTTAATACTAGTCGTTTCGAAGCCGCAGCAGACAATGCGCCATGGTGGTGCGTCAGAGGCGGCGGGCTTATTTACTCGACTTCTCGGCTTGAGCGGCTTCGAGATCGCTTTCCCAGAGGCCTTTCGGCAGCGGGAAGGCAACGCTTTCCTCTTCGCCCTCGAGCGTGCGGACTTCCGTGGCGCCCGCATGTTCCTTCAACCAGTCGACCACGCCCTGAACGAGGCTTTCCGGCGCAGAGGCGCCCGCAGTGAGGCCGACGCATTTGACGCCCTTCAGCCATTCGGGATTGACATGCTCGGCCGAGTCGACAAGCCAGGCACGAACACCGGCGCGTTCGGCGACTTCACGCAGACGGTTGGAATTCGAGCTCGTTGCAGATCCGATGACGAGAACCGCATCGACGCCGGCATCGGCAAGCTTCTTCACGGCAACCTGGCGGTTCTGCGTGGCGTAGCAGATGTCCTGGCGCTTCGGTTCATGAATGTGCGGGTAGCGCGTCTTGAGGGCTTCAATCACGTCGCGGCTGTCGTCGGCGCTGATCGTGGTCTGCGTTACGTAGGCGAGCGTGTCGGCGTCCGTATAGGGAAGTTTCGCCACGTCGGCGGGCTTTTCAATCAGGCGGATGCCGTCCTCAACCTGGCCCATGGTGCCTTCGACCTCGGGGTGGCCGGCGTGACCGATCATGAGGATGGTGCGGCCTTCGCGGCGCATGCGCCCCACCTCCTTATGCACTTTGGTGACGAGCGGGCACGTCGCATCGAAGACGCGCAGCCCGCGCTCCTCGGCCTCGCGGGCAACGGCCTTCGGAACGCCATGGGCGGAAAAGACGACCGTCGCGCCCTCCGGCACGTCGGAGAGATTGTCGACGAAGACGGCGCCCCGGGCGCGGAGGCTTTCGACGACCGTGCGGTTATGCACGATTTCGTGACGAACATATATTGGAGCGCCGTAAATGGCGAGCGCTCTTTCTACAATGGCGATGGCGCGCGTGACGCCCGCGCAGAAACCGCGCGGCTGAGCAAGAAGAACCTGCATGAGAAGCCTCTGAAATGGAGTCTGAGGCAACAGATTAAAGAAAAACTGGCTTTTTCGCACACAGCACCCGCGGACTCGAGTACAATTCGCTCCCTGTCATATTCTCCGCGCCGCCGGGAACCCTGTACTGACACTGTGGGGGGCCAAGCCGCGACGCGCCAATATAAATGGCGCTGATGCAGGTGGCGACGCATCCGGAGAGTGACTAGTTTTAACTTTTTATTGCGCTCGTTCGGCACAGCATTCCTTCAAAAGATGCTCCGCGCCTGCGAGACGTATTTTCTTTGGAGTTAAAGATGGCACGAGTGTGTCAAGTCACCGGTAAGGCGCCGATGGTCGGCCATCAGGTCTCGCACGCGAATAACAAGACCAAGCGTCGCTTCATGCCGAATCTGCAGTATCGCCGTTTCTGGGTTGAGAGCGAAAACCGCTGGGTTCGTCTTCGTCTGACGAATGCGGGCCTGCGTACGGTCGATAAGGTCGGCATTGATGCTGTTCTCGCGGATCTTCGCGCCCGCGGCGAAATCTAATTAAGGAGTTTCACCATGGCGAAAAGCGCTCGCGATAAGATCAAGCTCGAGTCCACGGCTGGCACGGGTCATTTCTATACCACGACCAAGAACCGCAAGACTCAGTCTGGCAAGATGGAAATCTCCAAGTACGATCCGGTTGCTCGCAAGCACGTGATCTACAAGGAAACGAAGCTCAAGTAATTCCCGCTTGAGTTCTGTTCCAGTCCGCGTATGCCGAAAGGCATGCGGCAGGACAGCCGCAGAAAGCCCGGTGCAGTTGATTCCGCATCGGGCTTTGCTGTATCTGGAGCATCGAGAAACGTCATTTTCCGCGCTTTCCACCTTCCGGAAAGCGGCCCCGGCATGCGGCAGCACGCAGGCGTGTGCATACGCATCATTGCAGCGTTCTCCGGGAAAGACGCTCCTCTTCCCTGAAGCTGTCGAAATCTGCGTCGATCGGCAGAACAATGCTGTCTGGCTGACTCAAGGCCGTCAAAGGACGCTGCCGCCCGCAGATCGCATTCGGAACGTGGGATAGCCCGTTCAGATTTCGACGTCCTTTAGATGAAGGATTGTTTCGGCTCCAGCTTTTCGCAGCCGGATATGAAAAAAGCCGCATTCCCATCCGGAGCGGATGGAAGCGCGGCTTTTACTGAGGATGCTTCAGAGCTTTAATGAATCATCAAAGCGCACCTGAAAGCGCGGTGTTGGCATTCGTGTTGCCGTTCCCGTAGACACGCTTCATTGCAACGGCGCAGCCGATTGCCATGAGGCCGAGGACGACGACGTAGAAGCCGAGACCGAGGCTGCCGATCGAATCAGGATGGAGCTTGCCGTAGGTGTGAAGCGCAAAGCAGAGCTGCGGAGTCACGGCGCCGGAAAGCGCATAGCTGATGTTGTAGGCGAACGAGATGCCGGAGAAGCGGATGCGGGCCGGGAAGACGTCCGACATGAAGATCGGGCAGAAGTTGTAGAGACCGGCAAAGAAGCAGGTCGCAACGTACCAGAAGGCGACGAACGCGGTGTTGGGCTCAGCCGTATAGAGGTTGTGGCAGAAGAGGAGCGCGGAGGCGGCGAAGCCGATCGCGTACCAAGTGCACAGACGCGCCGGGCTCAGGTGGTCGGCCAGAATGCCGGAGAGCACGCAGGAGGCGACGATCGAGACAATGCCGGCCATCTGCAGGTAGGTGGTCTCAACCGGCGTGAACTTGAGCAGGCCGCCCGTGAAGCCAGGCATCATCAGAATGAAGATGACGATGCAGCCCGTGAGAACCCAGGTGATCACGAAGGAGAGGTAGACCCCGAAACGAGAGGTGCGGAGCACTTCGGCGAGCGGGAACTTGGCAAGCGCCTTGCTCTCGCGCATCTTCTTGAAGACCGGCGTTTCCTGAAGGAAGCGGCGCAGGTAGATCGAGATCAGGCCGAAGATGCCGCCGAGCACGAAGGGAACGCGCCATGCCCAGTCGGAGAGTTCCGCCTGCGTGTAGATCGTGTTCATCACGAGGGCGACGATGGCGCCCAAGAGAATGCCGCCCGTCACGCAGGCCGTCAGAATGCCGATGAACTTGTTCTTGTGGCCCTGCGGAGCATGTTCCTGAATGAAGACCCAGGCGCCGGGAAGCTCACCGCCAATCGCGATGCCCTGGCAGATTCGAACGAGTATGAGGAAGATCGGCGCAGCATAACCAATCGTTTCATAGGTAGGAATCACCGCCAGAGAGAAGGTCGGAATGACCATCAGGGCGATTGAAAGCATGAACATGTTCTTGCGGCCGAACTTGTCGCCGAAGTGCGCCATGACGACGCCGCCGAGCGGACGGGCAAGGTAGCCGGCGGCAAAGGTGCCGTAGGTGTTGAGGAGCGCCCAGAATTCACCGATTCCTGCGGGGAAGAAATGCTGGGAAATAATCTTCGCAAAGAAGAAGACGATGATGAAGTCGTAAAACTCGAGGATGCCCCCGAGGGACGATAGTCCGAGCGTCTTTACTTCCTCCCGGGAGAGAGACGCTGAAGAAGTTTGCTGCTGCGTTTCCATTTTTTTATGTAAAGGATGTTGGATTTTCGAATCTATCTCTTCGTTTACCAAAGAGATGTGAAAGGAGAAACTGCCCTTTCACGGAAAGCATCCTAATCATCCCGTCAGTCTATGGAGTACTCCAAACCCCTAAGGTAAACGAGATTACTAATCGTTTAGAGGTATGCCCGCACAACATTTGTGCCGTTTCTCAACAAGATTGAGCAAAAGCGCTTAGTTCTGGTTCGCGCCTGTTTTCTGACGAAAAAGCACGCAGTGAAAAACGCCCGGATTCCGTGAGGAACGCCGGGCGTTTTGAAGCAGGAGTGAGATAGCGGAGCGCGGCCTCAGACGGTAAGCGCTTCAGGCACCTGAGCTTTGGGGAGGCTCTCGAGCGGCCAGCGGGGGCGTACGCCGAAGGCGAGCTTGTCGACGAGCGCTTCGCGTTCTGCCGCCGTCATGGATTCCAGACGCGCGATGCCGGCGGCGGCAATCATGGCGCCGTTGTCCGTGCAGAGGCGCATTGGCGGGAAATAGATCTTCCCGCGGCGGCGTTCGACTTCCTGTGTAAGCCGTTCGCGAAGCTGCCGGTTGGCGGAGACGCCGCCCGCCACGACGACATGGTTGAGGCGCGTCATCTTGATCGCGCGCACGAGCTTCGCGGCAAGGACGTCGACCAGAGCGTCGACGAAGCCCCGTGCAAGATTGGCCCGGAAGGCCTCATCCTTCGGATCGAGAGCGTTTGTTACCGCCGTGAGGACCGAAGTCTTGAGGCCCGAAAAGCTCATCATGAGGTTGGGCGCATGAATCATCGGGCGAGCGAGTTCGATTGCGCCCGGCGTTCCCTTGTCGGCAAGCGCGGATACGGCGGGGCCGCCCGGATAGGGGAGGCCGAGAAGCTGCGCCGTCTTGTCGAAGGCTTCGCCCGCGGCGTCGTCGAGCGTTTCTCCCAGGAGCTCATAGGATCCAAAGGATTCAACCCGGAGGATCTGCGTGTGGCCGCCCGAAACCAGCAGCGCGAGGAAGGGAAATTCGGGAGCGGGCTTCGCAAGCCGCGCTGCGAGAAGGTGCCCTTCGAGGTGGTGAACGCCCACTACGGGAATCCCGAGCGCAAAGCCCATGGCGTGCGCCACGGCGTTTCCGGCCAGAAGGGCGCCCGCAAGACCCGGGCCTTCCGTTACGGCAATGGCCGTGATGTCCCTGCGGGTCTTTCCCGCTTTTTCAAGCACTTCATCGGTGAGCGCAACAACGCGCCGGATATGATCGCGGCTTGCAAGCTCGGGCACCACGCCGCCGTAGGCGCGGTGCATGTCGATCTGAGTGTGGAGCGCGTCGGCCAAGAGCCCTTCCGTATCGGAAATAAGGGCGGCGCCGGTTTCGTCGCAGGATGATTCAATACCAAGAACTAGCATAGTGGGCGTCATTCTAAAGGAGAGCATCGGGCGTGCCTCTTCGGATCGGCAAAAAGAGAGACCCGGGACGAGACGCTCAAAAAATGCGAAAAAAATAGCCTTCGGGCGTTGAAGTATCTATGCGCTTTATGAGAAAATTCGCGCTTCGTACTCAGCCGCATCTTGCCCCGGAACCAGACGCGGGCTCGAGTTTCTTCATACATTTCCGGGTCATCACAACCAGGTGTCGAATGCCTACTATTCGCGTTAAAGAGAACGAACCCTTCGAAGTCGCCATGCGCCGCTTCAAGCGCACCATCGAGAAGTCCGGTCTTCTGACCGAGCTCCGTGCGCGTGAATTCTACGAAAAGCCCACCGCTGAACGTAAGCGCAAGAAGGCGGCTGCCGTCAAGCGCCACTACAAGCGTCTGCGCAGCATGATGCTCCCGAAGAAGCTCTACTAATTGCTTCTCTTTGGCCTTCCGGATGGTCCGGAAAGGCTTTCAGAAAAAATCTGATATCGCTCGAAGGATGGTGATGATTAAAGACAGAATCCGCGAAGATATGAAGGCCGCTATGCGTTCGCATGATGCCGACCGTCTGAGCACGATTCGTCTCCTTCTCGCTGCGATCAAGCAGCGGGAAATCGATGAAAAGATCGATGCGACGGACGATCAGGTGATGGAAATCATCACCAAGATGGTCAAGCAGCGCCGCGACTCGGTCGAACAGTATCGCGCTGGCGGTCGTGAGGACCTCGCCGGCAAGGAACAGAATGAGATCGATGTGCTCTCGGGGTATCTCCCCAAGCAGCTCACGGATGACGAAGTCATCGCGATCATCGATGAAGCTGTTGCTGCCGCGGGCGTCACGGGCATGGTCGGCATGGGCAAGGTGATGGGCGCCGTCAAGGCGAAGGTCACGGGCCGCGCCGATCTCGGCAAGGTCTCCGCTCTGGTGAAGGCCCGCCTCACCGCGAAGTAATCGCTGTTCGGCTCTGCTTCAGGCCGCCGGCATCGGAAAGCTGAAAGCACCGGATGCCGATGAGGCCGAAAGCTTCGTATCGCCGCAGGGCTCTCCGGAATGATTGAGGGCGCTGCGGACTGAAGGAAGAACCCCGGAGTCAATCTTCGGGGTTTTTCTTTTTGCACGCGAAGCATTTTTCACTCAGAATCTGAGTCGGCATTTCTGCCGGGTCAGACTTCTCTTTTTTCTGCGTGTTCCATGATTCCTGAGGGCTTCATTACGAGTCTCCTTGACCGCGCCGACATCGTCGACGTGGTGGGCCGCTACGTGACCCTCAAGAAGGGCGGACGCAACTTCATGGCGTGCTGTCCCTTCCACAAGGAAAAGACGCCGTCCTTTTCGGTCAGCCCCTCGAAGCAGATCTTCAAGTGCTTCGGCTGCGGCAAGGCGGGCAATGCCATCGGGTTCCTGATGGATATTGAGCGCCTCGATTTTCCGGATGCCGTGAGGCGTCTTGCGGAAATCTACGGGATGGAAGTCCCCGAGGACCGCACGCCCGGCAGACAGGAAGCGAGGAAGAAAGCCCGCGCGCTCTCCGACTTCATGAAGGAGGCGGCGGACTACTACACGTCCTGCCTCAGGAATTCGACGAAGGCGATCGACTACCTGAAGGCCCGCGAAATTTCGGGTGAAACGGCAGAGCGCTTCGGCCTCGGCTATTCGCCGGACGGATGGCACGGACTTGAAGCCGTTTTCCCAGGAGACCGCTACAAAGCGCAGGAACTCCTTACCACCGGACTCGTGCTCGAGAAGAACGGACGACGCTACGACGCCTTCCGCGACCGCATCATGTTCCCGATCCGTTCTCCGAAGGGAACGGTCATCGGCTTCGGCGCCCGCACGATGAAGGGTGATGAGCAGCCCAAATACCTCAACAGCCCCGAGACTCCCATCTACCATAAGGGAAGCGAACTCTACGGGCTTTATGAAGGCCGAGCTGCGATCGTCGAAAAAGGGCGCGCCATCGTCTGCGAAGGCTACATGGACGTGATCCAGCTTTCGCAGGCAGGGTTCCGCGAAGCCGTGGCGGCTTTGGGCACCTCGATCACGCCTGAGCATGTCAAGAAGCTCTTCAAGCTCTCCGATTCCGTCTACTTTTCCTTTGACGGCGACAGCGCCGGCAGAAAGGCGGCAAAGCGCGCGCTCGATGCCGCGCTTCCCGTCATCGGCGACGATCAGTCGGCGCACTTCGTGCTTCTCCCGCCGGAACATGATCCGGACAGCCTCATCAAGGCCGAGGGGCCTGAAGCCTATGAGCGCGAGATGGAGAAGTCGCTTCCTCTCACGGTATTTCTGAAAAGCATTCTGGTTGAAGGAAAGGAGCTGATTTACGCTGAAGAGCGCGCGAAGCTCGTGAAGCAGGCGAAGCCCCTCATTCTTTCCATGAAGAGCGCTCCGGTGCTGAAGCTATCCCTCATGAAGGAGATAGCGGCGCTCGCCCGCCTGCAGCTTGAGGACCTCGAAAGAGAATGGGGCGTGGCGACGGAAAGAAAGACGGTGGAGCGCCCTTCCTTCGAAGCCGCTCCGCGTGCAGGCGGCCCGTACACAGGACGTTTCGGCAGCTGGGGCGCGCGCTTTGACTGGAGGCGTCGTCCGGCGCCGGAGCCGAGAATCGGCGTCCAGGATGTGCGGGACCGGATGCTGCAGTGCTTTCTCGCCTATCCGCAGCTTTTGGGTGAATTCAGCGCGCAGATTGAAGACGAATTCGTGATGAGCCCGAGCCCCGCGGCCAACAGGATCGTGGAAGTCTGGCGTGCAGCGGCGGGCGAGGAAGACGGGGAGCCGATGTCTCCTGCTGCGCTTCTGATGCGGCTTTCTGAATCCCCGGATGCCGCGCGCTATGAGTCGCTTCTTGCGGGCGAACTCACGCTCGATACGCCTGAGGAAGGCGCTCGCCTTGAGCTTCGCCGCGCGTTCCTTGAGCTTGAGCTCGAACGCGTCAAGGCGCGCGAACTCGTGCTCGGCAGTTCCGGCGCCGCCATTGAGGAGCTGAGGCGGCTCAAGTGCCGCCGCACCGAGCTCATGAAGCTTATTGCGAAGGCTGTCGAAGACGAGCGCATTTATCGGCGCGAGCAGGAGGACGTATCCCGCACGCGCGACTTTGCCAAAAATGAATTAGGAGAGGGGGCAACAACCCTTTCCGACAATCCCAAGGTGCGCGCCATTCAGGAGCTCCTCTTCGGGAAAATGCGCGTGGGCAAAGCGGAAGCGAAAAAAATCCCGGCTGCGGAGCCGGCGGTAGAGACTCCGGCGCCCTCAGCGTCCCCGTTCGGGGCGCCGCCCTCGCCCTTTGGAAAGCCCCCGGCGCCTTCGATATCGTCCGGCGCATCCCCCTTCGGCGCACCGCCCGCGGTTGAGACGCCGCAGATGTCGCCTTTCGGAACGCCTCCTGCGGCGGCACCCGCGACGCAGGCGAGGGCGGCTGTTTCTTCGCAACCGGTTCACGCTGAGGCCGCGGCCGATTCGCCGCGCTCGCGCCGCGATGCCATTGCCAGGGCTTTGCGCGAGCAGGCCGAAAAGCGTGCCGGCATGAAGCTTGAAGATCCGGATCAGGATTTTCCGGAGGATTCCGGCGCCTTTGCCGTTGATGCGAATGAAGCGATGCCGCCGGAAATGCCGGAAGGCTTCGGCGACGGCATGGCGGACGAGGAGTTTTCAGGACTCCTTGAGGAGGCTCAGGAGAATCTCCCCGGCGACGTGCCCGACGCCGATCCCGACATGCTCGGACGGACGGGCGTCTGATCCGCATTTTTTATTCCGACATGCAGAAATCAAGTTTGCTTACATCTCGTTACAAATAATCGTTTGCGAGATCTTGATTTTCCGTGGGGTTTTCACGAATTGTCGGGTTAAATATCCGTTCATGTGGCAAAATTTAGAACGATCCCCCTGATTTTTTTGGGGGTGCATTGCTTTCGGGACGTAGAGTAAAAAGAATATTCTCTTTGCGAGACCCCTTCCGCTTTGCGCCTCGTGTCAGGACAGCATTCTGTATGAACAGATCGGGATCCTCCGGCTTCGGGAAAGGACTGGCTTTTCCCGGAGACGGCTGCGCACTACAGACCGTCCCTCTTTGAAGGAGGCTTCAGACGGGCGGCCTGTCACACTTCTGCGGCAGGGGGAATCTCTTCTGCCGCGAAGGGCCTTAGGAGAGGTACATGGCGGTGGCTAAAAAGGCAAAGAAGGATGTCGTTGCGGAAGTAACGATCGAAACGAGCTCGAAGAAGCACGGCAAGAAGAAAACAAAGGCGCCGGCGCAGCTCGAGACTTCGGGCCTTACGCTTTCCATTGAATCTGTTGAAGCGGAAAAGCCCCGCGCTCCTGCCCGTCTGAGAAAGTCCGCCAAGAAGAAGGCACCGGCTGAGGAAATGGAGCCGGCTGAAGTCCGGTCTGAGGCGGTCGCGGAGGAAAAAGTCGAAGACGTTCCCGCTCAGGAAAAAAAGACAACCTCCCGCAAAAAGACGGCGAAGGCGGAGGATGCCTCTCAGCCCCAGGAAGCTGACGCGCCGGCGAAAAAAGTCCGCAAGCCGCGCGTGAAGAAGGTCGTTGAAGAAGCTCCGGCCGAAGAGGCCGCTGAAAAAACGACCGAAAAGGCCGGTGAAGGCGAAGCCGAGGCTGAAGAAAAGCCCGCCAAGACTTCCAAGGCGAGGAAGACTGCCAAGACGCCGAAAACGCCGAAGGCGGCGAAGACGCCGAAAAAGGCGGCTTCCAAGAAAAAAACGTCGAAAAAGGCCAAAAAGTCCGATGATGCGGACGAATTTGCCGACGACGGCGGCATCGTTGATCTGATTGACGACGATGACGGAAGCGGCGACTACGAAGACATTCCGGACATTGAAGACGTTGCGGATGTGGAGGATATCGAGCCCGACGACGATGGCGGTGATGCGGGAGACGGTGCCGAGCCCGAACCTGAGACGGAGGCGGCTGACGAAGGCGCCCCGAAGAAGGTTCGCCGGACGAGAAAGTCGCGCGCTCAACGCGACAAGGCGCTTCTTGAAGCCATGCAGCACGGCTACGGCGCTCAGGAGGAGTCGAAGGAAGACCGCCGCTCGCGGCTTCTGAAGCTGATTACCCTCGGCAAAGAGCGCGGCTACGTCACCTACAGCGAAATCAACGACAACATCCCCAATACGCTTCTCGACGAAGACGCGATCGAAACGATCGTGAGCATTCTCGGGAACCTTAATATTGCCGTGCATGAAGTCGCTCCGGATGAGGAGCAGCTTCTCATTCAGGGCGCGGGCGAAGCGGTGAGCGACGAGGATGCGGAAGCCGAGGCTGAAGCAGCGCTCTCCACCGTTGAGAGCGAATTCGGCCGCACGACCGATCCGGTGCGCATCTACATGCGCGAGATGGGATCGGTGGAGCTGCTTTCGCGCCAGGGCGAAATCGAGATCAGCAAGCGCATTGAGGACGGCTTGAAGCACATGGTGCTCGCCATTGCGCGCTGTCCGGTGACCGTGCGCGAAATTCTCGAGAGCGCCGAACGCATCCGGTCGGGAGCGGCCGCGATTGATGAGATCGTCGACGGCATTGTTTCGCCCGATGACCAGAAGAACGTGCTCGGAAGCCACGAGGACGAGACCGATATGGGCGCCTCGGCCATGACCGTGGGGCAGCTCGAGGAATTGAAGGAAAAGAGCCTCCAGATCTTCGACAAAGTGAGCGAACACTTCCATGCACTCGTGCGCGCCTTCGACGACAAGGGTCCGAAGACGCCTGAACTCGAGCCCCTCAAGGATTCGATCCAGCAGGAGCTCATGAGCATCCGCTTCACGGCGAAGACGGCCGACCGGCTCTGCGAGTCACTGCGCCGCACGATTGGAGACGTGCGCGCGAGCGAGCGCGCCGTCTACGACGAATACGTGCGCAAGATCGGCATTCCGCGCGATTGGTTCCTGTCCAACTTCATCCCGAACGCCACCCGCATCGGCTGGGTGGACGACGTGGCGGCGGCCTTCCCGGCGAAGGCTCAGGCCGTGCTTCACGTGCGCGCCAATGTCGAGGAGGAGCAGCGGCATCTCGCGGAGCTCGAAAGGTCCTCGCACATGACGGTCGACGAGCTCCTCGACACCTATAAGCAGATGGCAACGGGCGAAGCGAAGGCGAGAAACGCCAAGCGCGAGATGACGGAAGCCAATCTCCGCCTCGTGATCTCCATCGCGAAGAAGTACACGAACCGCGGGCTCCAGTTCCTCGACCTCATTCAGGAAGGCAACGTCGGCCTCATGAAGGCGGTCGACAAGTTCGAATACCGCCGCGGCTACAAGTTCTCGACCTATGCGACCTGGTGGATTCGCCAGGCGATCACGCGAAGCATTGCCGACCAGGCCCGCACGATCCGCATTCCGGTGCACATGATCGAAACCATCAACCGCATGAACCGCATCACGCGTCAGGAACTTCAGGAAACCGGCGTTGAGCCCGACAGCCGCCGGCTTTCGGAATTGATGGAAATGCCTGAGGACAAGATCCTCAAGATCATGAAGATCGCGAAGGAGCCGATTTCGATGGAAACGCCGATCGGCGACGACGACGATTCGCATCTCGGCGACTTCCTCGAGGATACGCAGACGGTGGCGCCTGCGGAGGCGGTGCAGAATTCGAGCCTCTCGGAAACGGTCCGTCAGGTGCTCGACAGTCTCTCGCCGCGTGAAGCCAAGGTGCTTCGCATGCGCTTCGGCATTGAAATGCAGTCCGACCATACGCTCGAGGAGGTCGGCAAGCAGTTCGACGTGACGCGCGAGCGCATCCGCCAGATCGAAACGAAGGCGCTTCGCAAGCTTCGTCACCCGAGCCGTGCCGACAAGTTGAAGAGCTTCGTTGAGGGCGAGGGAAAGGACTGAGAAAGTCCGGAAAAAAAGTTGAAAAACTGAAGGGTGCGGGTTATTCTGTGCACCCTTTTGCCGCGGCCCGACCTCTTTAGAGAAAAGCATGTCCGGGAACGACGGTTCCGCCTGAACGCACGAAGGAATAACGAATCCGCCCGGCAGCCGAAGCGCTGCTGCGGGGATCCATGGCGCGGAATGTAGATCCGCTTGAGATGTGCGCGAGGAGGCCGAAGTTCTGCGGGAGGCTTTTCCGGTCAGCAGCTGCTGATCAGAGTGAAGCGCGGCGAAGGACGAGCCGGAGGCCTGAGGTCTTCAGTTCAGGGGGACAGTTTGCATGAATAAAGCTCTGCGGCTGCATGCGCGCCATGCGGCCGCGGGCTTTTTTCGTCTTCGATGAATCCCTCGGGCAATCCGGCAACCGCGAACGCTATTGACAGGATTTCGCCCGAAGCGCGGCTGTTCTCGCCAAGTGAGAACAATCGTGCCGAGGAAGAGCACTATGGGCAAGACGACAAAGAAGACGACTGCGGACAACGCGGATGAAGCCGTGATCGAGACGCCGGCCAAGGCTGCGGATTCGGCTGAGAAGGCTGAGGAAGCGAAGGCTCTGAAGCCCGCCAAGGCTCGGAGAACGAAGAAGGCGGATGCCGAAAAGGCTGCCGACTCCGAGAAGGAAAAGCCTGCGAAGCGCAAGAAGAAGGCTGAGGCTGAAGCGGCGGATGACGCTGAAAAGCCCGCCAAGGCGAAGAAGGCCAAAAAAGACAAGGCGGATAAGCCGAAGAAGACGAAGACCGCGAAGAAGGCCGCTGCAGCTCAGGAAGAGGAATCGGACGACAGCGATTTTTCCGATGACGTTGAAGCGATCAATCCGGATGATCTCGCGGAAGCCGACGATATTGTCGTTGACGACACGGACGAGGATGCCGCTGAAGTTGACGCCTGGCAGGAAGGCAAGGTGCCCGAAGACGCGGCGGACGGCGACGGATCCCGCGAGCCCGGCGCTCAGCCCAAGAACGGCTACGGCGAACTGGTGCGCCTCGGCCGCACGCGCGGCTGGGTGACGCTCGTCGACATCAACGACTATCTCCCCGAGAGCGCGCTGCGCACGTCGGAAAACCTCCAGGAAGTGACCGAGCAGCTGGGCCGCCTCGGCATTCAGGTGTTTGAGACCCCGCCCGATGAGGACGACATCCTCATCAACGGCATGGGCGGCGACACGGGAGACGACATCGACGAAGATGATGCCGCCGTGATGCTCACGCCCGAAGAATCGGCCGGTCTTTCGAAGGATCCGCTGCGCGCGTATCTGCGCGGCGTGGGTTCGCATAAGCTTCTCACCCGTGCGGGCGAAATCGAAGTTGCGAAGTCGATCGAGCAGTTCACGATTCGTCTTGTTTCCACGATTGTTCAGTATCCGAGCGCAGTTGAGGAAATCCTGCGCTTGGGCGAAGTGCTTCGCGACGAAAATACTGCGGTCGACACGGTGGTGGACGGCTTCAACGATGCCGCGCAGAAGGCGAGCGAGACGGCGGACTCCGCGAACGGCGACGAGATCGCAACCGACATCGGCGCTGCAGCCATGACGGTTGATCAGCTCTCCGAAATGCGCGAGCGCGTGCTTTCGCTCTTTGACGCCGCACGCGCGGCGCTCGAGCGCGTGCGCGCAAACTACGGCGACCCGGCGCATGTCCGCGCCTACCGTCATGCGCTTAAGGACATGTCGGATGCGCTTTCGCCCATCCGCTTCTCCGTGAAGCTCGTGACGCAGATCACGGACCACATCGGCACGCACATGGACGAAGTGAACGACACTCTGAAGAAGATGCGCCTCACGCTCGTCAATCAGTGCCGCATGCCGCAGAAGGATGCCGTTGATCTTCTGAAGAGCGACGAAGTGACGAACCCGGCCTGCTTCGACCGCATTGCTGCGCTCGACAAGCCCTGGTCGAAGGGCGTTGCGCATTCGATCGCGATTCTGAAGGAAGAGCAGGACGTGCTCATCCGCGCTGAAAAGAACGGGCTCCTGAAGCTCTCTGAACAGCGCGAGCTCGGCCGCGCCATGAAGCTCGCCCAGACGAACCTCATGCAGGCGAAGGCGAAGATGATCGAGGCGAACCTGCGCCTCGTCATTTCGATTGCCAAGGGCTACGTCAACCGCGGCCTGGCCATGACCGATCTGATTCAGGAGGGCAACCTCGGGCTCATGAAGGCGGTCGACAAGTTCGAATACCGCCGCGGCTACAAGTTCTCGACCTATGCCACCTGGTGGGTTCGCCAGTCCGTGACCCGTGCGGTTGCGGATTTCGGCAACACAATCCGCATTCCGGTGCATATGACCGAGTCCTACAACAAGCTGCGCCGCCAGAAGCAGAAGTTCCTGCAGCAGCACGGCCGTCAGCCGACCGAGCAGGAGCTCGCGGAGCTCGCCGACCTGCCGCTTCAGAAGGTGCTTCTGCTCACGCAGGCAATGCGCGGCGTGGAATCGATCGATGCGCCGATCGGCGACGAGGAAGACGCAACGAAGCTCGACTTCGTGAAGGGCGACGAGCATGACGATCCGGGCATTGCCTTCCAGGATCAGTCGATGGTGGAGTGCATTCAGAAGTCCCTCAATGAACTCACCCCGCGCGAAGCTCAGGTGCTGCGCCTTCGCTACGGCATCGGCACGAATCAGGACCATACGCTCGAAGAGGTGGGCCGCACGCTCGGCCTCACGCGCGAGCGCGTGCGCCAGATCGAGTCGGCTGCCATCAGAAAGCTCCGTACGCCGGACTTTACGGAACGTCTGCGCGACTATCTCTCGAACTGATGCCTAGGATTTGATTCCCTGACATTGAAGCGCCCTGAAGCATGGAGAACCTGCCTCAGGGCGTTTTTACTCGAGCGAACTTGGCTGAGGGAGTTTCCTCCCGTCCTGATTCTCGGGTAGAATCGTCCTCTTTCATGAATGCATGGCGGGCCTGTAGCCAAGTTGGTTAAGGCACCGGACTCATAATCCGGCTATCCTGGGTTCAAGTCCCAGCGGGCCTACCAGATCTTCCTTTCGGGTGAAGCCTCTCTCCAGTCCCCGGGCGAGCGTGCGCATTAGCCCCTCAAACAAGGGTCGGATCAGCTGCTCCAGGCGGTTGATTTTTCCCTCGCCTTCTTCTCCCCCTCTTGAATTTTCGGATGTCTTCCTTCGAACAGTTCGGTCTTGATCCCCGCATTCTTTCCGCCATTAAAAGCATGGGCTACGCGACGCCCACGCCGATTCAGGAGCAGGCTATTCCTGTTGTTCTGATGGGCGGCGACGTGATGGGGGCGGCGCAGACCGGCACCGGGAAGACCGCCGGCTTCGGCCTTCCGCTGATTCAGAGAATTCTCCCGAAGGCCAACACCTCGATGTCGCCTGCGCGCCATCCGGTGCGTGCGCTTGTGCTTGCGCCGACGCGCGAGTTGGCCGACCAGGTGTCGGAAAACCTCGTTGCCTATTCGAAAGACACGCCGCTGCGCGCGGGCGTCGTTTATGGAGGCGTCGATATTCGTCCCCAGTCGGAGATGCTGAGAAGAGGCGTCGAAATCCTCACGGCGACGCCGGGGCGACTCCTTGATCATGTCGAACAGAAGGCCGTCAACCTCTCCCAGGTTGAAATCGTCGTGCTCGACGAAGCGGACCGCATGCTTGATATGGGGTTCCTGCCGGACATCTCGCGCATTCTGAAGCTTCTTCCGGCCAATCGTCAGAGCCTTCTTTTTTCGGCCACCTTCTCGCCCGAAATCAAGAAGCTCGCGAAGAATTTCCTGAAGCCCAATCCTTGCGTGATTGAGGTGGCGAGGGAGAATTCAACTGCGGAAACCGTCACGCAGGAACTCTTCACGGTTTCTGACCGCGAAAAAACGGATGTCCTCATCGACATGCTGAAGACGCGCGGTCCGGAGGGCGGGCCCCTCACGCAGGTTCTCGTCTTCGTGAACGCGAAGATCACCTGCCGGCGTCTCGCCCGCACGCTCGAGCGCGTCGGAATCAATGCCGACGCCATTCACGGCGACAAGACGCAGGAAGAGCGCCAGGTGGCGCTCGAAGGCTTCCGCACGGGTGCGATCCATGTGCTCGTCGCGACGGACGTTGCGGCACGCGGGCTCGACATCAAGGAGCTTCCCTTCGTCATCAATTACGACGTTCCCTACAGCGCTGAGGACTACGTGCACCGCATCGGCCGCACGGGCCGTGCGGGTTCGAAGGGCGTCGCCACGATGCTCGCCACGCCTGAAGACAAGCGTCTCGTTGAAGCGATCGAAGCCCTCACGAAGCAGACCTTCAAGCCCATTGCCGTCTCCCCGATGCCGAGAAACCGCAGAAATGCGATGTCGCGCCGCCGCGATCAGGGCTACGTCGAACGCGTCGATACGCCCGAAGACGAGCGTATTGCGCGCGAGCGCGCCCGCGCCTACGTGCCGCCCGCTCAGCGCCACCGCGATCCGATTTTCGACATGCCCTACATCGAACGCAATCCCGGCACCGCAAAGAAGGCGGACGAGCCCCTCTACCTCGAGCGCCGTGAAAAGCGTCGTCCGGTCGCTGCACTCCTTGGCGGCAGCGGTCATTGACGAAAAGCCGCAATCGTTCAAAAATCCCTGGAAAGACTTATTGTTCCGGGGATTTTTGCTCTATGCGCTGGGAGAATAATCCGCGCAGTTTGAGCGCGCTGAAGCGAGTAAAAAACGAAGTGGAGAGGCATTTCCTTAATGCGGAGTCTCTCCGGATTTTTTCCGCGAGGAGAGTCTGAGCGATGCAAAAGCCTGATGAAATCATAGAAGGGAAGCTCCGCGAACTCGGCATTCCCTATGAGCGGCACGATCATGCGCCCATCATGACGGTCGAAGAAGGCCGGGTGCTCGCGTGCGAGTACGGGTCCTTCTGCATGAAGAACCTCTTTCTCACTGCGAAAAAGCGCTTCTACCTCCTCATGATGCCGTCGGAGAAGAGCTTCTCTTCCAAAGCGCTCGCGAAGCAATTGGGCTGCGGACACATATCCTTCGGAAGCCCGGAGAAGCTCGCAGAGTGCCTCCGGACGTATCCGGGCGCCGTTACGTGCCTGGGCCTTCTTTTTGACGAAAAGCATCAGGTCGAGGTGCTGGTCGACAAGGCGCTCCTCGAGGTGCCTCTCGTCGACGCGCATCCGTGCTCCAACGCGGCGAGCATCAAGCTCGCGATGAAGGACATTCTCGAGGTCTGGCTTCCGGCAACGGGACATGCCGACTGGAAAACGGTAGAGATCGATTAACGCTCCGGCATCAGCAGAGCCGCTACGAAAAAAGACCGGCAGGATTGCTCCCGCCGGTCTTTTTTTCTGTCAGGGTGAAATGGCTTTCATCAACCCATCGGGATCAGTCCGCGGCCAAGGAAGTAGCTGCAGGCGACGCCGATGATGACCGCGATGATGTTGAGCCAGATGCCGGCCTTCACCATGTCGGCGATCTTCAAGCGCCCCGTGCCGAAGACGATCGCGTTCGGGGGCGTGCCCACCGGCATCATGAAGGCGCACGAGCAGGCGATGACCATCGCGAAGAGCGGCGCTTCAGGATTGATGTGGAGGCTTTCGGAAGCCGCAGCCACCACAGGCATCATCGTTGCGGCAAGGGCCGTATTCGACGTGACTTCAGAGACAAAGGTGATCACGGTGGAGATGCCCGTCATGAAGGCCAGGTCGCTCACGCCCTGGAAGATCGACGCCTGGGCGCCGATGAGAGCGGCCACGCCCGTCGACTGAATCGCCGCCGCCATCGAGAGGCCGCCGCCGAAGAGGAGAAGCACGTCCCAGGCAACAACATCCTTGGCGCTGTTCCAGTCAAGCGCGTGGATGCCGCGCTTGGCGTCAACCGGAATCATGAAGAGGAGAATGCCTGCGCCCATGGCGATGAGTTCATCGGAAAGGGGCTTCAGGGGTCTTGCGCCATTGATTTCGAGGCCGCGCAGAACAGGACCGAACATCCAGAGGACTGCCGCGAGGACGAAGATCGCAAGAACGATCTTTTCACCGCGCGAGAGGGGCCCGAGCTTTCTCAATTCGCCCTTGATCCATTCCCGCCCGCCGGGGATGCCTTCCATGTTGACAGGGAAGAGGAAGCGCGTGAGGAGGATGTAGGTTGCAGGAAGAAGGAGGAGCGTCACCGGAAGCGCAACCTTCATCCAGCCGAGGAAGGAAACCTGGACGTGATAGGTGTCTTCAACAAAGCGCGCAAAGATGCCGTTCGGGGGCGAACCCACGAGCGTCGCCATGCCGCCGATTGAGGCTGCATAGGCAATGGAGAGAAGCACGCAGACGGCGAAATTTCGTTCGTCCTTCGTGATTTCCGGGCTCGTCTGGGTGGAGCGGATGACGCCCATCACAGCCACCGCGATCGGCACCATCATGGCCGCCGTTGCAGAATTGGAAACCCAGGCCGAAAGGAAGGCCGTGGAGATCATGAGACCGAAAATCATCTGCTTCGGCTTGGTGCCGAAGAGAGAAATCGTCACGAGTGCGATGCGTCGGTCGAGGTGCCAGCGATGAATCGCTGCTGCGATCAGGAAGCCGCCGAGAAAGAGGAAGATCGTTCCCGAGGCATAGTGGCGCATGGTGTTGACCGGGGTTGCAATATCCAGAAGCGGATAAAGCAGGATCGGCAGCATCGCCGTGACGGCAATCGGCAGCGCTTCGCTGAACCACCAGATGGCCATCAGGGTCGTGACTGCCGCACAGGCCTTGCCTGCGTGGCCGAACTCGACCACTTTGCCTGCCGTATTGACAAAAGTGTCGGGCAGCAGGAAGTAGACGAGGATGGCGAGCACAGGCCCCAGGATAAACGCCCAGATCTTGGTCGAATTCGAGACCGCATCAACCGAGACCGATGAGGTTTGGAGTGGCATGGTGTCGCTCCTTGATAAAAGTCAAAGGGAGGAAAAATCCTTTACGATGACATCAGGATATACGCTGGAGGAAAGTTCTGCTTCGAATGAATTGGGACGAGTTGGGGTGAAATAGGAGGCGATGGCGGGTAAATGAGGGTATTATTGATTTAATTATTTGATTTTATTGAATATCCGACCGAGTTAAGTCGTGTGGAGTAAGGTGGTTGCCGTAGCGGATCAATGGGATGGATCCTTCCAAAGACTTGCTTTTCGATATAAAGATCTATAGCGTTAACCCTCACAGCATCATGAACGGAAAAGGAAGCGTTCCTTTTCCCGATGCCGGGAGCAGGATCACGAAGTTTTGATCCGGCGCTCCCGGAATTCCCCGCAGACTCGAGCGGGGAACCCAAGCACAATGCCGGGTCCCTCCCGGTCTGTGCGAGTTGCGCCCAATTCCCTGCGGGGGAAACACATCATTATTCGGGCATAGGCAACAGGGGTTCAGAACCTGAACCCATCCGTGATGTCTGCGTCGCCGGAAGGCTTTTTCTTCTCTTTGAGTTCTCATGCATTCCCTCCTGAGGGAAGGGCATCAATGCACCCAAAAAGAATCAAGGCGTTCCGACTGACGGGCGAGTGAGGGTGGGAGCGCCCGCGGCGTGCAAAGGAGGCACGCGAATGCTCCGGGCTGGATTTCGTTTCGAATTGCCGCGCCCAGACAAGGGGTCTGAAGACGGCTAAAGAGGAGCAACGGTCATGGCGACGCATCGTCTCACCATCAAGGGTCAGGTCACTATTCCTAAGGAAATTCGCGATTATCTCGGTCTTGCGGAAGGCAATTCCAGTGTGGATTTTTCCATCGCGCCTGACGGTACGGTTGTTGTAAAAAAAGCAGGTGAAGCGGCTCACGCTTCGAGTCTGCGCACTCGCGCCCAGCGTGCTGCCCGTTCGGTGCAGCAGGCCTGTTCGGGCCGCAGCCGCGAAATGAACCGCGGCGGAGTGCTTGCCCTTCTCGCCGGAGGCTTCTGACGCGAGCGGCTGAAAGTAAACCAGAAAGCAAAGCCCGGATGAGGGAGAACTCATCCGGGCTTTGCTTTCTGTGCGGTCGCGCTTCAGGAATTCTTTTTGTCTTCCATCGAAGGGGGCGGAACAAGGCCTTCCTCCTTCGCGAGCTTCTGCGCCGCCTTGTCCTGTTCCTTGAGCGCCTTCTTGAGGGTTGAGGGCTGGAGAACCGGGAAGTTGACGAGCACGAGGAGACCGTGAGGATCTGCGTCCGCAAGCTCGACCGAGCCGCCCGAGCGCTTCACGATGCGGTCGACGATGGCGAGTCCGAGGCCTGAACCCGTCACGCCCGAGCGCGCCGATTCGCCGCGCTCGAAGGGGCGCATCACGCGGGCGCGCTGGTCTTCGGGGAGGCCTTTCCCCTGGTCGGCAACGGCAAGCGTTGCCGTGCGTCCGTCGGGGCTCTTCGTAAGCGTCATGGAGAGCCTCAGAATGCCGTCGTCGCTTCTGCCGTAGCGCTGGGCATTGACGATGAGGTTCTGAATGGCGCGCGAGAGCTCAAGCGGATGCGCCATGACGAAGATGTCGTCGGGGAGATTGCTTGCCGTGAGTTCCACGGAAGAATCGGTTTCAATGCGTGCGTTGTGGATGGCTGCGGTCACGGCCTCGCCGAAATTCACCATCACCTGATCCTCGTTGGTGCGGCGCGCATAAGCCAGGAACTGGTTGACGATGTTTTCCATCTGCTCGAGGTCGCTCACCATGGCTTCGCGGGAGTCGCCGGGAAGATCAGCAAGTTCGACCTCAAGGCGCAGACGCGTGATCGGGGTGCGGAGGTCGTGCGAGACGCCGGCAAGAAGCAGCTCGCGGTCGGCTTCCATGTGCCCGAGATCCTCCACCATGCGGTTGAAGCTCACATTGACCGCCTGAATTTCAGCCGTGGTGGCGTCTTCGGGGAGGGGTTCGGGCTTCTTTCCCTGACTGATCTCGCGCGCAAAGGCCGAGAGTCTTGCGAGGGGCTGCACGACATGGCGCGCGAGAAGCGTGGCGCCGAAAAGAGACGCAATGCCGGCCGCGAGCGCCCACCAGAGCCAGGTGGTGCCGTACGGGGGATCGAGCACGTCGTCCTTCGTCTGCAGCCAGTAAGTGTCGCCGTCAATGTCGAAGGTCACCCAGAGGCCGTCATTGCCGTTCACGCGCGTGGCAAGGATGGTATCGGGTCCGAGAGACGTCTTCACAAGCTGATCAATCAGACCGTTGTAGCCTTCGCTCGAAATCCGGAAGATCTTGTCCGTGGGGTCGCGCGGCGAGATGAGCACGCCCTCGCGGGCAGCGAGCGTCTTGAGGAGATCCACGCGGTAGAGGGGATCCGCGGTGACGAGTGCGTACTTGGTGAGATTGACTGTCGAAACGATGTGCTGGGCCACCCCCTGCGAATAAGGGAGTTCGGAGAGCACGCGAAAACTCTGCAGCCACCCGATCACGGAGAAGAAGAGGAGTCCGCAGAGGAGGAGAAACGTCCGCCAGAAGAGGCTCGGGCGGCTCGTTTTGAGTTGTGAGATCCAGGACACGGCAGAAGGAGAAAAGAGAGAGTTTGAGGCTCAGGAGCCGCCGCCATCAGAAGGCAAAAAGGACGCACGGGCTTCTTTTGAGACCGTACGTCCTCTTCTTGTAAACGGGCGTCGTCGAAATGTCAATCAGGCGTGGCCGTCCGGAATGAAGACGTAGCCGAGGCCCCAGACGGTCTGGAGGTAGCGGGGCTTCGAGGGATCGGGTTCCAGAAGTTTTCTGAGGCGCGAAACCTGAACGTCGAGCGAACGGTCGAAAGCTTCGTATTCGCGGCCGCGGGCCATCTCCATCAGCTTGTCGCGCGAGAGGGGCTGACGCGGATGACGGGCAAAGGCCTTGAGAACCGCAAATTCGCCGGTAGTGAGCGGAACGACTTCACCGTTCTTCTTGAGAACGCGCGTGCCGAGGTCGAGCTCAAAGTCGCCGAAGCGGACAACTTCGTTCTCAAGCGACGGCGCGCCCGGCGCATCCTGACGCGGACGGCGGCGCAGCACGGCATGAATGCGGGCAAGGAGCTCACGGGGATTAAAGGGCTTGCCGAGGTAGTCGTCGGCGCCGAGTTCGAGACCCAGGATGCGGTCGACATCCTCGCCGCGGGCGGTGAGCATGATGATCGGGGTCGTATCCTTTTCAGAGCGCAGGCGCTTCAGAATGGCAAGACCGTCTTCGCCCGGCATCATGAGGTCGAGAATCAGCACGTCGAAGTGCTCGCGCACCCAGAGGCGCTTCATCGCCTCGCCGTTTTCGCTCACAAAAACCGTGAAGCCGTTTTCACCGAGATACCTGCGCAGAAGATCGCGCAGCCGGGGGTCATCGTCGACGATAAGAATCTTGGGGGTGCGTTCAACCATTTGTTCGCTCCTGATGGCGAAGAAGGAAGATCCCGGCGAGCTTCTCGCTGCGGGCTTCCCAATGAATTTCAATGCTTCAATTGTTTCACCTTATTCCCCTTCGCGTCACCCTCGGGCAATTCGATGTTACAAATACGCGGTCAAAGATACATGCCCGGAAAAATCTCCTTAGATCGCTCTCGAAAGCAGTTTCTTTCAGGGGTAAATGTAAATTAGAGGTTTTCTGAGGATGGATTTTTGATGTTTTATGCGACTCAAATTGACGCTTAGTATCAGAAGAAAGCCGTTTTTTCTGAAGAAAGCATGCTCACGAGCGGCAATGTTCTGTCACGGTTTACTAAAACTTGCCGCAAACCGAAGAGATTCCCCCTGATATATTGGAAATCAACAGAGACCCCGGAGGGGATGGCTCTAGGACGCTGCTTTCTGTGATGCGTCCGGCGCGGGCTCCTCCCTTCATTCTTTGAGACTTGATTTCATGGTTAGACGTTACTGCTCTTCAGTTCTTGCGCTTGCTGCCTGCCTTGCGGCAGGACCGGCCTTTGCGGCTGAGCTCACGGACGAACCGCTCGGTGCCGTCGCTGGCGTCCCTCAGGCGAAGGACTGCGGAACTGCGGAAGCGCCCTGCGTGCAGCTCTGGGGCAGCATGCGGGCGGAAGAACGCGCAAGGCTCTGGCCGTTCCTGGATGAATCTTCGAAGCTCTCCTACTGGCGCAGCATGACGCCCGAAGAGAGAAAGAGTCTGAGGATGTGCCTCTCCGAGCGCGACCGCGAGGCTTTGCGCCGCCGCTTCTCCTTTGACGCCCGCAATGGCCGGGAGCTCGTGCGTCCGAAGCTCTGCGGCGAGGAACGCCGCCTGATGCGCGAGCAGATCATGGAAGTGCACATGCAGTTCAGACGCGCGCACGGCGCTCACGAAGGCTCTGCTCAGCCTCTGCCGCCGCCGCCTCCGCGGGCTCCGCACCATCTCGAGCATTGAATTTCCATGCAAGCATGTCGCAATGCCGGCCGGGTCTTTTCGGAAGATCCGGCTTTTTTTCGCTGAGAAACGCTCTCGTATAATCTGAACTTCCCATATCCCAAGCCGAGAAGAGGCGTCTTTTTTTATGTCCGGATCCTTACCTCTGATCCTTGCGCTCGATACTGCGCAGGAAGATTGTGCAGCGGCGCTCCTCAAGGGGACTGAACTGATTGCCAGCCGGGTGGAGACGGTCGGAAGCCGCCACAGCGAGCTGATTCTGCCGATGGTGCGCGATCTCCTTGCGGAGGCGGGCGTTGACAAGACCCGACTCGGCCTGATTGCCTTCGGCGCGGGTCCGGGCTCCTTTACGGGGCTTCGGGTAGCCTGCGGCGTGGCGCAGGGTCTGGCCTGGGCGCTCGAATGCATGACGGCGCCGGTTTCAAGTCTTGAAGCGCAGGCGGAGTGGCTTAAGGACGAAGAGCACCTTCCTGCGGGCGAGGTGGTTGCCGTGCTTAACGACGCCCGCATGCATGAGTGCTACGGCGGCGTCTGGCGCGTGCCGGAGAACCCTGACGCGCGGCTCGAGCGCGTTGCGGGCCCGGAAATCGTGGCGCCTGCGGATGCCATGAAGTTCCTTTCCGCCTATGGCGCCCGCCATCTCGTCGGAAGCGCGGAATTGGTTTATGGCGATGAAATGGCGCTTGACGACGCCGTATGTCATGTCGCGAGCCGAAGCTCCCGGCCGGAAGCGATCGGACGCATTGCCGCCAGGATGTCTGCCGCGGGCGAAGTGGTGAGCCCGGAGCTTGCCGCTCCGGTTTACGTCCGCAACCGCGTGGCGCTCACTATGGCTGAACGCGCCCGCGGCGAGAGGCTTCAATGACGACGGCACTCACTGAAATCCGTCCGATGCATCGGGAGGATGCGCCTCAACTCGCGCGCCTCGAAGCGCTGGTTGAAGCGTCGCCCTGGAGCGAAAAGAATTTTCTCGATTCACTTAACGCCGGGCATCTTGGATTCATCCTTGAAAAGGAAGGACAAATTGCCGCCTGGGCCGTCGTCATGACGGTGCTCGACGAGGCGGAGCTCCTCATCATCGGCGTTCGCCCCGACATGCAGCGGCAGGGACTCGGCTCAAAGCTTCTTTCCTTCGTGCTGCGCGAGCTTCGCGGCAGAACGGTTCTCATGAATCTTGAAGTCCGGGCGGGAAATCTTCCGGCCATCGGGCTCTATAAGCGCTTCGGCTTCCTGCAGACCGGCATTCGGCGCGGATACTATCCGGGCGAAAATGGATCGGGCCGCGAGGATGCGCTTCTCATGAGCCTTTCCCCGCTTCCGGAATGCGGCATGAATGCGGGCGGGAGCGCAGCATGAGCTTTACCCGCGAAGACTGCGAAATGATCGAAGCGATGGGGCTCGGTCCCGTCTGGCTTCTGAGAGAAACGGAGGATCCGTTTCTGCCTGAGCTCGGAACTCTCGTCAGGGAACTCCGCGAGCCTCTTCAATCTCCCCGTCCGACTCAGGGAGCCGCGGCTCTTAAAGAGCAGAGCGGTGCGCGGCCCGGGCCCGTGCTCCGGGCTCAGGCGCCCGCAGAGGGGGGAGCGCCCCTTCAGACCGCGCACATGGGAATGCCCGAATCGCTCGCGGAAAAAATCCGCGCGGCAGGCTGGGATGAACTGAAGGCGCTTGCGAATGCCTGCAGTCTCTGCTCCATGGCGTCGAGCCGCCAGCATGTCGTTTTTTCCGATGGCGATCCGGGACCAGGACTCGTCATTGTGGGCGAAGCTCCGGGTGCGGAGGAAGATCTTCAGGGGCTTCCCTTTGTTGGAAAGTCCGGACAGCTTCTGACCTCGATGCTCGAGTCGCTCAACATCGTGCGAAGGAAGGACGCCGTCATCCTCAACGTCCTCAAGTGCCGTCCGCCTCAGAACCGTAATCCTCAGCCCGAGGAAATCAGCTGCTGCGGACACTATCTCGAGCGTCAGCTCGAGATCCTCGCACCCCGGGTGCTTCTTCTGGCCGGGCGCTTTGCCGTCGGATCGCTTCTGAAGCTCGAGGGAAATTTCTCCATCGGGCGCCAGCGCGGACGCATTCATCAGGTCATGATCGGCGGAAGAACCGTGCCTGCCGTTGTGACCTACCATCCGTCTTATCTCCTGCGCTCGCCCCTTGAAAAGGCAAAGTCATGGGATGATCTGTTGCTATTGAAGAGCGCCATGCGGGATGCCGGCATCCTGCCGCCCGAAAAGGAAAAGCGCTGGAATTAGCCTGCTCTGCACGCAGAGCTCCCCGGAGCATTGCGACGGCATTTGAATGCAGGATTCTTCGGGGAATCTTCCGCCATACGGACTAGGCTGTCTAAGCCTGATTGCGGGTCGAGCGCGCTTTGAGCTGCTCCTATAATGTTTACCTTCTAAATCATATGGTCATCCGGATATGTGGGCTGTCGCAAGGCATCGCGTGGAACCGGAGTGATCCCGGGTGAAAGATGTCTGAAATTCAAAACCTTCGGAATGGCTGCGAGGAGCAGAATCCTGGCGGATGCGCGGGGAGTGCGAATTACGATGAAGCGCTGCGCTCCTGTTCGCGCGAGGCAGCTGCAACGCTTGCGGCTGCCGCGGCCGTGACGGCTTTCTTCTGGGGAACGCTCTTTCTCTTTTCGTTGAGTAAAGCAAGTTTCTTCGGGTTCCCGCTCTGGTTCATGGCTGCCGTACCCGGCGGCTATCTTTTTTCGATTGTCGCGGTCGTCTGGATCGTGAAGCGTTATTTCCGGGACATTCCGCTCGACATCACGCCCGATGCGCCCCGAAAGCTCCATTCGACTGAAGGAGCCGAATGATGTCCGACACCGTGCTCATCTTCATTCCGCTTCTCCTTTTCTTCCTCGTTCTCGTCTTCACGATGCTCTGGACGGAGCGTACGCGAAGCCGTCAGTTTGAAGCGGGACGAGCATTCAGCGGGGAATATTTCCTGGGAAGCCGCTCGCTCTCGGGATTTGTTCTGGCAATGACCCTCATTGCCACATATGGTTCGGTTTCCTCCTTTGTGTCCGGTCCCGGAATTGCCTGGAAGCTCGGCCTCGGCTGGGTGGTTTTTGCCGCCCCGCAGATTATTGCGGGCTTCTTCATTCTCGGACTTCTCGGCAAGAAGATGGCGCTCGTATCGCGCGCCTGCGGCGCAATCACGGTCACGGGCCTGATCGACAAGCGCTTTGGAAGCCGGGCGCTTTCCATCATTCTTTCGATTGCGCTTTTGCTCTTCTTTACCGCCATGATGACGGGGCAGTTCATCGGGGGCGCGGCCATCTTTTCCGAGGCTGCCGGCATTTCGCCGGAAGCCGGTCTCCTTCTCTTCGGCGCGCTTACGGTTTTCTATACCGCCTTCGGCGGCTTCAGGGCGGTTGCCTGGACCGATATGGTCTGCGCGATTCTGATGCTCGTCGGCATGGTGATGCTGGGAAGCGCCGTTGTTAGTGAGGCAGGGGGCCTTACGACCGCGATGGCGCGCGTGGCCGCTGCCGGCTTAAGTGATCCTGCTCGCGACATTTCCACGAGCACGATGCTTTCGCCCAATGCGGGCGGGGCGCTCCCCTGGACGCTTCTTTTTTCGGCCTGGATCCTCGTCGGCTTCGGGACGGCGGGGCTCCCGCAGTCGGCGGTGCGCTGCATGAGCTACCGGACATCGGGAGACCTCCACCGCGCAATGATCGTGAGCACGATCGTCTGCGGCGCTCTCATGGTGGGCGTGACGACGATCGGCGTCCTTGCGCGCGGCATCCCCGGGCTTGAGCTCGGCGGCGCTTCAACGGATCATCTGATCCCGCGCCTCATCGCTCAGCACATGACGCCGCTCGAAGCCGGCATTACGCTGATCGGGCCGCTTGCCGCCACCATGTCGACCGTGAGTTCGCTCCTGATTGCCGCCTCTGCTGCCGTGGTGAAGGATCTTCTGATCGCCATGCGTCCGGAATTTGAAGACAAATCCCGTGCGCTTCTTCTGGCGTCGCGCGGGACGACGCTCTTTCTCGGCGTCGTGGCGATGATTTTTGCGCTCAGGCCCATGGATCTGGTGGCCTGGATCAATATGGGCGCATTCGGAGGTCTTGAGATTGCGTTTCTGCTTCCGCTCGCGGGCGGGCTTTACTGGAAGCGCGCAACGTCTGCAGGCTGCCTCATCTCGATCGCTGCGGGTTTCGCCGTCTACGGCTGGGCGCTTTTCATGAAGCCCGATCTCGCGGGATTCCATGCCATTGTGCCCGCGTTTGCCGCTGCAGCGTTCTTCTTTGTGGCCGGAAGCCTGCTCACGCGCGATAAGGAAAATGCGAATCTTCGCTATTTCTTCCCGCAGCATTGAGAACGCTTCAGGAACCAGGATTCATTCGCGACGAAAGAGGCGCATCTCGTGACGGGAAGGCGCCTCTTTTAGCCGGCTCTTTTTGAATTTTCATCAGGAAAGACGGGTGGCCGCCTTCATTTCCTTAACGAATGCACGAAGGGAAGCGAGCATTTTCGCGTGATCCCCAAGGTTTTCCGCAATGATTTTCGTTACGGCAGACCCCGCAATGGCGCCGTCGGCGCCGGATTGGAGGGCGGCCTTAACGTGTTCGGGTCTTGAGATTCCGAAGCCGAGAAGAAGGGGCGCGGCATGGGCTTTGCGAAGCGCTTCAACCTCGGAGAGCTGCGGCATTTCCGCCGCGCGCTCCGTGCCGGTGATGCCGGTGCGGGAGAGGAGATACACGTAGCCTTTGGAGCGTTCGGCCACTTTGCGAAGCAGTTCGGGCGCTGCGCTGGGGGGCGCAATGGCAACGAGGGAGACGCCCTGACGGGCGGCGGCTTCATCCCATTCCGGTTCGCGCTCGCGCATTGAGATGGGCACATCCGGAATGAGCACCGCGTCGGCCCCGGCAGAATGAACGGCCTTGAAGAAATTCCCGATTCCCGGCGCGGTCACGAGATTCACGTAGAGCATGAGGCTGATGGGGAGGTCCGGGTGCGCCTCGCGAACGCTCTTGACGATCGCAAGGCACTTTTCAGTTGTGGATCCGGCTTCGAGCGCCCGTCCTGCGGAAGCTTCGATCACTGGGCCGTCTGCGCAGGGGTCGGAAAAGGGAATGCCGAGTTCGAGCGCATCGGCGCCGCCTTCAATCAGCGCTTCAACGACCTTCCTCGAGGTGTCGGGATCCGGGTCGCAGAGGTTGACGAAGGGAACGAAGGCGCCTTCGCGGCGGGCGCGGAGGCCTTCGAAGAGTTTTTGAAAACGATTGGGCTCAGTCATTTTTGGTAGAGGGCAGCAGTTGAATGTTGGGTTCCTGAGGGGCGCTTTATTTCAGAAGCGCCTCGGCGGCATCGGGCGAAAGCTTCCCGTTCATGAAGAGGCCTTCCTCTTCGAGCCGGGCGCTCACCTGGAAGATGTCCTTGTCGCCGCGTCCGGAGAGATTCACGATGAGCTTTTGCTCTTTATCGGGATTCTCGCGGGCGAGCTTCAATGCAAAGGCAAGCGCATGCGCACTCTCGAGCGCCGGGATGATGCCTTCGCGGCGCGAGAGTTCAATGAATGCGGAGAGCGCTTCGCGGTCGGTGGCGCTCACGTACTTCGCGCGCCCCGTTTCCATGAGGTAGGCGTGTTCCGGGCCCACCGAAGGGAAGTCGAGACCGGCGGAAATGGAGAAGGATTCTTCAATCTGACCTTCGGGCGTCTGCATGTTGTAGGAGCGGGCGCCGAAGAAGATGCCGGGGGTGCCCTTTTCGAGCGTCGCGCCGTGATAGGCCGTGTCGAGCCCGCGGCCCGCGGGTTCGACGCCGAAGAGCTTCACGTCCCTGAAGGGCACGAAGTCCGTGAAGATTCCGATCGCGTTCGATCCGCCTCCGACGCAGGCGATGACGGCGTCGGGAAGGCCGCCCTCAAATTCCGCAAACTGCCTGCGCGCTTCTTCGCCGATGACCTTCTGGAATTCGCGCACGATGGTGGGGAAGGGATGCGGACCCGCAGCGGTGCCGAGCATGTAGTGCGTGTCGCGGAAGCTCCCGGCCCAGTCGCGAAGCGCCGCGTTGCAGGCTTCCTTGAGCGTTCCCCGGCCCGCCGTCACGGGGACGACCTCTGCGCCCATGAGTTCCATGCGAAAGACATTGGGCTTCTGCCGCTCGACGTCCTTGGCGCCCATGTAGACGCGGCACTGGAAGCCGAGGAGCGCGCAAGCGAGGGCCGTCGCCACGCCGTGCTGCCCCGCGCCCGTTTCAGCGATGATGCGGGCCTTTCCCATCCGTCGGGCGAGGAGCGCCTGGCCGAGCACCTGGTTGGTCTTGTGAGCGCCCCCGTGCATGAGATCCTCGCGCTTGAGGTAGATCGTCGTCTTTGTTCCCCGGGTGAGATTTCTGCAGCGCGTCAGGGGCGTCGGGCGTCCGCCGTAGTTGACAAGGAGATCAGCGAGCTCGCGCTGAAAGGCGGGATCCTTCTCAGCATCGATGAAGGCGTCTTCGAGCTGGTCAAGAGCCGGAATCAGGACTTCCGGGACGAACTGGCCGCCGAAACGGCCGAAATAGGGGTTGAGCTTCATGGCGAAATCCGTTTGAAAAGAGTTTTGTGGTGCGTTTGGCGTGCTTTACCTGCTGATGCCCCGGATGGCGCCGAAAGCCTCGCGAAGCTTCTCCGGGGACTTGATGCCGGGCGCGTCCTCAACCCCGGAATTGAAGTCGAGGCCGAAGAAGTTCTCTCCGAAAGCGTGCGCGGCGGCCGCTGCGTTGGCCTGGGAGAGGCCGCCCGCAATCACGATTCGGGGAATCGTCCGGAAAAAACGGAGGAGCGAAAAATCAAAGGCCCTTCCGGTGCCGCCGGTCCGACCGAGCCGGGCGCTGTCGAGCACCGCCCGGTCGATGGTTTTGTCTTCAATCAGTTTCTGAATGCGTCGAGCGAGCTCCTCGAGCGCGTCGGCCGAGAGCCCCTCGGGAGTCACGGCAGGGGCAAGCCGAAGCGCCGGAAAATCCGCGTGAAGGCGCTTGAGCGTTTCGTCCGAGAGGTCGCCGTGAATCTGAAGGACATCGGGCTTCAGGGCCGATGCGATGGCGGGAACCTCGTCCAACTGAGCGGCATCGATGACGGCCGCGATTTCAGCAGAAAGCCCGATCGCTCCCGCGCCCCGGCGGATCTCCTCGATAAGCCCGCGGGCGTCTTCAAGCGTCACCCTGCGCTTCGAGCGCGGGGCAAGAATGATGCCGATCGCTACGGCGCCTGCCTTGAGGGCATTCATGGCGTCGCCGGCACGGGTGATGCCGCAGCACTTTGAGTGCCCGTAAAGGAGCTCGCGGACGCCGGTCGAGAGGTCGCGGGCGACTGAAAGCGCCGAACCGCAGAGGAAGGCCCTGATGGCAGGCGACTTCGCGCGCGCTTCGAGAATGTCGGCGGCATTCCGGTAGCCCGATTCCGCAACGATGACGGGATGGCCTGAAAGTTCATTCGCAATGGCCGGGGCCCTCGCGAGGTCGACCTCGAGCGTGCGGAGATTGCGGTTGTTGATGCCGATCACGCGGGCGCCGAGCTCGACGGCATGCCGGGCTTCTTCCGGGGTGGAGGCTTCGGTGAGGATTTCGAGACCGAGCGCACGGGCGTAGTCCGCGAGAAGCCGATAGCCCTCGTCCGAGAGGACGGAGAGCATAAGAAGAACGGCATCGGCGCCGGAGCGGAAGGCGGCGAGGATCTGCTCCCGGCTCACGATGAAGTCCTTCGCGAGAAGGGGCTTCTCCGTGAGGAGACGAAGCGCGGCGAGGCGCTCGAAGGAGCCTCCGAAGAACTGCGGCTCCGTCAGAACGGAAACGGCATCGGCATAGCGGCCGTAAACCCTCGCGTAGTCGGTGAGGTCCACCTCTTCCCGCATGAGGCCCTTCGAGGGAGAGGCGGCCTTCACTTCGAGAATCATGCGGCTTCCCCCGGAACGGAGCTGAGCTTCAAAGCACCCGGTGCGGGACTCTGCGAGGCCGGCCCTGAGGAAGAGCGCCGCGCGCTCCTCTCTTCCCTTTGCTTCTTCGAGAGCGCAGACGGCCGGGAGCTTCTGCGCGCGTTCAGAGGCCGCCGAGACGATCGGCGCGAGAACGGTGCCGTCGATTTTTTCGGGATCGATGAACGAGTTCATGCGGGCAGCCTCGGCGACGAGACCCGGGAGCGGACGGGAAAAGCGTGCCGGATTCATCATGCGGCCTTTCGGGCGGCAGCTTCGCCCATCGCCTTGCGGTGGGCTTCGGCAAAAGCCTGGTGGGCTTCCAGGGTCTTCAGGCCGCAGCCGAGCGCAATCCCGTGGCGCGCCATGGCGAGCGCTTCGGGAAGCGTTTTCGCGCGGTGGCCGAGCAGAAGAAGAAGCGAAAGGTTGGCGGCAATGAAGTCCTTCTGCGCCCGGGTGCCGCGTCCCGACAGGAGCGCGAGCGTGATTTCGGCGTTGTCGGCAGGGTCTCCGCCCTGAAGGTCCTCGAGCGCGTGGGGCTCCACAATGCCGAAATCCTGCGGAGTGAAGCGGCGGCGGATGAGTTCGCCCGATTCGGTGAGTTCAACCGCATCCGTATCGGCGTGGACGGCGACTTCATCGAGGCCGCCTCCGTGAACCACGAAGGCTCGCTTTATGCCGAGCTCGCGAAGCGTCGCGGCAACCGTTTCAAGGAGCGCCGGATCGTAGACGCCGATCAGGGCGTAGTCCGGACGCGCCGGGTTCGTGAGGGGCCCGAGAATATTGAAGATCGTGCGGGTGCGAAGGCTCGCGCGCACGGGACCCGCGAAGCGCATCGCCGGATGGTAGAGCTGAGCGAAGCAGAAGCAGAAGCCCGTGCGGGTGAGAAGTTCGCTGCTTTCCTCCGGTGTCGGGCGGATATCGACGCCGAGCGCATTCAGAAGGTCGGAAGCGCCGCTTTTTGAAGAGACGCCGCGGTTGCCGTGCTTGGCAATGTGAAGACCCATGCCGGCCGCAATGAGGGCCGTCGTTGTGGAAACATTGATGGTCTGCGCGCCGTCGCCGCCGGTGCCGACAATCTCGCCGATCTCAAAGCCGCGGGGCCGAGGGAATCGCGTGGCGGCATTCACCATGGCGTTGGCGGCGCCCTCGATTTCCTCGGGCGTTTCGCCCTTCATCTTGAGGGCGGTAAGACAGGCGGCAAGCTGCGCGGCATCGAGCTTGCCTTCAAAAATCTGGGCGAAGAGCCTGCGGGCATCATCGCGGGAAAGATTGCGGCGGGCGGCAAGGGTTTCAAAATAGGACTGCATGACGGACTCCGAAAGAGGTGAAAAAGCAGAAAAAATGAAAATCGGGGATGAAGACGAAGGCGGGGCTATTTGCCCATCGGCCATCGGAAACCGGTTTTCGATTGATGCTTTTGCATGGAGATTCCTTCGGAAGGGATTGGATTTCGGTTTGCCGCGGAATCTCGCTTCGAGGAGCCCAGGTATGAAAAAAGCCCGCCGGATGAAGTTCCGCGGGCTTTTTCTCAGAAATGCGACTCTGAACTTTAATGAATCAGTTCACGCGCGCACGTGGGGAGAGCACCCGCTCTTTCGAGAGGCGCCACCACCAGTAGCCCGTGAAGACGGGAAGCGTGTGCGTGAAGGTGTTCTGCATTTCCAGTGCCAAGGTGAGGATGTTTCTCTGCGCGCAAAGAATCTTTGAAGCGCGCGGAAACATGATTGCTGAAGAATGGCGGCTTCGTCAATAGGGAAAATAGTTTAGACGGGCACGATCGGCTCGAAGTCTTCCTTTTCGGCATTCCAGATGTTCATGGTCTTCGCCTTCATGTCGTAGTAGAGCGCATGGAGCGAAAGCGTTCCCGATTCCACCTTTTCGCGAAGCCACGCGTAGGAAAGGAGATTTTCAAGCGAGAGGAGCACAGCGCCCTCTTCCGTTCGGCGTGCGAGAAGTTCCGTTTCGGCGAGCGGCTCCTCGCGGCGGATTTCTTCGGCTACCGGGACGGCGAGCGATACCCAGCGGGAGATCCATTTTTCATCGGCAATTTTTCCACGAAAGATAGGAAGCCCTCGGCGCGCGACCTTCCCTGCGGGCGTTCT
>OBXA01000193.1_pt1 | contig 52551 bp, 54 predicted proteins | sample 1538121 | NCBI WGS metagenome assembly OBXA01 (sample SAMEA2580133, study PRJEB22360) | human gut metagenome | biome: human gut; feature: human-associated habitat; material: faeces | place: Denmark | collected 2008/2010 | reverse complement strand
GCAAAAACTAGTGTTGTATCTCGGTAGGAATAATACTAGATAATTAGGAATTATCCCACATCAACCAGATACCGGATAACCACAAATACTGTGCTAATTGTAACAAATTTCTCCAAGTTTTTCCATACCACATCCAAATTTTCTTGTACCCTTTATATTTCCTGAATCATATACTAGAAGACCATACAATTTCGCATATTTCGGATTCTTGAAAAGTAATATTTTCGTTATATTTCTATCACAACAAGACCGCCTATAAAGCCGGTCAAAAAAATAATATTAAGTTCCTTTTTTCTATGCCACTTTTATTTTCATAGCATTACGCGGATGATATTGTTGAAGAATCTCCGCCTGTTTTCTAGCCGCTACATGTATATATATCTGTGTTGTTTTAATTGAACTGTGACCTAGAATTTGCTGTATACAGCTAACATCTACTCCTTCTTCAATTAAATATGTGGCGAAAGAGTGCCGGAACATGTGGGGCGTAATGTTCCTACGGATTCCTGCAGCTTTGGTATATTTTTTCAACATAAGTCTGATAGACTGCTCTGTAAATCTTCCACCCCGATTATTCACAAAGAAAAATCCACAAGCTTCTATTTCTTTTTTATTTTTTGAATAGTATTCTCTCATCCATTCCAATATTTCTTGATTTCCAATTTGAACATAACGTTCTTTATTCCCCTTCCCCTTAAAACAAATCAAACCTGATTGTAAGTCAACACACTCCACTCTAATATTGGAGATTTCATATACTCTTGCCCCAGTTGCAAAGAACATCTCTACTATCATAACATCACGCTGCCAAGTTCCAACCATTTTGCCCTTAGAATCAGGTTTATGGTTATACATATAATTCAGAAGACTTTCAATCTCTTCCCGTGGAATAATCCTAGGTAATACTACTGCTTCTTTAAATTTTACTTTTATTTTTCTAAATGGATTTTCTTCAATCAATTCCTCTTCTTCCAGATAATTATAAAATGCTTTTACACTTGCTAGTTTACGCTTCACCGTCTTTTGCTTGAAATTTATATGTAGCTTCGTAATATACTTCTCAATCTCCGCCTTTCCAGGCTCTTCTCCCTTTACCCATTCAAAATACTGTCTCAAATCAATCCGATATGCTTTTAATGTTTTATCGTCAAGTTCCTTTCGATATTTGCAAAACACTAAATATTGCTCTTGTAGCTTTCGTATCTCCATAGCAGACTCCTCCAAAATCTTTTTTGAAAAAGTGTAGCATATACACAATAGAAAATTCCATCTTCCTTCTACAAATCCTTACTGACAATAAGATATTATCTTATTAAAATCCGAAATGATCATCATGATAGACTTTGATATTACACCGATCAAAGAATTATATAATCGGATACCGATTATATGGGTGGTGTATCATTGCTGAACAAAAAAAAGCGATCCAGCTATGCCAGACCGCTCATTTCATATTATTACAGGTTATTCTCCGACCATGATTCCAGCTGTATTCCGATGTTTCCAGTATATCCCCAGTCATCAGTTCCTATATATCTTCGATCTTCTCCATTATTAATGAGCGATACTTTAGATATTACTGTTCCCCAAAAATTCACTAGAACATGAGAACTTATTTCACATGGGATCCCCATACACTCATCATCATGCCGCACTTCATAACAGCAGAAGCCTTTTGGAACACTTTCTCTTTGAATTCTTCCCGAAGAGAAAAGTGCCAAAGTATCAAAAATTTCTATTTCTTCAAAAGTTTCTTTTCTTGCATCATATCTTTCCATATCTACCTCTTCTCTTTCTACTACAAAATATCTGCCTGTCAGAATAAATCCCAAAAGGTATCTCTATTTAAGACCTTTTAATATAGGCATGTATCCAAATACTGCTTCACCACATTTAATCCAGACTGGTTTTCAGACGGTATTTTACTTTCCTCTTCCAACCATTCAAGAAACTCTCTTCTTTTTTCTTCATATTCCCGCACAACACCCCTAAGTCTTCGGATTTCCTGCTGGCAAGAAATTATTCTTTCTTCATCTGTCATATCAAACTTCTCCTATTCTCTTTTTTCGTAATATAAATAATAACACTAATTCATTTTGCAAATCCAATTCTCTTCAGTAGCTATTTCGTTTGCTTTCAGTTGATGTTCCACCTTTGGTCCAGCAAGTAAGAGCATTCTGAACAATTCCGGAAGATGCTCTTTTCCCAACTTTTCCTCAAACTGCTGTATCCACTGCTCCTGAATTTTATTTGAAATACTTATCTTCCGGCAGTCAAATCCATAACCTTCTGGTGCTGTCATCTGCAATTCATCTGCCACTTTTTCATAAAAGATTGTCAAACTCATCGTTTCAATGAAAGCATCTACTGTTTCCTGTGTTATTTCTTTTACCGTTTTCATTTATAATCTCCTCCTATCAGATTAACAAGGTCCTCCTGCTGCACCATGAAAAGCTCCTGCCGGGTATTTCCATTTGCCTTTTACATAAACAGACCCGACTGGAAACTCTCCCGTAAGCAGACTTTGAATCGCTTCTTTATCACCATGATATACACATGAGTCCGCACTACCGATATAAGTTTCCAAATCGCAATGGTTATCCAGCGTAAATCCAAGAATTTTTTCGTCCTGGCATAAAAGAGCATATTCTTTCGGATACAGTTCCCTGATTCCTGCAAATAATCGGGGAGTAGAAAAAATACACATTGCACAACTACAGCGGTTCCAACCTGCCCGGTAACAAGGATGTGGGTTTACTTTATGCCGCTTCAGCACTTCCCAAATATCTCTTTCACTGTAATCAATAACCGGACGCCATTGGTGTACAGTACGGTGGTGTTTGGAAACTGCATTGGTACGGTGAATTTCTATTTCATTATATTTGCTTCTCCCAACGGATTCACCACGTCTTTCTCCCGATACAATTAATAATTTTATATCCTTTCGTGTCTTTGTTAAATTAGCAGTCACACTATCCTGAACAGATGCCTTTAAACTTCCGCTACACCAACGTCCCTGATGTGTACTCCCTTTTGCTGGAAATTTTTGTCTTTTACCACCCGTATTCTCTAGTTTCTGCATACTGTTCATGTTTCGCAAAACGGTATCTGCTACCATGATCTTTAGATAAGCAGAACACCAGCGCCGACTCAAATCTCCACTTTTCATTGGAAATTTCATTCGATAACCGAATTCCGCCAGTTTATTTTCCATTTCTGATATTGCTGCCACTTTTAACTTTTGACATTCCATATACTTTTTTGACGGAGGACATTGATAAATTTCCCCTGTCTCTGGATCTACCCATTCAATTAATTCTGATGCCCCAATACGATACAGTTCTCCGAAAAATCCGTTTTTCCTCCAGGATACCCGAAGTGGAATCTGTTCTGCTTCTGCAAATGAACGTATATAATTTGCAGTACATCTCCAATCCATAGTTCGTGAAGGGTGTCCACCGTCTATATCATGATGCCAAAACTCGATTTTGGATTTTGGTACGCCTAACTCCAATAGCTTGTAATAACAGGCAATGCTGTCCTTACCACCAGATATTAAAACTATAACCAAATCATACATTTCCAAAGGCAGTAATTCTTCAAGATAGATCTTTTTCATATACTCTGTGTCTTTCCTTCCAGAAACCCTTGGACGGATTCTTTTACCCATTCCATAGATCGGAATATCCGATTTTCCATATATAACCGGAGTCTCTTTGGTACAATCAGCATCCCGAATGAAATCTGGCTGGAACAGAGTAAGCTGACCGTTTGACTGCTGAAAATATCCTTCCGTTTTCTTCAATACTATCCACCTCATTTTAAAATCCTATTTCAAACATTCTTTTTCTACCAAAAGCGCTGTTTTCCTTTGCCCTGAAAAATATGATTTTCCATTGTAGATCCAAGTACTCCCACGTGGTGCAGTCATTGAACCGGTAATCTTTCTCCAGCCTGTAGGCATTGCTGTATATAGTTCTACATCTGTTCTTATTGCAAATTCTATAATCCTGTCAAATTCTCCCATCCTTTCCTCCCTTGCGTTTCCACCTTTGCTACTTTGCGTAAAAAGGAAAGAATTTTATCTTTCCTTTTTACGTCTCATCATATTTCCGTAGCTTTATGTATGCTGACAGTTTTTCTTATATCCTTTTAGGTACAGGTTATAATCATTCTCCCTTGTTATAAATCTAATCCAGTAGTCTGCTGTGCGGCCATTCATAAAAAAATTATACTCATTTTCACCCACATGCGAAGATGGATGTCCCTTACAAAATTCTCTTAATATTTCTAGATTATAAAACTGTGTCACCAGACAGCGATAAATGTCCTGTGATTCCCGGTTAAATGCTTTCGTCCAAAGCTCACCTCTACAAGGAAAATAGTTCCCATGCCATCCGTCTCCATTCCAGTATGCACGAATATGTCCTATTTGAGTGTCCGGGTGTTTCCCTGACTGTAAAGAATCCGGTGCTTCTGAGCAATGCTCAAACACATCACGAAAATTGCAGGTTTCCATCAGTTCAAACAACATACTTTCCTTTTTACTCATATAACCCCTTCCTTCTATGCGGCATTTTCCTCCGTCATTTGTGTATCACATTCCGGACAACTATATAAAATTCCATGTTCTGTAATCTGCTCGCAAAGCTCTTTATCACCGATCATGTGCCATAACAGATTGTCCAAAACGCCTTTCAAAATTACATTTTCACCACTCTTACCAGATATGCTTCCGTATCGTAACGTTAACTCCTGAAACAGCATTTCGTAAGAAAGCTTTCCGGTCTTAGAATTTTTGACAGCACTATGGATTACCTGCCTCATATTTTTCCTTTCTTTCCACAGTTTCTGAAGCTGCTCTTTTCCTGTCATATCTACTTTATTATTCATGGTCCTCCTTTTCCAATTACGCTGCATGTTCAAGGGTATCCGGCATTTCCATAAGATCTGCTTCCAATACATCTGCCAGATATTTCCCCTGAAACAACCCGCCATTGATTTTTACTTTCTTTTTGCGCATCTCAGCATAAGATTCTATGCGAAGCTGCCTGCTCTTGTCTGCCAGTTTTTTATCACTTGCCGTAATCCTTTTCTGTATTTCTCTCTGCCACTCTTTTAAGAATTCAGATGCCTCTTCAATGTCCTTATTCTGTCTGTCATATTCTGTCCGTTTCTGTCGTATTACTCCGCCCGGCTCTACTTCTAATGTATAATACGGTTTGTCCGGCTGTTCTGTCTTACGCAGAAACAAAATATAAGTTTCCTGTTCATTGATGCGTTCCAGATACTCTGTTTTCTTATCTATGCAATGGTGAAGTGCCTGTCCTTCCTTTAAAATGTCTTCAATACAATGTGGGGCTAAAACAGTAAATATTTCATTGCCGTATTCATATTTTTTGTCTAAACCTGAGAGAATTTCATTGATGTTCGGATATTTGTCAGCAAGTTCTCCCGCTGTTACAGACAGGCGATTTTCTTCTATGTATTGAATAATTTCTTTATGGCGCTGATATAATTTGGATGTCCGATACACAATCTCATCATCCGTATCCATCTTAATCCTCTTTGCCATTGAAAGATAATCCTGCCATGTGATAAGCACCTGAGAAATACTGTCTTTTCGCCGCCCTTTCTGGCGAGTCAAATAATTTCTTATTTGAACAAAACTCATTTTCGGTTGAATAAACTTTAAATCTTTAGGTTTTATGTTGTTATTCATAAACCAAAAGATTAAATCGTCATCTAAATAATGTGCGGATGTATTTTCCTCCTGAAGCCACACAAGATATTCTAATCCCCCATCCTGTTCTCTTAAGCGCTTTAAAGCGTTTCTGCTGATCCCAAGCCGAGTATGTAACGCACCGTGTTGTTGTGTACAGGATATTTTTTCCGGGTAATTCATGACTTCCTGTGACAACTTATATAAGTTTGCTTTAACCAGTTGTTCCAGTACAGGTGCCCTTCTTAATGATATAAAATAGTCCCGTGGTCTAAAGACGCTTTTCTGTTTTAAAATCTCAGGAAGACCAGACATTTTCAATTCCTTTTTTTCAAGATCAGGAATGGTCGTGGGATATACTGCTCCAGAACAGTTAGAAATATATCTATAATAATAGTACCAATATCCCCCTCTATTTGCTTCTCCCTGTATCCAACGGGCGCCTCTTTTTTTATAATCATCAAAGTAAAAAGCAGTTTCGTTAAAATCCTTGTCATACAAATACCGATTTTCTTCCGAACTGAGAACTACCGGATTCCGGTAACTGTCTTTTCCCACAGCCATGCGGACGGAAAACTCCCTTATTATAAAGCCAGGATGACAACGCTGGATTAAATACGCCGTTTCCTGTTTTGTCCATATCCGACCAAATTTTCCGATTGACTTATATGTTATAGTCTGACCGCAATTTGGACATACACCTTCTTCGTTGTATTTTGGTTTCTCTACAGCCACTTTTTTACCACAGCAAGTACAATACCCTTCTGTTGAGCCGCTCCTTTTATAGTAGTAAAATATAAAGTGTTCAGAAATTGCTCTGCGCAGAACCCATTTATTCCAGTCTTTCGGAAGACTACGGACAGGTTTTAATATCTGATCCCATTCATCTGTTTTGCGTTTGTACTGCCTGTCTAAGCGTTTTGTCCGTAGAGATGATTGGTATTGGCATATTGAATAAAAATCACCCTCTCCTATCTTCAGATATTTCTTAATTTTCTCTGCATCTTTTTCGGAAATATAATGTTTAAAGTCATAACAAGAAAGATCTGCGTCAAGATTCCCCAGCATTGCAGTTCTCCATTTACCGGTTTCTGTTTCCAGTGATAAGTATTCTCCTTTTTTCCTATCAAAAAAGACAATATACATCGGATATTTGGAACCCGAACGCACAAATTCCGTTTTAAAGACAGAAAGTATCAAATAGCCTTTTTCAATTTTAGCCTTTATATAACTATTGTATTTATATTCTTTTCTCCTGCCCCATGCATTATCAATTACAGGTATATCTTTTTCTGCCTGTTCTCTCAACTGTTTTGTCAATTTAGGCGGCGTTAATGTAAGTAAGACACTTTTTTTCATGCACAAACCTCCTCCTGATCATTTGTAATTCCTTTTACAGTATAATCAATTTTCGGATAACATCTGCTTCCATCAATTTTTAAAAATGCCACTTCCTCTATTGCAGAACAATTTTCTTCCTCTTTCAAAAGTACAAGAATATCACCCAAATTCCCTGATGCAATTGGATTTTTCCCACGCACAACTACAAAACCGTTATACGCCTTTCCACATTCTTTTTTCACATGTCCATTCCAGTTCCGTTCGGGATGTTCTACCATATAAATTAGTCCTTCAAACAGCAGCTGCTCTATCGTAAGCCGTTTAACCAGCTGCATCTCGGTACAGGAAATTTTACTGTCAATTTCATCTTCATCAATATCACCTGCTGCATCCACTTCGTAATAAACTGAGTTTTTCCAGTCAGAATAATAATCAAGACAATCCATTGGGTTTTCTGCACAGTGAAATCCATTTTTCCTGCAATTAGCCTGATCCGTTTTGTTTATCCCGTCTTCATTAAATTTGTAACCGAGACAGGTTAAATCCTTTTTAAAGCCTTTATACGCCTTCATCCGTTTCCTCCTCTCCCAACTCCTAACTGTCCGAATTCGTCATATCAAACAATGACAGCTGAATATTCTCCGGCTGTTTCTTTTTCGGTGGTACTGTATTCTTGGTTGGTACTGCTGAAATCGGTTTTTCTGAGGATGAGGATTGTGTTTTACGCTGTATACTCTTTTTTTGTTTGCTTACCCTTTTCTTCTGCTCTTTCGCTCTTTCCTCAGCCTCTTTTTTTGCATCATCCAGTGCATAGTAATCTTCTGCCCATTGATACACCTGAAGTTCTGAAATCCCCAGCGCCACATTCTGATTCCGTCCTGTCGCCGGCTGCTTGCCGCTGGTTTTCTTTTCATGTTCTTTTTTAGCAATTTCATAGGCTTGTTCCATAATATAATTCATACATTTCTGAATTGTTTTATGTTTCTGAAGTACCTGCATACCAAAGACTGGGTTATCTTCTGCCTTTCTGATTAAATACTTGGAAACAATATCTGTAAACATCTGATCCTTGATAAGCCACATTTCAGCTCTTAATTTCTCAACTGCAGAGTCGTATTCCCTTTCCTCAAATGGAATTTCCGCAAGCTGGGCACGTTTTCCGGCTATAAAGTCCTGAACATGCTCATCCGGAACAAGCCATTCTGACGCCAGCAGCTTTAATTCCGAAAAATTCTCAGATAATCTCAAATGAACCGCCATTGCATTCAATTCTTCTGTACTGTGAATCATCGTTTCAAACAATTCTAAAACCTCCTTCATAGAAACGGAGAGCCCGAAGACTCTCCATACATTTATCAGGCTGCCTTATCATTTTGCATAGCCTCTTCCATTTCTTTTTCTACTTCTTTTGCAATTCTTCTCCGTTCTTTGTCATCATGTTCCAAAAGTCCCATGAGTTCAATCAAAACACGAACACACCATTTATTGGATTTCCATTTTTCTGCAAGAACACGAGTCTCTTCCACTACGGCTTCCCAGTCTTTTTCCTCCATTTCACGTTCACGATACTGTTTGTAGATTCCGTAGCACTCTTTCATTACCTGTGGCACCGGAATAGCTGCTGCCTCATCCAAATTAGCGAGAAGCCCCATCAGCATCCGGTGGTTCTCATATTTCTTACAAATTTCCTGAATTCCAATCTGTGATGTTCCACGATAAAGAGACATAAAATCGTTAAAAATTGCCGCTATCATTTTTTGATCTGTCATTCCCTTCCTCCTTTCTAAGACACCTCAAGGTCATAAATACTTAACTGCCCCTGTATCTGCCAATCCTCGTCCGTTTTTACTGCCTGTTTTTTGGGTATCTCTGTTGTTCTGAGCGGAATAGAACGGACTTTTTTTACACTCTCCTGAATTTGATCCCGTAACATGCCGGGTACACCAAATTCCCTCATTACAACCAAATTATCTTCTGAAACCGCATTGAGCAGACTATGTACTTTACCGTATATCTCCATAACCCCTGTCTGCTCTCTCTGTTTTTTACTCATACAGAAAAGTTTTGCCATCAGATAGCGGTAATCAGAAGAACCCTGATATTCTTCTAATGCTTTCAAAGCCTGTGTCCTGATTGTATCAGCCTGTGCCATGTATTCCTCTGGCATTATTTCCGGAATCTCGCATACCAATTTACTTCCGAGAAGATTCAACTTGCTTTTTAACTGCAGGATTTCCTTTCGGTATCTATTCAGAATGATCCCATCCGTACACATACTCTCAGCATCTCCATAGGTATAAACCTTTTCCCATTCATACAAAAGCATTTTTAGTTTCTGCTCATACGCTCCCAGAGAACTCTTGTCCATATCATCTTCCGAATGATACAGATGAATCCTATCCCTGTTTTTCATTATCCTTTCCTTTCACTTTCTCAATCCGTCTTCGTACTGTAGATGGATAACAGTTAAAAGCATTTGAAATTTCCTCTAATGTATATCCCGCCTTTCTGAGCTGATACATCATTTCTCCAACCTCGTCACTGTCCATGTCTTCCCTATATTCTGTTTTTATTTTCTTTCTGAGGATCTTCTGGCAGAGTGGGTGGTTCGGTCCATACTTATACATCAGTACCGACTCATACACGTCCAAACCGCAGAATATTGCTATCAGCAGACAATAATATCCGCTGTTTTCATCCCACTTCCCCATGTCTGCACCTCCCTTACATATAACTCAGCCGGTAACTTCCCCGGTGATTTGTAAGGAACTCATTCCGGTGTTCATAGAGAGTGGCGCGGATACGTTCCTTATAATGCTTATTATTCACAGCCTTTGGATGGTCTTTTAGTTCTTCATACAGTTGGGATAATGTTACGATACCTCCCAAATGTTCCATGACCGCACACACAAGATGAAACCATGTGAGGGCTTTTGAGTCCTGTTTCTGAAGATAAAAAAAGCCACTTTTTCGAAAAGAGTACGGTATCTGAAATACATTCTCTTTCTGAAACAGTAGCAAATGTTCTGTGACGATTGGGATTAAAGGATGCCGGCTATGATAGCTCCGGCTGCTGGATGAACAACTGAACTGTGCTTTTACAATCCATGATTTCATCGTGCCGATTGTCATTACGTCGTTTGCAATAGAATGGAACTCCCCATTTTGACGTATATCACCGACTAATAATGCCAGTACGCCTCCTGAACGCAGACTGAAAAATAACTTCTTAATTACATGATTAAGTTTTTCAATAAAATCTGCATAGTTATCGCAACGGCTTAGATCATCAGCATGAGGTTTTCCCCACATATTACCGGAATACCGGATAATGGAATGATATGGTGGGTGAAGAAATACAAGGTCCGCACTGTCTTCCACATCATCTTTCAGGGCATTCCATCCGCCAAGCCCGCATGGCAGTTCGGGATTTAAGTCATACTGCACACATTGAATTCCTAAATCTGCCGCAACGTCACCGCTGGTTCCGGAACCGCACATTGGATCTAAGAGGAGGAAGTCCTCCTTTCTCCGATGTGTTTGACATTCCCTGACATACTGGATAATCTGACGGATAACTTCCGGCGAACAATTCCCCTGCCAGTTGCTACTTCCACCGCTGCCTCTTTCCGGATATGCAATAAATGAGGTAAGATCACGTCCTATGCAATGTGTCAGATCCCATACCCCTAATGTCTGCACAATCTTTTTCCATTCCGTTCCAAATTCATTCTCTAATAAGCGTTCTGCTCTTTTTAATTCCTTTTCATACACTTCATCCCACTTTCCTTTCCACCAACACTTCTAAAAGATATTGTTCCGGCACCGTTCGCAATACGACACCGGAAAATTCATTTCCAATCTTTTTCAGTTGTCTTTTGCTTCCTTTCTTTATCTGGTTCAAAAGACCGAAAGCTTTTCCCTCGCATTCTGCAATGTACAGATGTTTCTCCTGATCCAAACGGAAATCAATTTTAGAACCGTTTACAATATCGTATTGGCCTGCCATTAAAACTGTCATTTTCATTTTTTTGCTCACACTACAACTCCTATCGTTCAAACATTGGATAACTGGTAAGTATCCGAAATCCCCAATCAGCTTGTGGATCTTTTACCAGAACCAGACATGCTTTTCTTAAATTTTCATTCAAACGATCCTCTCCTTTCCGAAAACCATAACCTATCGTTTGAGGGAAACGCCCGATCAATGAGATATAGTCATTGCTGCTGTTTTTCAGCCAAAACACAATATCTGAATCATAAAATTTACGCATCAGACCACTTGCAACTGCCGCCGCAACATTTACATCCCAATATGAAGTAGCATAACGGATATCCTCTTTCGTCAGTCGGTTCTTCAGTACCATGAGCTGAATGTCGGTATGTTTGCGGAGTGTATGACCGCCAAACAATCCTACTTTGTCAAGATTTTCCCGTATTGTCTGTAATGTACTTTCAATCAGTTCATCCGGGATACCAGTAAATAAATCCACCATACGTCCTCCTTTCACTTACGGATATACAGATACCGATACCCCTGCGGATATCAGTACATAAAATAAGAAGGGAATTTCTGCCCTTCTTCTGTAAAAATCCAAAATATATCTGTTATCCGCTTTTCTAATGTCTCAATTTTTTATTCGGATTAGCATATCCTCCTTCCATCATATTTCATGAAAATCCTCAAAACGCAAAAAAGACATAAAAACCCATTTCTGAATTTTTATGTCTTTCTTAACCTTATTAGGCTGTGCCTTAAATTTAACTTCCGGTATTTCACCGGAACAAACTTACTTACTGCATTTTGATATTCTCATGCACAAATTTCTAATCCACTTATAATGTAACACAATATATAGTTTTGGTCAATCCGCTATTTTCTATATACTGTATTTCATTTTACGTATGAATCTATTTTATTGTTTTTATCTTACAATTTGATGAATTTCATCTTACAATACAGTATTTCTTACTGCCAAAATTACTGCAATGGCAGCAACAATAATAATGATACCGGTGCAAACCAAAGGAACACTCCATACATCACCCATTCTATAGTCTATAACTATCACTTGGTTTTTGACAGTAAGTCACCTTCACTCATATAAATTTTAGAATATAATATATTATTTTGTAATAATTTTTCATGACTTCCTTCTTCTTTAATTTCACCATTATCTATTACAATAATCCTATCAAAATGCATAATTGTACTCAATCTATGTGAAATTACTACACAAATAATATTAAGTTTTTTTATACAATCAAATATATATTTTTCAGATATATTATCCATAGAACTTGTTGGTTCATCCAACAAAATAATTTGAGGTTTCTTCAACAACGCACGGGCTAAAGCTATCTTTTGTTTTTGTCCCCCAGATAAATTCATGCCATCTTGAGAAATATGTGTATCCAAACCTGCTGGCAATTCAGCAATCAATTTATCAACCATTGTAATTTTAAGTACATTTTTTAAATCCTCTTCTACAAAATTTGTTTGATTTAAAGTTATATTTTCACGTAACGTTGCATCAAAAATCAAAGGTTGCTGATTAACATAACTAATTTTGTCTCTCATATCTTCTGCATCAATTTCATCTATATTAATTCCATTTATAGATATTTTCCCATTAATCGGTTGCAATAATCCAGCTAAGCATTTAAGCAATGTACTTTTACCAGAGCCATTTAATCCTACAATCGCAATTTTCTGATTTGATTTCACATCAAAAGATATCCCTTTTAAAATATCAGGTTCAAATGAAGAATAACGATAACAAATATTTTGTACACTTATCTCCTTTACGTTCTCAATAGTATTTTTTTCTAAATATTTTGTTTCATCATTAATACTAAGGATTTCATTTATTCTTGTTAAATATAATTTAAGTAATATATATTGAGTAATCGTAATAAGTATGTTTAATAGTGGTTGTAAAAATAGTTGTGCCAAACTTATAAACGCAACTAATGTTCCCATTGATAACATCGCCATATTAATCATGTGAAATCCGAGTAATGCTATAATTAAAGGATATACAACACTTCCTCCCGATATAATACTATTAAAAGCAATACTTGCTTTATTCTTTTTATAGTCAACGTTTTGTTGTTCAAAAAAACTCTCTCTCCATCTTTTCCCAAACTCATTTTCCATTTTTAAAGATTTAATAGTTTCAATACCCTCAAAAAATTCAACAATTATGTTTTGCACTCTACTTTGTAAAATTAACTCTTTTGCATTCATATTAAACATCATCTTAGTATTTAATATCGATATGCCTACAAAGAACATTGAAGTTAACGCTACAACAATAGTCAATTCTAAACTATAACTCAGCATAATACAAAAATATATTACAGCAAATAACATGTCTATTAATGAGAATAATAATTCTGGAGTCAATAATTGTTGAATATACTCTACTAATCTTGCTCTATATATCCAATCTCCTGACGTTCTATTAATAAAATACTTAAAATCCAACCCAACAATTTTATTTATAAATATAGATGTCAGATTTTTACTAAATTCAAACTGAATTTTATTGATTATACTTCCTTTCAAATTTTCTATAATAAAAGTATATACAAATATTGATATTATAAACAATATAGATATGCCGAAATTCGTGAAAATACTTGTTGCTTTTCCGCCATCTATAAATTGTTGCATTAACATAGGCATAACTAAGTTATTTAGTTGAATCAATAACATTAAACCAAACAGAAACAATAATTTCAATTTATGATTATCCAAAAATAACTTAATCTTTTCTAGCAAAACATTTTTAACTTTCTCGTGCTTACATAAGTATTGGGTTTCATCAACAACTAAAATATATCCACTAAAGCTTATGTTAAATTCATCTCGTGATAGTTTTCGTTTTCCTACTGCTGGATCAAAGATTATTACACTAGATCTTTTTATTTTTTTTACCACTACATAATGATTTCTTTCCCATAAACAAATGAACGGCTTATCTATAGCTTGCAAAGATTTTGTTTCTAAAACTTCATATGCCTTACATATAACTCCATAATGTTCTACTATCTGTAAAAGATGATATAAACTAAGTCCTCCTCTTGGTACACCAAACAAATCTCTTATTTCATTTAAAGTAAGGTTAACCCCCACATAATTTAAAATCATAACTACACAAGCCAATCCACATTCACTATGTTCTGTTTGCTCTACAAATTTTATTTTATTCTTCATATTCCATTATATCCTCACATTTCTTACGAGAAACCCTTATTTGATATAACTCATCTAACGAACTAGCATAAAGTAGTTTATTTTTTTCCCAATATTTATATTCTTCTGAGTCTTTATCATCAAGGGAAAAAATATATTTATAACTTTGGAAAGCAGCCTCTTGATAAGAAGTAAATTTAGGTGCTTTTGTAAAATCGATCTTCTCAATTTTTTCCACAATTTTTTTTATTCTTGTCTCAATATTGTTTTGACTATATGTATTATAAAAGTTTTCCTTGCATATGACATTAACCCCTAAAAGACATATAGTATGTTCCAAGTACTCTTCAACCTGTGCATGTCCATTACTATCTGTAGTAGTTATAATAATTCCAGGTTTTCCCAGTAGTGGAAATAAATGTAACCAATATGATAAACGATCAATAATATTTTTAATATCCCCTGAAACATTATGTGCATATACTGGTGATAAAAATATAATTATATCAGTATCTTTCATCAATTCTTTTAATAATTTCCCTGAATCTTTAGCATCCAAAGGACATTTACCAGTTTCAAAACATATTTTACATCCTAAACAAAATTCTAAATGTAGTTTAATTGGATCTAAGAGTATAAATTCATAATCTTTTTCACTTAATAAATTTTTTATTTTGTTTATGATCCTATATCCTTTAGATTCATAATTTCTTGAACCATTAATAACCAATATCTTTTTCATTCTCATTTCACCTTTCTATACAAACCACAAATATCATCGAAATCCTATACATCTTTTATTTATATTTGATACACTAAGATAGTTTATACTGAAAATAATTAGTAACTATTATATATTCATATGTTCTCTCTACCATATAATTATTAAATCCAAATTTTTTAATTTAATTGAAAAACACAGTTAAAAATCTAACTTCTAAAATACCAAAATCATACCATCTGATTGTGTATTCTAGTAGAACCGCATAATCGTCCCAACAGGTTTCATACAATTCTGTTTCAAACTGCAAGAAAAAATATTACTAAGCTCACTTTTCCTAATATCTCTGCTATTACGCTCTAAGCACTATACTTCTGAATTCATTTTACTAGGGCAGACATCGTCACAGATATTGTCTTTGAACAATTTATATATAGGCAGTTTTGAAACTCTCCTAGTTAATTTTCTCGTATCTCTAATTTCAATTGTTTCAAGCAGATAGCGAATTTTATCGAGATTTAAGTCCATAAGTATAAATAACGAGGATTTAAAACATAATCTCTAGTGTTTAAGTGTGCTCTACTGGTTAAAATTAGCATACAGATATGTGCTGCAATCATCATACAGTTCACCAGAATATACAATCTTGGATAATAAACCTTCTGTGATGTAAATATTCTTATTTATTATATAGTTATCATTTTTATTATTACTTTTTATTTTGGTTAACAAAGTAATGTTGGTACTTCTTCGAACTTATTTAATCGCAAAATCTCATATGCCAATCCACCTTCTCCTGTAAAAAGACCAAAACAACTTACTTCTGGTAAACTTCTAAAAGTCATTCTAGTTTTTACCATATCAACAATTTTTTCAGCAATTCTTAAATCTTCTTTGTTTCCAAAAATCTGATATCTATAAATAAAATAATCACAGATTGCTAAGTTTCCATGGCATAAACAGTCATTTACCATGTAACTACTATTACAAATATCAATATGTATCTTTTCAATCATTTGAGGAACAATATTGTTTTTGCTACTGCGATTCATAATCTTATATATTTCAAGTAATCCCATTGCAACACCTACTTTTCCTCGGCACCATGATAAACTATCAATATCATTATAGTGACTTTTTATTAGACCAAGATTTTGCTCTCCTAATGCTAAATATTTTTCTATTCCGGTAACATTCCACATTTTATAAAGCATCATAGTCAATCCCATTAGTCCATGTGCAATCCCATATCCATCAAAAAACTTATGTTGCTCGATAGCTTTTTCCATATATTTAATTGCTAACATTTTATTCTCAATTCGCATATTTTTTTCATATAGGCGTAATAATGATTCAACAATACTCAATGCACCATTTATATAATCATTACCGATTTCTTTGTATATTAAACTATCCAAAATCTCATAAAACCAGTTGATAATCTCTGTTGTTGTTGTCTGATTAACATATTCTTTTTTAGCAAAAGAGAGCATATGTAATATGCTATACGGACTACTATAACCAACATTCTTTTGATTAAGATAAAATTCTTTCATATCACTTTCAGGTAAAATTTTCATACTAGCCAATACTATTTTTTCCAACATATCATTTTTCCCAAAGTAATGTTCTATAAGTGCCATTCCTCCAATCCCATCATATAAATCGTTTTCAACCAAGTCATAAGTCCATTTTCCATAAGCATTTAGCACAGGTGCAAATAACGAATATTCATCTCCTATTTTTATCATATTTTCCTTTACATTTTTCAAATAATCGGATATGTAATCTTGATTTTTTAAGTTAATATTACCGAATTTTCTTTTAGCATTACAACATTTTCCACTTGAAATTAAGTCCCGATAATCTAATGCCAAATGAATAAATGATTCTTGTCTTTGTTTATTTTTTTCGCACAATCCTGCTATATGTGTTTTCAATTCTGTATATGAGTCATTTAAGAAATAGTTTTCTAGTTTACAATTCATATCATTAAATAAATCCTTGCTCGTAGTATATCTATAAAAAAATGGAATATCATTTCTTCTCATTCCATTTATTTCACTAATCACTACATTCCCATCATATGAACTATTGCTCCACATATTTTCTAAGATTTTTTCTCTATCCAACATATCTTGCAAGTGATCTGGGTGCATAGAATGTCTTAAAATAGTATCATATTGATCTGTATTACGAATAAGATGTCTTACAGGAATGTCAGAAAATTGATTTATTATATCTTCCAAAATTCCTTTGTCCCTACTCTCTAAAAATATCTCATATATATTTTTAAATCCACGCAAAATATCATTAACATATTTCTTTATATTTTTTGAATGCTTATCTGAAAACGGCAAGTTTTTTGCACCGTTAACTCTGATTTTTTGTTTTTCATATCTGGCCATGTCAGTAAACATATCTACCGGGATTAATATATCATCTAATACATAACCTTCTCCATTTATTGCGCTGATGTCAACACCTTCGCCTCTCTCATCTCCACGAAGTCTACTTTCCAATAGTAATGTTCTTTTGACACTATCAAATTCATACTTCAATTTTTGATTTATCTTTTCATCACTAAAAGTATTGGGTTGTTGTATAAATGTTTCAAGATCGATTAAAACTGGATACTCTCCATATGCTATTATATTCTCCATATGCAAATCAGTAGCATTAAATATATATGCTATAGCTAATAATTCCCCAAATCTTATATAGAAATGATGCAGCTCATTTTCTGTTTCACACACACGATATTCTAAAAATTCTTCATATCCATGAGATTCGCAAGAAATAGTTTTTAAACTTTTTAAAATATCTATTTTTCTTGTTCTATTTAAAAATTCAACAAGATTATTATATGCCTCATTAATTTTCAAATTTCTTGGTTTATACACAATTTTTTTCCCATTAATAAATTCAAGTATCGTAACTGTTTTCCCAAAATTATGAGTATCACCTATTCCAATATTTATTTTGTTAAGTACAAACTCCCGTTCTGCTATATCAAATTTTGCTTTTATTAACTCTTTGTCATTCGTTATGTTTTCACACATTTCTTCTATATTTCGCACAAACCATATGGAAATTTCTGTATATAGACGTGCAAGTACTATATATTTCTTATAAAAGGAACGTATATAATTTGTATCTTCAAATAGTGAAATAAAGTTTTTAAATCTATCTATAGATGTATTTCCTTTCAAAATATTAGCTTCTCTACAGCGATTTAATTCTATTATCATTGCTTTATTTCCTAATTCGACTAATTTCATTGTAAATTGATACAAAATTCCATTTAAACAATCTTTTTTATATTTAATCTCCAACGGTTTTTCCATTAATTTTTTTTCAACATAGTTAACAAAATGCCTCACAATATAATTGAAACCTTTATCTTGATTTAAAAATGATTCACTTTGGTAAGCAATATTGGTATTTAATATTTCTTCAAAAATGTTGCTCCATTCTTGTGTAAACTTACTCTTTTCATATAATTCTATTATATCTTTACAAGGATTTCGCTCAATTGCATTAGAAAAAATTTTTTTATTATAATTTAACATCTTTTCAAATTGTTTTTCTGATAAGAGACTCATATCATTTCGCCACTTAATCAATGCATCTGTATTTTCCAATTGAATTATTTTACTCTCTTTTAAAATTTGATATCTTTCTTGAATTGTTAATGATTGATAAAACATTTTATTCTCCTTTTTCTTTATTAGGCACTTATAGGTAATTACGAACCTTTAAAATACGCATAAATTCCAATCATGAATTTTTACAATTATCTAATTTCTCTATATATGATAAAAAGAACATGCCTAGTTTTTTAATAAGCATGTTCTTTTTTGTACAAGTGCTTAATTCTTATTAATCTTTACAAAAAACTGCTGTTGTTAAGTATGATCCAACTGCTGACCATAAAAGAGTACAAACAAATGTAGACATCGGTACAGCACTTGAATCATCTCCGCCATATAGTTCATTTAATTCTTTATGTGAAAGTTGCCGCATACTTTCCCCTACAACATCTTTTTTTTTCTTATCTTCCATATTCTTCTCCTATCCTAAACATTCCTTATTATAAGAAAGAATTCCTCCGATTGCTGAAAGAGAAGCTCCAATACATTTTTTTGAGCTCTTTGAAATTGTCGATACTGATTTACTTATTGAGCAAATCACTCCTGACATAGGTGTAGCAGAATCTGCACCATATATATTTTCTAATTCCTCCATTGATAATTCTCTCATACTTTCTCCACATGGATTAAAGTTTTTATTCATAAAAATACCTCCTAATGTTTAACTAAGCACTTGCATTTTTGATTATAGCAATTTCGGGGGATCAGATTATTATAGTGTAAAAAAATCTTATGTTCATGTAACTTTTTCTAGATTATTTGGTTATATAAAAATTCAGTTATAACTAATATCCAGTATCTCGCAAAACCTTATTGACAAGTATTCTGTGCAATGCTATACTATAAATGCCAAGTATACTTGTTATTCAATTCACTATAGCTATAAACAAATCAAAAACTTATTTTAACAATATAGTAACAGGAGGTTAATAATGAACAAAGAAACAATCTTGTCTAAAAGTAAAAAAGAAAACATATATGGTGATGAAAGAGAAAAGTTAGTGCGTGTCCATAGGGATTCTTTTTCTATGTGGGGAATAATAATTTTAGGCTTTATAATAATTATTATAAAAATTCTTAGAGGTTCCTCACCTGCGGATATTATTTCACTTTTTTTCTGTATGTCGAGTATCGGATTTTTATACGAAGGTATAATTCTAAAAAAAAGGCGACAGATTCTTGTTGGCATCATGATTGCTTTACTTGCAGCTTATTTCTTTTACAAATTCTGTGAGGTTCTATTCTAATGAACGATAAACTTATTCTGAAAAATAATTTAAAAAAAATACGTACAGAAAAAAAACTTTCTCAATCTCAATTAGCAGAAGTAATAGGTGTATCAAGAAATACCATTAGTTCTATCGAAACTGGTCAATTTAACCCTACTGCAAAATTGGCTCTTATTTTGTGTATAGCTTTAGAGAAAAAATTTGAAGAGCTATTCTATTTTGAATAATATTTTTTAATAAATCAAATACTTGGGAAGATTTTTTCAAACTTAAATATATAATATAAAATATGTCATTTAGTTACTTTAGGCAGAGCAACATCCTTGTAGTTCTGCCCTTATTTATATATAACAATTTCTCGACATATCAAACAAATTTACTAAAATCTTAATCCCCATTCCTTAAACAAAATTTCCATCTGCTAATGAAATCACCTCAGTCCCGGCTGTCTCTAATCAATTTTCGGTGATATTAAGCATATCTAGATACGATATTTTTTAACTTTCGTTAAAAAGGGATATCGTCTCGGATTTTGTAACATTCCAAAGTAATATGATAAATATAAGAAAAGCTTGTACACGAGAAAGTCCATCAACACCCTGTTACAACTTTAACTGGTTTTGAACACTTTCGATTGGGGAAATGTGAGAAGATATCGTGTATTTCGAACACTTCTTGGATATCTTTCTTTTCTAGCTAGTTTTCTTATTTTCCTGAACAGCCGGGAAATTCCCCGGCTGTTCCAAAATACCACTATTTTTTAGTGTTCTATTTTTCATCTTTTTCCTGCTTTTTTTGCGATAACAAAGCATCCAATCAGTATTCCAGTACAAACCACACAAATACCAAGAAGTAGCATTGGTAATACCATATCATCTCTTTTTTTGGGGGGATATTTGTTATGATTCTCTGGTTAGTCATATTCAGTTCCAGTAAAATCTCCTCATCCTTCTCTTCTAAATAAATCAAAGGGAACCGGATGTGGTGTGGAATCCAGCTGTTATCCCTCTGGCACCTTTGTTTCCACAACATCATACTGGAATAGCTCTTTGCCTCCATGATGGCAGACACAATACATTTTACATACTACTTTTCATAAGTGAAGTGAGTATAATAGTCTTTATCTCTTCAGAGATACTACAACCTTTTCCATTTAAAACACGTTCTACCTGTACTTCTGTAACAGAATGACCGGTATCTCTGCGGACTTGTCCCAAAATCTCATCTCGGCAATAGATGACTCCCATTTCCATGTTTCTACAGGTTACAGTGTTAGTAACACCATTGTCTAGTCATATGATATCAATGGGCCTGCCGCCAATATCAACTAAAAAAACAAAAGGTTCATCCCTGATGAACTCCGGGTGCATTACCAAAACAAAATAACCCTGTGGAGGCAACCGAAATCCATACCCCAGATTTCATAGGATTCCCCTCATATTCGAACACTGCCGGATTTTTCTTTTCAGCAGGTAATCCTGAAAGTTTTCTTTTCTTTCCCAAAACTGTGAGAGGAATACCGGCTGCCAACACTACCTCTGCTTTCCGTGGAACCTTCCGGAAACGCATTTCCTGTGCTATGGCTACAAATGTCAGTAAATAATACTGTTCGTTCTCCGTCTTGATACGCAAAAGCGGCATCTTCCTGTACCACAGACATAATATCTCCTGTCCGTTTTTAATACTCCCCGGTTGGTATACGCTTCATGCTCGTATCTTACAACAATCCCCAACGGGAAGCAGACATGCACTATTTTCATAGCTTAGTAGCCATAGACTGCCCAAATAATCATGCAATTCCTCATTATGCATTTTGAGGGTTAAAAAACTCAATCGGCAGAAGAAATGTTCCTCTCCTATAACTACCTTCATTATTTACAGTTGCCATACCACCTAAACTATCCAAATACTGTTTTCCGTTTTTGGAAGCAGAAATGTACATATAGTATTGTGTACGGATAAATCCTGACTCTTTTTGTACCAGTCCATCATAATCATTACTCAGAACAAGTTGTGCCGACATTTTTTTTGCTTTCCGTCTTAACAGCCGCAATACCATCTGTATAACTTCCTTTTGCTTTTCATCAGAAATCCCTTTAAAATATGGACGTTCCAAAAATAAAGTAAGAACTTCTTTTTGCTCCTTACTATTCCTCTGGTCTGGTGATTCCACTGGTTTCTCTTTTGTAATATCCACAAACTGCAAACGACGGTTCACATCTTTATTTTTTGTCAATGTCCCTTTCGTCAATCGTATAAATGCCCGAAAAACAAACTGGTTACTTAAAGATAAGTATAAGACCTTTTTATTTGCATCAAAGGCAGATAACAAACACTCTTTATACCCACCATCCCGATAAGAAAGGCACGTATGTCCTACCAACTCGCCAATTTGCATAACCGGCAATAACCGATCTTCTTCCCAAAGTTTTACATTCCCATTCTTGGTGACTAAATTTTCCCTCCATGCTACTTCATTTTCTTTTGAAATTTCTAGTGCAATCTCATGTTCCAAATCACCTTCATGATACTTGACATCATAAAACCGGTCTGCAATTTCTGCCAGACACAGTCTTCTAATCTTTTCCTTCTCTCCTTCTGAATTTTGCAAGAATAGTCCGATAATCTCTGCACCGCCTTGATATAAAAATTTCTGAACACCTTTTTGATTTTCTTCAGCAAAAGAAGGTTCGATTTTCAACTGCTGGCATAACTTTTTCCATGTGGTATCAATTTCAGTTACCTGCTTCATCACACTTTCAAAATCTAGATACGCTTTCAATCTTTCCCTGTTCTTAAGCAAAAACAAAAGATGCTGCTCTGACTTGGCTCCAGGAATAAATCGTTCCAACTCTTCCCACACTTCAAGAATCCGGATTGCGCAGTGCCACGACAGATTTTCCACATGCTCCAGTTCCCCATAAATCCACTGGGATAATGGCTTCTGCAAGAATTTCTCTGTTATTTTATCCAGACTTTCTTCGCTGATATGTTGGGAAATACATTCTTTTCCCACAAGTTCCCGTACTATTTTCATACGTTCATCATATTTCAGTGCATATAGTTTGTGATATAGCCGAACATATTGTTCTCCTACACTTGCAAATAATTTCAATTCAGCAAAAGTATAGTCCTTTTCGATTAGATGTTTCTTTATTTCATTTGGTAACTCTCTCAAATCATATGCTTCCTGAAGATTTTTCCCATTCAGCGTATTCAGATTTAAGTATGTTGTATATACATCTTTATCCAATAAAAGTGAAAATCTGGATAATCTCATAAAGGCAGAACTATTCTCTTTTACCACTGAAAGAAAATGTTTTTTTCTATGCGTAATTGCATAGATTAGCAGGTCTTGCTTTTTATCATATAAGTGTTCCAGATTCATCTCTGAAAGATAATTGCCATATAGGAAGTTCAAATAAGAGGTACGGTTTTTTACCATTTTGATAATTTCCTCATTCTTTGCATCTGGAAGATTCCGCTTTAACTGTTTCAAATCATACACCAATGCTTCATTTTCCATCCATCTTTCAAAAAATAGTTCCAGACAATCATCTGGCAGATAAGATATAACAATCTTTAAATCTCTTAAAATAGCATCTGCGTTACTTCCGATTTCCTCCATTTGTTTCAGGTTCAATCCACTGGAAATTCTCCAATCAGTTGAAAATGTCTGCAGTATTTCCTGTACTTCCGTCTGTTCTAAGTATCTCCATATTGTACGTTCTGAGATTATGTTATTGATTCTGCCCGCTTTGAAAAACGGTTTTACTAGCAACATACGCTCGGACTCTGATAATTCGGACAATGAGATTTTTGTAAAATTCCTCATTTTTTGTAATCCATACATCAGTACTGTTTTCTGCTCATCGTCAAACCCGTATTGTGAGTAATATCTCAGATATTCATACTTCCATTCACTAAAAATCTGTTCGTCTGTCAAAACCTTGTACAGTTCCTCATACTTATAATCTGATAATAAACTATCCTCTTCTGCATGCGCTAATAAAAGACTTAACCTATCGGTGTCTATCTTGTCTTCACAATTTAATTTCAAAAGGCAAGATAAAAAAACTGAATCTTTGATAAGATAGACAATTGCCTCCGGCTGTAATGCGGCTATGATCTCACCCATATGCATTTGATTTACTTTTTTACAAAACTGCAAAAGTACTTCTTTTTCTTGCTTTTTCAGGAAGTCATATGGTACTCTCGCCTGTGTCATTTCCTGATACAAAGATAAATTCTTCCCTATCGCATCAAGCAGCTTCATATACTTCTTCCTCCTTTTCCACTTCCACCTTGTCAACAATCTTTTTCAGGTCAATAAATTCTAAAAATTTTTCTTTCCAAAGAATGCTTAACACCTTCAGCAACCCCTGTATCTCCCTTTCCTTCAAATACCTAACGGTGCTACCCTTAAAGGAATCAAATAAAAATTGTTTGGTAATGTAATACTTTTCTTGCCTTTCAGCACGTCTATACGAATATCCTGAAATATAATTCTGAAGTGTACCGAATAAGCAATTTTTCTTTTTCCCTAATGAAATCTGATTGTTAAAGTCTTTGCGTATCTTTCTTTTTGCCATCAACTGTTTGTATTCTTGATGACGCAATTCCTTTTTCTTCTTCTGTTCTTCCAACACAGATATTTCCTGTTCTGTCAAATAAATCCTCCGGAGATTTTCTAGGTCAGATCCGTCTGTGAGACAAGGTTCCAGTCTATGGAAAAGTTGTTTTGCCTCCTCCCGTTCAAACCAGAGAAAATTATTGGTATCACTCAATATCCGTACTAAAAAATCGACATATGACTCTGTGTATTCATGGAAAATATGCTGTTCTATTATCCGGAACAATTCCTGATGCTCTTCAACACTTAAAAATGGACGGATGAAGTCCAATGAAGAAAAGGAAAGTTGATTCCTCCAATCACTTTTCATTCCTATACTGTCCCATAATAACTTCTCAATTTCAAACATACTGGAATGATTCGATATGCCAAAACTTGTTATCAATTTCATGAACATTTCATATGATTTTGGTGACGAAAGACCATTGATATAATTTTGCAGATAACCGACCATATAAAACCACTTTTCCCGTATTCTTTTTTTTGGTATTTCCGCCTCGTTTAAATACTGCCCTAACAATTCTTGAGGATCCAGATGTCCCAGTTCTACAAACTGCGGAAACAATAAGGAAAGCGTATAATTTTTTCGTTTCCAGAACATTTCTGTAATCTCTTCACCTGTCAAAGAAAAGTATGCTGACAAATACTGTTTGAACTGTTCAGATGTGTAGGTATTTTGCTGCAATGTTTCCAATACCCAGTTTTCAAAAGCATCTGGTGTAAGTATCTGTTTCAGTTCATGCCATTTCGTATCTGTGAGATCAATCAAAAACCAATTGCTATGCCTTTCTCTATAATTGTCACATTCGTATAGCAGCTGATATGTTTTTATATTCTGGACTTCCAACCTGTAATAAAGGTAATCCATGATACCGTTCTCCCCTTCTAATCGCACTGGAAAATAACGATACTTTTCAAAGAGGGTTCTACAAAGTTCATACGCTTCTTGAGAATAATCTTCCTGTCCACTCAAAAATAAAAGACATGTTTCAACCGCCATTCGCTCTGCAGTCATACCATCTATTTTAAGTTTTGTGTAAAGGTCGGTCTGAAAAAGCAATGTCATACTAAGAAACATAATCTCTCTTTTCGAGTATCCTGCTTCTATTAGCTTTTTCCTTGCCGTACTGCCTTCTTTTGCATAACTGCATGGAAGCTGGAACAGATATTTTAATACTTCTATATCTTTTTTATGGTAATTTTTCAACTTGCATGAAAATTTTTCCGTAAGCCATATATAGACTTCTTTATAAGCATAAACTGAGAAATTACGTTCTGTTCCAAGCAGCTGGTTCAAATCGTGTTTCCGCGTCTCCCAAAACTCATCATCATACACAAACATATGCAGCATAAAAAGCAGTTCCTGCAACTCCTGAATAGGACAATTGCACATTTTCTGATACAATTTTGATTTTTCCTTGTCATCACAGAGATATAGGATCCCAGTCATATAAATATCATTTTTTGCAAGAATTCGTCTGAACTTTTTCCAAAATGAAGCCTTCTGCTTTCCAACAAACATACCGGCATTTTGAAATTTCCTGGTTTCTGCAAGTGCAAGACCAAGTGAGCGTAATTGTTCCACCTTGACCACCATTTTTTCTTCTAGACGTTCCAATACCTCTCCCGGATAATGCAGACCGTATCTCTCTTCCACGCCCTGTTCAGGACAGCTGAAAAATAGAGCATGGTCCTGAAATTCTCGATATGCCTGTTCTCTGTTCGTATTTTCTGACAATCTGAGAATCAAATCTACCATTTGACAGTAAAGCTCCACATCAAAAATATTTTCAAAAAATTTTTGTAACATTACATCCCTTCTTTCTTTTGAGGGAACCGCAAAACGGTTCCCCCTATCCATCCATAAACATCCGTAAATTTTATCAGGCTGCTATCACCATCTGCTCTCTACGGAAATACTGCTGTTCTATCATGCTTGTGTTTTCCAGGTTATTTACTTTTTGATATCTCTCTGCTTCTCTATAAGTAGTGAACGTAACTGCTCTTTGAAACTGATCTGAAAAAACAGTTCCCGTCCAATATTCTGCTAACCCCTCTAACTCGTACTTATGCGAAAGCAGTACCCACAAAATTTCACAAATCCATGCTTCCAATCCAACGTAGCATAAATGTTGGCTGATACACTCTGCCGCCTGCTGTTTGCTACGAAAACGTATTGCCCGTTCCGGCGGGGAACTTCGTATACTTTTTTTGTTATAACCGCTCAGATATTTTCCCGTTTCTAGCTCTATGATATATCCACCGGAAAACAGCTGATCCATATCCATAGTTTCATTTTTATCTCTTATTTTTCCCGCCATATTTATTCGTGTCCTCCTTTCCAAAATAAAAACAGCCTGTTTTTGGCTGCCATTCTTTTATCTCCGTATTCGTTTTAATATTTCCCTCGCAAGCATAACCGTAAGCGTGTCTAGATCCGAAATATTCAGATACCCTTCCTGATAAATTCTTTCAATCGTTTCCTTATCATCTCCAATTGCAGCCGCCATCACGATAATACCCTTTGCTTCCAGTTTCTTTTTGATATTCCGAATATCTGCTTCTGCCTCTTCCCCACAATACAATGCACCATTGGGGCGGCCGTCACTGATACAAAATAAAAGCTTTGTCCGTTCCGGTCTTCTAGCTAGTTTTTCACCTGCATAGATTAATGCTGCCCCGTCTCTATTAGATCCTGCCACATCTATAGATGCGATACGGTAACAGTCATTTCTGTCCGGCTCAAATTCTGCAAGAGAATGGAATGTCACAAGTTCTTTCCGTAAAGTTCGTCCTTCTCCGTTCGTATGGTGTCCATAAACTAGAATCGGAATTCCCACGCTGATACAGAACTTATACAGACACAGACAACAACCTCTTGCCTTTTCCAAACGCCTTCCCCACATGGAAGCTGACAAATCCATCAAAACTACAACCGCTGCATTTAACGTCCTTGCAGGCTCTCTTTTCTGATAAAAACGGTGAAATGGATCATAAAGCATCTGCATATTGATGGAAGTCCCAAAAAACAATTGTTTTTCCCTACGTTCCCCTTGCTGACAGAATGCCGGCAGCAAAACAGCATTCATTTTCCGTACTGTCTGTTTAATTTGTGGTTCTAATAGTTCATACCGCATGATATCCCGCTGGCTTATCTGGGACTTACGTTCCACTATCATTTTCACTTTTTGGTGATCCCCATTAAACTCTGTACCGTATAACTCCTGTGAAAGTTCCTTTAAAATTTCTGCATTATAGTTTTTTTCTGCTTTGGATTCTGCAATTTTTTCTATACAACGTAACAGCTGTTCTTTTGTTTCAATTGGTTTGATTTCCCTCTCCTTCTGCTCCCTCTTGAGTTCTACCGAAGTGTTATTCATTCCTGTTTCCTCTTTGGGACAAAGAAAATCTGGGAGTTCTCTCTTAATTTTTCCCCATTCTTCCTGAATCTTCTGCTCTGTGTTAGGTGAAACGGCATCTTTTTCAGCACTTTCCTTTTGCCCGTTTCCATTCTTTTCTGAGTGCGGTTCTTCCTGTTTTATATTTTTCTCCATCTCTTCTATCTCTGTTTTCAACAATTCCCAAATCAGTAGAAAAAGTCTATTGACCGCTTTCAGACGTCCCAATGGTTCTTTACATCTGACTCCAATATCAATAACCGGTTTTGTCTCTTCCAGCAAATCAAATAAAATTCCTGTTTCCATCTCCCAGTTATTTACCGTTCCTGTCAGGGAATATTGTGCCATCAGATTTAACATCACTGATACCTTTCGGTATCCCTCTTTTAATTGGACTTTCATACTGGGAACTCTCTCCATGTTCCGCATACGGTTCTGTAAAATTCCACGCCTGATACTTCCCGGATACCTTCTGCACATGATTTCTTCTATATACACATCTTCAATCATGTTCTGGATAAATGCGGCAGTCTCTGTCATTATATATTTTGCAGCTGGATGATCTCCGGTAAGAAATTCTTGAATTTCCATCATCTGTTCCTGTCCAGTCCAGTCTTGCGGAAGCGGCAGCTGTATCATCCATCTCCCTTGCCTCATTTCATCCAGATAGGTTTTTCGGAGTTCAAAATCTGACAAATTCCAGTGTCCGCACTCATGCCCCAAGATACCAACGATACTATCACTTCTTAATGCAAGCGTTGGAAAACTCATAGTTACCTGATTTGCGATATTGAGTAGCACCCGTAAACTGGAACATCTTCCTCCATAAGGTTCATTTGGTTCTTTTACAAGATTCACCGTTTTCAAAGTCCCCGCCGTTATTTCACAGGCGATCGAATGTAACATTGTCCTGTAATCCGCCGATTCAAAAACTTCATAATCCTCCAGGTTTTCTTTTTCTTCCTGCACACGTTGTTTCCATTCCTGACGATTTCTCATAGTCCTCCTTTATGCCGCCTCTTCAAAAGCCGGCTCAATGAATGTACTTAAAATAGTGTCCCTTTCTTCTGGAAATGGGGAAACTTTACTAATTACAGCATTTACTGCTGCTTCCAAAACATCTTTTGATGTCATGTAATTCCACACCCAGTTTTCCAGTTCCCGGTATCCGCATACACCGCCGCGTATCTGCTTATCCCTCAGATGTTTCTTGATTTTACTGATGGTTGCTGCCATCTGGTAAATCAGCTCTTTTTCCTTGCAGCCTGTTTTAAAAATGGCACGTTCCGCCATTTCTTCCACACTCAATTCTTTCCGGTGCTGTACCAGATGCATTCTTGACAATACTGATTCATTGAACATCTGGCATCCGATATAATCCATGTTTGTTGTCATGATCACCACCGTATCCGGGTGTCTTTCTATTACTTCGCCATTCAGTAGGTCTGTTTTTGCGTCGTCATCAAATAGAGCATTCAGTCGAGTAAGAGTTCCCGGCTTTTCAATCATGGCAACTTCCTGAATTTCTATTACCGCCGGCATCCGGCAGGCCTGAATGATTGTAGATTCTGTTTTCACGAAGTCCTTTTCCATTTTCGCCTGCTTATATCCCTGCTGAACTGCTGCATTCAATATTTCACGAAATGCGGTTGCTTCATCAATTTCCATCTGGTAGTTCCCTGTCAACACTGCCAAAGCAGAAGCGGGATCTATCTGAAAATCTTCATATGTCGGCAATTCACTTTCTGAAATCTTTGCAGCCGTATCTACGTTTGGAACAAGAGATACCATAAGGCTCACCTCTTCCGTTCCCGGTCCGCATGTAAATACAAACCGAGGATACCCGAGCAGCTGTGCAATAATCTTTGTGTCTGTTGTTTTCCCTGAACCAGAATCCCCTTCCATCATAAAAAGCCGGGAAGGAGTATTTACAATCATGGAAAGAATTTCTTGTGTAGCTGTATTCACTTTGTAATCATCCGGTAACTTTGGAATCAAAGCCTGATACTTTTCCTCAACTTCCTTCCCCTGATAATAAAACGCTTTCAGTTCCCCGATTGTTGATTCTGTAAGCTGTCTTTTTGCTGTCAGCAGCTGAAACATGCCTACCTCTGTCTGGTTTGCACCATATAAACCGGATTTCAACCGATAAGACTCAATAAACTCACAATTTGTAAACTGTGGCTCTCCTATCGGTATTCCGCCGTCTTCTAATGGAAGACAGGATTCCACCCGCCGGTACAAATTGTCACAACAAATATACCCACTGGACAGAAACTCCTCTTCATCTATTTCTTCATTCATATCCAGAATTTGCATTATTTTTTCAAAATGCTGCGTGAATTCCATATCATACAATTCTGTTCCATAACACGTGCTAGCAAACGCAAGCAGTGCAATGTACCGTTCTGCTATATTCTGTTCCTCCTGTATGGATGGTAAAACCGACACCGCATCCGCTTTTTGTACACAGCCTTTAAACTTTCCATTTCTCCAATTATAAATCAGAGCATAACGGCTCTCGCCATTTTTACATTCCATACAATAATAATTTGTTGTATTGCCCTCACCGAACTGTCTGCCGAGCGCACCTTCCGTCTCTGCACCTGCAAATACCCCAGACAGCCATAAAATTGCACGTAATGTGGGCGCATGCAATGTGGCAGATTTTGCCCGAAGTGAATTATATTGTGAGCAGTCCGAAACTTTTGTACTCGTTTTAGTTCTTCCCAGGTCATGAATCAATTTCTGAAATAAATCCGGTAATTCCTCCTGAAATGTCCATGTTTCATATAATGCCGCCATAAAAAATATTCCTCCTTTCGTTCTTTTCTGCATATTCCAAATGAGCATCGGCATTCTTGACCATGCGTTTTCTTTATCCTCCTTTTTCGCAAATAAAAAAGGCAAAGCATGATTCTTTCTTTTCATACTTTGCCTGTCATTTTAAATTTGAAATTTATGCAGAATTCTCTGAAATTAAATACTTCCATCCTAAATGCCGATGGAACTAAAGTTACAGGACACATCATAGATGTGTAAAATAATAATTACAACCTTATCTTAGCATTGTCCATTCTTAGTGTCAAGAAAAAGAGAGACTCTCTTTTTCTAATGTCTAACACGTTTATGCTGCTGAAAGATAAATATTCGACACCAAAGAGTTAATCCCCGTATTCGGTTCTTTTTCACAAACGAGTTTGCACTTGACCGCATCTGAGTAAAATGTTTTCAACTGTACTTCTTTCGGCTTCATCATTGGAAATCTAATTTCAATCTGCTCATCATTGTACAATATAAGATCATTATAGCAGGTACTTTGTACAACCCATAGTCATCATAACAATATCCTTTTTCATTATCTCTCATATCTTTCTTTTCTTTGTATCCAAATAACTGATAACGATCCAATGCTTTTTGAAAAAACTTATGTATAATCTCATGATTATCCATGCCCTTCGTTTCTTCCGGGATCCTGTTATATAAAAAATAATCAGATGTTATAGGGATCGTTTCTCCGAACATACTATAGTAATCTATCCATTTTTCAATCATATTACGCATTATAAATTTCATATGATTCTTTTTGTGAAAATCAACACCATCCTGTATCGGTTTCTTCAAAAATTTCAGCACTGATGATATATAAGCGCTTTCTCCAATAGGCATCTCATCAATCTGTCTCCAAAAACCATACTTCCAATTGCTTTCTTCTAATATTTCTAAATCGACGCTAAAAATCACATGATGAGCATCTTCTCCATTATCGTAATACTTATGCAAAATATGATCTTCTATAATTTTTATCCCCCTTTTTTTGCATTTATCAATACTATCCAAAAGATGGTAGGATGTACTTCTCATTTCTGCATGAAAAAGCTTCTTATTACGGTTCCCTTTTTCGCATTGCCGGAAAAAGAATAACAATAATCTTGGTAAATATTGAAAATTCGGGCAATTTACATCAGCTATATAAATCTGCTTTGAGTGATACTCGGCATAAATCTGAGGAATATATGCAACAATGTAACACACAAGTTCTCCTTTAGAAAAACCTGCTACTGAATAATAAAAAAACTCCGGCTGCGTTGCTTCCTCTTTCAAACCTTCCATTCCCATGCGCATTTCTTCAGGATAAGATTGTTTTTCTAAATCAATAACAGCCGGAAAATACTCTTCGCTCATTTTTGTAAAATACATAAACTTCTCCTTCCATATTATTAAGAAAAGCGATTCATCGTAATGATGAACCGCTCACTTTTATTTTATAATAATTTTTATGATTTATGCACTACGCTGTTCATATGCATTCAATAATTCTTTTCCTACCTGTTTTAAACGCATTCCGAAAAGTGTATTACGTTTAGCCGTTGTATTATTTCGGATAGCTTGAGCAACTGCCCGTTTACTTCCTACAATAATCACCTTTTTTGTTGCACGTGTGATTCCAGTGTAAAAAATATTTCTCTGTAACATGCGCCAAAAGCACCCCAGCATAGGGATTATAACAACAGGGCACTCATTTCCTTGAGATTTATGTACCGACATTGCATAACCGTGAACCAGCGGCCAGTAATCATCATCAGAGAATTCCACAAGCCGGTCATCTCCAAAGTCTACGCGCATAACCGTCTTTCCCTCTTTCTTAAAAATGCTTACAACTTCGCCAAGATCACCGTTTGAAATATCATCCCTGTTTTCTGTCTGCATGACCTTATCTCCTTCTCGGTAAAGACGTCCTCCGTTCTTTATTTCTTTCCGTCCACGCCGTTTTGGATTAACCACTTCCCGTAACATCTCATTGAGTGCGTCGGAACCTGCCGCAGTATTCTTTTTCAATGGTGAAAGTACCTGTATATCATCAGTCTGTTTCCCATGTGTTTTCCAGTAATCCTCATACAAATCACGTATGATCTCTGACGCATCCTCCGGCGCATTCGCTGAATAGAATTCAAAGGTATCATCATATATGAGCTTTGTCTGATTCCGATTGATGCGTACTGCATTTTCCACGATTGTACTTCCTTCCTCTTGACGAAAACAAGAATCAAGAATGGTAGTCGGAATCATCCCTGAAACGATCATCTCATGAAATACATTTCCTGGTCCCACGCTACCAAGCTGATCTTTGTCTCCTATCATAACAAGGGTTGCATCCTTTTTTATGGCTGAGAAAAACCGGTCTGCCAGATACATATCACACATGCCAAACTCGTCTGCTATGATAAAATCATCTTCCAGTTTACCGACATGCCACGATTCCTCCTCGTCCTCATTCTCTGAAGGAATCCCCACTGCTTTCTGCATGGTCATTGCCGGAAATCCGGTTTTTTCATACATACGCCTTCTGGCACGTCCAGTCGGCGCACAAAGCAAAATTAAAGAATCTTTGTTTAATTTTTCCTGAATTCGGATGATAATGCGAATCAAAGTTGTCTTTCCGGTTCCCGGTCCTCCGGTGATGATAGATACCGGATACTGGAACACTTGGCGTACTGCCTGCTCCTGTGTTTTACTTAATGTAATTCCTTCTTCGGTTGTAATCTGCTGCAGAAGAGGCTCTATATCCACCTTCTTCCTCTTTCGCTTTAAAAGCCGCATCAACTCTGCCGCAGCTCCCATTTCCACTTCAAAATTTCGTTTGGTATAGATTCCACCACCATTTCCAATCAATGTCTGATCCTTACGTATCATTTCATTCCCAATATCTTTAATTATACGTTCCGACACTTTTTCTCTGTCTTTTGCATGATCTAAAAGCTCGGCAGACCGTTCTACAATTTCTTCACTTTTCAAAAACAGATGTCCTTCCTCATCAGCAGCACGCTGAAGCACATACAAAATTGCTGCTTTGATGCGTTCCGGATTATCTGCTTTAAAGTTTTTCGCTTTTCTGGCAATCGGATCTACCGTCAAAAAACCAAATCCTTTGATTTCACACAATCGGAACGGATTTTTCTTAATAATTGGATAAGCATTGTTTCCAAAATGTTCCTGTATCCGCATTAACTTGTTCGAGGTCACACCAAAAGGCGCCAGATAAACCATCAATTCTCTCAACTGCCGACTCTTCTGATACCCCTCCATGATTGTTTCCAGTCTGCTCTCGGTAATCCCTGAAACCTCCATCAGCTTCTCTGGCACATTTTCCATAATGTACAATGTTTTCTTTCCAAATTTCTCAACAATGCGCTCCGCTGTTACCGGCCCAATCCCCTTGATCATGTCAGATGCAAGATAAGCTTTGATTCCCTCCTCCGTTTCAGGAATACAGATGCGAAACGATGAAACGTCCAACTGCATGCCATACTTTGTCTCTTTCCATTCACCATCCAGTTCAACCTCTACACCGTCACCGGTCGGAAGTTCAATCCCAACTGCCTGAAAATATCCGGTGTTTCCCGGATGAGAACGGACAATTTTTTTCGGTAATTCCTCTTCTGTTTGGTAAGCGGCAACAGTATAACCATTCCCAGCATTATAAAATATTCGTTCAATGGATTTTGCATGTATCATTTACTTACGCTCCTTTCCCCACGATAACCATAGATATTTTCCTTTTTTTACTGCATGGATATGATCTTTATGTAAGTACTGAATTAATATCTTTGTCTCGTGAGCTGGGAATGCCCGCAACATCCCCACTCTTCGAAAATATTTTCCTTCCGGCACACAGCAAACACCTTCCGGATTGATGGAAAATTGCCGGATACCTGTTTTTTCTAATTTTACCTTCAGGTTCTGGATTCTTTCCTGCCCCTCCATCTGATACCATACAACCGCCTTGCATTCTTCCTCACTTTTCTCATACTGCATATAAGATTCCTTTAGCGGCTGCGTTCCTTCTTTTTGGTACCTTTCCGATAAATCTGCCTTCTCATCTTTCTGATACGCTGAATTTCGCCTGTCTGATACATCTTTTGAGGTATCAAAATCTGTGCTTTCGTTCTGTTCACTTCCATTGTTACTCTTCTGTTCATCTTTTTTTTCCTCCCGTACAGTTTTTATAATAAACGCTGCTACTATGATGGGCGCCGCAAGACTTAAAGACTGGAAAATAATCATAAGAAAAAACGGCCATAAAAAAGGGGATAGAAAAAAACCAATCCCACCTGTAAGAATACAAAGCCATTTATACTTTTCTGCCAACCTCTTTAACGCTTCCATAAACTACCCCTTTCTTCCCGGGGGAAATCCCCCAGGATGCTTTAATCAAATTCTTCGTAATCCATATCATCAAACTGCTCATCCACATCATCATTTCTGGATGACCGACCTCTTTGGCTACTACTGCGGCTGCTCTTTCCGGAAGAATAATTGGAATTTCTGCCTGATCTCCCCGAACTGCTTTTTGATGAGCGCTGGCTTCCTAAACTCTTCCTTCCTCTTGATGAACTCTGTCTGCTTTTATTACTTCTGCTTCTGTTTTTGGAATCATCTTCATCGTCGTCCTGACTGTTCTTACTTTCGGCAAATTCAATCTCATCACAGCAGAGTCTTACACCGTAAACTTTATCCCCATCCTTGTTGGTGTAATTATTGTTTTCCATTCTTCCGGTGATTACGATTTTAATGCCCTGATACAGATACTTTTCTACGAATTCTGCCAGCCAGCCGAATGCCGTACATGGGAAAAAATCGGTTTCGTCACTGTATTTTCTATCTACGGCAATACGGAAGTTTGCTACAACAAATTCATCCCCATCTTTCTTTGTTGTGTAATTAATCTCCGGATCTCTTACCAGTCTTCCCATCATAATTGATTTGTTCATGTATATCCTCCTTCATTTCCTGTTAAAAAAATCGTATTTTATTCGTATTCACTTTATTCGTATCCTCCTTTCTTCCAATTTTTCTTTACACCTCCTTATCCTTTTCTTTCATCTGTATTTGTCTTCATCACATCAGCATAAAAACACAAAAAAGGCACTTAGAATTTCTTCATTCTAAATGCCTCACTTATATTTCTTGTGACAGACAGGAATCTTAAATTCCTCATAATTCACTTCCGGACTTTTCCGAAACCAAAATACACTATCCATCTTTTGATGAATACAAATACAAATTTCATTTTTATAGTAACACAACATATAGTGGCAGTCAATATATATTCATACAATTTACTGTGTATATATTCATACAATTTACTGTGTATTAAAGTACAAAATGTTATGGTGGATAAACAAAGTCAGCCATTTATCCACCATCTTTGAAAGGTAGTCTGAGAAACCTATTGAGCAAATTCCCCAAATCGGTATCCGACACCATACACATTCTGTATATATTCCGGTTTTTTTACATCTCTTTCTATCTTCTGACGAATCCGGTGTATGTGTGCCATAATATTTGCATCATCCTGAAGATATTCTCTATTCCAAACAGCTTCATACAGTTCTTTATAGGTAACCACCCGACCATTTTGTTGCGCCAAAAAACTTATAATGTCAAATTCTATTTTCGTTAATATTATTTCTATCTCTCCACAAAAAACTTGTCTACTTCCCAAAACAATTTGCAATTTTTGAAAATACCAAATAGTTGATGTCTCTCTAATACGATTTTGTAATCTAATTAAAGCTTTTAATCTAAGCATTTTTTCTTCAATATCCATAGAACAACCCCAATACTCATCTGCTCCACTTTCAATTGCAAATCTATTTTCCTCTTTCCGTTTCACGTCTAAATTAGTTTTTGATATAAACAAAATAGGCATGTTAGTTTTACGACGGATTGCACCTATAAGTTTCCTGCTATTTTCTGAAAACCGTATCATTTCTATAATACATAGAACTGTTGTCTGTTCTAATATTAAAAATAGATCCAAATTATCTTGTATTGGCTGATATACTATGGGATATTCCCGACTTATACAATCATAAAAAACACTTTGTTCATTTGAGCTATCAGCCATATATACTATTTTTTGACAAACTCTAACCTTTTCTAAATCTCCTATATATTTTTTCAAATTGTTTTCCTCTTATTTACTTCTTTTCAAACAAACTTTTTTAACCATTCCTCTTTGAGAATAAAGACTCCCATCGCATGCATAGCACTCACAAAATAATAATGGTTCCATAACATAAAATCCTTTCAATTTTATGACTTGAATCCATCTATAAGAAATTTTTGAATATTACGGTGCGGCGAAGTCCCCCATCAGGAATGATGACCCAGAATAATCAATTTCAATAGATTGAAGTTTATTCTTCCATATTAATCATTTCTATATATTTTTTTCAGTTGAAACCAAAAATACGGAAATAATAGTTTTCTATTATTTCCGCTAGTTTTCCTTTTTCCCAATTGAATTAACAATCATACCAATACATTGTGACACCAAAACTACCAATACGGTTAATGCATTCAATGAAACAAAGTCATTTATATCTGCAAAAGTACAATACACTGTTATTAGAAAAATAATTACCAATATTTTTGTCGTTACTCGTTTACAGTGTTTTTTTTCATTAGCATCTAACCTATGATTTATATTCTCTACCGGTGAGAAGTTCCAGATCAAGAGTGAACCTATTACAATAATAATCCATGCACTCCACATATTAAAATGATATTTCCCGCTGAAATACAAAATGCCTGTTTGAACAAAAACAGAACAAATAAAGCATGCACTAAAACTATTCAGATGTACTCCTCCAGCATAACTTCTTAATAATATAAATATAGAAGTAGATATAAAAAAATCCGGAATCATATGGAGGTATATCGCTATGCTAAAACAGACTATAAAACAGCTGAACATTTCAAGACCGATCTGAAATCCATATTGATATACCGCATAAAATTCCTCTGCAACTGTACCGGTATCAATGACGTATTGCGTTAATTTTTCTGATAAATACTTCATGTTAAAGATTCTTAATTTTTTTAAGTGTCTCTGGCATTTTCGGCTGATGGAAAATATAACAGCAAGCACTATCAGCTGATATTTTACCAAGTTTTAAAGAAACATTTGCCAACACTTTTGCCGGAACTTTTTTTGCATTTTTAGATTTCATAACTAAAATCTCCTTTCATTTCTTTATTATATATGATACTACAAAAATCCTTTATTTTTTTTTGATGTAATAAAATCGAGTATTCATGTAACTTTTTCCAAAGAGTAAAAGAACCTTTCTGCAATTAAAAAACGACAATGCCTCTATCAACCTTGTCGCATTTTTTCAATCATCATATTTTTTTAAATACCAGTCCCATAAAACAATATCGTCTATCTTTTTTTTGTATTCCTGTAAATTCTCTGTTGTTACCAAATAATCGTATACCCCTGCTTTCAATATGGAAAAAATATCCTGTGCAGTTCCGCCCTCTATCAATGCAAGAATTGGCGTTTTATGTCCCAGTCTTCCTTTTACCTTTATTATAAATTTAAATGTATCCTCTTTTAACCTATTATGATCAAAATGGATAATAACAATATCAGAACATGGATACTTATTCTCTTCTAATGAAGTAAACGAACACCATATTAATTTATGTTTTGGATCAACTACCTTACTTGTAGTCTCGAATATTTCCTTACAATTACTAAACAATACTATTTTTTTCATGTTACACCACCATAACATTACTATTCTAAATCTATCCTTTTACACTACCATTTTTTCCCTATTATTTATGATGTAATTATTCCGATATTTCATGTAATTATTCCTGCTCGCCGTATAAAACCACATGAACCTGAAATAATTCCGGTGTAGAATCATCAATAAATACAGACCCATGATACTTTGCTGCTGCCCGATATACTGATGGCAACCCCAATCCATGATTCCCCGCATCTAATTTTGTGGATCTCAATCTATCGTTTTTCGTTTTTAGGAGCTTTCCATTGTAGTTGTTTTTCACAAAGAATAGGAAGTTACCTTTATCATATTTCATCTGCACTCTGATATATTTTTTCCCTACCACCTTTTTAGCAGCTTCTACAGCATTCTCTAACAAATTACCAATGATTAAGCATATATCCGCTCCCTTAAAGGGCATTTTCATAGGAATATTCATATTTACAGAAAAATCTATCTCTTGTTTTTGAGCTGTCACATACCAATAACCAATCAGAGAATCAATTACGATATTCCCACTATTGGTAATTGGTGAAATTGTCATACCTCCTTCTTCCATTATTTCATTAACAAATTTTATAATTTTTTCATATTCTCTATTTTCTGCATATGCCAAAATGGATATCAAATTATTCTTCATGTTATGTTTCACATCCCTTAGTTGCAATATAGAAATTTCCCGTTCTTCTTGATGTCTCTCACATAATTCTAATTGCTGTTCATAACCGGATGTAATTTGGCGTAAATGCAAATCATCTACTAATCTCATATAAATATAAAAAACCAATACATTCATACTAAGTAAAATAATTGCAGCCATTGCAGAATGAAAATTCACAGAATTGCTATTTAATTTATAACTGAACAAAAAAATTGCATTCATGACATAAATGCTTCCTGTTGGAATCAAAACCAACATAATACTATATTTAACTGAAAGAGCCTTTATTTCATCTTTCATAAAAGCCCTTTTTAATGCAAATATAATAACCATAAACAATAGTTTAGATATAACCGAGCCTAATATCCCATATATCTGAGGATGGACAAATTTATTACAATATACAGAAAGTATATAACCACTTAGTGTTTCTATCATCATCCAAATTGCATTGAATGTTATTACGAATATACATTTATTCCACCACATGGCCTCATAAGTAATAATAACAGAAACCAATGTCACTATTATAGTAACCGTAATATTAATATATACCGGTAAATCAATAAAAACGGTTATTCCGAACTGCCAAAGGAAAAATACAGCCAAACCAATTATCCTTAATCTTTTATTCCTTTTTCTCTCGAAAAATATATCAAAATAGTAAAAAAAGAGATATACTGCATACGTACTTAACAACATATCCGTTCCATATAGCAGTACTTTATTCATCCACATAAAATGTATCCTCCATTGAGCAATATTGCTCGCTGATCGTTTTCCTTCTGTCCTCACTAATGGAAATCTTTTTTCCATTATCCAATACCACAAAATCATAAGCTTGCCCAGATATATGATTATAATTCACTAGAAAAGACTGATGAACACGTAAAAAAGTCACCTTGCAAGTTTTTAGACTTTTTTCAATATCATTAAGCTTTTCATATAACTCAAAAGTTTCATTTTCTGTTACAATAAAAATCTTCCGCCTATTACTTTCAAAATAGAGAATATCCCGGATTGGCACCTTATGATTGATTCTTTGATAGCTATATCGAAAATAGAAATCTTCACTATTAATATCTTTATAAACATCTTTAAAGCAGGCTTCCATTATCTTCTCATTTATTGGTTTTACAAGAAATTGAAACGGACGTACGGCAAATGAATCTCTCATATGATTTTCATGGCTCGTGACATAAATAATTCGTACATTTTTGTCATATGTTCTAATTTTTTTTGCAGCGGTAATACCATCTTCCTCATCCATTTCTATATCCAAATAAATAATATCAAAGTTTTCTCCAGAAGAAATGGTATCCACCAGACTTTTGCCATTCCAAAACACATCTAATTCAACATCTACATAATTCGCTTTTGCTATGCGTTGAATCATCCTTTCCATTCGTCCAGTCATTTGAATATCATCATCACAAATTGCTATACTCAGCATCCAATCAACTCTTTTCCACTTTCTCACTCATTTTCTTTCGTTTCTCACTTGATTTTTTTACAACTTGAATAATTGCCCAAATCATCTCCTGCTCGCATTGATCTAAATCCTTATATACCTCTACCAAGTCATAATATTCGTCTAATGTTTCATTTATTTTCATTTGCCTTTGCAAATCCCTCTTTATATCTGAAACTCCAAGTAAATAGTCTGTTGTAACATTAAAATATGCAGCAATCCTTTTAAGGACATCTACTTTGATTAATGTGATATCTCGTTCATATTTGCTCAACATCTGTTGTGTTATCCCTAATTCTGTTGCTAAAATATCTTGAATGAGACCTCTTTTCTCACGTAATTGTTTGATACGACTCTCCATAATTACTCCTTTTAAACATATTGTATTACTATGCTACCGCAATTCAGGGTTTTCGATACAAATAATAGAAGTAATCAATTACGTAATTTTATTGTACGTTAAGATGAGCAGTACAAAATGCACTGCTCGAAACTTATTCATGCAACCACGTAAACTGTGTTGTTATGGAATATATTTCCTGATAAATAATATCTGCCATTTTATTTTCAGCAGCATCTTTATGTTTTTCTCGAATATTTCTTCCAATTTAATTATTATGTAAATCCATTTTCTTATGTGCCTCTTTAGAAAATCTATCAGTCTCATTGCCTGTAGTATCTTTATCTTCATGTGAGTCGCAAACAATTCAGCTTTTTCCTGCCCAATTAATACAGTCATTTCTGCATTCCAAATATCGCTAATACCTTTGACCTCCTTGGTATTAAACCTTGTATCCATGATGACTAAAATTTCATCCTCTGTCATTGTCGGATTACTTCTCTGAATTTTTCAGGTTTCCCTCCTGTGCAAACAGATTAGTTGGCACAAACAAGCATAAAAGCAGCGTCATACAAATTAATTTTGATACTATTTTCTTCATATCCTTTACCTTCCTGTATAGTGTAGCACAATAACGGAAATTTAAAAAATATATGTCATTATTTCGATTTCTCATGTAACTTTTTAGCAATTCTTTTGACTATTATAAATATACATCTTTAATCTAAGAGCTTTATCTAATTTCCTATACTAAATCAATCGTCTTCTCTTCTGCTTCACTTTCTGTAGGTTCATCCTGCTGCCCATTCGCTTTTTCTTCTGTGTATTCTTTGAGTTCCTTATACTCTTTCTGTCCGTCATAATATTCTGAATATTCTTGTGCGATGAAATCACACTTCCGGAAATTTGGAAATCAGAGTTCCGGTACTCGGAAATCGCCTATTTTGTGCTTGATGACTTATCCATTTCTGTTTGGATATTGGTCAAGACCTTGCCGCATCTGCGGTGCGTAGCAGTCTTTACCAATGTCTCAACAGAAATTATGATTCGGTATGCACAAAAACGGATCTAAAAAGTGATTTCCATATCACCGGACAGCTGATGTAAAACCATCCGGAATATTCAATATTCCTTTCCTATCTCCACAAGGTTCATGGCTGCAATCCCAAAAACCACAATGCAGAGCACCAAAATAATTTTTTCTCCAATATGTCGCATATTCTTTCCTCCAATAAAAAAAGGAGATTGCCACCTCAAATTCCAAGTGACAATCTCTATCATTACATGTTACATTCTACGATTATTATATTCTATCTTTTCCGGCGGCGGATACGGATTGCTACAAAGAAAGTGCCAAGTAAGGTAGCGTTCATAATTACAACTTGAATCCATGCCCTTGTATCATCTCCGGTTTTTGGTGCATCCGGTGGCGGAGTACCCGGTTTTCTGGCATTTTCAATCTCTTCTGTTACTTCAATGATTTTGGTTTCATCATCCTGATATTCAAATACCACTTCCACCTCTTCTGTATTCGCTTCATAGCCCTCTAATGGTTTGGTTTCCACAAGGACATACACTATTGGTTCCACAAATGCACCCTCTTCATAAATACCAATCGGAAGTTCCCCACTCTTTGCAGTTCCATCTTCTCCTGTTACCAAGGTTTCAACTACCTCTCTGGTAGCTTGATTCCGGAGCTCAAATTCCACACCTGCAAGCGGTGCTTTATTTTCCGCATCTGTCTTCTGAATCAGGAGATGTCCGGATGGACATTCATCTTTCATCTCTACTTTCTGACTTTCCCCTGTTTCTTCCACAACGAAAGGAACATCGGATACAACAAGATATCCTTCTGGTGCTGTCTCTTCATGCAGGATGTATTCGCCCGGTTCTAACGCATACACTTTATGCGGTTCTTTTGTGGAAACCCATTCTTCCACTATTTCCCCGTCCTTATCAAGGATTTGAAGTTTTGCCCCTTCCACTTCCTTTTCATCTGTGATGTCAGTTTTTGTGATTTCTACAACTATCGGCTGATTTTCAATCTCTTTTGCAAGGGAAATCACCTCCAGCTCCGGATTCTGATAGGTTGCGTCAAAGGACCATGTTTCTTCTGTTTTCAGATACCCCGGTGCTGCTTCCAACTCTTTCACCATATATTTCCTATGAGGTGGGTTAAGATCAGAAACGTAATGCACACCTCTCCCCAAATAGCTCATTGCACTCTCTGTATCACCTTCTTTATAAGCGACAACCGATTTGTTGTAATAAGATTCTGCTCGCGTCCTTGCAGTCGGACTTGACTGTCCCATCCAGTTTTTCCAGTATCTGGATTATAAAAACGTCCAGAAAAAGTCATATAGTCAGTTTCATTTCCCAAGATATCTGGCCAATCGCCCCCCTCTCCATCAAAAGTGCCGAATTTGTCGGATCATTAAATACAGTGGCCCCTTTATCATTATTTAAAATAACTAAAGAAGATGCAGCAATATACTGATGTGTATGATCTATCCCATCACTTTCAAATCTTGCTTCTGGATTTTCCTCATGGGAAATCGGTGCAACCGACCCATAAATATCATCTGAACCATTAGCAATGTCAATAACCTGCTGCGGGAGTTCTGTACCATTATCTCCTGTCTATGTAAATGCAATGGCTCCATTTCCTAAAATACAAATCCCTGTTAACATTATAGTCATAAATTTTTTTACTTTCAACTTAATACCCTCCATTTTTCTTTATTTAGTTGTAAAATTCTTCTTGAAACTTTCATATAATATTTGCATTACTATTCCAAACTATTATCTAATTGATCCATAAGTTCTCGTTTCTGTAAATGATTAAAACAGACTATTGGAACGACCACTGCAATGATAATTAAAATTGGAGAGACTAATAACAATGGTGTAATTGTGAAATTATATGTTGCAGTCCACTGTGTCTGTAAATATCCCTTAACTCCAATATTTATAACTAAAATATTTAAAAAGTAGGAAATTAACAAAGTAATGGTAATCAATCCTATACTCTCGAATAAAAGTAGGATTCTCAATTGTTTTTTTGTCATTCCTATACTTTGCATCATTGCAAATTCTTTCTTTCTCAAATTTACAGAGGTGATAGTCGCATTAACCATGTTTATAATACCTATGATCAAAAACATAATAGAAATAATCTTAGCAACCACCATCGAAGAATTCGTTTCCTCATGATATTCTTTCTCAATACTTTTTTCTGAAATCAATGGAATATTATATTTTTCTGTATAATCTTCCAAAAATTTTTGCACTTCTTGCTTATCTTCATCGTGTACATTAAACGTATATCTTCTGATTGCACTATCTGGGAATAGTTGATAAAATTGGCTATTTGGCATAAAAAACTGTAAATTAAACTCATACCCTGGACTAACTTTTCCTTCTATTACTGGATATGGGGCTGAAATTATAGCCATAACTTCATACTCTTTACCATTTATATTAACTTTGTCCCCTACGGAATATGTTGGTTGTTCAAATAAAGGATCGATTCCTTCTAAACCTTGTGCGAGTACATAATCGCCTGAAAGAAACTTTTCTTTATTAACCTCTCCTTCCAACAAACGGCTGTTTTCCATCAGTTTATCACTAACAATTCCATCAACTCCAAAAACTGTTGTTGGACATATATGATTCTCTTTTGTTTTATGATATCCTTCTGTCCACCCAATAGACTGTTTCATATATTCTAAAATTTCACCATCGTTTTGTTCATAATACTGTATAATATTGTTATACACCTTATCTGGCAAATCTAAGGAAATATCTTTTGAGTACAGGGTACCAGTTTCGTAAACTTCTGGAAGATTTTTCACTGTTTTTATAACATCTGAAGATATCGTATCTCCATTAGGATTATATTCCCCCCATGTATTAACCAAAGTTCTTTCCGATATAGTAAAATCTCCCAGTGCAATTTCTTTCATATATATATTAATATCAAAACTCTTTTGGATCACATATACACTTCCAAGAGTCAACGTTCCTAGGGTTAGCAAAAATATTACAAGTAAATTCTTTTTTTTGTTTCTCCCTATGTTATATAAAGCCATTTGAAATATGACAGGCAATCCCGGTAATCTTCTCTCCGTTTTGCTATTAAAATATATATTATCTTCCTCACTCAACAAATCTGAAGGGTTAACTTTTCCAGCCATACGGGCAGGACCAAATGCAGCGATCATAACAACTGCATATACTAAACAAATTGATAAAATAAAGTTCCAATAGACAAAATATACTTTCGGTGTGATCATTAAGTTTGAAAAAATCACCTTGCTAATCAATTTGGCACTTGCAGTTCCTATCAGCAATCCCATTACAATCCCAGGAATACCGAGTAGCGAACTTTGGTATAGAACCGCTTTCCTAATTTGTTTTGAAGTTGCCCCCAACACTTTCATTCTTCCATAAAGCTTTCTATCTGTTGTAAAAGCTATATATAAAACGCTATGTAAAATAAAAAATGCACAAATTAATACAGCACCTCCCCCTACTTTGTAAGCTAAAGTATCACTTAAAATACTCCAGTTGATTTCCTCATTATATACCTCATTTACATGATAATCTTTATTTTTTATCCCAATACTGCTTAATATATCTTCTATTTTTTCAGGATCATATTTCTTAATCAGTAATTCCGAATCACTTCGTGCTTCAAGATTTTGGGGTAAAATAGCACTTGATACCCACGCCATATGATTTGGGGCAACTTTACTTCCTTCCCATATACCCACTATTTTGAATGTTTTTTGTATTATTTGTTCATTCTCTTTCCATGACAATGTAATCCTGTTCCCAATAGAATGATCTATGCCAAATTTATCTAATATTCCGGTATCTAATGCGATTTCTTCTTTTTCTTTTGGCATTCTTCCCTGTTTCGGTTCTGAGAATGTATAATCTGCATATATCTCATCCGCACACCTTAATTCTAATTGTTCCCCCTGAAGTTCGCTGTCAATTACATCTCCAATATATATGCTTGTTCCCACCCCCTCTACCTCTTCACTGTCCTTAAGCTTCTGAACTTCTGCATTTGTTAAGCCATCTATTCTTATATGTCCTTTACTTCCATGCTGTTGAAGATAAAAAGACTGTATGTTGTGATATGCGCTGGTATCTAATATACTTAAGGCTACAATTGTTCCACTTAAAAGCGCTACTATTATGACAAAAAGAAGAGTTCTTGGCACATGTTCTCTAAGATTTCTTTTCATCAGTTTTGACACTAATGAACTACTATTTTGTTTGCTCATGATATTCATCTCCCTTACCTGCATTTTTCAATTTTTCCATCTCGAAGATATATTATTTGATCTGCTAATTCCGCAACTTCTTTATCATGAGTAACCATAACAACCATCTGGTTAAATTCTTTACATGTCAATTTTAAAAGACCTACTACTTCAAGTGCCGCACGAGTATCCAAGTTTCCTGTTGGCTCATCTGCTAAGATAACCATAGGCTTTGTAGATAACGCTCTAGCGATAGACACTTTTTGCCGCTCACCAGTTGACAATGCTTTAGGAAACATCATTAATTTTTCCTCCAGACCTAATAAACGTGTAATCTGATGAATATATTCTCTGTCGGCACTTCTTCCATCCAGTTCTAATGGAAATATGATGTTTTCATACACATTTAAAACGGGGATTAGATTATATTGCCGAAAAATAAATCCAATGTTGCGCCTTCTAAAAATAGCCAGGCTTTCCTCATCAAACTTTGACAGATCAATATCTTTGACTTGTATTTTTCCTTCATCTGGAATGCGAAGGCCTCCTAGCAACTGTAATAAAGTAGATTTTCCGCTTCCAGATGGACCGGTGACTGCATAAAATCCCTGATTAATATCTAAATTAATTCCATCTATGGCCTTAACTTTTGTTTGACCGTTCCCAAATGTTTTTACTAAATTTTCCGCATGAATAATTCCCATTTTATTTCCTTCCTACTTCCTTAGCTTAATACAGTTACCGTAGGCATCATAACTTGACGAAAGCATTCTGTACTACATCTTTGGGCATTTAAACCTGCACAAGATGTGTATCCATCAATCTCTTCCGATAAAAGGAATTCATCATCATCCATATCTATGATTGACTGAATCTCTTTATCAAGTTCCTTTTCTGCATCTTTTTTCTTATCTTTTTTCTTATCTTTTTTCTTCCAAATCAATTTTCTTACCTCCTTTTTTATTTATATATACTTTTTATGTATCCTCCGTCATCTGTTAGCTTCATTCTTTCATAGGTATTGATGATCGGAAAGACAGTTACAATTTCTTTTTTTTCTTGCAACAGTAATGTTACTAATTTATCAAGAAATTTTTTATTATTGTATATAAATCGATTGCTCAAGGCTCCGAAATAAAACACATCTGCTTGTCTGATAACCTCTAAAATCTGCTCATCTGATTTCCCGTATATTCTATTAAAACAAAGCTCCGCCCCATTCACTTCTTTGTACATGCTATATATCTGAATATTATTTAAGTCCATATCGTCTGTAAAATATAACATTTTTCTATTATCTAGTGAATGCTGCTCCTGTGTACTATATTTGTCAAAGAAAATCTTGGATATATTTTCTGACCTTCCAAATTCTACTAAGAAATCCATAAATTCAAGAATTGTTTCCTTACAGATTTTTTTCCCTTCTACAAATCTACAAAAGAGTCCTACTAATAAAGGACACAGATAACTATTCCCTCTTCTAACAATGCATTTGGCCAGGTCTGGAACATATACCATATTATCTGAAAATTCTACAATCCTATCTTCATAGCTAACCTTGCAGAACTCTTCTGCATCTTCCGGGGTTGTCACCCCTAAAACATTTGGAAAATTCGCAGGATAGGATTTCTTTTCTATGTTATTATGATCAGCAGCGAAAATCACAATGCCTTTTTCTACTGCATCATCACATACTTCTTTTAAATCTTTTAAACGCCTTGTTGTCGGACCACAGCTTCCAAGACTTAAATTAATGATATCTACGCCTGCTTCAATACAGTACTTAATGGAATATATAATGGCAGAAATCATACATCGATTATTTTCCTGTAAAGTTCTAATCGAAAGAATTCTTATATCTGGAGCTTCTTTTAATAAAACTTTGATAACCTCGGTACCATGAGGATTCAATTTCCCAGCATAGCAAGTCTTAAATTCCTGTTCATCGTAATACAAATTCTTTATATCTGTATGTTCCAAATACTGGTCATCTTTATTTACACCTGAATCAATGACAGCTACAAGCAACTTCTTTTTCACGTTCATCAGCCTTCTCCCTTTACACAACTTCTCTGTATTTTTTTAGTTCTTCAACTTTATCTAATCTTTCCCATGGAAGGTTTAGATCATTGCCAAAATGCCCATATACAGAAGTCCTACTATAAAGTGGCTGATTCAAGTGTAACATTTTTATGATGCCAGATGGTGACAAATCAAATTCCCTAACAACAATATCAACTAGTGTTTCATCACTGATTTCTGATGTTCCAAAAGTTTCTACAAAAACGGATACCGGTATTTCCATACCTATTGCATAAGCTAATTGGATTTCACATCTTTTCGCTAAACCTGCTGCCACAATATTCTTTGCGACATAACGAGCCGCATATGCTGCCGAACGATCTACTTTTGTATAATCTTTCCCACTAAAAGCTCCGCCTCCATGCCTTGCCACCCCTCCGTAAGTATCTGCAATAATCTTTCTTCCTGTAAGTCCACTGTCTCCATTCGGTCCACCTATCACAAAACGCCCTGTAGGATTTATATAAATATTTGTATCGTTGTCTAGATATTCCTTTGGGATACAAGCGAAAATCACATGATCTATGATATCCTTATGTAACTTTTTTTGAGATATATTTTCGCTATGCTGTGCTGAAACCACGATAGTTTCAACTCTTTTGGGGATTCCCTTTTCGTTATATTCCACAGTTACCTGTGTTTTCCCATCAGGCTTTAAATATGGCATTTTCCCAAGTTTTCTAACACTTTCTAACTGTTTTGCTAATCTATTTGCTAATGTAATAGATAACGGCATACATTCTTCCGTTTCATTGGTGGCATATCCAAACATCATACCCTGATCACCCGCTCCCAGATCACCATTCCTATCAACACCCTGTGCAATATCCAAAGACTGTTTTTTTATAGAAACTTTTATTTCTGCTGTATCCACTCCAAATCCATCATCCTCTTTACGATAACCAATATTTTTTATTGTTCGTTTTACAATTTCTGGTATATCTATGATTGCTTTTGTTGTAATTTCCCCCATTACAAGAATCAAGCCTGTATTGATTGCCACTTCGCATGCCACACGGCTTTCTGTATCCTGCTTCATACATTCATCTAATACTGCATCAGCTATCTGATCGCATATTTTATCTGGATGACCTGAGGTCACTGATTCTGATGTAAATAATCTTTTCATTTGTTTTCTCCTTTTATCTTAAGACAAGTATTATTTTTTTATCTTAACGTAAGAATATGGGGGCTACAATATAGAATGCCTAAACAAACTTTGTCCTTGCTTAATCCGCACTTTGTGCAATATAAAAGAGTCCTACCTCAAAGTGATAGAACTCTTAAATAACTTATTATTATTTGCTTGTATGATCTTATTCTTCAAATCTGCATCAACTCTTGGTTGATATATATGTGAATTACAACATTGTGAAATCGAAGTAGTAGCAATAAATAGCACTAAATTGCTCATCACAAAAATACACTTATTTAATATATTCTTTTTCATCTTTCTTCTCCTTTGGTATTGGAATAATAAGGCTGATCAAAAACTCTTTTCCCTCTGCTTTTATAAACATCTCACCATTATAATTAGCCAGTGCTTTCTTAACATTCCCCAAACCGTATCCGTGAAATTGCTTATCCTTTTTGGTTGTTCTTAAATCAAAGCTATTATGAACCATACTATTTTTTATTACAACAGATATCATGCTTCCCCTGATTTTACAAGATATAAAAATATACGGTTCATCCTCTTCTATCTTCTGACATGCTTCTATCGCATTATCTAGTAAATTACCAAATATCGTACTGATATCTAATGGTTGCAAAAAACTTCCCTTTGAAAAGTCAACATTACATTCTATATGTATACCTTTTTTTCGTGCCTGATTCAATTTCTCAGATAAAATCACGTTTAAAAAATCATTTCCTGTTTCACAATATATTTCATACAAACTTAATTTTTTCAATATTTCTTTTCTTGCTTCTGCTCCTTCTGTAAGTAGGAAATGATTTTTCAAGTCATGGTATATTTGCCTGATCTCGTTTTCCATATCTGTTTTCTTTAAATAATAGTTACTTTTCACTTTAAGTTCATACAACGTCGCCTCCTCTTCACGTTTTTCTTGTTGTATTGAAATATAATATTCCGTGAAAAATATACTCCCAATAAATAGACCAAAAACACATATGTCACAGACCAGAAAAAGCATCCTATGTATATCATTTTGAGCCTGTGGCATAGTAATATATAAACAAACCATTACAATCAAAAATGGCAGGGACGATAATATAAGCGGTAACCCCTCTGTCAGACTTTTTATGTTTTTAATATTTCCGATAATTCTATTGAAAGTCAACATACAAAATAGTATAAGAGATCTCGTTAAAATAACAAGCGTCCAAGCAAAATCTTCTTTTAATATATTCATTGAAAATACTGGTGGATTCACAATGCTCCAACCTTGAACGACTACTAATTCAACCCCATATAATACAAGTAAATAAATACTTCCGTATATAGCTAGTTTTAACCTTGTACTTTCATAAAAAAATCCACCAAAAACTATTATTAATATTTCTGTTATTAGCATTTTAAGTAAAACTGGTACATCTAAATGCGTATTAACAATAACGGCAATACATAAAATAGTTATAAAAACATATTTTCCATATTTATATTTTTCTTTCTCATTTCCCAGCAACACCAATAAACATACAAATTCAAATATCGTAATCCCTATATCTTTTAAAGTAATATATAATTCATAGCTCATACCTGCATCCCCCAATAAGAAGCTAATTGCTCCATAAACTCTTTCTTCTTAGATTTACCTATTGGGATCAGCTCTCCTGTTGATAGTCTTATATCCATTTTCTCAATATTTTCTACAAAAAATAAGTTTACGAGAAATGAAGAATGGTTCCGGGAAAATCCATAGTGGCTAACTTTGTTTTCAAGATCTTTCAGCTTCCAATAGCATATAATATTTCCTCTTGTAGTATGTATCAATAAGTTTCTATTGTAAGTTTCAACATATCTGATCGATTTCAACAAAATTTTGTAAGTACCACTATCATTACGGACTGTAATAAATGGTTCCTCTTTCTGTTCCAATTCACTGATCCAACGATCCATTTCCATTTTTAACCGTTTCTTCTGTATCGGCTTTATCAGATAATTCGAAGCATTGACTTTATATCCGTCTAATGCATACTGGATCAAAGATGTCAGAAAAATGATAATAACCTTCTTGTCCTTTTCCCTAATCTTTTCTGCCGCCTCTATTCCGTTCATACCTGGCATCTTAATATCCAAAAATATAATATCATATCTACAATTATAATTATTTAAAAGTTCTTCTCCACTCTCAAAACTAAAAATATGTAATTCATGATTAATAGTATTTCCATACTCTTCTAGACAGGCTTTCATCGATTCAAGCATCGGTTTTGAATCATCACATATTGCTACCGTTATCATATTCCCACCTCATTCTTTCAATGTAACATAATATCTTTTGCAATTAAGCAAAATTTTATTTTTGGTATACCCAACAAGAAGCAAAACAGCTATTTCACATACTGCAGACATTCCGTAACATATTTTTTCTTTCCATTGTGGGATCAACCAAGCTATTATTATAGCAAATAGTAATAATAATAGCACTCTTTTTTTAGCTTTTTCTCCATAAATATATTTTTCTCTTTCATCCAATGGTTTACGCAAATCCTCAATTGGTGCAAGAATAATAACAATAAGTCCAGATCCTATTGATAATATATATAATATATGGTCTAACTTTAATGATAGCATTTTATCAACTACAAAAAATATTACTATATAACATAGATTAAAGATAACCGTGCAATTTCGATGCGATGTGGCATGATATCCTCCTGCATATATTCGGATTGGTATATAACTCGCTAAGTATAAAAGTGTTTCTATAAACTTCCCTGCATATAACCCTATTCCCATCACTAATAATGTACAAATCATTTCTGATATTAACAATTCTGAACCATAAATATATACGTCTTTTACCTCCTCGTCAATTACCCCCTTTTTTACAAAAAAAAATACCATTTGTTCCGCTGATTTTTTTAACATGTTACCATACCTTTTTTCTTTAGATTCGCGTTAATTTTATCAAAAATATATCGAAAAGCAACTATGCTTGTTTAATCCGCCTGCGACATTGCTTAATCAGTCATAATAAATATCCACCCGCCTAGTGATATGATACCCTCAAGTAGGACACAAAAATATAAAAACCTACTTGGGGGTATT
>OBXA01000185.1_pt1 | contig 53744 bp, 50 predicted proteins | sample 1538121 | NCBI WGS metagenome assembly OBXA01 (sample SAMEA2580133, study PRJEB22360) | human gut metagenome | biome: human gut; feature: human-associated habitat; material: faeces | place: Denmark | collected 2008/2010 | reverse complement strand
ATGCGGGGCTTCTCCCCTGACCCCCCAGGAAACGACTACCCCCGCCACAAATATTATCAGCGATGATTCTGCCCTGTTTATTGGCTGGTCCTGCCAAAGAAATCAGCGCATCATTACCCGTAACATAATGTTTTACCTGAACTGCATCACCTGCAGCATAAATATCCGGTACAGAGGTTTCCATTCTGTCATTCACTACAATACTTTCCTTGATGCCAAGTTCCAGACCGGCTTCTTTTGCTAATACTGTGTCTGGTGTGACTCCGATTGCCAGAACTACCATATCAGCCTGAAGGGATGGATTATCTTTCAACAGAACCTCCACTCCGTTGTCTTTTCCTTTAAATCCTTCTACTGTATACCCCAGTACCAGTTTTATCCCATGCTTTCTCATTTCATTATGGATCATGGATGCCATATCCGGGTCAAAAGTGTTCATCAGCTGCTTAGGCCGCTGGACAATCGTAACATCCATGCCAAGCTCCCTCAAATTTTCTGCCAGTTCCAGACCAATAAAACCGCCACCTGCCAATACAGCCGATTTTGGATGATTCTTATTTATATATTCCTTTATCCGAAAAGTGTTTTCTACAGTACGAAGTGTAAAAAGTTTATCAATACCTACTCCGGGAAGTCTCGGCTGTGTTGGCTTTGCACCTGGAGAGAGGATCAGCTTATCATATTTTTCTTCAAATATCTCACCATTCTCTAAATTTTTCACTGAAACCGTTTTACGTTCCGGATGTATGGAGATAACTTCATGATGAATTTTCATGTTAATACGGAAGCGTTTAAAAAAACTCTCTGGTGTCTGTAGTGTAAGTTCTTCCGGGTCTGTGATCACGTCTCCAATATAATATGGAAGTCCACAATTTGCATAGGATATGTATCCGGATCTTTCAAACACAGTAATTTCAGCATGCTCATTCAGTCTGCGTATTCTTGCTGCGGCTGTAGCTCCTCCGGCTACACCTCCTACAATTATTACCTTCATCTTATTTTTCCACCTTTCCTGAGTAAGCTGCAATGCCACCGATATTATTTACTTTAGAATATCCCATTCGTTGCAACATCCCAGTTGCCTGACGGCTCCGGGAACCGGAATAACAGTATACAAACAGAGGGATCTCCTTATTCTTCGCTACAGAAACAATATTGTCTAGTTGCTGCAACGGCACATTTTTACTTTCTGGTATATGTCCTTCCTGATATTCCTGCGGAGTACGGACATCCAGCAGAACTGCACCAGCAGTCATTTTATATTCTTCTATGCCTTGATTAATATTCGACTGTTTAAAGAAATCAAAAAATCCCATTAGCACACCTCCCTAAAGCATTTCTAAAATCGCATTCTTAGGTCTCGCCCCTGAAACCTGCTGTACAATCTTCCCATTCTTCATAACCACTAAAGTCGGAATGCTCATAATACTGAACTTATTTGCCAGTTCAGGCTCTTCATCTACATTAATCTTTCCAACTTTAATATCCCTACGCTCATCTGCAATCTCCTCTACAATAGGTACTACCCTACGGCAAGGCGCACACCAAGATGCCCAAAAATCTAAAAGAACGGTTTTATCGGAATTCAGTACTTCGTTCTCAAAATTATTTTTATTGATATTAATAGCAGACATTTTACAGTCCTCCTTATCTTTTTCTTTTTGTAGCTTTATTATAGTCTTAATTTCATTTGTTTTCCGTGATTACATCACCATACCACATTAAATTAACTTCTTGCCATACCATCTACACTTAATATAACACCTGTAATGTAACTCGCCTCATCTGATGCAAGAAACACAAACGCATTGGCAATATCTTCTGGCTGTCCAAGACGACGCAATGGAATTCTTTCAATCATAGGTTCGATAACTTCCTTTGGCACAGCTTTCATCATATCAGTTTCTGTAATCCCAGGTGCAACAGCATTAACACGAATACCTTTAGGTCCTAGTTCTCTTGCTAATGATACAGTCAATCCGTTTACTGCAAACTTCGATGCCGGATAAGCAACCCCACTTGGCTGTCCCGAAATACTCACCATGGAAGAAGTTGAGAGAATGACACCCTTGCCTCTTGCCACCATACATTCTGCTGCTACACGAGTAGTATTAAATACTCCTTTTACATTTAGGTCAATGACTTTATCAAAAGTCTCCTCTGTATAATCCATAAATGAGGTATTTTCTGAAATTCCTGCATTATTTACCAGTATATCGACACATCCATATTTTTCAGTTGCCTCTTTAAAAGCCTTTCTGACAGATTCCATGCTTGCCAGATTTGGACTAATTCCAGCAACTATTGCATTGGGATATTTTTCTTTTAATTTATCTACAGCAACATCTGCTGATTCCTGTGAACTTGCTGCCAACACAACTGAAGCACCTTCCTTCAAGAATTTATCAGCTGTAGCAAATCCTATACCACGACTGCCACCCGTAATGATTGCAACTTTATCTTTTAATCTCATTTAGACTACCTCCTTACTTAATTTGTAGCTACATTATAAGCAAAAGGTAAATTATTTTCTGTGATATCATCACAAAATAATTGATTCATTCACTGCAAAATATAAGAACCACCTTTCTGCCTTGGTGGTTCTTTGTGTCATATATGAAATTTCTGAGAGTCTTAATAAAGAGAAACACAAGATTGATACTATTACGTACTAAAAAAGGACGCAGAATCTCTCCCACGTCCTCACATTTATCTGGCTTTATCTTCCCTTACCTTCGATACGTCCTTGTTTTATTTTAGTATCGGTCTGGATTCTCTCTCATAAAGATAAATTCTGCTACAGAGCGGTCATATGTTTTAATGTGTTCAAATAGCCAATCGATTACATTTTTCTGTACAAGTTCACTAAACTGTTCTGTTGGTCCTTCATAATCCTGAAGGTATTCTTGCAGTTCCTGAATTGTCTTTTTAAACTCTTCATGTTTTTCGTGATGTTTTTCATACTCTGGATAACCAGCATTTTCCTGAAGCTTTTCCTCTTCTTTGAAATGAAAGTTAGTATACTCATCCAGATAATCCAGCATTTTGATTGCTTTTAGCTTGCTGTCGCCATTTTGACATGCAGTTACAAAGTTCTGGATACGTTCAATCAATTCTTTATGCTGTGTATCAATTGTTTTATTTCCTGTTATTAAATTGTCATCAAAAGTAATATTTAAATCATAAGTCATAATCTGGTCTCCATTTCTTTTTTATTTTCTCTTGGATTCTTTTTGTGTCTGTCAGTTTCACATCTAAATTTTCTGCTTACTCTTCTAAAGGAACAAAAACATCTTTTCAAATCCATAGATTGGGCATACCCAGTGCTCTGGAATATACTCAAATGTAATTTTGGGAGCGATATCTATGTTTAGATTGCCTACTGCTGGTTCATAAATATAGCCACATTGTTCACATTCATATTTTTTCTTTTCAATGTTTTTTTCTTAGTTTTCTATACTTGTATTATACATGATAATTTTTTTTTTTCAATAGCAGTAATAGTCGTTATTTTGGGTCATTATAATTAACGCAAATATGCGGCAATTATAATGATACAGTTATGATATAATTATTTCATAATAAAAATGTAAAGGAGAGGGTCAACATGATTACAACAAGAGAATTTTTTGAACATGATGCTGAAGACATTATTAGTAACATTGAAATCATTTATTCAGTGCAAAGAGAAGAATCAAATAAATATCTTTTTGAGCTATTTCGAAGTAAAGATGAGCTTTTAGATAAATACGAAGCTGGTCTTGATTCTCCATACGAGGATTTATCTGATATCGACAATTTATCTGACGAGGAACAATCTACAATAATTACGGAGCAGAAAGCACGCGTCTCAAACGTATATAATAAGATTCAGAAAGAGAGGGAAGCATTTATGAAAACAGTCGGCTAATGTAGTCTTGCACATTTTCTTTGCTAATGTTATTATAAAAATGTGAGTGGGAACGAAATAGCACTCACTATCCCTTTTTTTTAAATATTTTATCAAAAACTAAACTTCCCAAAAGCCAGCCGTTTGCAAACGGCTAGCTTTTTACTGTATTCATTTAATAATCTGTACTACAGTTTACGTCCGCACATAGGACAATATTCAATCTCTATTCCGTTAATGAACACTGGCAAACTATTAATGCCTATGTTAATCTCCAGTGTCTTATTATCTCTTCAGTTGGAGAGAATCTGTTTGGGGAAAAATTATGTAAATTTTTTAAATTGTTGCAGATATACCAGAAAACCCCGTACAGATTTTCTATTATAGACAATCTATACGGGGTTTATTCGTGAAACAATATTCTATTTCCAAACTTCTTCTGCAATTTCTTTTACAAGTGCAAGTTTTGCCCACTGCTGCTCCTCTGTGATCTTATTTCCAATCTCACAGGATGCAAATCCACACTGTGGACTTAAGCATAGACGCTCAAGCGGAATATACTTTTCTGCTTCGTGAATTCTTGCGATCAACTTATCCTTATCTTCCAGTTCCGGTTTCTTTGTTGTAATAAGACCAAGTACAACTTTCTTGTCCGGAGACACTTTTGCAAGCGGTGCAAAACCACCGGATCTCGCATCATCATACTCCAAAAGTAATGCGTCCACATGCTCCTGGGCAAATACATAGTCAGCTACAGAATCATATGGTCCACTTGTAAAAAATGTAGAGTGATAATTTCCGCGACAAATGTGGGAAGTAATCACCATATCCTCCGGTCTTCCTTCCAGTGCCAGATTATTTACTTTCAAAAGCCGTGCCTTTACATCTTCAATATCAACACCAAGTGACTGGTATCTCTGCTTTGCAGCATCTCCGACAATTGCACCCCAGGTACAGTCATCAAGCTGCAGATTACGGCATCCTGCTGCATAGAACTGTTTGATCACATCCTGATATGCCTTACCGATATCCTCGATCAATTCATCATCTGTCGCATAAAATTTTCTTGTCTGCTCAATGTTCTGCGGAACGATCATCTGCTGATACATCTGCGCCGGTGCCGGAATGGTATACTTTGCAACGGTCTGTTCATCTTCAAACTGCTTTAAGAATTTGAAATACTCTACAAACGGATGCACCTTTGCTTTTACCTTTCCCACCAGATAAGTAGCCTCAAGGTCTGCCATCTCTCCGTTAAACTGTACGCCGCCACCATCTTTTTCATGGGTAACTCCTTCAAATCCCCACATAAAATCCAGATGCCAGAATTTTCTTCTGAATTCCCCATCTGTAATCGCATGGTATCCTGCTACTTTCTGCTTTGTAACGATCTCTGTCACGCACTCATCCGTCACGCGGTCGAGTTCTTCCTGTGTGATTATTCCTCCTTCAAACGCTTTTTTTGCTGCTTTAAGCTTTTCTGGTCTTAAAAAGCTTCCTACAAAATCATAGCGAAATGGTGTCTTTAATGTACTCATATATTGATAACCTCCTGTGTTTTTCTGTTCGTTTTCTAGGGTTATCCTACCATGTCACTATGACTTTGTATAATACATTTCTTTTGCGGTTAGTCATAGTTTGAAGCTATATCCAGTTATGACAAACATATTTAAATGTAGTATCTATCACATCATCTATCTGATATGGCTCTACCTCACCATTTTCCTCGGATACATCCTGTCTATACATCTTTCCTTCAGAATCTATGCCAATAGCATAATCATGTCCTTCCATATAATTAAGAAGGATTTCTGCATCTTCTATCGAAGGGTTCAGTAAAATATCAAATGTTTCTGCCCAGGCAATAAGTTCATCTGGTTCTGTGATTATTGTAAGTTCTTTATCCATTGCTTTCCTGCACCTCCCTTATCCGTGTTTTGTATATCTCTCACACCTACACGCCTGTCTGAATCTTTTAGGTTTACGGCTAGATACGCATTAGAGACATCTCTGTCCTAATGCCATCTAGTTATGGAGAAAATCTCCCTAAAACCCTCTGTTTATGAAAGTGGGGGCGCTTTTTGCCCCCACTTTGCTACTTTGGGGGCGCTTTCTGCCCCCACTTTGCTATTTTGGGGGCGCTTTCTGCCCCCACTTTTATACTTACTTTCATCCGGATTTTGTCGTGTCTGAATTGCGGGGGCGCTTTTCGCCCCCACTTTGACATTTTGGGGGCGCTTTCTGCCCCCACTTTGCTGTTTTGGGGGCGCTTTCTGCCCCCACTCATCAAAATCCGATTTCTCATGCCCTGACTGGTTCATCTGCTATCTGATTTATCTTGTTCAGATTAAGTTTTGCAACCACAAGCCACTCGTTGTAATCCTTATATCCGGCTGGAGGCGGGCAGTCTTCTACCTCATATCCAAGCTCATAATACTTTCTCATAAGTTCAGCTGCTGCCTTCCGTCCCAGCTTATCTCCATCAAAGCAGAGCCGAATGGAAGTAATCTGCGGATGTTCCCGAAGAAAAGTTTCAAGCGGGGCATCTGCAAGCATCCCAAGTGCCAGCTTATTTGATTCAGAATCCGTGAAGATATCCACATAACTCATGCTCCGTAAATTTACTACCTACAGATACTCTGCAGTGCAAACTACTTTGCAAATCTGTAACTGATTATTCAATTGTTATGTCCAATCTCTCCTGGACAATTGATATTCTACAATGCACTTTAATTTTACGGAAGTGACACCACTGGTGTATTTTTACGAATTTTCACCAGTTTTTGGTGTATTTGTCATTTCCTTTAATTTGTTCCATGTATGCTTAGGCAGTTCTCTTGCCGGCTCTCTGAATAGTTCAAGATATTTTTCAAATAATTCCGTATTGATTAATGCTGAATTACCGACTTTATAGACTGCTCCTGCCTCTCTCGCAATTACTATGATTCTAGATTTACTTATCCCATAAATAATCGCTCCTTCCTCTGCATTGACAAATTTTTTCATAAAATCCTTTGTATCTGAATAGCACTTATATGAGTAACTCATTCATCAGTCTCCTTTCGCATTTGGCAATGGATGTTTCATTTCTGTTGGCGGTTCTCTGAATTGCTCCATATAATCATCAAAAATTTCCAAATTTATTAATATAGTATTTCCCTTAGCTGTTCCAATCTTATATACAGCACCCGCTGCTCTAGCCATTTCAATAAATCTATGATGCCCTATGCTATATGTCATTGAAGCTTCCCCAATTCTTACAAACTTCTTTTCTACGATTTTGTTTGAACTAGGCACTCTTGCAAAATGTTTCATAAATTTCATCAACCTTTCCTTATGTACTAATATAATCTTTGCAAGCTGATATCTTGCTCCAGCAGCTAATGCTATATCCATTGCCTCATCTCGTGTTCCATCTAATAAAGCCATTACTTCATCAATACGAATAAATCTTGGTTTTACAGTTTCTTTTCTATAGGCACTAACTGAACCACTCAATGTATTTACCATAACATCACCTACTTATAAAACTCAGAATCTATAATATGAAAAGTTTCAAGATACTTATCCAATATTTCTGTATTAACAAGTACAAGCTGACCAATCTTATAACATGCCTTGGCATCCTTAGCCACTTCTTGAAATTTTGTCATTCCCATACTGTACATCTTTGCACCATCTGAATATCTTACAAACTTTTTTGCATCCTCATATCTATCTTTCTTCTTTGATTCATCCATTGCTGTGCTCCTTTCACTTTGACTTCATAACAAATGACGTATTTTCTCCATAACGCAAAAAAGAGGACATCTTCTAAATTTCTTTAGAAAATGTCCTCTTAGCAGTTCATATTCGATTGAATCTTATTCTTTTCAGATTGTGTACTCTTTCATACTGATGTAAATGACTATGCCAAAATACGTCTTTTAATGCGTCCTTTGACGTACTCAAATGCCTCAATCCCGCATAAACACTAGGTTTATTTATCCATGCTCTTCATTGTCGGGAACAAAAGTACATCCCTGATAGCTGGTGAATCTGTAAGAAGCATAACAAGTCTGTCGATACCATATCCGATACCACCTGTTGGAGGCATACCTACTGCAAGTGCATTAAGGAAGTCTTCATCTGTGTGCTGTGCTTCCTCATCACCATTCTCTGCATTCTTATCCTGCTGTGCAAAACGCTCTCTCTGGTCGATTGGGTCGTTAAGCTCTGAATAAGCATTACACATTTCCCATGTGTTGATGAAAAGCTCAAAACGTTCAACCTTTTCTGGATCAGATGGCTTCTTCTTAGTAAGTGGAGAGATTGCAAGAGGATGATCCATAATAAATGTAGGCTGGATTAACTTTTCTTCGCAGTACTCTTCAAAGAATAAGTTAATGATATCGCCCTTTGTATGACGTTCCTCAAACTCAATTCCTCTTTCCTTAGCAAGAGCCTTAGCTTCTTCATCTGTCTTTATTGTATCAAAATCAACGCCTGCATATTCCTTAATAGCATCATTCATAGTAAGTCTTCTGAATGGCTTTCCAAGGTCTATCTTAGTACCGTTGTAAGTAATTTCAGTTGTTCCACATACAGTCTTTGCAAGGTGTCTGAACATGCTCTCTGTAAGCTCCATCATACCTTCATAATCTGTGTATGCCTGATACAGCTCCATAAGTGTGAACTCAGGATTATGTCTTGTGTCAACACCTTCATTTCTGTATACACGTCCGATTTCATATACTCTTTCAAGACCACCAACGATAAGTCTCTTAAGGTAAAGCTCTAAAGATATACGAAGCTTAACGTCCTCATCAAGTGCGTTGTAGTGAGTTTCAAAAGGTCTTGCTGCTGCACCACCTGCATTAGAAACAAGTGTTGGAGTTTCAACCTCCATAAAGTCCCTGCCATCAAGGAATCTTCTGATTTCCTTTATGATCTGTGATCTCTTTACAAATGTATCCTTAACCTCAGGATTCATTATTAAATCAACATATCTCTGACGATATCTCATATCAGTATCTGTAATTCCATGGAACTTCTCTGGAAGTACCTGTAAGCTCTTAGAAAGAAGTGTTATTTCTTCTGCATGAACTGATATTTCACCTGTCTTAGTTCTGAATATAAAGCCCTTTATACCATATATATCACCTATATCAGACTTCTTAAAATCTGCATAAGCATCATCACCGATAGCATCTCTTGATATATATGCCTGCATTCTGCCCTTAAGATCTGCAATATTACAGAAAGATGCCTTTCCCATTACTCTCTTGAACATCATTCTTCCTGCAAAGCTTACCTCAATAGGAGATGCATCCATGATAGCTCTTCTCTCATTGTAATCAGCATTAACCGCTTCTCTTGCCTGCTGCTCATCCATACCATCAGTATTAACCTCTGGTCTGTCACCAAGAAGCTCCTTCTCGTGTGCTTCATAGATAGCTCTGATTTCATCTGTATGGTGTGTAACATCATACTTTGTTATCTGAAATGGATCCTTGCCAGCTTCCTGTAATGCAGCGAGCTTGTCCATTCTTACCTTAATCTGCTCATTAACATCTGGCTGTGCCTGATTCTTGTTATCTGCCACTTTTATTCTCCTTCTTAATCCGTTACTGTTAGTAAATACAAGACACTACCTTATGTGCCTCTTAACAATTATCTCAATCTATAATCTATCTATAACTAGTCATTCTTAACAGAAACAATCTTATATTCTACTACACCAATAGGTGCCTCAACCTTTACGATATCTCCAACCTTCTTGCCAAGCATAGCTGCTCCAAGTGGTGATTCGTTAGATATCTTGTTATTAAGACTATCTGCCTCTGATGAACCAACGATTACATATTCAATATCTTCATCAAATTCGATATCGTGAAGTACTACTGTACTCTCCATCTTAACAGCATCTGAATCTGTATTATCTTCCTGGATTACTTCTGCATTCTTAAGAATCTCTTCAAGCTCTGCAATCTGTGTTTCAATGTCTCTTTGTTCATCTTTAGCTGCATCGTATTCTGCATTTTCTGAAAGATCGCCCTGTTCTCTTGCTTCCTTTAACTTCTGAGCGACTTCCTTTCTTCTATCAACCTTTAAGTGCTCAAGTAAAGCAACTCTTTCTTCATATCCTTTTTTTGTAAGTAACTGCTTCTCTGCCATTGTTCGTCACCTTTCCCATAAATATATTCATTAAATATTCATATAATGATGCCAGGGTTAAAACGTTAAAAGTCACTTGTGCGAACACATAAACCTTTCTATCACAGTCTGTATACTTGTGAAATTCTTTCAATTCTGGCACTCACATTTTTACCATTATCGGATAAAATGTTCAAGATATTATATCTCACCTAAACTTTAATGTCAATGTAATGAAATTCTTATTCAACTCACAAAATCTTTACTCTATTAAATCCTATTCTTGTCATATCAGCTTAACGTCCGTATTCTCTCAACGAATTCGTTAAACTGTTCCTGCTTAGTCACCTGATTCACCTCATGTCTTAATGCTGCAGCATGCTTTATTCCTGTTGTATACCATGCAAAATGCTTTCTCATCTCGCGCACTGCTGTAAATTCGCCCTTTGTTTCAACAAGCATCTGACAATGTCTTATAAGCATATCAGCAACTTCGTCTATGGATGGCCCTGGTGTTACTATTCCTTTTTCAAGATAATCCTTAACCTGCCTGAATATCCATGGATTTCCCTGTGCAGCTCTTCCTATCATCACTCCATCACAGCCCGTTTCTTTAAGCATCCGTGCTGCATCCTCACCACTTCGTATATCTCCGTTACCTATAACTGGTATTCTGACCTTTTCCTTTACTTTTCTTATAACATCCCAGTCAGCCTTTCCAGAATAATACTGGCTTCTTGTTCTTCCATGTACAGCAACTGCTGCCCCACCGGATTCCTGTATAATATATGCTATTTCTTCCGCATTAATACAGCTTTCATCAAATCCTATACGAATCTTTACCGTAAGTGGCTTATCTATTGCATGTGCCATCTTCTCAACTATCTTTCCTACTAACAGCGGATCCTTAAGAAGTGCTGAACCCTCTCCATTATTAACCACCTTCGGAACAGGGCAGCCCATATTAATATCTATTATGTCAAACTCTCTTTCACACATTCTCTTTGCAATATCTGCCATAATATCAGGATCCGAACCAAAAAGCTGCACAGCAACCGGATTCTCTATGGAATCTGTTTTTAGCAGCTCTTCTGTGTTCTTGTTATTATATAAAACTGCTTTGGCACTCACCATCTCTGTGTAAAGCAGTCCACATCCTTGTTCCTTACATAAAAGACGAAATGGCAGGTCTGTTACCCCTGCCATTGGTCCTAAGGCTATGGGAGTCTTTATATTAACTGAACCTATATTCATATATACTTTAAAGCCTTTCTTTTCTATAACTACTAATAAAATGTAAGATCAAAATATCAAAAACATTTATGCCTGCATAACAATACTTTTGTTCTTAACATCTTAATAAAATGTAAAACATCAACCATCAAGTCCTAAGAAAAACACCTTATAAAACATTTCCAGAGACTCTAATAACTCTCTTTTTTCATACTGGTTCTTCTTAACAAGCAATCCACATGCTATCTCATCATATAAAAGGTCTCCCTCATCTGCTGTAGATTTAAAAAGCAATGTTCCATCATCATCGAATTCAAGATCGAGTATGCCACCTACTTCTTCTGTGAATAACACACACATAATCTTTAACTCATTCTTTATATCCTCCGGAAGCTTATCAAAGTCCGGATTAAAGTAGTATTTCTTCTCATACGAGTTTGAGGCGCATAATACTACATTTTCGTTTTCTTTATTATACATATCCGTACAATCCTCTCACTGAAACCTCACCTGCTCTTATAGCGGTTTCACATCCATCTTCTGTTTTTATAATAAGTTCGCCATCCTTATTGATTCCAAGAGCCTCACCCACAAGTTCTTTGTTGGCATATATAGCTTTTACTGTCCTTCCCTTATTAATGAGAAGTTCATTATATCTGTCTACTATATATGTTAAATCCTGTGTCTTTAAAAATGCTTCATAATATTTCTTAAAGCTATGTGAAAATGCCGCTATTATATTACTTCTCTTAACCTTCTTCCCAGTTCCAAGATATATTGATGTAGCCATATCCTTTATAGAATCATCGAAATCTGTTGTATTAACATTGATTCCGATGCCTATGACAACATAATGTATGCTATCCATCTCAGCACTCATCTCTGTAAGCGTTCCACTTATCTTCCTATTGTTAAGAACTATATCATTAGGCCATTTAACATAGCACTTTGCATCCTGTACTTCTTCATTGATAGCATCAACCATGGCAACAGCAAGTACAAGTGTAAGCATAGATGCACTTTCTGGACTAATATCCGGTCTTAAAAGAAGACTCATCCATATACCGCTTCCTGCTGGCGATTCCCATGTTTTTCCTCTTCTTCCACGTCCACCAGTCTGACATTCCGCCACGAAAAGTGTACCGTCTGGTGCATTCTTTTCTGCTGCAAGCTTTGCCTGGTTATTCGTTGAATCCGTCTTGTCAAAATATTGAATATGCCTGCATATTCCCTGCATATTTCCACTATCATCAAGAAGAAGGCTCTCTATCTCTGAAGCTGTTATTATATCAGGATATTCTGTGATTCTGTAGCCTTTATTCTGAACAGAATCTATCACATATCCTTCTTCCTTTAACTGGTTAATCACTTTCCACACAGCCGTTCTTGACACACCAAATGTTTCACACAGCTGTTGTCCTGACACATAACCATCTGCATGTCTTAGCAGATGCAATATTTCTGATTTCATATATTCATACCACCTGAATCCATCTCAATCCTCTAGGCAGATTATTAAAACCTCATCGCCCAGACACTAACCCCTACATCATCTTATAAAACGATAAGTGCTGTAACAACAGTCATAATTGCAAGCATTACCGCAACTACAGCTACTATAAGACCAGATACCTTATTGCCGTTAATAAAATGTTTTACAGAAGTAAGAGCATTGACTATTGTTCCAAGAAGGAACTCTATAGGAAACAGTATTCCACTTCTGCTTCTTAAGAATAAGACAATAATAAATATAACTGTAGCCGCAACTGTAAGAACAATGTTTGTATAATCTATAATCATTTTTGTCTTTTTGTATGAACCACTTGTTGTATAATACATATAATTCCTCTCCGTTACATCTTTAACATATTGCTGTAAATTATATTAGTATGCTCCAAGTGTAGCTGCCATAACAGCCTTTATTGTATGCATACGGTTTTCAGCTTCATCAAACACTACTGACTGTTCTGATTCAAACACTTCATCTGTAACTTCCATCTCATCAAGACCAAACTTATCATGTATCTGTTTACCAATAGTTGTCTTAAGATCATGGAAGGCTGGAAGGCAATGCATAAATATAGCTTTCTTATCTGCATTATCCATAACCTTTTTGTTAATCTGGTATGGAAGTAATGCCTTGATTCTTTCATTCCATACTTCGTCTGGTTCTCCCATAGATACCCATACATCTGTATAAAGTACTTCAGCTCCCTTAGTGCCTTCTTCTACATCCTCTGTAAGTGTTACTGAGCCACCGCTTTGTGCTGCCCACTCCTTACACTGGTTAACAAGTGCTTCATCAGGGAAATATTCCTTAGCTGTGCAGGCTGTAAAGTGTAAACCAAGCTTAGAGCATACTATCATAAGTGAATTTCCCATATTGTATCTTGCATCACCCATATATACGAACTTAACACCCTTTAATCTGCCAAGCTTTTCTTTTATTGTAAGCATATCTGCAAGCATCTGTGTTGGATGATATTCATTAGTAAGTCCATTCCATACTGGAACTGATGAATACTTTGCAAGATCTTCTACTATTTCCTGTCCGAATCCTCTGTATTCAATACCCTCAAACATAGTGCAAAGAACTCTTGCAGTATCTGCTATACTCTCTTTTTTTCCTATCTGTGAACCCTTAGGATCAAGATATGTAACACCCATACCAAGATCGTGTGCAGCTACCTCGAAAGAACATCTTGTACGTGTACTTGTCTTTTCAAATATAAGCGCAACATTCTTTCCAAGAAGTGGCTGTTCTACAACACCATCCTTTTTCATCTTCTTAAGCTTAGCTGCAAGCTCTATAAGATATTCTATTTCCTCCGGTGTATAATCCTTTAATGTTAAAAAATCCCTGCCTTTAAGATTCATAATAATCCTCCATTTTTGCGCACACTTTTAAGCATAATGAATCTGTGGCATGTACGCCCTGACACAAATTCAGCATAAAACATGAAATATATTTTATCTCATTTGTTTTATAAATACAAGTATAAACGTGTACGATCAAATGCATTTACACACATTAAAACATTCTCTCATGTATACATATACATATCGCATATACTGCAAAAAAAATACAGGCTGACTTCTGTCAACCTGTATGATTAATGCTATAAGTTTAATTCTATTCGGTGAAAGTGCAAGTCATCATTCTTACACTATTTGATTAAACCTTCTGCCATTCTAGTGAAATACATGATTCCCTATAATAACATAGCTGGACATAGATGATATATTCGCTGCAGATATCATTCTGAATGATGTATATCCACCGATATTATTATGTCCTGATAATGCTTCAACTGCGGCATCCATACATGCCTGTGAACGTAATCCGCTGTTGATTCTGCTCTGGAACTTCGCTGATGGACTACCTGCTCCATCTGATACTCCAGAGAACTGGGATCTCTGATATATAACACCAGATATTGAATTAGGGTATGCAGAGCTTCTTACTCTGTTTAATACCACATTAGCTACTGCAAGCTTACCTTCGTATGACTCGCTGTTAGCTTCCCAGTCAATGATACATGCAAGAAGATATAATTCTTCATCACTCACGCTCATCGTAGGATTATATGTTATATCTGATCCAGATATAGTGTTTGATATAATCGACTGTACTCTGGCCTCCTCAGCTTTTCTTGCTGCCTCAGCCTCGGCTGCGATTCTTTCTTCTTCAGCTATTCTTGCAGCTTCGGCTTCTGCTTCCATAGCCTCAGCTTCTTCAAGTGTATATCCTGTAAGAATATCTTCCTCACTTATCGAAGCTGTAATCGCTTCTGCTTCCTGACCAAACAGGAGAGCTGCCGTTTTAGTATAACCTTCACAATTACCAGAGCTTATCTTTGTCCAGCCTTCACTTATCTGTAACACATCTACTTCTGTGTTCTTGTAAAGTCTTCCGACAACCTCTGAATCTGAATCCATACCCTGATATACATCAAGATAAGGATCTGTAATCGCAAGCGCTTTGTCATGCATCTGGCCTTTTGTTTCTTCCTGTACTGTTAATACTGTTTCTTCAACATTGGCTGCGTATGATGCAACTCTGATCTCGGTATCAGTAATTGTACTTTCGTGTTGCTCATAGGTAGGTTTCGCGTCTGTTACTTTAGGAAGCACCGGCATCATCATCACTACCAGCGTAGCACCTAAACAACAAGCAGCTTTGCTACTTCTAAGTTTCATAAAGTTTTTCCCTTTCCGGCACAAGTTGTTAAATGCGCCTACAAAATGTTACAGAATTGTTACATTTTGTTACGAAAGTATAATAGCAAAGTTAAGCCGTTTTGTCAAATTTGTTACAAAAAACCGCAGAAGTGCATACTTCTGCGGTTTACAGGCAACATTATCCATTTTATAAATATAAAATATTTATTAAGTTGTCACCCATCTATGAGCAAGCTCATGTGGGTTTAGACCTTTTGACCCTGGTATCATGTTATATAGCTGTAATAATTATAATCTCTGTCTTACAGCCTCATATGTTAATATCGTGCATGCTATTGCTGCATTTAGCGATTCTACTTTCCCCTGCATAGGAATCCTTACTAGCTCATCTGCTTTATCTGTAAGCTTATCTGTAAGCCCATTTCCTTCATTGCCAATCATAAATGCAGTTGGCTGTGTATAGTCCTTTACATTATAATTATCAGTTCCCTTAAGATGGGCAGCATACACCCTGATACCTTTCTGCTTACATTCTTCTACAGCTTCACATATATCATCCACATATATAACCGGCACACGGTACAACGAACCCATAGTTGAACGTATAGTCTTTGGATTATATATATCTACTGTGTTACAGCTCATAATAACACCTGTAATACCAGCTCCCTCTGCCATTCTTATTATTGTGCCAAGATTTCCAGGATCCTGAAGATTCTCTAGTATAAGCAATAATGGCTGTATTGTATTGCTGTTTATATGCATATCTCTTCCAAACAGATCTTCAATAGTAATCTCTGACATCTTAACAACAGCCATTATTCCCTGTGGTGTCTGTGTGTCTGACATACGGATAAACACATTATCTGACACATCCTCAAGAATGTCTTTTCCTAATGCTTCATAATTCATCTTTTTAAGGAATTCCTTATTATCAGCCTTAAATGTCTCAGAAACATATACCTTAACAAGTCTGTCTCTAGGTGCTTCTGACACCATCTTTATTCCCTCAACAACAAACTGTTTTTCTTCTTTTCTTAACTTTGACTTCTTCTGCAGATTAACTATATGCTTAACCTGTGAACTGCTTGTACTTGTAATCATTCTATTTTAGCAGCCAGTAATTATATCTAATTAATTGCCAGCTTTTCCTTTCCTAAATTCTAAAATGTAATTCCATAATACTAAACTAATAACAATCCAGCAAGCAATAGTTATTGTAATTTTTATTTACATTTCTGCTTGCAGAAAAAAACTTTTTATTTGAGACACGATAAACACCGAAAACGGAATAAAATGGCATGAATTGCATAGCAATGTAGCAATTCTGAATGGCGGTAACTAATAAAAGACGGATACCTGCCATCCACAGATACCCGTCCGGATAAATAAAACTGAATTAATAATACTGATTTAATAAAGCTGATTAATATAAAATCTGCATAAACACCAGCCACGCTTAATTAGAAAGCATAGAACTTATATTAAACTCATACTCGCTTATATCCTTTGTCATGGCAAGTGCTTCATCTATATCATAATCAACAAACTTACCATTCTTATAAGCTACAAGTCGGTTACTCTTTCCTGCAACTAAAAGGTCAACTGCATACGAGCCCATAATAGATGCATACATTCTGTCCTTACATGTAGGTGAACCACCTCTCTGCATGTAGCCAAGAATAGTTGCCCTTGTTTCTATACCTGTTGCTGCTTCGATTCTTCTTGCCATGCCTGTTGAGTGTCCGATACCCTCAGCATTGATAATAAGATGATGCTTCTTGCCTTTCTTTCTGCCATCAATAATATGGTTAATAATAGCCTGCTCGTCTCCGTTATATCTTTCTGGGAGAAGAATATCCTCTGCACCATTTGCAATACCACACCAAAGTGCAATATAGCCTGCATTACGTCCCATAACCTCGATAATACTGCATCTTTCATGTGATGTAGAAGTATCTCTTATCTTGTCTATAGCCTGCATAGCTGTATTGACTGCTGTATCGAATCCGATAGTATAATCTGTACATGCAATATCAAGGTCAATAGTTCCCGGAAGTCCAATCGTGTTAACACCTGCATCTGCAAGCTTCTGTGCACCTCTGAACGAACCATCACCACCGATAACTACCATGCCATCAATACCATGCTTCTTACATACCTCTGCTGCCTTCTTCTGTCCTTCTTCTGTCATGAACTCCAGACACCTGGCTGTATAAAGAACTGTACCACCCCTCTGTATGATATCTGATACGCTCTTTTTATCCATATCAATAATCTCATCATTGATAAGACCATTGTAACCCTTCTGTATTCCTTTTACCTTAAGTCCTTTGTTGATAGCTGTTCTTACGACAGCTCTTATCGCAGGATTCATACCAGGGGCATCGCCACCGCTTGTTAACACACCGATTGTCTTAATTTCTTTAGCCATATATATTTCCCCTTTCATCTAAAGTCTATGACCTTTTACCGTAAAAGATATATTGTCCTTTTAATATTTTAATATCACTGTCATTAATAGTACCACAAAATTGAAAAATAATATATTGTTTTACAAAAAATTTATCATATTTTACGTTGTAGTCACATTCTTCTCACCATACATCGACTGAAGCTTCTGTATAAGTTCAGAATCCACCCTTATAGTGCGACTTGCTGGAAGTGTAAGCCTTTTGTTTTCTTTAGTACAGTATATAACCACTGTATCCTTTCCATCAGAATTATATAATATTCCATATAATTCATCCTTCTTATCCTCATAATCTGACAGACTGGCAAACCTTATCCACAATTTTCTTGGAATACTGGCAAAATCCACAACCTTATCACATATAAGCTTGGCATTTTCATCAACATTGGCCTGTACCTTTCCTGTAACAAAAACCTTTTCAGCATGGTCTATAACAACACGGTTTGCTGTAAAGCTGTTAGGAAATACCACCACCTCAACTGTTCCAACAACATCTTCTACTGTAAGAAAAGCCATCAGTTGTCCTTTCTTTGTTGTCTTAATAGTCTTTTCGGTTATCAATCCACCTATAGTTGCTATAGCACCATCTCTTGCCTTTGTCTCACCAAGTTCATCATCCACTTCAAAATCAGATGAAACATTGGTTATATATTTGTTGACCATACCTGTATATTCATCAAGTGGATGTCCACTTACATACACACCTAGAATCTCCTTTTCGTAACCTAAAAGTTCTTCCTTTGTGTACTCTGCAACATCCGGAATTCTTATCTCGAAAGCTTTCTTATCCTCTTCGGCTGCAAAATCAAAAAGCGACATCTGCCCTGTCATGGAATCCTTGTTATGCTTTATTGCACTGTCAAGCATGCTTTCTGAGACTATCATCATGGATTTTCTTGTATGTCCAAATGTATCAAATGCACCTGCCTTAACGAAATTCTCTATCGCACGCCTATTAAGTGCATGTGACATCCTTGTCACGAAATCCTGCATAGATATAAAGCTGCTATTTTCACCGCGTTCCTTTAGGATAGCCTGTATAGTAGGTCTTCCAAGTGACTTGATTGCAGCCATCGCAAATCTTATCTTTCCGTTTTCTACTGTAAACTCCATCTGTGATTCGTTAACATCCGGTGGAAGAATACCTATATTCATCTGTTTACATGCATATATATATCCTGCAACCTTTGATGTATTGTCAATAACCGAGGTCATAAGGGCTGCCATGAATTCAACAGGATAATATGTCTTAAGATAGGCTGTCTGGAATGATACAACAGCATAACATGCAGCATGTGACTTATTGAAGGCATACTTGGCGAAGTCAATCATATCATCATATATTTTTCCAGCCACCTTCTCATCTATGCCATTGTTAACACAGCCCTTAACACCTTCATCTGGATTGCCGTATATAAAGTTCTTACGCTCCTGCTCCATAACATAAGCCTTTTTCTTAGACATGGCACGCCTTACCAGGTCGCTTCGTCCCCAGGAATATCCAGCCAGATCACGTACTATCTGCATAACCTGTTCCTGATATACAATACAGCCATATGTTGGTTTAAGTATAGCCTCAAGCTGTGGACACGCATATGTTACACTATCCTGGTTGTTCTTTCCCTTAATATACTGTGGAATAAAGTCCATAGGACCCGGTCTGTACAGTGAAATCCCGGCTATAAGGTCTTCTAACGATCTTGGTTTTAGTTCCTTCATAAACGACTTCATGCCAGCACTTTCAAGCTGGAATATACCATCACATTTACCAGTACTGATGGCATCAAAAACGCCCTTGTCGGAGTAATCAATATTGTGAATAGAAAAGCCTTTATTATGTTTTTTTATAAGATTCTCTGCATCTTTTATCACAGTAAGAGTTCTTAACCCTAAGAAATCCATCTTAAGAAGCCCCAGTTCTTCAAGTGTTGTCATGACAAACTGGGCAACAACTGCACCATCTGAACCTGTTGAAAGCGGAACATAATCCTCAACTGGCTTTCCACAGATAAGAACACCCGCTGCATGCATAGAAGCATGTCTTGGAAGACCTTCAAGCCTTTTACTCTTATCTATAAGGTCCTTTACCACTTCATTGTTTTCATATTCACTTTTAAGATCAGGATTCTCTGCAAGTGCCTTATCTATAGTTATGCCTATCTCTCTTGGCACCATCTTTGCTATGTTATCAACCATGGCATAAGGCAGATCCAGTACTCTTCCTACATCCTTTATAACGGCTCTTGCCGCCATAGTACCAAATGTAACTATCTGTGAAACACAATCCTTGCCATATTTTTCTACGACATAATCTATGACCTCCTGTCTTCTTTCATAACAGAAATCCACATCAATATCGGGCATGGATACTCGCTCCGGATTAAGGAAACGTTCAAAAATAAGACTATATTTAATAGGATCAAGGTCAGTTATCTCAAGACAATATGATACTATACTTCCTGCCGCAGAGCCTCTTCCTGGTCCTACCGGAATATCATGTCTTTTGGCGAAATTGATATAATCCCACACGATAAGAAAATAATCCACATATCCCATAGAATAGATAACTGAAAGTTCATAAGCAAGTCTTTGGAATATGTTATTAGTATCCTCTGCTATCTTTATAACAACATCTTTTCTGTCTTCTACGGACTCCTCCTCCGCAAGCCTTACAAACTCTTCAACAGATATATCCGCTGCCTGCTGTGGATATCTTTTCTTAAGTCCCTCATAACACAGATAATTAAGATAAGTCCATGATGTAAAGCCTTCTGGCACAGCAAATCTTGGAAGCTTTGTCACACCGAATTCAATCTCGACGTTACATCTTTTTGCTATCTTTTCAGTATTAGCCAGTGCCTGCGGTGCATACTTAAATAATTCTGCCATCTCCTCAGGTGATTTAAGATAATACTGTCCACCTGTATAACGCATCCTGTTTTCATCCGTAACCTTCTTACCTGTCTGTATACACAGCAGAATATCATGTGCATCAGCATCGTCTGCATATGTATAATGCACATCATTAGTGCATATAAGCTCTATCCCTGTTTCCTCTGACATTCTAAGAAGCTGTGGATTAACATAATGCTGCTCTGCTATACCATGATCCTGCAGTTCAAGAAAGAAATTATCCTTCCCAAATATATCCTGATAATAAAGTGCCACCCTCTTAGCTTCTTCATACATGCCTCTTGCTAAGTATCTTTGCACTTCACCTGCAAGACAGGCACTAGTGGCTATGATTCCTTCGTGGAATTCCCTAAGAAGCTCTTTATCAACTCTTGGCTTATAGTAAAAACCCTCCGTGAAACCTCTTGAGACTATCTTCATCAGATTCTGATAACCAGTATTATTCTCAGCAAGCAGCACAAGATGGTTATACTTATCCTCACCCGTCCCTGCTTCCTTATCGAATCTTGAGCCTGGGGCTACATACACCTCACATCCAAGAACAGGCTTAATCCCTGCCTCCTTAGCTGCCTTATAGAAATCTATAACACCATACATAACTCCGTGATCAGTTATTGCAAGACTATCCATGCCAAGCTCTGCAGCACGCTTAGTTATCTCTTTAATTTTACTTGAACCATCTAACAGCGAATACTCCGTATGAACGTGTAAATGTGTAAATGACATATTATATTTTCCTCCATATATGACCATAAAATATCTGTCATATCAATTAACATTGATTGTTCTATATTTGTTTAATATATAGAAGAAATTCTATCATATGTCATAGTTCTTTTCAAACATTTAGACTGCAATATACCTGACGAAATTCAGGCTGCAATATACCCTGCAGCTATGCCAAGTATTGCACTTAGAACAATTATTATAACCGGGTGAACCTTCTTAAACGACAATATCAATGCAAGTGCAAGTATTCCTATAGAAACATATGTACCAGATGTTTTAAAAACCTCTAATGTAAATCCCTCTGGAATAAATACCTGCCTGCCAACTGATATAACCGAAGCTCCTATAAGTCCGACAACTGCAGGCTTAAGACCACTCATACAGCCCTTTACAACACCACTATTCTTAAACCTTTTATAGCAGCCGGCTATTATGAGTATTATTATAAATGATGGCAGCACAACGCCAAGTGTTGCACACACAGAGCCTGCAACACCAGCAACCTCTTCACCTACATAGGTTGCCACATTGACTGCAAAGGAACCAGGAGTGCTTTCACTAACTGCTATAAAGTTAATAATATCCTGTTCACTCATCCAGCCATGTGCCACAACTTCGCTCTCTACTAGAGGAAGCATCGCATAACCTCCTCCGAAGGTGAAGGCACCTATCTTAAAAAATGTCCACAATAATCTTATATATATCATACACTGCTTCTTTCCTGATATTTAATCATAATACAATACTTAAACACCTTAAACTTACATAAAATACCTTATCTGCAACATTTTATTCCATACAATCATTTCTTTTTTTTGTGTTTATATAAGCTGTGATCAGTCCAAATAATGCACAGCCAGCTATAACAATTATTACATTAACAGATGTAAATGCACTCAAAATAAATGCCGCAGCCATAACAATATATGACACCGCACACTTCTTAACATTCTTATACATAAGCCATAAAGCCCTTATTATAAGTGCAAGTACACCTGCCCTTATTCCATTAAATGCATACTTTACTGCCTGTACATCCTGAAAGCTGTTTAACACAAAAGAAATTGCAAGTATTATTATAAATGATGGAAGTATCATGCCAACAGTTCCTACAACTGCTCCAAAAAAACCGCCTACCCGATATCCTACAAAGGTTGATGCATTTATCGCTATAGGACCTGGCGTACTCTCTGCTATAGCTACAATATCAAGTATATCATCATCATCGACCCATTTTCTTTTAACAACAGTTTCTCTTTGAATAAGCGGAATCATCGCATAACCACCACCAAAAGTAAATATGCCTATTTTCATAAATGTTGTAAATATCTGAAAAAGCTGTGTAAGCTTCTTTTTATTTTCTTTCATACGAAATCCTTTAATAATTATTTTTAGTTTTTCTGCTGCAATACATATAGAATATCACATTTAACACAATTCCAAAAGTAGTTGCCGCAGGTGCAAAACCTATTGTCAATCCTTTCAACAAGAGAATAAATAGGAATTACCGATATAATATGAAGTTATCATGGGTATAAACTAAACGCAAGAATATAATAAATGTATTAATTGATGTTTCTCATATACATGGTTTTGCGTCCGGCTCCTGTTTTAATAATAGCTCCTTCTTCTACAAGTTTTTTAAGCGCAGATTCAACAGAGGAGCTGCCAATGCTGGGACATGAAAGTAAGGCATCCTGTTTTGAAAAGCATCAGGTACTCCTTTCTCCCAAATGTTACTTCTTTCTCCCAATTGTAATATATTTTGGGAGAAAAACAAGAGAAATGGGAGTAACATTTTATTATTCTATATATTAGCCACTTAAATATAATTTATTCTAATCCATATATAGAAAACAAACTGGGTAATGCCTAAGAAATTATCCGCATTATTATAATTATAAGTGCATCTATAACACCAATATCAAGAAGTACAATATCTGCTATCCAGTATATTCAGGAAATTGTCGGAACGGAAGCTAAAATCATATGGGGTACAGTTTCTTCTAAAGAACAACTTGAGGATAATAAAAATTCCCTTATAACCATTATTGCAACTGGGCTTAATGATTCCAGTGACACTAATAAAACTAGTCCTACTAACCTGCTTTAATTTTCAACATTTCCCAGCTCTGCCCTAAACATCAGTCTTCTCGTTCCCCTGATATTCTCAAACTGGATTTCATATGTCTGTGTAACCTTATCAACCTTAACAATCTCGCCAATTCCAAATACTTTATGTCTGACTTTATCTCCAACCTCGAATACGGCCTTTGGCAGCATCTGCTCAGTCACACCTCTGATTAATACTCTGCTGTTGTTGATACAGTCAAGAAGATTAGTATCAATGTCACTTAAAAATGCTGATGGTCTTGCGCCAAAACGCCCGTCTTTCTTTCTATAAGTGCTGAGGTAAAGCATATTCTTAGCCCTCGTCATCGCAACATACAACAATCTTCTTTCCTCTTCATATTCGTCTTCATTACGAAGCCTGCTGCTTGGAAACTGTCCTTCAACGAGTCCTGGTACAAATACTGTATCAAACTCAAGTCCTTTTGCTGTATGAATTGTCATTACTTTTACAACATTATACTCTCCGTCCTCATCTTGCGCTGAAAATAATGCAAAATGGCTTAACAGATCAGCCAGCTCAACCTTTTCCTGATTATCTTCCTCCAATGCCGTAATAGTCCTGATAAGCTCTGACACATTATCAAGTCTGGTCTGGTCGATATCCTGCTCCAATGCCTGACGATATCCCATATCAAGACATTTGTTTACTATATCAGTACAGGTATAAGCAACATATGTATCATGCAGTTCACTGATTGCATTGTAATATTCTATAACATTTTTCTGTGTTATATCGCCATTTTCAATCTGCTTTCCAAGTGCCTTGAAAAGACTGCAGTTGTTCTGTGCCGCTGCATTTTTAAGCTTCTCAACAGACTTCTTACCAAAACCCCTTCTAGGTCTGGATATAGTATACATCAAATCCATGTCCGTAAGACTGTACACCATTCTCATGTATGAAAGCACCGTTCTTATCTCTTCGCTTTCGTAGAATTTCGCACCGCTTAGTATCTTGTAAGGAACTTTTCTTTTTATAAATGCTTCCTCTAACGACCTTGTCTGTGAAGCAGCCCGCACCAATATAGTATGGTCGCTGTACTTCATATTCTTAGCGACATTATCAAGAATAGTATCAGCTATCCACAAAGACTCATTCTCCTCGGTGTCAGGTGCATTAAATACCGGCTTATGGCCATCTGGTCTGTTAGAAATCATCTGCTTTTCAAGCCTGTTCTGATTAGCAGATATAAGTGACTTAGCCACATTTACAATCTGAGGAGTACTCCTGAAATTCTCAGTAAGTGAATAATCCTGCACATTTTCATGTGTTTTGTCAAAATTAATCATGTATTCAGGGTCAGAACCGCGCCATGTATATATATTCTGGTCGTCATCACCTACCACAAACAGATTCTGATACAATCCACTTAGAATGTGAAGCAGCATGTCCTGTTTCATATTGACATCCTGATACTCGTCGCACAGTACATACTGGCACTTTTCCTGCCAGCGAATCCGCACATCTTCATTCCTGTTTAAAATATATAAAGTGAAATTAATAAGGTCTTCAAAGTCCAGAGCATAATTGTCACACTGTCTTTTAAGATAATTATAGAAAACCTTTTTATCCACATTTTTCTCGCTGGAAGCCCTTCTTTTAAGCTCTGTCTTATCAACGCCTGCCATAAGCTCAACATAGGACATATCCTGCTTGGTTATGTCTATATCACTCATTATCTTCTTCGCAGTATTGTCTTTGAGCGATATTCCCATATCCTCTGCCACGTCCTTAATCATCTCCAGCTCTGCCTTCTTATCAAGAATCGTGAATGTCTTAGGAAATGTCAGCCTGTGAATCTCCTCTTTAAGAAACATGTTACAATATCCGTGAAATGTTCCTGTAAAACAGTTGGCGTTATCACCAACGATATTCCTTAATCTGTGCTTCATCTGCGAAGCCGCCTTGTTTGTAAATGTAAGCGCCACAATAGATGATGGCTCAACAAACAGTTCTGTTATGAGATATGCTATTCTATATGTAAGTACAAATGTTTTTCCCGAACCTGGAACTGACGCAACCCTTATGTTGCCTTCTGTCTGTGTTATTGCCTCTGTCTGTTCCTTCGTTGCCTTTTCTGGTATTTTCATAATTATCTTTACCTGTATTGTGCTACTTTCTTGTATTTCTTGTGATATAATGTTGCATTATTATATTATAAACCAATGCGATATCGAACATCCATTCGCTTATTATACACTATTTTTATGTATATACAAACCTCAATTAAAATTATATATCATTTATATGTACCCAAAGTAGGACATAAAAAAATATTTAGTGTAATTTGAAAATAACACGTATATATTGTGGATTTTAGATATTTTTAAGGTTATTTATCTTTGATTGTATAATTTATCTGTACAAATAAAAAAAGGGGCTGCATCTTATTGGTTTTTTTAATTTTGTCAAATACTGCTTCTAATCTTTTCTAGCTTTTTGACATAACATCATATCATATTGCTATAGCTTTTATATCAATTATATCTTTTACTTATTTCTGATTAAATAGTATAATCTAGCCAAAGTAATAAAAGGAGGATGCTGTTATGGATGAAAATACTCTATTTCCAAGAGAAGAAAAAACTGATGTTTTATTTAATAAAATTCTAAATGAGCCATGGGCTTACAATAAGCTTTTTCAGACATTTTGCGATAATCTGTTTTGTAATGATGCTTCTGTTACAACACTTTCACCACTGCAATTCACCAAATCATTATTCAACTGCTATTCCAATAAAGATTTATCTGCATTTCTTATGGCTATAACACAGAATACCATGTTTGATTTACTTAGGAATTCTTTTCTTATTCCATACCGCTTTAATGCTGATGGAAACCGGAATCCTGTCATTATGACAGATGATAAAGGTCTATTGTTACCAGAATATGCAGATATTTCCCATGAAAAAGATTATCAGCATTTTTATAATATTTACAAAGAGCTTGATAATAGTAAAAATATGTATTTTGCTAAAGCTTACAGATACAGCCATATATATAATAATGATCAGTCTGTAGTAGAACAACAGGTTCTTGAGAAAAGCACTGGTATACTGCTTATCCGCGAACTTCCTGATACTGTTAAAATGAAAGAAACCGAAGCAGAGGCTTACAGTGCAGTATGGGAGCTTATGCTTAAGCTTGAGAAGGAGCTTCCAATGGCATATATATTCTATGGTCAGGACTCATTTATTGAACATAACGAACGTTTTGATGAGCTTGGAATCTTCCTTCCTAATTCAGTATTCCTACACAACCTTGAACATCATGTCAAGAAAGCTGAGGCGATTATATATGCCAAGAACTAATTATATTGACATCATGGAAAAAAATCATATGGAAATACCATGGCATGACTATACTAACGCCGATAGCAATGCTCTTATTGCCAATGCTGACCTTATCGAAAAAGCTTCTGTTATTGGTCGTGTAGGGCTGATTATGCTCTCGTGTGGAACAGGTGCATGGCGTGTACGTACATCTATGAATAAGCTTTCTAAAGAGCTTGGTGTAACATGTACTGTAGATGTCGGTCTTATGTCTATTGAATTTAACTGTTTTGATGGCAATGACTGTGTATCACAATCGCTTAGTATTGCTAATACTGGTGTCAACACCTCTAAGCTTTACAGAATGGAGCAGTTTGTTGATAATTTTCCTAATGAAGAAGCATATCTTACTGGTGAAATGATTCACAAACGTCTTGATGACATTGAACAGATACATACACTATATTCTCCTATTATCCTTGGTCTGTCTGCTGCCCTCGCATGCTGTGGATTCACATTTCTTCTTGGTGGTGGACCAATAGAGATGCTTTTTGCTTTCATTGCTGCTGGAGCCGGTAATTTAATAAGGACAAAGCTTATCAAGCATCACTATACCCTGTTTATGAATATAGCTATTTCTATTTCAGCTTCATGCCTTATATATGCAATACTGCTTAAGCTGGCTATTCTTATGTTTAATATACCTTCTGTACATGAAGCTGGTTACATATGTTCTATGCTGTTTATAATACCTGGATTTCCTTTTATCACAAGCGGTATTGACCTTGCCAAGCTTGATTTACGGTCCGGTCTTGAACGGTTGACATATTCAATAATTATTGTACTGGTAGCTACTGTATTTGCATGGATTATGGCATTATTATTACATTTACAACCTGAAGAATTCACAACCTTACACCTAGGCAATATGCAGCATCTTATATTAAGGCTTATTGCAAGCTTCTGTGGAGTGTTTGGATTCTCTATTATGTTTAACAGCTCTGTTTCAATGGCTGCAATGACCGCTCTTATTGGCTGTATTGCCAATACTCTGCGCCTTGAGCTTATTGACTTTACATGTATGCCTGCCGCTGCTGCTGCTTTTATTGGTGCTGCTACTGCAGGACTTCTAGCTTCCTTTATAAAACAATATAACGGATATCCACGAATATCACTTACTGTACCTTCCATAGTTATAATGGTTCCTGGACTTTACTTGTACCGTGCAATATATAATTTTGGCACAATGTCTCTAACAGATGCATTCTCATGGTTTACATCTGCCATCATGATAATTATTGCGCTTCCACTAGGACTTATATTTGCCAGAATCATTACTGACCGCACATTCCGCTATTGTACATAAATATTACATTTATACATTTGTTACATAAAATTACCATTTGTTTTAGAGCCTTAACAGCGTTAAAACAAATGGTAAATCATCATACAGCACCTTCTTATGCACAATCCTCTTCAAGCTTAAGTGTCTTTATGCCAAATATAAAGTACAATACATGACATAACCACACTATCCCAAGAACAATCCTGCCAACAGGTACTGCGTGCATCATAATAAAACCTATACTCATAAGAATGGTGACTGTAAGCATAATTCTTACCTTCGTTTTTACTGTCATGCCCTTACCCTGCACAAAGCTTTCAAGATTCTTTTTATACAGCCTTGTGGATATAAACCAGTTATGAAGCTTTTCTGAGCTTTTAGCAAAGCAGAACGCTGCAAGCATCAGAAAAGGTTTAAATTCATTCAATAATCTCCGTTTCTTCATATTATTCAGACAGTAAGCACATATGGATATCAACTTATAATACGGCTTATTGCAATATTGCACATATTTAATCTAATAATACAAAAAGACATATAGTTAGTTATTTCTAACCATGTGCCTTAAAATATATTATAATTTGCTTATCATTTCAACCACTTTGAGCGATTTATTAATGATATTATTTTTCAATATCAATATGTACGTGTCAAAAGTATAAAAATAAAAAATGCGGAAATGCTACAAAAAGCGTTATAAAAAAATGCGGAAATGTTACAAAAAGTATTATAAAAAAATGCGGAAATATGATAAAATAAAGAATAAAAAATTGCGGAAAGGTAGATATGCTATGTTTAAACGTAAAATATACAATAAAATGCAAGAGTGGAAAAAAGACTCTAATGGAAAAACTGCACTTTTAATTGAAGGTGCTAGACGAATCGGTAAATCAACAGTAGTTGAGGAATTTGCGAAGAATGAATATGAAAGCTATATATTGATTGATTTTTCAAGAGCATCAAAAGAAATCAAAGAACTTTTTGAAGATGTTTCCGATTTGGATTTTTTATTTTTACAGTTACAATTACAATATAAGGTAGATTTACATGAAAGAAATTCTGTAATTATATTTGATGAAGTTCAACTTTGCCCAACAGCGCGTCAGGCTATTAAAGCATTAGTTGCTGATCATCGATATGATTATATTGAAACAGGATCTCTTATTTCAATTAATAAAAATGTAAAAGATATTTTGATTCCAAGCGAGGAAAGAAGAATCAGCATGTATCCAATGGATTATGAAGAATTTTTATGGGCAATTGGAGATAAATCAACGTTCTCACTATTAAGAAAATGTTTTGATATGAATCAAGGCTTAGGAGATGCAATTAATCGTAAACAATTAAGGCAATTTCGACTATATATGCTTGTTGGTGGAATGCCTCAGGCAGTATCAACCTATATTGAAACAAACAATTTTAGGAAAGTTGATGAAATAAAAAGAGATATTTTAAATTTATATGAAAGTGATTTTGCAAAAATAGATACTACAGGACGTTTAGCTATGATATTTGATGCAATTCCAGCTCAGCTTAACAAAAATGCGGCCCGATACCAAACAAGTAGTGTACTAAATGGCGAAAGACAAGATAAAATATTAGAACTTATTGCAGAACTAAAGGATTCAAAGACAGTATTAATAGCATATAATACTGATAATCCAGATGCAGGTATGTCTAATACTAGAGATTTATCTAGATTCAAATTATTTTTAAGTGACACAGGTCTGTTTGTAACATTAATGTTTAAGGATAAGGATTTCACAGAAAATGAAATCTATCAGAAACTTTTAAATGATAAATTAAGTGTTAATCTAGGATACTTATATGAAAATATTGTAGCTCAATGTCTGGCAGCTAATGGAAATGAATTATTTTATCATACATTCATCAATAAAAGCTCCAAACATAATTATGAAATTGATTTTATTTTGGCAAAAAGAAATAAAATCATTCCTATAGAGGTGAAATCATCAGGATATAAGGCACATAAATCACTTGATGTATTTACAGAAAAATATTCATCAAGAATATTAAAGAGATATTTGGTTTACACAAAAGATATGAATAAAGATCAGGATATTTTCTGCATACCAGTCTATATGGTACCTTTTTTGTAAATATATATTCTTGATGTGGGGGTAAAAGATATTTTGCCCCTCATTTATGATTAATTAGATTAATATATGCTCCATATTCAAACTTCTATAATAATTACAGGGGCTGAAAACTATATTTCCAGCCTCTCAGACCATATTTTCACCAGTCTTTCTACTGAATATGCAGCGTTTGCCGGACTTGTTGATGGAAGTGTTACCGCTTTAATTCCAAGCTCTTTTTCCTGATATTTTTTATAATATCTGGCTGATGTTGCACCATTGCAGAACACCTTGGTTATCTTAGACTGCTCCAGTATAGGCTTTAAGTCTGTTGGCACAACATTTCTTATGCTGCTGTCACTTGAGCCTATAATATCGCAGCTATATATAGTATCCCACAGGGCTATGTGATATTTATGAAGCATCGCCTTCTTTTCTTCTATTGTTGCTGGAACCACTATTCCGTTATACTCGCTATCAAGCTGATTCTTTGATTTTATGTCATTATATTTACAATACAGTACCTCTGCCATGACTTTCCAGAATCGGTTCTGTTTATGTCCATAAAAAAACATCTGCTCCCGCGACTTTACCGATGGCAGGCTTCCAAGAATAAGTATTCTGGAATCCGCATCATATAATGGCGGAAACGGATGTGTTATGTGTTCATATCTTGAGTCTATATTATCCATGTTTTTGCACTATTCCTCACTATTCTTCACTATGTCTCTCTATTTCTCACTATCCCTTACTATTTCTCACTGCTCCTCACTATTACACAACTAAATCTCCACACAACCTGTCTGTTACGAGCTCAGCGCACCTTTGCTTATGTGCTGCATGGAGAGGATGATTCTGAAACTGCTGTAAGGCTTTCTCGTCTCTTAGCTCTGCATAGAATACCAGATCATAGCCTCCGGCAATATTAGTTCCTATGCTTGCATTCATAAGTCCATCTATGTGTCCATTCATAGTATTAACTGAATCCTGTAAGAATTTAAGTGTTTCTTTCTCTTTATGTTCTGACTTTACTTTATCTGTGTAATTCCAGAATAATATATGCCTTATCATTATATTCACCCCATTGCAATGTACTGAAGTGTCTTTTCGTCTTTTCATATCGCATTTGACACTACCCAGCCTATTATTATATATCTTATACATCTTATATATCTATTTATTATAAACATTTTAAAGTCACCAGCTGTTGCGAGTTCTACGGGAAAATAATATGAGTGAACCTAGACTCCAACAGTACAGCTTATGCTGCACCCCTCCCAGGACTGGTAACATATGTATTATAATACTATTCTTAAAAGAAGCAAGTTTTTACTTTTATCTGTTTTTTAATTCACAGGTTCATCCCGTATATTTATGCATGTGAAGTGTGACCATTGCACTAGTCAAATTCCGCAGGAATATTAGGAAGGAAAGTTTGACCCTATTCGCAAAAAAGCAAATAGAGTCAATTTTCACAAGCAGATAGATACAGTTGAATAAATCCCTATTGGCAAATCTCTGATAATCAATAATCAATAAGATACCTAAACAATAAGTAAGTTCAACAACAATAGCTCTCACACATTCTCTGATACAACACCAGTTTTTACCACATTCACACTATCTGCATCTATGGTCATACCAGCACCTGCTTTTTCTTCATTGTAATTCTTCGCAGCAGATACTGCCTGTAAAAACACCACTATTCCTATGCAGAATAAAACTGCAATCATTCCTACTCCCTTGTTAATATCTCCTGTGAGCTGTGATACTATACTTACAACTGTTGTTCCAAGAAATGAAGCGCCTTTTCCACATATGTCCATAAGTCCGAAGTATTCCCCATTTTTCTCTTCAGGAATAATCTTTGTAAAGTAAGAGCGTGATAATGCCTGTATTCCACCCTGGAACATTCCAACCAGAATTGCAAGTATCCAGAACTGTAGCTGGCTTCTTAAGAATATCGCGAATACTGCTATTCCAAGATATGCCACTATGCAGACCAGTATAAGCTTTTCAGTACTCACCTTATATGATAATCTGCCAAATATTATTGCACATGGAAATGCTACTATCTGTGTTACAAGCAATGCAAGTAATAATCCTGTACTATCAAGCCCTAGTGCCGAACCATACGCTGTTGCCATATCTATAATTGTATACACACCATCTATATAAAAGAAAAACGCAAGCAGAAATAAAAATATATGTTTTTCTTTTTTTATATTTTTGCAGGTACCATACAGTCTCTTAAAGCTTTCCCGTACAGCATGTGGCTTTCTTTCAACATAATTCTTCTGTTCGTACTTCTTTATATGTGGAAGTGACATGCCCAGCCACCATACTGCTACTATTACAAATGCTATGCCCATAGCCAATTCCATGCTTATTCCAATCTTAGAGGAGCCAAGCACCAGCAGCAGACATCCAACAAATGGTATGCAGCTACCTATATAACCCCACGCAAACCCCTGTGACGAAACATAATCCATTCTCTTTTCATCAGTTACATCAACAAGCATTGAGTCATAAAATATAAGGCTTGACGAAAATCCTATCTTTGCTATAACAAACACAATAAGAAATACGAGCCATTGAACACATGCCCCAAGCATTGCACAGGCAATACTGCCAATAAATATTGATATAAGAAAAACTGGTTTTTTGAAGCCTTTAGTATCTGCAAGTGTTCCACACACGGGGCCAAGTAATGCAACAATGATTGTACATATTGATGCAGCATATCCCCAATAAGCAAGATAATTTACAGATGAAATTCCTGCTTTTCCCGCAAGATAATTAAAGTAAATCGGTATTATAGTCGATATAAGAAGCGCAAATGCTGAATTACCAACGTCATACATAATCCATCTTTTTTCTTTTCCAGTAAGTTTAATATTCATATTTCAGCTTTCCCTCTTTCACATCACACTTTATACTATCCTTAGTATATGATCCCATATCTAGATAAACGACTTCCTCACACAGCTTTGAACCAAATGTATAATTATATACTTTATTGTATTCTATTTTTCCATAAGCTGATGCCCTGAATTCGCTTATAAGATTAATAGCAAGCCCCTTAGCCACATCATACAACTCATATAACCGCTTTGTACTATCACTGCAAAGAGGATTCGCCTTGTAGTTAACAAGAAGTCCATGCATTTCCTTATAATTACCAGTTACACGAAGCAGTGCATATATAAACATTCTCTTTAATCTTGATGGCGCTACAAGAAGCTTATTATACGATATCATCCCCTCTAGTGCTTTAACTATGTCACCACTTGTCAGATAATCATAAAATCTGCATATATATGAAGCATTTGCATTATTAGCCTTAATATGGTCAGTAAGAATACGTGTTATAGGATCATAACCGTCCTTAAGCATAAGACTTCTATCGAATTCCACCTCTATCTCTGTATGGCTCACACCATCCTTAGCAATCTTTTCATCTATATATCCATGACAGCTGACATCAAGCGCAAAGTGACAGCAATACCCATATATATACGCAAGCAATGCCTCCTTATCATCATCATCTGCCTCACAAAAAAGCTTTCCTGCTTTCTTAAAGAATTCAAGACCACTTTTTTCGTGCATATCATATCCCTGTTTATTAACCGCGCATACAGCAAGCGGCTGGTAATAGAATAATATATCCGGTCCATGCAGACCTATATCATACAATTCCTTATGATTATTAATAGTCGTTCTTGCAAGTGCTGGCAGACTTTTGTATACCTCCTGCCCCATCCTGTAATGTGCATATGTTGATGGCATAGACATCCTCTCCATTTCTGAATTTACATTCCTAATCTTTACATTATTGATTTTCTATATTTCTAGTTTTCTATGTTACATATGTCAGGAACCATCAAGATACATTTATACTTTATATCTCTTATAATGCTCTTACTCTGATATTATTCTTACCCTGACATGTTTTATAGTCTAAAAAACATTTGTAAAATCCATCGACAATACAGCGTAAATAATATGTAAATTGTTATTTAATTGAATATTAACTGGTGACGAACAGACGACAAATATTTGTGCGTAAAGTGCACAATTCCGCCACTCAAAAACCTAAAAATAGTCAATATTATTTATATCAAATGTCAGTGACCTTTTGACAACATAATCCTATGGCATAAAAATAGGGATTGCGCACTAATCCTTTAGTGCGAAATCCCTAGCCTAACATATGATAAATCTGAATTCTTTCTGCGAGCAAGTCACCCATTGCCTTACATCCAACTTTATTTCATTTATATTGTTAAAGTTCACAAATCAACAAATATCTACTATGTTACTCATCTAAGATAAGTACTCGTTTCCCATTTTTGTATGGATACTCACGAACCTTCAATACATATTCCAAATTTACAATCTGCAATCCATCTTTATTCTCAAGCACAACTCCATTGTCGCTCACTTCTTTTACCACGCCGTCCGCATGTCCATCCAATAATTTAATATATACATCTTTTTCCATAAATCGACTTAACAATTCTTTCATGATTGCAATATCCTTTCTTCTTTGCTCTGAATTTTTTCTGTATTTTACATGTCTGATAGCTGCGGATTTTCGTCTTCTCTTACGAAGTAGGTAAAGCAAGAATATCCACGCAAGCACCACCAACCATATATACCATGTATTTTGCATATATCTGTCCCTTCCTTGTATATTCATATAAGGTCTCCTGGCTGTAACTCATCAAAAATCAGAACAATTCCGGATTTTCACATAATCTTATTACCAGATTTTGAATATTTCAGACATTCCTTGCAATATATAGATACATTAATTATCCATATCAGACATACAAGAAACGATGGGAAGAAGCCAATACCAAACATAAGTGCACTGATAGCAAGAATAATTGCAAGAATGCTGCACACACTATTAGTCACATTAAATGCTTTAAATGCACATTTACCAACTATAATCTTCTCTGCTTCATCACATGTATCAAGCCACTTTTTCTGAAACTTCATATCATATACTGATGCTGTTTTTTCCGGATTCATCACCTTTACACTGTCTACACTTTTCTGCTGTATAATAACACCTTCTGCCATAATAGCTAAAAATGCTACGATAGCAACATCAAATCCTATCATGTTCTTAAAATTTTCAAACATTGTAATGCCACCTGCATATGATGCAGCAATAAGAAAATATGAAATTATAAGTGAACCGCTCGTAATCCATTGAACTATAGATAACTTATTTTCAATGTCATCCGATATTTCCTCATCTTCTCCATCCCACAAAGCAAGCTGTTTCTTAGCCTTTCTGTAATATGGCACTGTCACCGCTGGAAGGATAACTGCAAGTGCAAGCATAAGCCATGGTGCAGTTAATACTACATACTTACTTATGACCTCTTTTATATCCCCAGACATAGCATCAAGTCCATTCGTAGCAACTAAATATCCCATTATGCCTCCGACTAAACCACCTATAACACAAAACAATATGAACTTAGGCAGTGCCTTTTTGTTTGCTTTCTTAATCTGTTCATTTTCCATCTTTTTCTTCCTCCTGTAAATAAAATACTTCTTCAACAGTGACTCCGCATACCTTTGCAATCGTTAATGCAAGTGTTACTGATGGCGAATAATCTCCTCTTTCTATAAGGCTGATTGTCTGTCGTGATACTCCACACAGCTTTCCCATCTCCTGCTGATTAACTCCAAGCGCAGCCCTGCGTTCCTTTAAACGATTCCTCAGTATCATACATACCTCATTTCTATGCACGTTTTTCATATCAGGTTTGTGTCAAGTGCGCGCATACACAAATCTCACGTGTGAAATATTGATTTCACATTGTATATCCATATGAAAAATAGTTCATATGAAAACTTATTGCTATTTTGACAACTCTCGTTATCAAAATGACAAATTCTCTTGTCATTTTGCATTATACTCTTGTCATTATATACTGTCAATACGTGACTATAAAAAATATACAATTCATTTAGCCAAGATAACTATTTAATTGCGTAACATATCTAAAATAATTCATTATGTATTATGTTCAATTCTTATAACTGTAATTATACTATTATATCGCTGTTTTCCTTATCTATCTGCAATGCTGCATACAGTATAATATCGTTTATATTTCTAATATATATTAAATACAAATAATACAAAACAAAAAGGAACATATCAGACACAACCTGCATCTGATACATTCCCTTTACTACTTATTTATTGGTTTATCTGTAATAGACAACTACTTAATTGCTATGATTATATGCATCCGCAATTATGCAATCACTCATTATACAATCACTCACTATGCAATCACTCACTATGCATTATCCTTCGATAGCAATTCTGTTGCTGCTTTCTATCTGTTCTGCTGCTTTCTTAGGAACTGAGAGTCTTAAGATACCATCTTCGTACTTAGCCTTTACATCCTCCTGCTTTATAGCATCACCTACATAAAAGCTTCTGCTCATAGAACCAGCATAACGCTCTTTCCTGATGTACTTGCCTTCCTTCTTTTCTTCCTTATCAAGTCCCTTAGCTGCACTTATTGAAAGATAGCCATTGTTAAGTTCTACATTAATCTCATCCTTCTTAAAGCCAGGTAAATCTATATCAACCTCATATCCTGATTCTGTTTCCCTTACATCTGTCTTCATTTCGTGTCCTGCATGCTTACCATACAAAGCTTTGTCAACCTCAGGGAATCCAAAGTTCATCCAATCATCATTAAATAAGTTCTCTCCAAAAATACTAGGCATCAACATAAGTCATTCCTCCTTGTTATAAAACACATTAATTATATTGAAATTAGTTTCTTTGGAACTGGGATGCTTCAGGAATATCAAGCAGGTACTTTTAATCATCTTTGTTCTGTACCTCTTTTTATTCCCTTCCTTTGTTCTTGACTATGTTATAGTCCTTTTTGTTAGCCAAGTCAAGTGTTGAGTGATAATTTTATTTTTATTTAATATTTTTGATTATCTATACCTGATTTATTAATATATACATCTCTGTTTCCTTCATGTTCTGCAAGATATAATTTAAATCACACGGAATCTGATGAAAAATCAATATGCCATTGTTTCTTCATTTCAACATAATCAAATCTGCCTTTATTAATTCAATAACCTTCTGTACATTCTTTTGCTCATAATGTTTTTTGCCAGATGTATGCACAATAATCCTCATATAAAAAAGACTAACAATCAGCCTTTCTGTCATTAATACAGAAACTTCCTGATTATTAGTCTTCTTAATACATTCTAATATCCTGCCGATGGTGTAAAGGTTTCCTTTACAGCGCAATACTTATCAGCAAGACATACAAGCCATGCTTCCCTGCACATAGGTGGAACCACTGTGAGTGGAAACATATGTCTTGATATTATGTTTCTTTCTATATCTCCCAGCTCATATTCCTTCTCAGCATTCTTAAGTGCTGTTCCAGGATGTGTAAAACCATGGAAATGATGTCCCTTTCTTTTCTCGTGCCAGTCATATAAGAAATAATCATGTAAAAGTGCACCCTTTACAAGCGCCTTTTCATTCACCTTTATGTGAAAAAACTCTGCAAGCTTAAGACTTGCTCCTGCCACTCCAACACTATGTTCATATACTGTTGTCGAGCCATGCTGTATAGCCTTCTTCTCGTGTACAAGATTACCTTTCTGCTCTAATTCAGAAAGAACTAAGTTAAAAAGATGCTGTCTCTCCTCTGATAGCTTCAACTTACTCTCCATTCTGACATAATACTGTTCTGTTATAAACTATTCCACATCAGCTTATATGTCATATATCCCACATACTACAAGTTACTTTTTATGAATGGTAACAGAGCATTCTATTTTGGTTAGTTAGTTTTCTATAACTCTTAAACCCATTCGGCAACATTTTAGCATATGTTAGTATATATTACAATACATAAAATATATTTTCACATTTACATATTTCATACTTAGCGTTATACCTGACATTTGCATCAGCGTTATACTTGACCCTATACTTAGCTTTATACTTGATCATATGCCGCTTATATCGCTTATACGTTTGCCTAGTAGTGTCCTATACTTAACTTTATACTTAATCATATGCTTGACCATATACTTAATATTTATGATACATATCTACCTCTATAAAAGATATTTTTCTACCATAGCTTCTATTATGTTATTATTCAATGCGGATTGAGATGTTTCAAATGTGAGAATTAACCTCTCCCCTGGAAATATGCCATTTCTTTCATATGCTTCTATTTTCTTAATTGCATTCTTAGCATATACTGGATCATCCATCATACCATCATGTTCCCAATATATTTCTTTATCTAATCTCGGAGATAAAAAAGTAAAATCCGGATATATTATTCAGTAGCCATTTAATTTTAAAGGGCATTCGTATTTATATGAAATATTGTTATAATAAAAATAATCTGCTAAAATTTTCTCCGATTTAGAACGTACACGCTCCCCTTTCTGCGTATATATTTCTATTGTATCATCATTCAATTCTTTTCCTTTATATTCAGTTTTTTCCCATTCGTTAAGTTTACTTTCCCAAGTCGGTTCTAATGGGGTTATCAACCTTTGCTTTGCAATATGTTCTTTATATAAACAATTGTCTATCTCATCATCCTCATAATCTTCTAGTATATCTTCTATCTGTTTCAATCTTTTTTGTGCTCGTTTTAATAATTTATAATTATACTCATTCTGAGCCAGTTTTTTTGCAACCTCTAAATCTTTTTTTAGTATATAACTTCCCTTTTTATTATCCGGAGTACATTTATAATATCTTATGCGCTCTTTATCAACTGATATCCTTAACTTGTTTTCTAATATATCTCCTTGTATACCAGCTTTCTTCAACTGCAGCTTTGCTTTTTTTATAACTTCCTCTAAATACATTTTTTCGCTAGTAAGCATATCCTTCATTCCAACCATAACACTTGTCTCCTCTAATTCTATTATATTTTTTCGCTAAAACCTAACTTCATTTATTAATTCAGTTATATGAAACATACCTCTTTTCTCTTATTTCATATTTTGTGACTCTATTTGTTTTTTCTATTTCTGGGTCACTTTTTCACCTCATCTTTCATCCTATTTTGTGACCCTATTTGCCTTTTTCTATTTCTGAGTCACTTTTTCACCTCATCTTTCATCTTATTTTGTGACCCTATTTACCTTTTTCTATTTCTGAGTCACTTTTTCACCTCATCTTTCATCTTATTTTGTGACCCTATTTGCCTTTTTCTATTTCTGAGTCACTTTTCGCCCTCCTCTCTTATCTTATTTTGTGACTCTATTTGTTTTTTCTATTTCTGGGTCACTTTTCGCCCTCCTCTCTTATCTTATTTTGTGACCCTATTTGCCTTTTTCTATTTCTGGGTCACTTTTCGCTCTCCTCTCTCTTCTTATTTTGTGACCCTATTCGTTATTTCTCCTATTCAGGTCAATTTTCTGTCCAATGCAATAACAAATCATATTAAACAATATACAGATTCTTAATAATTTTCTTATCAAATTATTAAATCCATATTTTTTTGCTATAAATTTCAATTTATATTTATTTTTATTTATTCATATTTATTTTATTGGGAATTTGAATTAGAACTTACATTTAGAATTAAAAGTTCATAATATTACTGCTCAGAATCTATGTTAAGTATGGCATGTATAGCCTTTTTTTCAATTCTAAGCAATAATATTATGATAGATTTTTATATTTTGATATTTATTACTAATTTCGCTTTTGGGGATTGTCTCTCAACGGTTTCTCAATTGTCTTTCAATTATCTCTCAACTGCCTTTTAATTGCCTTTTGATTGCCTTTTGATTATCAATTGATTATCAATCTGACCCACTTGGCTTTCTTGGCTTTATTCTCCAGATTTACCAACTGCATCCGCACTCTGATGATCGGCATTAGAAACATCTGCACTCTGTGAAGATTCACCAATCGAACAGCTGTCATCCTTCTCAGTATTAACATCACCGATACCCTTCCAGATATCTGTTTCACTAGGACCATTAAGTGTTGATGAATAGCTTCCATCTTCGTTAAATGTTACGCTTTCTGCAACCTTTTCAGAATGAGTAAAGCCTGTTGTATCTGTAGGCTCAGGAAGTCCCTTGACTTCTCTGAATATCTTCATAAACTCCTTACCTGTGATAGTTTCATGGTCATACAGATAATGTGCTATCTTATCAAGTACATCTCTGTTCTCTGTAAGAAGCTGCTTAGCTTCTTCATAGCACTCCTTAAGCATATTCTTAACTTCTTCATCTATCTGAGCTGCTGTTTCATCTGAACAGTCAAGTCTTGCATTACCGTTAAGATATGGATCATCAACAGTAGAAAGATTCATAAGACCGAATCTGTCTGACATACCATACTGTGTTATCATGGCCTTTGCTATCTTGGTAGCCTTTTCTATATCGTTGGCAGCACCTGTAGTAACCCTGCCAAAAACAATCTCTTCTGCTGCACGACCCGCTACTAAAGTAACAAGTCTTGTCATAAGCTCATCCTTATTCTGAAGATACTTCTCTTCCTCTGGAACCTGCATAACATATCCAAGAGAACCCATAGTTCTAGGAACAATGGTAATCTTCTGAACTGGCTCAGAATCCTTCTTAAGTGCTGTAACAAGTGCATGACCAACCTCGTGATAAGCAACTGTCTGCTTTTCTTCCTTACTAAGTACTCTGTCCTTCTTTTCCTTACCTGCTATAACTACCTCTACAGCTTCGAAAAGATCCTTCTGTGATACATACTTTCTTCCCGCCTTAACAGCTGCAATAGCAGCTTCATTAATCATATTGGCAAGATCAGAACCTACAGCACCACTTGTTGCAAGTCCGATTTCTTCAAAGTTAACTGTATCATCCATAAGAACATCCTTAGAGTGAACCTTAAGTGTTTCAATACGTCCCTTAAGATCTGGCTTATCTACTATAACTCTTCTGTCAAGACGTCCTGGTCTAAGTAAAGCCTTATCAAGAACCTCTGGTCTGTTAGTTGCTGCAAGTATGAATATACCCTTAGATGAATCAAAACCATCCATCTCTGCAAGCAGCTGATTAAGTGTCTGCTCACGCTCATCATTACCGCCGCCATATCTTGAATCACGGCTCTTACCTATGGCATCTATCTCATCTATGAATATAATACAAGGAGCCTGCTTAGTAGCTTCCTTGAAAAGATCTCTTACTCGTGAAGCACCTACACCTACAAACATCTCTACGAAATCTGAACCTGCAAGTGAAAAGAATGGAACATTCGCTTCACCGGCTACAGCCTTTGCAAGAAGTGTCTTACCTGTTCCAGGAGGACCTACTAAAAGAGCACCCTTTGGAAGCTTGGCACCTATCTTTGAATACTTATCCGGATTATGAAGGAAATCAACTATCTCAGTAAGTGACTCCTTTGCCTCATCCTGTCCGGCTACATCCTTAAATGTAACACCTGTTTTTTTCTGTACATATACCTTAGCGTTACTCTTGCCGACACCCATGCCGCCCATCATACCGCCGCCTTTGGATATTCTTCTGTATACAAAAGCAAATATAACATATATGAAAAGGAATGGAAGAACATACGCAACAAGGAACTCTACTATAGAAGAACTTGAATCTGGTATATATCCTGTGAATTCAATTCCTTTTCTCTTAAGAAGCGATACAAGACTGTCATCATTAACATATCCTGTATAATATGTGTAACCCAGCTTATTAACACCATTATTTTCCTGGGTATCATCTGTAGGTGTTATAAGAATTCTATCCTGCTCAAGTGCAACCTTCTTAACCTGATCATTATTCACCATCTCTATGAACTGGTTATAAGATATTTCCTTATATGTGGCATTCTTTAACATGCTGTTAAGCATAGTTATACCGATAAAAGTTATAACCGCAGCTATTATAACAAACACAATAAGATTGACATTCTTTGGCTTTTTATTGTTATTGTTGCCGTTTCTGTTGTCACGGTTATTGTTGTTATTACCACCACCGTAATTATTACCGTTGTTGTAATTATCCATCCTGTGTCTCCATTCCTAGTTTCTTTATACTCTCATAGTCTGCCATTAACAGACATTACTCATTATAAAGAAGGAATATTTATAAATCAACCTCTAATCAAAGGTTTTACACTATTTATTTTTTATTAAGAATTAAAATATACTTACCAGTCAAAAACCATTTTAAAATATGTCTATCCGCCTGAACTTTTTAATCAATATAATGAAATCAATATTAAAACGTGACATTTTTTGATATTAAATTTATCGTCCAATTTTCAAAAGTTCACCGCACATAAAAAATCCACAGTCAGAAATCAAATTTCCAACTGTGGACGTTTTTATTATGCTCAAATTAATATATTTTCTTTCCTTTGCTCACAAATTCTCATTGCCACGCTCTTAGTTATTCTTTTCCTGATACTCAAGCGCCGCGCCAATGAATCCTCTGAATAATGGATGTGGTCTGTTAGGTCTTGACTTTAATTCTGGGTGAGCCTGTGTTGCTATAAACCAAGGATGATCCTTTATCTCGACCATCTCAACGATTCTTCCGTCTGGTGAGATACCTGAAAGCTGCATACCATTTTCAACAAGAACTTTTCTGTAGTCATTATTTACTTCATATCTGTGTCTGTGTCTTTCATGGATAGTTTCCTCTCCATATAACTGATATGCCTTAGAATCCTTGGCAAGCACGCAAGGGTATGAACCAAGTCTTAAAGTTCCACCGATATCATCAATACCTTCCTGATCTGGCATAAGATGGATAACAGGATGTGTTGTATCTGGCTTTAACTCTACACTGTGTGCATCATCATATCCGATGACATCTCTTGCGAACTCAACAATAGATAGCTGCATACCAAGGCAAAGACCAAGGAATGGAATATTATTCTCTCTTGCATATCTTATAGCCTGTATCTTGCCTTCTATACCACGGTCACCGAAGCCTCCTGGCACAAGAATACCTGATACATCTGAAAGAATCTGGGCCGCATTATCTGCTGTAACTGTCTCTGAATCCACCCACTTGATAGTTACATCACATGAGTTAGCTACGCCGCCATGCTTAAGTGCTTCAACAACTGAAATATATGCATCATGAAGCTGTATATACTTACCAACAAGTGCAACTGTAACCTTCTTTGTTGGATTCTTCCATGCCTTACACATAGCTCTCCATTCATCAAGATCTGGTTCTGGGCACTCAAGCTCAAGGCACTCACATGCTACCTGTGCAAGATGCTCTTCTTCCATAGCAAGTGGAGCATCATAGAGGATCTCAACATCAAGATTCTGTAATACATGTGACTTAGGCACATTACAGAATAATGCAATCTTATCTTTGATACCTGGTTCAAGTGGATGCTCTGTACGGCACACAAGGATATCTGGCTGTATTCCCATTCCCTGCAGCTCCTTAACACTTGCCTGTGTTGGCTTAGTCTTCATTTCACCTGATGCCTTAAGATAAGGGATAAGTGTTACATGGATAAGTATAGCATTCTCACGGCCTACCTCACGCTGGAACTGTCTTATAGCCTCAAGGAATGGCTGTGACTCGATATCACCTACAGTTCCACCTACCTCGATAATAGCAATCTTAGTTTCATCTGTTGAGTAATCTCTGTAAAAGCGGCTCTTTATCTCGTTAGTGATATGTGGGATAACCTGTACTGTTCCCCCACCAAAGTCTCCTCTACGTTCCTTCTGGAGCACTGACCAGTATACCTTACCTGTTGTAACGTTAGAATTCTTGTTAAGGCTCTCATCTATGAATCTTTCATAATGTCCAAGGTCAAGATCTGTTTCTGCACCATCATCTGTTACGAATACTTCACCATGCTGTATAGGGTTCATAGTACCTGGATCAATGTTTATATATGGATCAAACTTCTGCATAGTCACTTTGAATCCACGTGCTTTTAATAATCTTCCTAATGATGCTGCTGTTATACCTTTTCCAAGTCCTGAAACAACACCGCCTGTTACAAATACATACTTTACAGCCATTTTTCCTCCTGTCTGCCATATGGCACGTCCGTTTAGCATAATATGATACCTGTGTGAACCACTCTGCAGTTCACATAAACCACGAAAAAACAAATATCCGGCAGTACACATATTACTACCGGCTACTTCTTCGTCGCAAAATTTTTTCTACATTATACAGTCATTTTTTTTTAATTTCTACCCCTTTTTTAATAAAAAAACTATAGATTTTAATTTTATAACAATCGTTAGTTTTTAATGTATTCCATGGCAGATATAACGTACTTTTGCTTAATAATATTAAGTTCATATATTTTTATATTATCTGCTTTTTTTCCAGATATATACATATTTACAACTGAAGCCATATTAGCAGCCGTCTCATGCCTGAACTCCACTTTTGATACTGTACCAGCAATCCCATCTCCTGTAAGCTTTGCATATGCCTCCTTAAGTGTCCATATACGGGCAAATCTTAAGCTATCATCACCTATCCAGTCACATTCTGCCTGTGTAAAGAATCTTTCTGCAACCTTTATAGCATTTTTTCTTGGTCTTTCAATATCTATTCCAACTGGTCTGTCTGATACTGCACACACTACACAAGTGCCTGCATGGGATAAGTTAAAATGTATATCCAGACCACTGTATACAGGCTTTCCATTTCCTGCATATTCTATATTATGATCATATGAAGTGTCATAGCTTTTCACCAGTTCATCCAGTTTTACGTTAAATATATCATCTGAAGCTGTCTTTAGCTCAATCTCACCAGCATATGACATATATATACTGTAAAGCTTCGTTGCATAATTAAGAAGAAGCCCCGCAGCGAGGCTTCTTTCTTTATCTTCCATAAACCTGTACCGCTCTATTTTATCTTTTCTGTAAGCTGGTACAAGTTTAAGTCCTTTATTCATAATGTCATCATTCATATCTGATATATCTGTAAGAAATATTTTCATAATCACTTTCCTAACATTGTATTACTATGCTGTAACAGTATCAAACTGACTCTCATAAAGTGTCTTATAGAAACCACCTGCTGCAAGAAGCTCTTCATGATTGCCTTTTTCTATGATGTGTCCATCCTTCATAACAAGTATCACATCTGCTGACTGTATAGTTGAAAGTCTGTGTGCTACGATAAAGCTCGTTCTTCCCTCCATAAGCTTTGCAAATGCGTTCTGTATCCTGATTTCTGTTCTTGTATCTATAGATGATGTGGCTTCATCAAGTATAAGCATAGGTGGGCGTGTAAGCATAACCCTTGTTATGCATAAAAGCTGCTTCTGACCCTGTGACAGGCTTCCTCCATCCTCACCTATAACTGTATCAAAACCGTTTGGAAGTCTTTTTATGAAACCATATGAATATGAAGCTTTTGCTGCCTGTATAATCTCTTCCTCAGTTGCATCAGGCTTGCCCATGACGATATTCTCTCTTATAGTTCCTGCCTTAAGCCATGTTTCCTGAAGAACCATTCCAAAACCATGTCTTAATGAATATCTTGTCATATCCCTGATATCTGTACCTGACACATCTATGCTTCCCGAATTAACATCATAGAATCTCATTAAAAGATTAATAACTGTTGTCTTTCCACAGCCTGTAGGTCCAACTATAGCTATTCTCTGACCTTTCTTTACATGAAGATTAAAGTCCTCTATAAGCTTCTTATCCGGTGTGTATGAGAAGTATACGTTATTAAGGTCAACCCTTCCATCAACCTCCTTTATATCTGCTGCATTTTCAGCATCTGGAAGCTCTGGCTCTTCTTCTATAAGCTCAAACATTCTTGCCGCACATGCAAGTGCATTCTGAAGCTCTGTTATGACACCTGATATCTCGTTGAATGGCTTGGTGTACTGGTTGGCATAGCTTAGAAAACTTGATAGCTGTCCTACTGTAATTCCACCTGATATAGCTATAAATGCACCTGATACAGCAACACCAGCATATACAAGACTATTAACAAATCTTGTTGATGGATTAGTGATTGATGAGAAGAAGATTGCTCTTAATGAGTATTTCTGTAACCTTTCATTAATCTCGTCAAAGCGTGCTACTGCTTCTTCTTCATAACCATACGCCTTTACAACCTTTTCTCCACCTATCATCTCATCTATAAAGGCTGTCTGCTCACCTCTTGTTTCAGACTGAAGCTTAAACATTGAAAATGTTTTCTTTGCTATAAAGCTTGCTACAAAGAAGGATACTGGTGTGATAAGTACTACTACAAGTGTTATCCTCACATTAATTGTAAGCATGAATACAAGTGTTCCAACTATAGTAAGAACTCCTGAGAAAAACTGTGTGAATCCCATAAGAAGTCCATCTGCGAACTGATCAACATCGGCTATGACACGGCTCACTATATCACCATAAGACTGTCCATCTATATACTTAAGTGGAAGCTTCTGTATCTTTTCCATAGCCTCATCTCGTATATCTCTTGTTACATGATATGTTATCTTGTTGTTACATATATTCATTATCCACTGTGACAGGGCTGTTATAGCAACTATAACTCCTATCGTCACAAGAATCCTGCTTATACCTGCAAAATCAACATTGCCAGGTCCTACTATATGATCTATTCCACGTCCGACAAGAATAGGAACATATAAAGTTGATGCTACTGACACTGCTGCCATAAGTATAGACAATATAAGAAATCCGCTATACTTTTTTATTCTTTTAAGAACCTTTAAAAGCGTGCCCTTCTGGGCTTTCTTCCTATCTTTATTATCTTTCATAACTACTCCATTTCATACACAAGCTTTTAAACTTTCGACCATCATGATAATTTATGCACCCTTAGCTGATTTAAACTGTGAATTATATATTTCCCTGTAAACCTCACAGTTTGCTAACAGTTCACTATGTGTTCCGATTCCTGCCACATTACCATCATCAAGTACGATAATCTTATCTGCATGCATAAGTGATGCTGAACGCTGTGATACTATGAATACAGTAGGATTGTTTGGCATTGTCCTGATTGACTTTCTAAGTGCTGCATCTGTTGCAAAATCAAGTGCTGATGCGCTGTCATCAAGTATAAGGACATCTGGTTTCTTAACAACAGCTCTTGCTATTGTAAGTCTCTGCCTCTGACCACCTGAAAGATTCTTTCCACCCTGCTCTATCATATAGTCAAGACGTCCGTCCTTTTTATCAACAAACTCCTTCGCCTGTGCTATGGCAAGTGCCTCATCTATCTCACCATCAGTTGCATCCTGTTTGGCTACCTGCATGTTGTTTCTTATACTGCCCTTAAACAGTACAGCCTTCTGCATGACTATGCCGACCTTATCTCTTAATTCTTCTAACTTTATATTCTTAACATTGACACCATCTATAAGAACTTCTCCCTCTGTGGCATCATAAAATCTTGGAATAAGTCCTACAAGACTTGACTTACCGGAGCCTGTACCACCTATGATACCTATAGTCTGACCTCTGTACGCCTTAAAGCTTACACCTGCTATACTTGTATCACCGGCTCCACTATACTTAAGTGCAGCATTCTTAAACTCTACTACCGGCACTTCATCATCAGATTCCTTCACACCGGCTGTTCCATCCTGCATGCCTGGTTTAACATCAAATATTGACTGTATACGTCCTGCACATGCAAGAGCCTTAGTTATATTGATTATAAGATTAGCAAGCTTAATCAGCTCCACAAGAATCTGTGACATGTAGTTATAAAGTGCCACAACCTGTCCCTGTGTTAAAGCTCCCTGGTTTACTCTCACGCCACCTATCCATATAAGTGCTATGATTGAAACATTTACAACTACATAAGTAAGTGGATTCATAAGTCCTGATATCTTACCTACAAACTTCTGAAGATGATTAAGTTCTTCATTCTTCTCTTTAAAATGCTTAAGCTCATCATCCTGCTTGTTAAACGCTCTTATGACTCTTACACCAGTAAGATTCTCTCTGGTTATACCTAGTATGGTATCAAGGCCAGCCTGAACCCTTTTATATAAAGGTCTTGTACCGACCATGATTCCAAACACAATAACAGCAAGCACCGGGATAGCTGCTGCAAACACAAGTGCTGCCTTAACATCTATGGTAAATGCCATGATCATGGCACCAAACACTATGAATGGTGAACGTAAAAACAATCTAAGCACCAGATTTACACCATTCTGTACCTGGTTAATATCGCTTGTCATACGTGTTATCAGCGTTGAAGTACCAAGCTCATCAAGCTCTGTGAATGAAAGTGACTGGATATGCTTAAAAAGTGCATGCCTTATACCTGTTGCACATCCAACTGCTGCTTTCGCACTGAAATACTGTGCTGTTATGGAACACGTAAGTCCTATAACTGCAAGTAAAAGTAACATAAGACAGGATTTAACAATATAACCTGTATCCTGACTGGCTATACCCCTGTCTATAATCGATGCCACAACAAGTGGCACAAAAAGTTCAAAAAGTGCCTCAAGCATCTTAAAAAGTGGTGCAAGAACACATTCCTTCTTAAGTTTTTCCAGATACTTAAGTATCATTTTCATAGTTAATTTCATTCCTTTCATGGACATCTGCTTTAAAATGCATAATGCCTTATATATTCTTTTAATGCTTCTACTCCAGCATAAACAACTGTGCTATAAGATTTTCATAGCTATATTTTCTCTTAGTCATAAAGAACTTATTATATTCTTCATAGTTGTAATAAGAATGTTCATATTGCCTTGAATATAAATGTGCAAGATCAACCTGTCTTACGAATTCAAGCTTTTTACCGTTAAGATACCAGTCCGCTACATCCATCATCTTAAGTGCAAGAAGTCCGACAGCCGCCCCCTTCATCTTAAGCAGAACATTATAATCATATACTGCATCAAGAAAATATCTGTAAACATAATATATAAGTATCTGTTCATACTCATGCTGGTTATCTTCATAATACTTATTGAATTCATTTACAATATTCCTGAATGTCATGGCATCCCTGCATTTTTCATAGAAAGTATTAATCTCCTGTGTATATATGTTCCAGTCTTTATTAATAATCTCCATTCCTTTGAATCTGTCAAACAGACGTTTTGTATACATATATGCATCATGCCGCATAGCTGCACTATTGCGTGCCTTGTCAAGCTTATGTTCCCTATAATCTTCCTTCGCGTATCTTTTACAGACCCCTATTATAAGTTCATCTCTTTCCCTGTCAAGATAATGCTGTATATCTTTTGCAAACATAAGCAGAAGCACTGCTCTTTCAGCTATCGTATAGTCTCTGTCTGAAACTATGTTATAAGCTATAGCCCTTGCCTGTCTTAGCTGCATATAGGTCATAGGATCTATGTCGTTGTATGAACTCACCTCTTCATCACTGTCTTTTATGTCAAATGTAAGCTCGTCCTTATATCCTAATATAAGCTCACCTGCTGTTTTACACGATGGTGCTATGCCAATCTCTCTTACACTTCCATACTCATTAATAAATCTTGGGAACTCTGCACATGTTTCACACAGCTTATCCTCACCAAGTTCAATATATAGATCACACAGGTTATTATCATTTAAAAAAGGACATCTGCCATTATTCAGTGTAAATGTACACCCACCATCCTCTGATGGCACCATTACACTCTTAAGTCTTTTCCCGAAGCTTCCCTTTACCTTCTTGTAATGCTTATAAGAAGCCTCATCAACATCAACATCCCATCCGGCACAACATGTATCAGTACATGCCCCTGCTATACACTTAAAATCCTTATAATAAGCTGGCGTTACTATCTTCATATATTTTCCTCTTACTGCATTCTTTTCTTATCTGTCATATTCTTAATAAATGTATATATTGTGGTTGCAAAAAGCACTGCAAATATAGCACATGAAATAAAATACATGTAAAAAAGATATGGTCTTGCTATCAGCCATTCTGTCATAGGTGATGTATACACTTCATTCAGCGTAAACATGTCGTTAAACACTGGTGTCATCTGCATAAGCTGTGGATATTTAGCTATAGCTATATACGCAAGCATACCTATAGCCGGAAATGACATACAGCCAGCTATTAGTGCCGCCACTATACTCACCGTTCTTACTATAAATGCTTTACTGTCTATCTGCTTTCTTGTAAGTATATTAAATATAATAGCAGCTACAGTAAGTACTATCATAAACATATAATCGTCTATAAGCAGTGCCACTCTGCTAAATAAGTTTTCACCCTGCAGTGTTGGATACTGTGCCATAAGCATATAGAAATTATAAACTGCTTTAATGCCTGTATAAAACGCACCTATAATTATCACTCTGAATATTATATTTATAAATCTTCTTCCATTATTATCCTGCATAATAATCCTCCATTCTTGCGTATGAAAAATCTTATTTTCACACCATTCTCCTCAATATGATGTCAACATAACCTGTTATCCTTAAAATTCCCCAAAAATCCAAAAACATATCTAGTATAACATAATTAACTGACAAAACAATAACAAAGCTGCTGTTATTAACATATTTTTCATTGATAGGATATTGTTTTCCTTATTGAAATACTATGCACTTTAAGTGTATAATTATAACATTATATTAATATCAGTCTTTATATTTTGTCTGATATTATAAAGCACAGAAAGGATAAGAAAATGAACAAGAAAAAACTCTCCGTATTAAAGCGTATCTCTATGCTTTCAGCGGTTATCATGTTAACTCTTACTGCAGCATTTTCACTGACAGCATGTGGTAAAAGTAACATTCCTGAAAATACTGTATTTTCAGCAGATGACCTTGCTGGTAAGTCAGTAGGCGTACAGTTAGGAACTACCGGTGATATATATGTTTCCGATATGGAATCTGATGGCTCCGGAACTAAGGTAGAAAGATATAACAAAGGAAATGATGCCATACAGGCACTTAAGCAGGGCAAAATTGATGCTGTTGTTATCGATGCACAGCCTGCTAAAGCATTTGTCAATGCCAATAGCGACCTTTGCATGCTTAATGAAGATTTTGTAACTGAGGAATATGCTATATGTATAGCAAAGAATAACAGTTCTTTCACATCTAAGGTCAACGATGCACTTAATGTACTTATTAATAATGGAACTATTGATAACATAATCAGTAATTATATTGGTGAAAATGCTTCAAAGCAGCCATATGAACCTACAGGTTCAGGTGAAAACGGTACTCTTACAATAGCTGTTAATGCTTATTTTGAACCTTATGAATATTATAATAATGGTAAGGTAAGTGGTATTGATATTGATATATCTAATGCAATAGCTGATTATCTTGGAATGAAGCTGTCTGTAGAGGATATGGAATTCGATTCTATAATAACTGCCGTATCTTCTGGAAAAGCTGATATGGGTATATCTGGTATAACTGTAACAGAGGAACGTAAGAAAAATATTGATTTTACTATCCCATACACTACTTCAAGCCAGGTTATCATTGTAAGAAATAATGATGCAGCAAACCAGGGAATAAGCTTTTCAGACAAGTTTAAAACTGATTTTATTAAAGACGGCAGATATCAATATCTTCTGACTGGTCTTAAAAACACTTTAATCATTGCTTTGTGTGCAGCTATTATGGGTATTGTCATAGGCTTCCTTATAGCTGTCGTAAGATCTAACCACGATAAAACTGGTGGCATGAAAGTACTTAACTTTATATGTAATATTTACCTGACGGTCATACGTGGTACACCAACTATGGTTCAGTTACTTATTATTTACTATGTAATATTCAGTTCTGTCCAGGTTAACAAAATAATTGTTGCCATACTTGCCTTTGGTATTAACTCTGGAGCTTATGTGGCTGAAATATTCCGTTCAGGTATTATGTCCATTGATAACGGACAGTTTGAAGCAGCACGAAGCCTTGGCTTAAGTTACAGAAAAACAATGAAGCTTGTAATACTTCCTCAGGCATTCAAGAATGTTTTACCTGCACTTGCCAACGAATTCATCGTTCTGTTAAAGGAAACCTCTATCAGTGGTTATATAGGACTTAACGATCTTACACGTGGTGGTGATATTATCCGAAGCATAACTTATGACCCTATGCTTCCTCTCTTTGGTGTGGCTATCATCTATCTTGTATTAGTTGTTATCCTTTCATCACTTGTAAAGAAACTAGAAAGGAGATTAAGAAGCAATGAGCGACACTAATGTAATACTTGAAGTTAAGAATTTAAAAAAGACCTTTGGAGACCACGAAGTACTAAAGGATATTAATACTACTGTTAAAAAAGGTGAGGTTATCGCCATAATCGGTCCATCCGGATGTGGTAAGTCTACATTCTTAAGATCTCTTAACCTTCTTGAAGTACCTACTTCAGGTCATATTATATATGAAGGTAATGATCTTACTGAAAAAGGTGTAGACCTTGATAAGCTAAGACAGAGTATAGGAATGGTGTTCCAGCACTTCAATCTTTTTCCTAATATGACTATTAAGAAAAATATCACGCTTGCACCTGTACAGCTTGGACTAATGTCCAAAGAAGAAGCTGACAAAAAAGCAATGGAACTTCTTGAGCGAGTGGGTCTTCTAGATAAGGCTGACTCATATCCAGATATGTTATCCGGCGGTCAGAAGCAAAGAATCGCTATAGCCAGAGCTCTTGCCATGAATCCGGAAATCATGCTCTTTGACGAACCTACATCCGCTCTTGATCCTGAAATGGTTGGTGAGGTTCTTTCTATCATGAAAGAGCTTGCAGCTTCTGGCATGACTATGATTGTCGTAACTCACGAGATGGGATTCGCTAAAGAAGTATCAAACAGGTGTATGTTTATTAACGAAGGCCGCATCGAGGAAGAAAATGAACCTAAGACATTCTTTGAACAGCCTAAGAGTGAAAGACTCAGAGATTTCCTGTCTAAGGTGCTATAAACTGAATTGTTGTTTAATTGAATATTAGTTGATGACGAACGGACGACAAATATAAGATACAGGCAGTCCTGCACACTATGTTCAATGCCAGAAGCTTTGATTGGATAGTTCTAAGTCTTTCCATATAAACTATGGTAACTGACGCTACCGCTCAGACGCGCCGTCCATGGCGCGGCTTCGCTGCTTCGTACATCCGTGTACGAAGCTAGCTGGTTGGCTAAGAGAAAGACTAAGAACTATCACAATCAAACTTCAAGTGCATTTCACATAGTATGCAGGACTGCCTGTATCTTATATTTGTCTGGTTGTGGTGTGATTTACTTACTGATATTCAATTAAATCAAGGGAGCTGGAAAGGGCGGAATTGTGCGTAAAACGCACAATTCCGCCCCTCATGCATCTCCCCTTTGATTTA